>Ga0066903_100002212_pt1 | contig 15011 bp, 16 predicted proteins | sample PanSoiMetaGPlot1_FD_67491 | JGI IMG/M metagenome (GOLD analysis project Ga0066903, IMG submission 67491) | Tropical forest soil microbial communities from Panama analyzed to predict greenhouse gas emissions - Panama Soil - Plot 1 (version 2) | ecosystem: Environmental > Terrestrial > Soil >...
CCTGCAGCCGGTCCGAGCACCTGCAGCGCCAGACCCAGGCCGAGCGCGATCCCCGACGTCCACACGAGCGCCTGTCTGACGCGCGTCTGCCGTTCCGTGCCGACGAGCGGCTCCTCGTGCTCGAGCCACGCACGCATGCCGGTGTCGGCGACGGCGTCGGCAATGGCCGCCGCCGACAGCTTCGCGGCGTCGTACTTGACGTGCAGCCGCTGCCCCATCAGGTCGGCCGAAAAATCCTCGAGGCCGACGAGCGACGTGAAGCGCCGCTCGAGCAGCGCGACCTCTTCGCGGCAGTCCATGCCTTCGATGCGGAAAGTCGACTCAGCGTGGAGTTCGCAGACGGTGCACGTGACGGTCGTCATCGCCGCTCCTGCACGTGCTCGAGCCCCTGCTTGAACAGCTTGGCGATGTGATCGTCGTCCACCGCGTAGTAGATGTGGCGGCCGTCGCGGCGCGAGCGGACCAGGCGCATGCTGCGCAGCAGGCGGAGCTGGTGCGAGACGGCCGACTGCGTCACGCCGAGCATCTCCGCCAGATCGCAGACGGCGACCTCAGAGCGCGCGAGCGCATCGAGAATGCGGACGCGCGTCGGGTCGCCGAGCACCTTGAAGGTCTCGGCCAGGGCCGCCGCCGACTCGTCGTCCAGCAGGCGTTCCCGAACGACTACATATGAGCGTGTGCTCATATGTGCAGTGTAACAGAACTCGGACGGGAAGGGGGCTAAGGGGCTGGGGGACTAGGGGACTGGAGGGAACGGAGGTGCTGGCGGGCTGGGGACCAGGCTGAGCGGGGGGAACCTCCGTTTCTAAGTCCCCCAGCACCATAGTCCCCTAGTCCCCAGTCCTCTCAGGCGAGCGAAGCGAGCGCGTTGAACACGGCGTCGTAATTGGGTTCGTTGCGGGCGTCCTCGAGGACCTCCTGGTGGCGGACAATGCCGTCCTTGTCGATGACGAAGACCGCCCGCTTCGCGATGCCCTTGAGCCCGATCATGTCCTCGTTGAACACGCCGTAGTCGCGGATCGCTTGCTTGTTGAAGTCGCTCAGCAGCGGAAAGTTGTAGCCCTGCTGATCGTGAAACGCCTTGAGCGTGAAGAACGTGTCGACGCTGACGCCGAACACGCGCGCTTTCGCCTGGTTCAGTCGCGCCAGCGAGTCGCGGAAGGTGCACAACTCCTTCGTGCACACGCTGCTGAACGCCGCCGGAAAGAACGCCAGCACGACCGGCGCCCCCCGCTGTTCGCTGAGCTTGACCGGTTGACGCTCTTGATTGGTCAGGGTAAAGTCCGGCGCCTTCGATCCGACGTCTACAGCCATAAGCCTCCCTCTACACAATTGATGCAGGTTCGGAGTAACATTTTTGGTTCACTTACAGGAGATTCTCTGTGATTGAGGTCCAGCACCTCACGAAACGCTACGGTCGCATCACCGCCGTCGACGATGTGAGCTTCCGCGTCGAGCGCGGCGAGATCCTCGGCTTTCTCGGCCCCAACGGCGCCGGCAAGACGACGACGATGCGAATACTCACCGGCTACATGCCGGCCACCGACGGCAAGGCCATCGTCGCCGGGTTCGACGTGTTCGACCAGCCGGTCGAGGCGAAGCGTCGCACCGGTTATCTGCCGGAATCGCCACCGCTCTACCCCGACATGAGCGTCGTCGAGTATCTCGACTTCGTCGCCCGGATCAAAGCCGTCCCCTCGAACGAGCGCCGCCAGCGCGTCAAGGACGTCATGGCCCGGACGCGGATTGACGACATGGCCAACCGGCTCACCGGCAAGCTGTCGAAGGGCTATAAGCAGCGCGTCGGCCTTGCGCAGGCGCTGATCCACAATCCCGACGTGCTGATCCTCGACGAGCCGACGGCCGGGCTCGACCCGAAGCAGATCATCGAGACGCGTCAGCTCATCAAGCAGCTCGCGGGCGATCACACCATCATCCTCAGCACGCACATTCTGCCCGAGGTCTCGCAAACCTGTCAGCGGGTCGTGATCATCAACCAGGGGCACGTCGTGGCGGTCGACACACCCGACAACCTCACGGCGCGCCTTCGCGGGACAGACACGCTCTACGTGCAAGTGGACAGCGCCGGCAGCGACGCCACCGCGGCGCTGACGCGCGTGCCGGGCGTTACGCGCGTGGCCGAATCGGATCGGCGCGACGGCGCCGTCGGGTACGAGGTCGACAGCGAGCGTGGACGCGACGTTCGCCGCGACCTCGCGCGCGCCGTCGTCAGCAGCGGATGGGGGCTGCTCGAGCTGCGGCCGCTGCGGCTCAGCCTCGAGGAGGCCTTCCTCGCCGTCACCAAAGAGGACATGCCCGCGGCCGCCGCCGATTCGGCGGCGCCGGAGGGAGGAACGGTGCAATGAGCAACATCATCGCGATCGCCCGCAAGGAGCTGAAGGCGTACTTCGCGTCGCCGATCGCCTACATCGTGATCGGGTTCTGGGCGCTGCTGTACGGCTGGTTTTTCGTCTTCATCCTGAACATCTTCGTCCGGCAGAGCATGCAGATGGGCCAGTTCGGGATGGGCCCGCAGTCGGTGAACGTGAATCAGCAGATGATCCGGCCGCTGCTGCAGAACGTCACCATCCTCGTGCTCTTCCTCATGCCGATGGTGACGATGCGCACGTACGCGGAGGAAAAACGGTCGGGCACGATCGAGCTGCTGCTCACGTCGCCCGTCACCGATTTCCAGATCATCATCGGCAAGTTCCTCGGCGCGATGGCGCTCTACGGCGTCATGCTCGCGGTCACGCTCATCCACATCGCCATCCTGTTCAAGTACGGCCAGCCGGAATGGAAGCCGATCGCCACGATGTATCTGGGCCTCGTGCTGCTCGGCGGCACCTTCATCTCGCTCGGCCTCTTCATTTCGAGCCTCACGAAGAACCAGATTGTCGCCGGCATGGTGACGTTCGCGGTGTTCCTGCTGTTGTGGATCGTCACGTGGGTCGGCAGCGCGTGGGGATCGACGGCCGAGCGCGTGACGCAGCACCTGTCGATCATCGAGCCGCTCGACGACTTCGCGAAGGGCGTCCTCGACCTGTCGCATCTCGTCTACTACGTGAGCTTCATCACGTTCGGATTGTTCCTGACCGCCAAATCGGTCGACAGCGAACGGTGGCGGGGGTAATTTCATGAAGCGATTCTTCGATCTCATCGGCTGGCTCGGCACCGCGATCGTCTGCGTCGCCCTGGCGCTCTCGCTCGTGCCGGCGCTGAACAACTACTCGCAGTACTCGCGGCCGGTCGCGCTCGCCGGACTCGTCTGCGTCCTCGTCTACGCCGCCGGGCAGTGGCAGGAAATCGCCAGATTCTTCGCGCGGCGCCAGGCGCGCTTCGGCGCGCTCGCCATCGTCAGCTCGCTCGTCGTGCTGACGATCCTGGTCGTCGTCAACTACATCGTGCTCTATCAGAACTGGCGGAAGGACTTCACGGCGAACAAGCAGTTCAGCCTCTCGGACCAGAGCCGCAACGTACTGCAGAAGCTGGACTCGCCGCTGCAGGTCATGGTGTTCGCGAAGGCGCTGGACTTTCCGCAGTACCAAGACCGGCTGCGCGAGTACGAGTACGCGTCGAAGAACGTGCAGACCGAATATGTCGACGCGGACAAGCGGCGGGCGTTCGCGATCGAGAACCAGGTGCAGCAGTACGGCACGATCGTCATCAAGTACAAGGGGCGCACCGAGCGCGTGACGTCCGACACCGAACAGGACATCACCAACGGCATCATCAAGGCGGTGTCCGGCCAGCAGAAGAAGGTGTACTTCACGCAGGGCCACGGCGAGAAGGACACGACGTCAGCCGAGCGCGACGGCTACAACACGATCGCCGGAGCGCTCACGCGCGAGAACTACACGGTCGAGAAGCTCGTGCTCGCGCAGCAGAACGCCGTGCCTGACGACGCGACGGTCGTCGTCATCGCGGGACCGAAGCGCGACTTCGCGGCCGCTGAGGTCGATGCGCTGAAAAAGTACCTCGACAAGGCAGGCAAGCTGTTCCTTGAAATGGATCCGCCGGAAGCGGCAAACGAGACGAAGCCCAACCTCGTCGCGCTCGCGCACGACTGGGGCATCGAGGTCGGCGCGAACGTCGTGTTCGACGGCACCGGCATGGGACAGATCGTCGGCGGGAACGAGCTGACACCGGTCCTGGGTCCGCCGTACCCGTCGCACCCGATTACGCAGCGGTTCGCCTTCAACACGCTCTTCCCGTACGCCAGCTCGGCGACGCCGGTGTCCGGCGGCGTCAACGGACGGACCGCGCAGAGCATCGCCGAAACGACGCAGCGCAGTGTCGCGATCAAGGGCGACATCGTGACCGTCGAAAAGCTGCTGACGGCCGGCAAGGAACTCGGCGAATCGCTGATCGACAAGAAGGGGCCGATTGGCATCGCGTCGGCCGTCTCGGCGGCCTCGACGCCCTCGGCGCCGCCGAAGCCCGGCGAGCCGGCGGACGCGCCGAAGCCGGAAACGCGCGTCGTCGTCGTCGGCGATTCCGACTTCGCGGAGAACGGCGCGATCGGCGCGTGGGGCAACCGCGACTTCTTCATGAACATCGTCGGCTGGCTGTCGCAGCAGGAGAACCTGATCTCGATCCGGCCGAAGGAAGCGGATGACCGACGCGTGACCCTGACGCAGACGCAGTCGAACTACATCACGGTCCTGTCGCTGCTCGTCATCCCGGGGCTCGTGCTCGCCAGCGGCGTCTACACCTGGTGGCGGAGGCGCTGATGCGGGGACTGCGATCCACGATCGCCCTGATCGTCGCGCTCGGCGGGCTGGGCGCGTACGTCTACTTCGTGACGTGGAAGCTGCCGGAGGGCGGCGGCGACGCCGCCAAGAAGCAGGAGAAGGTGTTCGCGGGGCTCGACGCGTCGAAGATCGAAGAGGTGAAGATCGCGCCGGCGTCCGGCGACGCGACGTCGATCAAAAAGGATGGCAGCAACTGGCAGATCACGGCTCCATTGACCGCGAAGGCGGACGACGGCGAGCTGTCGTCGATCACCTCGGCTCTCACGTCGGCCGAGATCACGCGCGTCGTCGACGAGAACCCGGCGAACCTCAACGAATACGGGCTGCTCAACCCGAGGATCGAAGTCGACTTCAAAGCCGCCGGCGACAAGGACTATCGAAAGCTGCTCATCGGTGAGAAGACGGCGACCGGAGGCGACCTCTACGCGAAGCGGAACGACGAGAAGAAGGTGTTTCTCATTCCGGCGTCGCACGACACCACGCTGAACCGGACGACGTTCGATCTGCGCGACAAGGCGCTCCTGAAGATCGATCGCGACAAGGTGGACGGCCTCGAGGTGACGGCCGGAGGCAAGACGCTCGTGCTGGCAAAGGAGGCCAGCGAGTGGAAGATCATGAAGCCGCTCTCGACGAAGGCCGATTTCGGCGCGGCCGAAGGGCTGGTCAGCCGGCTGCAGACGCTGCAGATGAAATCGATCGCCGCCGACGCGCCGACGCCAGCGGATTTGAAGAAGTTCGGGCTCGACAAGCCCGACGCGACGGTCAACCTCAACAGCGGGAGCTCGCGCGCCACGCTCGTCGTCGGCGGCAAGGCGGCCGAGGGCACGCTCTACGCGCGCGACACCTCGAAGCCCGCCGTCGTCACGATCGAGTCGACGCTGCTCGACGAGCTGAAGAAAGGTGCCGACGACTACCGGCGGAAGGATCTGTTCGAGTTCCGTCCCTACAACGCGACGCACATCGAGCTGTCGCGCAACGGCCAGACGATCGTGCTCGATCGCCAGAAAGGCCAGGGCGAGAACGCGCCCGACAAGTGGCATCGCGCGGCGCCGGCCGGCGACGTCGACAAGGACAAGATGGACGGCCTGCTTTCGAAGTTGTCGAACATGAGGGCGGCGTCGTTCGTCGAGTCGACCGCGAAAACCGGCGTCGACAAACCGGCGCTCACCGTCACGGTGAAGTTCGACGAGGGCAAGAAGGAAGAAAAAGTGACCTTCGGCCAGTCGGGCACCGACGTGTTCGCGCTCCGGCCCGGCGAGCCGGGCGCGGCCAAGGCGGACTCGACCGACTTCAACGACGTCATCAAGACATTTGACGAGATCTCGAAGTAGGCTCGCGCGAGCCGTCGCGGCGACGCTTGCGACGGCCGCGTGCGCAACCAGTCCGCCCCGACCCTCCCGATCGACCCCGCCCGCCCCACCCGCACTGCAAGGGATCATTGACGGAATTCTCGCGTCGCCCGTGCTCGAGCATAGCTACTGGGCCGTGCTGGTCAAGTCGCTGAAGACTGGCGAGACGCTGTACTCGATGAACGCGCGGAAGCTGATGATGCCGGCGTCGAACTTGAAGATCGTCACGCTGGCCGCGGCGGCCGAACGCCTCGGCTGGGATTTCCGGTACGAGACGCGCATCTACGCCGCGGGACCGATCGACGCGGGCATGCTCCTGGGCGATCTCGTCGTCGTCGGTTCCGGCGATCCGAGCGTGACGGAGAAGGACGCCGATGCCCTGTTCGCGGACTGGGCCGGGCGACTGCGGTCGGCCGGCATCCGCGCGATTACGGGCCGGGTGATTGGCGACGATGACGCGTTCGAGGATCGGGGGCTCGGATTCGGGTGGTCGTGGGACGACGTGCCCGATGATTACGCCGCCGGCGTCAGCGCGCTCCAGTTCAACGAAAATGCGGTCCGCGTCACGATCGCGCCCGGGCCCGGACCTGGCGACACGGCGGGCGTCAGCGTCTCGCCGCCGGCGGGCGGCCTGGCCATCGTCAGCGGCGTGACCACGAGCGCGCCTGGCACGTCGACGTCGATCGCGACCGCGCGCCTGCCCGGAAGCATGCGGCTGGAGCTTCGCGGCTCGATTCCGGCCGGCGCGCCTCCGGCCACGCTGACGGTGTCGGTCGAGAATCCCACGCTGTTCTTCGCCGGCGCGCTTCGCGACGCGCTCATCGCGAACGGCATCGACGTCCGCGGTCCGGCCGTCGACATCGACGACGTCCACGATGCGGCGCCGCATCAGCCGGCGCCGCTGGTGTCGTACCGATCGCCGCCGCTCTCGACGCTGGCCGTCCGGCTGATGAAAGTCAGCCAGAACCTCTACGCGGAAACCTTCCTGAAGACGCTCTGCGCGGAGACGCCGCGCACCGCCGAGTGCGGCCGCAAGGAAGCGGCGACCGTGCTGCAGTCGTGGGGGATCGGAGCCGACGCGCTGATCCAGCGCGACGGCTCTGGCCTCTCGCGCTACGACTACGTGACCGCCGATGCCCTGGCGGCGATTCTCGCGCACGTCGATCGCGACGAGCGGCTGCGGGGGCCGTTCGAGTCGGCGCTGCCGATCGCCGGACGCGACGGCACGCTCGCCAACAGGATGAAGGGCACGCCGGCCGAAGGGAACGCACGCGCGAAAACCGGCTCGATGTCGAACGTCCGCGGCCTCTCGGGCTACGTGACGACCGCCGACGGCGAGCCGCTCGTCTTTTCGATTCTCGCCAACAACTTCGAGACCCCGGCCGCGACGATCAACGACGCGGCCGACAAAATCGTCGTCGCGCTCGCGTCGTTCAGACGCTAGCTCTTCCCGTGTTCCCTGTCCGTCGCCCTGCGTCCCGTGGTGATCTCACGGGCCGCCGCGAGGATCTCGGCGGCCGCGCCGTTCAGCCCGCCGCCCTGGGCGAGTTCGGGTCTACCGCCTCCGCGTCCGCCGAACGTCTTCACAAGCGCCGCGAGCACTTGCTGCGCAGACGTCGCCACATTGCTCGACCGCGCCACGACGATGAGCGCCGGCAACGACGTCGACACGAGGACGACGATGAAGCCGGGCTCGGTCGTGATGGCGGACGCCAGCGACTTCAGGAGGTTCGCGTCGCCGTCGACTGCCCGCGTCACGAGTTTGCCCGCCGGCGTCGCTTCCGCCGATGCGGCGATTTCGGCGGCGCGGTAGCGCGCCAGATCGATCTGAAGCGCCATCGTCGCGCGTTTCTGTTCCTTCGCCTCCAGCTGCATCCGCTCGATGGCGGCGGGCAGCTCCTCCGGCAGCACCGACAGCAGACGCACGCTCGCGGCCATCGTATCGCGCATCGCGCCGAACACGCGGAGGGCGCGCCCGCCGCACAGAAACTCGACGCGCTGTCCGCCCTTGAAGCGTTCCCACCTCGACACCGCAATGACGCCGATGGCGCCGGTCCGCGCGACGTGCGTCCCGCCGCAGGCGGACAGGTCGAAGCCGTCGACGTCGATCAGGCGAAGCGTGCCCTCGCGCACGGGCTCCTTGCGCAGCGGCAGCGTGGCGGCTTCTTCGGGCGACGCGAAGCGGATCGCGACCGGACGGTCGTCCCACACGACCGCGTTCGCCGCCTGCTCCGCCGCTTCGATCTGCGCGGGCGTCGTCTCGTGCGCGAGATCGATCGTCGACGCCTCCGTGCCCATGTGAAAGCTGACGGTCCTGACGCGGAACAAGTGCTCGAACGCCGCCGACAGCACGTGCTGGCCGGTGTGCTGCTGCATGTGATCGAAGCGCCGCTCCCAATCGATGCGGCCATGAATCTGATGGCCGGGTTCGGGACGCGGGACGCGGGACGCGGGATCGGCCGACTCCGGCCCGACGCCGTGCCAGATGCTGCCGTCGTCGTCGTCGACGACATCGAGGACCCGGAACGCACCGAGCGTGCCGGTGTCGAACGGCTGGCCGCCGGAGGTCGGATAGAACGCCGTTCGATCCAGCTCCACGGCGAGACGGCCGTCGCGCTCGGCGACGCGGCGGATCGTCGCGTCAAACTCGCGGAGATACGGATCGCTGTAGTAGAGGCGGTCGGTCATCGGATTTGGTGCTGGCCTTGGCCGAGGGCGTGGGCGGCCGCGCCGCGGGCTCGGTCACCGGCAGCTCGAAGAAGAACGTGGCGCCGCCCCATTCGTTGCCGCGGTGGCCGATCGCGCCGCCGTACGATTCGATGATGCCGTAGCTCACCGACAGCCCGAGGCCTGTGCCCTTGCCGACGGGCTTGGTCGTGAAGAACGGCTGAAACAGCTTGGGCTCGTCTTCCGGCAAGACGCCGGGCCCGTCGTCCTGGACCTCGAGGCGCACTTTCTTCCCGGCATCGAACACGCGAATCAGGATGCGTCCTCGCGTGCGCCCAGCGGCCTCGATCGACTGCTGCGCGTTGATCACGAAGTTGAGCGTCACCTGCTCGACCTCGGTAAAGTTCGCGTAGACCTTGCGCGCGCTGGCCATCTCGACGTCGAGCGCGATCGACGAGTTATCGAGATCGCGGCGCCGCAGCTGCATGACCTCGGCGACGACCTCGCCGAGATCGACGAGCGTCGGCGGCCCCGACTGCTGGCTGCTGAAGCGCGAGAGGTTGCGGATGATCTCGCGCGCGCGGCCGCTCTGCGTCTTGACGAAGGCGACCTCCTCGAGCGCCTCGGGACCGAGCTCGCGATGCCGCTCGAGGAGCTCCGCGGTGCCGAGAATCGCTTGGAGCGGATTGTTCAGCTCGTGCGCAACGCCGGACACGAGCACGCCGACGGCCGCGAGGCGCTCCTGGCGGACGACCTGCCGCTGCAGCGACTGCAGCATTTCGCGCATGCGGCGCTCCTGTTCGACCTGCCGATCGAGCGCGGCGTGGGCCTCGCGCAGGTTCGCCGCCATCGTGATGAACGCGTCCTGCAGCTCGGCGAGCTCGAGGTTTGGAGCCGAGCTCCTGATCGGCGGCGAGAGATCCCCGTCGGCGATGCGCCGGACCGCCCCCCGGATGCGATCGATCCCGCCAGCAATCAGCGCAGACCCGCCGAGCGCCAGGAGCACGACGGCGAGAATCGCCGACCCTGCAATCGCGACGTTGCGGCGGTAGAGCGGCATCGCGCGCGCGAGCGCCACGCTCGTCGGGATGCCGACGCTCAACAGCCACGGCCCGCGCTCGACGACCGCGTTGCCGTACACGCGCCAGACGCCGTCGAGTCCTCTCAGCATCTGCGTGCGAGGCACCTCTTTCGGCGGCAGCATGCCGCCGTCGGGCGTCTTGCCGATGAAGCGCTCGGCGTCGCGGCTTCGCGCCAGGACGCGGCCGTGCTCATCGGTCATCGTGACGACGGAATTCTCCGGAAGCGGAATGTCGGCGAACAGCGTCTGCAGCCGCTCGAGATTGACGCCGAGCGCCAGCACGCCGACGAGGGCGTCGCTCGCGTCGCGCACGGGATACGCCAGTACCACAGTCGGCTTGCCGGTGACGACGCCCGTCTGCAGCTCGGTGACTACCGGCTTTCCGGACGTGACGACCTCGCCGACGTACGTCATCGTGACGGTCGCGCCGACGCCGCCGCGACTGGTGATTCCCGTCCCTCGGACCGTGCCCGCCGGATCGGTGACGACCACGTTGAGCAGCAGCGGCTGATCCCGGAGCACGGCCGCAAACAGGTGATCGCACTGCACGCGGTCGAGCGCGACGACGGAAGGATTGCGGACGAGCGCCGAGGCCATCGAATCGAGGCCGGTCAGATACTGATTCAGATAGGCCGCGGCCGTTGCGGCGACCGAGCCGCCCTGCTCGCGCAGTTCGGCCTCGCGCTCCCGGCGCGTGACGTCGGCGGACCACAGCGCCACGCCGACGAACGGCACGAGCAGGAGCCCAGTCACAACGCCGACCTGCCGTCTGAGTGATTGATCGCGAAGAATTCGCACGCGTTCGCGCGATTCTAGCGCAGGAGCAGAGGGTCGGGGACGCCCGCCTCGCGGAAGCCCCTGGCGCGCAGCACGCAGCTGTCGCACGTGCCGCACGGTCGTCCGGCGGGGGCCGGATCGTAGCAGCTGTGCGTCAGCCCGTAGTCCAGCCCGAGCTCGAGCCCGCGGCGGATGATGTCGGACTTGCCCAGCGCAATGAGCGGCGTGTGCACGCGAAAGCGCGCGCCCTCGACGCCGGCGCGCGTGCCGAGATTCGCCACCTGCTCGAACGCGGCGATGAACTCGGGCCGGCAATCGGGATAGCCCGAGTAGTCGAGCGCGTTCACGCCAGCGACGATGTCGTACGCGCCGAGGACTTCGGCCCATCCGAGGGCGAGCGACAGGAAAATCGTATTGCGCGCCGGCACGTACGTCGACGGGATGCCGGCGGCGTCGAGCCGGCGGTTGTGCGGCACGGCCTCGTCCGAGGTGAGCGCCGAGCCGCCAATCGCACGCAGGTCGACGTGGAGCTCGAGATGGCGCCCGACGCCGAGGGCGCGCGCGACCGCGCGGGCCGACTCGAGCTCGCGGGCATGCCGCTGGCCGTAGCCGATCGTGAGCGCCAACAGCGTGAAGCCTTGAGATTTCACGATGGCGGCGGCGGTGTACGAATCGAGGCCGCCGCTCAGGAGCACAACGGCGCGCAACTACACGCCTCTGGTATCCGGCGGCCAGATGTACTTGTGGAGCTGAAGCTGCAGGCGGGCGCGCAGACGGTCGGCGAGAATCCACTCGGAGAGCGTCTTCGGATCGAGGACGCCGTGGACCGGCGACAGCAGGACGGCGCCTGCCCGATCGGCAAGACCGTGCCGCGCGATGACCTCCTTCGCGAATTCGTAGTCGGCGCGATCCTTGACGACGAACTTCACCTCGTCGTGCAGCGCGAGCCGGTCGAGGTTGCTCCAGTCGTTCTTGTCTGCTTCGCCGCTGCCCGGACACTTGACGTCGACGATCTTCAGCACAGCGGCCGGCACGCGCGTGATCGGATGATGGCCGCCTGTTTCGAGCATGACCGTGCGCCCGCGGGCGAGGAGACGATCCATGAGCGGATACACGTCCTCCTGCAGCAGCGGTTCGCCGCCCGTGATCTCGACGAGCGGACAGCCGTGCCCCTCCACCTCGGCCACGACGGCATCGACCGACATCTTGCGGCCCTCGTAGAAGGCGTACGGTGTGTCGCACCACGAGCAGCGCAGATCGCAGGCGGTGAGCCTGACGAACACGCACGGCTCGCCCGCGCGGGTCGACTCGCCCTGGATCGAATGGAAAATCTCGTTAACCGTCAACACTCACGATCACCGATCTCTATTATTCTACGGCTATGCCGAAACCGACGTTCTACTGGAAGCCCACGTGAACGACCTGCAAGAACGCCAGAAGTTTTCTGGACAAGGCCGGCGTGGAGGTGCACGAGCTCGACGTCAACAAGGAGCCGCCGTCGCGCGAGTTCCTCGAGAAGCACATCGATGCCGATCGGTTCCTCGACTTCGTCAGCACGCGCAGCCCTGTGTTCAAGGAGCGGCCGCTGCCGCGGTCGAAGAAGGAAGCGATCGCCATGATGATGGAGAATCCGAACCTGATCCGGCGGCCCATCATGATCAAAGGGTCGAAGGTGATCTTCGGCTTCGACAAGGACCAATACGAGAAGCTCTAACCTGCGCATCGGCACGTCGGGCTGGAACTACGCGTCGGGCAAAGGGACGTGGAACGGCGTCTTCTACCCCAGGCGCCGACCGAAGGGCTTCGACGAGCTGTCGTTCTACGCTGAGCATTTCGACACCGTCGAGGTGAACTCGACCTTCTACGGCCAGCCGCGTCCGGAGGTGACGCGCGGATGGGCCGAGCGGACGCCGGCCGGCTTCGAGTTCTCGGTCAAGCTGTATCAGAAGTTCACGCATCCGCGCATGTTCAAGGAGAGGCTCGCCGCGTCGCTGCCGGCCGACGCGCAGGGCGAGACGAGGCTCGTCGACGCGCTCGCGCGGCCGAACGCGGCGGACCTCGACGAGTTCCGGCGGGGCGTCGAGCCGCTGGCGTCGGGCGGCCGGCTGGGCGCGCTGCTCGCGCAGTTTCCGGCGAGCTTCAAGGACGACGAGCGCTCGCGCGACTATCTGGCCGGCCTGCTGCGCGCCTTCGCGGACTATCCGGTGGCGGTCGAGCTGCGCCATCGAAGCTGGAGCGACCGCATCGGCGAGACGCTCGCGCTGCTCAACGCGTTCGGCGCGGCGTGGGTTCAGATCGACGAGCCGAAGTTCCGGTTCTCGATCCGCCAGAACTATCTGCCGAACGTGCAGGGCTTCTATTACATGCGCCTGCACGGACGCAACGTCGCGAAGTGGTGGCGCCACGAGAAGGCCGAGGAGCGCTACGACTATCTCTACTCGGCGGACGAGCTGACGGAGTTCTCGGAAACGGCCGATGCGGCGCGGCGGCTCGTGAAGAAGCTGTACCTCTACACGAACAATCACTTCTCGGCGAAATCGGTGGCGAATGCCGTGATGATCAAGCGGCAGCTCGGCGAGCCGATTGAAGGCGACTATCCCCCCGAGTTCGTGTCGCGGTATCCGGATCTGGCCGACGTCATTCCTTCACGGACATCTTCCGAATCAGATCTCCTCGCTCGAGCCGAGGGAGCACCTCACCGCCGGACGTGACGCGGCCGAACACGGTGTAGCGTCCGTTGAGGTCCGGGCGGTCGGCGAGCGTCACGTAGATCTGGCTGTCGGCGAGCGCGGGATTGCCCGGGTGCGCGAGCGCCACGGCGCCGCGCGTGTTCAGCCGCCGCTTCGAGATCTCCGGCGAACCGACCGGCGTGCCGCTCGACGCGGCTGCGCCTCGTCCCCATTCGGCCTCGAGCGACAGATCGCGCGACCGCGGGTCGCCCCACTGCACGACGAAGCCCGGCAGCGCGCGGTGCACGCGCTGGCCGTCGTAGAAGCCGCGCTTCACCAGATCGACGACGTGCGCCACGGTCTTCGGCGCGTCGTTCGGGTAGGTCTCGAACTCGAACGTGCCCTTCGACGTCTCAACGACTATTACGGGGCCGAGCGGCTGCGCCCCCAGACACAGGCAGAAACCGCAGAGAACGCAAAGGATGCCGAGAAGATTCTTCTCTGCGGTCTTCGCGCGCTCGGCGGTCGAACGTGGACCCGTCACCGCTTCGCCACTTGCGTCACGCCGACGCGCGCGCAGTGCCGCCGGATCACGCACGCCTGGCAGCGCGGATAGTTCGGCCGACAGACGTTCTGGCCCCAAGTGACGAGATAGAGATTGATGTACGGCCACCACCGCGGACGGGTGGCCTTGTACAACGCCTGCTCGGTTTCGTCGGGGGTTCGCGTCCGCACCCATCCGAGGCGGTTCGAGATCCGATGGACGTGCGTGTCGACGCAGATGTTCTTGAGGCTCTTGAACGACAGAATCAGCACCAGGTTGGCCGTCTTGCGGCCGACGCCCGGCAGCGCCAGCAGCTCCGTCATCGTCGAGGGCACGCGGCCGCCGAAGCGCTCGACCAGAATCCGGCAGGTCTCCCGGACGTGCGCCGCTTTGTGGCGGTAGAAGCTCACGGGGTAGATCAGCTTGACGATTTGCTTCTCGCTCAGCCGCGCGATGGTCCGAGGCGTCCGCGCCACGCGGAACAGCCGCGCGGTGGCGGCGGCCGTCACCGCATCCCGTGTCTGCGCCGAGAGCATCGTCGCAATCAGCACCTCGAAGGGGTCTTCCTGGCTCTCCTCGGCAATCTTCTCGACCGCCGGCAGGTCGAGATTGTCGATGGCGCGCGCCAGGGCGCGCATGACGGCGTGAACGGCACGGGACGAGGGTTTGGGCATGCTAGAATCCGACCGGCGGCTAACCACCTTTTAGGAGGACAGATGAAACATTTTATGCTCGTCGCTCTCACGGTTCTCGGGCTGTGCGTCGCCGCGCAGCCGGTCGCGCTCCACGCGCAGGCGAAAGCCAAGGCCATGTCGGCGTCCGGCACGGTGAAGTCGGTGTCCGGCAGCCAGCTCGTCGTCACCAGCGGTGCCAAGGACATGACCTTCATGCTGGACGGCAGCACGAAGTTCACGGGCAAAGGCTTGACGACCAAGTCGGGCGGAAAGCCGATGGCGGCGACAGACGCAGTGCACGAAGGCGACAAGGTCACCGTGTCGTATCACGACATGGGCGGGTCGATGCACGCGGCCAGCGTCCGCATCACGGCGTCGATGAAGAAGTAGGCCTCACAGGCTCTGGGGTTCACACGGTGTAGAGTTCGAGGTTTCAGGGTTCCCGCTCGCGAACCCTGGAACCTTGGAACCCCGGACTTGAGAGCCTTAGAACCCT
>Ga0066903_100002213_pt1 | contig 15008 bp, 32 predicted proteins | sample PanSoiMetaGPlot1_FD_67491 | JGI IMG/M metagenome (GOLD analysis project Ga0066903, IMG submission 67491) | Tropical forest soil microbial communities from Panama analyzed to predict greenhouse gas emissions - Panama Soil - Plot 1 (version 2) | ecosystem: Environmental > Terrestrial > Soil >...
AACGATATGCCGATGCAAATCGCGCAGATGGTCGTGCAGCTCTGTCGGCCGTACGGCGTCGAGGCCTACTTTCACTTTCAAACGCACTACACGTTCTGGGGCAACGTGCCGGGCGCGTGGAACGGCCAGACGATCAACGACCGGATCGATTGGACGCGGGTCATGTGCGACATCGGCGTGCGCGGCATCTACTACCAGGGGGACCCGGGCTGGAAGCTCAACGAATACCAGGGGCGCATCGCCGACTCGCTCGGCCGCGTCGACCCCCGGTGGGATTTCATCGCGCACGAGATCATGGCGATTTATCAATTCTGCGGATACCCCGTCGGCTCGCCCTGGCCGAACGAAGCGGACGGGCGAATGATGGGGTTCGGCTGTCTCTGCACGGGCCCGTCGGCGCCGCACACCGACGTCCCGATGTGGGGCTACGGCAACGGCGCGGTCTACCCGCCCGATCATCCGCTCGCGGGCTTTGCGGTGTGACGGATGCAGGAGGCCTGAATGCCGTTCACGTTGCACCCGAACGCTGCGATCGGCGTCGTCGCCATCGCGCCGACGCCGCCGACGAGTGGCGCGACGCTCACGCTACAACCCGGCCAGGGCGCGAAGTTCGGCGCGCCCAACGTCCGCGTCGCGATCGCGCCCCCGAACGTCGATCCGATCGCGCTCGCGGCCGCGGTCGAGTTCGCGCTGATGACCGACTGCACCGGCGACGTGCTCACGCTGACGCGCGCGACCGAAGGCCCGAACGGCGCGCGCGCGATCCAAGTCGGCGATCTCGTGTATGCGACGCCGACCGGCGCGGTCTTCACGGACCTCGAAAGCGTGATGGCGCGGCTCGACGTGCCAAACGTCTTCACGCAACCGAACGTCTTCACTGCGCCGACGACGGGCGATCCGGCGAAGACGTACAAAGCGTTTTGGTTGGCGCTCGACGGTCACCCGGGCCGCTTTGAATTTCAGCTGTACGACAGCGGCTTGTTCGTCTACTGGTACCCCGACTTCGCGGGCGACCCCGGCAACGCCATCGAGTGTTTTGACATCTATCCCGACAAGCCGGGAATTTACGCGCCCGCGTTGCTCGGGTACGGCGTTGCCCTCAACACGCAAAACTTCGCCGCGCTCGGCATGTCCCCGAACCAGTCGTACAGTCCCGGCGCGCTGATCATCATCCGCGATAGTCCCACGCAGACGCCGGGCGCCGTGATCTCGACGGGCGGCGGATCGTATCTCGTGCTCGCCTTCCTCAATGCCGCGAGCCAATGGGTCGTCATCGGCCCCGGCGATCCGGCCGCGGCGACGCTGCCGACTGCGGCGCTCGGCCAGGCGCTTATCTCGCAAGGCGCGGGCGTCCCGCCGATCTTCAGTTCGCAACTGGCGTTAAACGGCCCGACGCCGCAAGTCACGCTCAACAATCCCGCGTCCTCGGGGCGTCTCTACAAGATGGGGATCAACGACCCCGCGGGCACGCTCGTGTTGAGTCGATCCGATGTCGCGGGCACGCTCGCGGTCACGTTCGCGGCGACGTTTGTCGAGCTTTCGCCGAGCGGATCAAGCGGCGATTTCGTGATCGCGTCCAACGGCGGCACGCTGGTGTTTACGCCCGCGGTCGGCGGCGGCGCGCGGCAAGTGCAATTCGGCCGCCGCATGGCCGACAGTACGCCCGCGTGCGGCGCGGCCGTGGAGTTCTGGCCCGCCACGGGACAAACATCGCCTGCAGCCGCCGTCATGGCGCCGGGCGGCGCGGCGTACCGTTGGGGTGTGATGGCCGATGGCCGCGCGTTTTTCGGCGACGTCACCGCGGGGATCGCCAACGTCCCGACACTCCAACTCGCCGAGATCGCGTTCGCGTCGTTGCCCGCCTCAGCGCGCGGCTCGCTCGCGAACGTCAGCGATAGCACCGTCAACACGCCGGGCGCGACGGTCGCGGGCGGCGGCACGTTTCACGTCCTCGCGCGCTACAACGGCACGGCCTGGATCGTGGTGGCGTGAGATGTACGGCGGGTTCTTCTACGGCCAGGCGTTCACGGGCGGCCTCGCGCCCGGTGCCGCGGCCGTCTTCGTGCCGACGCCGATCGAGCGCACGGTCATCGTCGAGGCCGTCGATCGCACCGTCGTCGTCGCCGCGGTCGATCGGATCGTGATCGTCGACGCCGTCACGCGCGAGGAGGACTGACATGGTGCCGGGCGAACTGGTCACGCAAGATCCCGACGCGCAGCTCGTCTACGGGTTCGACTGGCGGCCGTGGCTCGGCAGCGCGACGATCGCGTCAAGCATCTTTGAAGTGACCGGCCCCGACAGCGCGCTGCTCAACGACTCGGCCGCCATCGCGAGCGGCGGCCAGCAGACGAGCGTCCGGTTGTCGGCGGGCACGGTCGGCTGCACGTACGAGGTCGTCAACCGCGTCGTCACGAACGACACGCCGCCGCAGACCGACGACCGCGCGCTGCGCGTGCAGATCATCGAGAACGACTGATGTCGCTCGGGCTGCGGTCGAGTCACGCGTCGACGGCGTCGGAGCCGCCGACGAGTCGCCTTGTCGTGGGGAGCCCTCGGCCGCAGCTCAAGCGGCATCGCGTCTGGCGACGACTCGAATGGACGCTGGCGGCGCTTCTGCTCGTCGTGCTCGCGTGCGCGGTGCTCGTGATGGCGGGGTTGTTGTGGGTGCTCTGGCCCGGCGAGTAGACTCGACGCATGGGTCCGGGCGGTCGGGGCCGGCCATTGCGGGCGACGTTCCTCGCAGTCCGTCGCGTGCGACATCCGGCCGCTCGAACCCGCTGCTCTGATGAGCGACCAACTGCTCGTCTTCGTCGGGGTCGTCGTCGCCGTGGCGCTCGTGCTGTACTTCGCGGACGCGCTGCGATGACGCCCCCCAGGGGGGGCGAAACAAAAAGGCCCCTCAAGTTTCGAGGGGCCTCAGTGCGTGGCAGAGAGTGGCAGTCTGTCTCAGCGGTGCCAAAAGAGTTTTTGGAACTTTTTTTGGCACCACCGGCGATCGGTCAAAAACACCGCATAATCATTGCGTGCGCCCGTAGCTCAGTGGACAGAGCATCGGCCTTCTAAGCAGATTTGGGCGAAACCTCCCGGCGCCCCGCAGTCATCGACTTTCCCCGCAAAGTCATACGCAGCACGCGATTTGGCGCGGTGGCAGTCTGTGGCAGAAATTGGCCGCCTTTCGCCTTTTGAGGCTGAAAACGCCGGGTATTTTTGGCACTTTTTTTGGCACCGACAGCAGATTTTTTTTGGCACCGCTGCGTGTAGGCGTCGACGACGGCGCGCGTGCGCACGGTCGACGCGCCCGTGACGTAGCGCTTCGTCGTCATCGGGTTCGCGTGCTGGAGGAACTCGCTGACCCCGTACAGGTCGCCCGAGTCGGCGAGCAGCTTCGTCGCGATCGAGTGCCGCAAGTCTTTCGGCGTCATCCCGTCGAGCCGGGCGGCGTCGTCTTTTCGCCCCTCTGCGAGTAGTTCGAGCTGCGTCTTGTTTCGCGCGCGCTTGAACGTGCGCAGCAGCACGCCGGTATTCCACTTGTACGCGCCCTTGACGTGACAGTCGCGCTCGAAGAACCGCCGCAGCGCGGGCACGGCCTGGGGCATCAGCGCGACCGGCTTCCCCGGGACGCCTTTCCCCTTGCGGCGCGGCTTGAGCACGAGCGTCGGCTCGCGGCCCCACGTCACGTCGCTCGGCTCGATGCGCTTGAGCGTCGACGGGTAGTGACCCGTCCACGTCCAGACCTCGAGGATGGCGCGCGTCTTACTCGGCTCCCCGCGCGCTTGGTTCCAGTCGCAGACGTTGTCGAGCACGCGCTCGACGAGCGTCATGTCGCGGCCGAGAATGGCGCCCGTCAAGTCTTCGGTCGGCCGGTCGATGCGCTCGCTCGCGTGCAGCGGCGCGTTCTCGTCGTCGCGCTCGTCGGCGATCGCGCGGGCGACGTTGCGGAGCGCCGTGATGCGCTTCGCGATGGTGCCCTCGGCGTACTCGGCTTCGCGCCAGCCCTTGACGATCGCGTTGAGTCGACCTTTTTTGAGCGTCAGGAAGTCCTCGGCGCCGCACGCCGCGATCCAGGCTTTGTGATGACTGCGGACATCCATCTCCGCTTGCGTGAGCTTGTCGCCCCCTGGGGTGTACTTCGCGAGCACCGCGGCGACGGTCCCCGCCGACGGCTGCGGCGGCGGCGCGGTGAGCAGCTTCCCGAGTTCGGCGTCTTGCGCGCGACGAATGACGGCGAGGTCGGTCCCAAGCTCGAACCGGGGGAGCTCGATGAGCCGCCCCCGGTGGTAGACGAACGCGGAAATCCCGCTGAGGTCCTCGTAGATGTACTTCCCGATGCGCTTTCTTTTTCCGCGGCGGCTCATTCGTCACCTCGCAGTCGTTCGGCTTTTTGTCGGAGTCGCTCGTTCCGCACGAGCTGCGTGATCTCGGGGACGAGCTTCGCCAGGTCGCGCGACGTGAGCACCTTGGCGATCGTTTCGAGCGCGTCCGCGATGCGCGGCAGCGTGTGGTCGTAGTACGTCTTCCCCATCCGTGTCTGGAAAAATTCCGGTTCGCTCATCGAGTCCTCGCAGTCTTCAATCGAAAGAGTTCAAAAAAGGCGGGGTGCATCCGGCGGTCGCCCGCTTCCCACTGCCGCCAGACGCGCGCTGTCGTGTGGACGAGCGCGCCGGCGTCGGCTTGCGTCAAGCCCGCCCGCGCGCGAGCGGCGCTCACGGCGGTCGGGGGCGGGGCGTCCTCGACGCGCGCTGCGCTCGCGCGCGGGGCTCGTCGGCGGGGGATCAACGGCGCTTCGGGACGGCCACTGAGGAACGTCGGCGTGGTTCGACGCGTCAGCGCTTCGAGCTGCTTCGAGTTCATCCTCATCGCAGCACTTCCACGATGCGGAAGTCGTCGGCCTCGCCGCCGCAGTGCATCACTGCGCGCGCCGCTTCGATCCACATCTCGGCCTCCGCGCGCGTCAGAAAGATCGCCAGGGGGAACGCGTGGCCGAACTCGTCGACTTCGTTCTCGTCGATGCAATCAACCCACCCGTCGGGCGCTTGCATCTGCACTTGATAGCAGAGCGTGGTTGGTTCTCGTTTCATAGTCTCGATCCTCTCGAAATGGCCGGGCCCGTCATGGGCGCAGCACCGGGACCAATCCTATGAGGCGCACTGCGCCCCTACAACGGCCAGAACCGCCGCGTGTTCACTGCCGAATCCGTCAGTCGTCGTCGATCGAGACGAACCCCGCGACGAGTTCGCACGCGTCGGTATGCCCGCGCTCAGCGTCGTCCCACGTCGCGTACCGGCGCTGATACCCGTCGTGGGGCCCGCCAAAAATCATCGTCTCGAAGAGCAGGGGCGGGCCGTCGCCGTAGAAGCGATGATCGAGGCCGAGAAAGACGGTGCTCACGCGCACGTCGCGCACGAGGTAGTCCTCGGCGACGTGCCGATCGGCCGTCTTGAACCACACGGCCCATTCCAGCAGCGAGCACGCGACGATCTCGTGCGTGCCCTCGACGAGCCGATAGTGCAGGGACGTCATGGCCTCCGTTCCCCCCTGGGGGGCTCCTGTGCGTTCGAGTGCGTCCGAGTCCCTCGCGTCGCGCTCGACACGTTAGGCCGCGATGCGGGCTCGCACCGAGCCCATTGTGCGACGCTCACGTCGGCGTGAGAGTGCCTTCGACGATCTGGCAGGCGCGATCGTGCCCGTTGACGGCCTCGTTCCACGTGGAATATCGGCACTTATACCCGTCGTGCGCGCCCCCGATGATCATCGTCTCGAAAAAGAGGGGCGGGCCGTCGTCGATGCGACAGTCGAGGCCGAGAAATTCTGTCGTCACGCGCACGGCCCCCTCGAACCGGTGCTCGGCGACGCGCCGATCAGCGGTCGACCACCACACGGCCCATTCCATCAGCGAGCAGGGTTCGACCTCGTGCGTGCCGGGGACGAGGCGATAGTGCGGCGGACGCATCAGCGGGCGCTAAGCGGTGCGACACGCGCAGATTTCGGCGGTGATGCGCGCCTTCAAGTGACTCACGACGGCCTCAGCCTCGGTGACCTGATGCTGCTCGATCTCGTCCCAGAGGTACGCCGCCGCGTGCTCGCGCCACGCGCGCGCGTGCGCGAGTTCGTCTGGCGGGAGACCCAAGACGTCGGGGTTCGCCAGCAGCGCCATCGCCGCGAGCCGCTGCACGCGCGCTGCGCCCTGGGGCTCAGTGAGATGCGCTCGGGCGTTCTCTAACAGTCGCTCGATGTAGTGCGGATCGTCACTAAGCAGGCTTGCGATGTACCTGTTCGCCATCGCCATCTTCGCCTGGGGGCTGTGCATCAATTTCGACATCAAGACCAAGGACGTCAAGCGCTCCAGCAGCGAGCAGTCGGAGGTACGCGTTGGCGGTGATTTGGATGTTTTGCACCGCGAGGGTGATCTCGTAGAGATCGTCGCGGAGCTTGCGGAGTGCACGAGGTGAAACCGTTGCACGCCCCCGGGCCTTTCTTCTGCCGCGCCGTTTCGAGGCGTCAGTGCGCGGCAGAGAGACACTGACGGTCCGCAGTCGTTCCCGAAGGACAGTGGGCTCGCTGAATAAGTCGGCCACCGAGAGGCCAGCTCGGTGCGCGACTCGCGTGATGATGTCGAGCGAAATCCCTCGATGGTGGCGCTTGCGCCACTCCGAAAGGGTGCTCGATTGCACACCGAGTCGGTCCGCGATGCGCGCTTGGGTGGGGTGCAGTCCCTCGGCGCGCACCTGCGCGGCGATGTCTTCGTACAAGACAGCGAAGGCATCGAGAAAGGCCGCCTGCGCGGATTGTAGAAGCGATCGCTCTCTCTTCAAGTCGGGTTCACTGCCCGCGTCAGTAGTACACGCGTTCGCCATCCGCGTCAAGAAAGTTTCTGTTCGCGAAGACGCACGAAAGAAAGTCCCTTGACGGCGACGACACGGCGCGCTAGTTATTCACGTATGGACAAGCCAGCCTCACGAACTGCGAAGCACGCCGTCCTCGTCGCGCTCGCGTACAAAAGTAAAAATCAGACCTGGCTCGCGCACAAGATGCGCATCAGCGAGTCGACGCTCTCGAAAGTCCTCGCGGGGCGTCAAGCGCCCTCGCCCGAGTTCGTCGAGCGCCTGCTCGAACACACAGGCGTGGACCTCAACCACTTCCCGCGCACGAAGGCCGGCAAGCTGCGCCCGCGCGACGACGAGCCCGAGCTCCAAGAGGCCGTCTCGTGAAAGCAAAGTCGACGACGCCCTCGGCGGAACTCGACACGCTCGTCGCGATTCTCGTCGAACTGCGCGCCGTGCGGCGGGTGCTCGCGGCGCGGCTCCCACATCTCGACGGGCTCGATGGGCGCGCCGCGGAGCGCGAGGGCGCCATCATCGAGCGCGACGTCGAACGCGAAGCGGCGCGGCTCAGTCGCGCGTCGCGGAAACCCCACCGGAGGCTCATGTGACACTCGATGACTGCGGCGACGTCGTCACGCTCGACCAAGTGGTGGCGATCTTTCAGTACCGGAACCACCAGGCCATCTATCGCGCCGTGAAACGGCACGCGTTTCCGACGCCCGATCTCACGATGCCGGCGCGGTGGAGTCGCGAACGGCTGCGCCTCTGGTGGACCGAGGGGCGGCAGACGCGCAAGCTGCGCGCGAGCGCGTGACCATGACGCGCGTCGACTGGTTCGCGCTCGGCGTGTTCGGCCTGGGGGCGATCGCGTACTTCCGCGCCGCCTGGATGACGCGCTCGATCTTCTGGCAACTCGTCGGCATGGTCGCGATGCTCTTCTCCGTCGTCGCGTGGCTCGCGCAGCAGTGACGCCATGCCGAAAACGCCCACGCTGCCGCTCGCGGCGCCCGTCGATTTCGCGGTGCAGCACCGCACGCAGCGCGATCGCATTTTCGATCGGCTCGGTGATCTCGACTGGCACCACTTCAGCGAGCTCCACCACGTCGGCGGCATTCGGTACAGCGCGCGGCTGCTCGAACTCAAGCGGCTCGGCTATCGCATCGAGACGCGCGAGCTGCCGCATCGCACGGGCCGCGAGTATCGGCTCGTCTCGCGCGAGCCGCTGACGCCCAAGCTCAAGCGCGTCAAGGTGTTTCTGACCCTCGAAGACGCGCGCCGCCTCTGCGCGGGCGATCTCACGAAGACGGCCGCGGTCGCGCTCGACGCTGCGATCAAGTCGTATCGGCAGCACGCCGAGAAACTGTGACGCGCCGATGTCCAGCAAAGCGCTCGCTCGCGTGCAAGATGCGCTCGTGCCGCACAATCCGCGCCTGCGGCGCATCGCGAGTCGCTTGCACAATCGCCGGCCGGACACGCTGATCGGCGAGATTCGCGCCTACTTCCCGTCGGTCCTCGAGCAGCGCCTGTATATGCACCTCGGGAAAGACTTCGCGATCCACCCGAAGACGCTCGCGACCCTCCTGCGGATGTTTCTCGATCACCATCACTTAGACGTGCCCGACCTCGACCCGATCGATCTCGGCCACCACTTGATCGCGAGTCGGCTGCTCGACTTGAGCGACTACTTGCGCGACTGCTTGTGGCTCCTCAAGCAGTCGGGGACGTCGTTCGCCAGCCGCGACGCCGCCGCGCTTGTGCTCGCGTACGGCGACGCCGCCGAGATGATCGTGGAAACGATCGAATGCGATCACGCCCTGTGGGCGGCGGCGCTGGGGCTGCGTGAGGACGCGCCGCTCGGCGTCTGCTTGCGGCGACTCATTCGCGACGTCTTGCCGACGTTCAATCGTCTCGGGCTCCCGATGCCGCTGACGCTCGATGACCTGCTCGCGCATCGGCCCCTCTGCGCCCGGAGTCACGCACATGGACACGTTCGCGTCTGACCTTCGTCGCGCGCTCGTCGTCGGCCCGAGTCGGCCCGCCTGGGGGATGAACCCACTCGTGGCGATCGGGCTCAGTGAGGCCCTCTTCGATCTCGGGTTGTCGACCGACCAACTCTATGCGGCCGTCCGCAGTTACGTCCGCCAACTGCTCGCGCAAGTGCACCCCGATCGGCGGCCCGAGAACGTCACGGCGGCGCGCCAAGCGCAGATCATGGACGCCTTCGGACAAATCGACGATCGCGCGGTGTTCGTCGAGGCGCTCGCGGAGTTCCGCGAACTGCGGATCGAAGACCGTCGCGAGGTCCGACAACTGCGCGTCCAGTTCGACGCCGCGCAGGAGCAACTCGACGCCCTGCGGCACGAGGTCACGGCGCACGTCCAGACGAAGGCAGCGCTGCGTGACGAGACGGTCCTCGTCGCGGCGCAACGGCGCGAAGCAGAGCAGGCGTTACAGACGGCGCGCCGCGTCGCGACTGATGCGAGCCACGTCGTGCGCAGTCGGCGGCGCTGGATCAAGCTCGCGCGTATCCGTGGGCGCATCTTGCGGGAGATGGCCCCGCGCGCCGACGCGAACCCCGTCGCCACCGACGTTCCGCTCAGTCTGCGGGTCGTCGGGACGCAAAAACCCGCGCCCGATCGCTGCACAGTCTGGCTCACCGCGGGGAAGTGGGGCATCGCCCTGGCGCAGGGGCCGTCGAAACCGGAGGCGATGACGGCGGCGCGCAAGGTGCTCCAGACGACGCGGGGCGCGCTGTCGCGGTTGAAGCTCGCGGAGAAAACGAAAAAACAAGAGCAGCGACGGAAACAGGAAGAGGCCCGCGCGTTGCGGCGCGCGCTCCGCAGCGCCGAGGGCCGACGATGACGCCCGCGCTGCGTCGTCTGCTCAACGTCTTCGTCTGTCAGCACCTCGAACTCGTGCGCGAGCACGCGGCCGACGGGTGGCGCTTCCGCTGTGTGCGGTGCCGGCGCTCGTGTCTCGTGCTCGATCGCAGCGACGACCCGAAAGGACGACCGCATGGCCGACTTGATCTGCTACGGCGCCTGTAATCCGACGCGCCGCGAGCTCGACGCCGAAGTGGTCGAGTTCCGGCGCACCTGGGGCAAGCACGACCCGGGCGACAAGATGATGCCGATCCCCGACGAGCTGCGCGCGCGCCTCCGACTCCTGAAGCACACCCAGCACCGCGAGGTGCGGTTCGGCGTCTACGCGTGCGTCGTCTGCCTGCAGGAGCGCAAATGGGGCCACTCATTCCCGGGCTGAGCGCCGATGTGGTTGAAAGTGGACGATAGTTTTGTCGAGCACGCGAAGACCCTCGCGGCCGGCGCGCAGTTGGAGGGCGGGCACGGCCTGGGGCGCGTCGTCGCCGTCTGGCTCGAAGCCGCGCTCTTCTGCTCCCGCCGCTTGACGAACGGGTTCATCCCTGAGCGCGTCGTCGCGCGCCTGCTCGTCGACGATGCGCCGCTGGAGGTGGCCGCGGCGCTCGTCCACGTGGGGCTCTGGACGGTCGTCCCTGGGGGGTTCGCCTTTCACGACTGGCAGGACTACCAACCCGACGCGGCGACCGTCCAGGCGCGTCGCGAGCGCGAGCGCGCCCGCCGTCAAGCCGTTGACGGGCTCAGTGAGGGCGACCTGCTCAACCAGGCGGGCGCGCACGTTGCCGACACGTTGCACGCAACGTGCACGCAACGTGTCGACACGTTGCACGCACGTTGCGCTGCTCCCGTTCCCCAAAGAGAAGATCAAGATCAAAAGCAGAAGAGCAGCGCGGCGTTGCATGCAATCCGAACACGACCCGCGCGAATGCCGCCGCGCACCGTTTGGGACGTCGAGACGCACCTGCTCGCGGCTGTGCACCACACCCTCGACACGGGCCCGCCCTACGTCGACGCGCACGGCGCGCCGGTGCTCGCAGAGCTGCGCGACGAACTCAAGCGCATCGCGAGCCATGACCTGGGGGCCGACTGGGAAGGCCGCGAACTCGACGCGATCGTGACGGCGGCGCTCGCACGTCGCGCGAAGCAGCAGCACGCCGACCGGCGGCGGCGGGCCTTTCGTCAGCACGAGGCCGACGCGCTCACGGCGCTCCGAAAGCGAGGGTAAGTCGATGGCCCGATGGGAGATCGCGACCTATGACGACATCTGCGGGTACGGCAACTGTGCGATCGCGCCGGGGCAACTGCGCCAAGTCCTCGACGGCACGCAGCGGCGGCGCGTTCGCTGTCGCGCGCACGCGATCGGGCGGGTCGACGAGGGCGACATCGAGCGCGCGTACCTCGTCGCCGCCGACGCCGAGATCGAACGCGCGACCCGCGTGGCGCGCGCCTTCGGGGAGCTCTTCGCGAAGCATCAGCGGCCGCTGGCATTCGACGGCAAGCTCGCGGCGCTCGGGGACGACGCGTAAGGCGTTGACGTGTGCGTTCGGTGCCCCCTGGGGGGCGCGTGGGTGTGGCCCGTGTCGACGCTGTCGAGCGCGCGCGCGAGTACTCGAGCGGGCCTTTTGGCGGGGCGTGCGCGCGGGCCGCTGGGACGCCCGCGGGTACACGCCCGCAGATCGGAGGCAGCGATGACGGGACCTGAAGACATCACGCCGCCCGTCGATGCGATTCGGTGGGAAGTAACTCCGGGCAGCCTGGCAGAGATTGCCGAACGCTATTGGGAGTTCGTACTGCCGGCACTGAAAGACCTGCAACGCGAGTACGAGGTGGCCGAACCGCCGTTGTCTGAGCGCGAACGTGCTGATCGGCGACGTGCTGCCGTCTATGCGACGCAACGGAGGCCGCGATGACGAGAGGGAAAGCGCCCGACCCGCTCCTGATTGCCCGGTGCTCGTGCGGGGCCATCTGGCTCGGTCGGTACGCGGTCGACAACGAAATCATTGAGTTTCACCGCGCGCGGCCGACGTGTACGGTCGACGGTCCCCGCGACATGACCGACGACGAACTCCGGACGCACAAGCGCGGCATCTACGCCAAGGGGAAGGTGGTGACCCTGTGACGATCCGCACGATGCAAGTCTGGGGTGACACGGTGACGCCCGCGCACTGTCGCGATCCGCAGTGCGGGCTCGCGATCACGTACGCGACGAACACCAAGACCGGGCGTCAGATGCCGTTTACGGGGGCGCTCGACGCGCTCAGCGTCGAGACCGACCCGAAGAGTGGTCGGCCCGTCTGGACCGTCGACCTCTCGACGTCGCATTTCGTGACGTGCCCGGGCGCCGCGATGTTTCGGAGGGCGCGATGAGCCAAGGTCCCCGATACGCGAGCTACGCGGTACAGGAAGCCGACCCGGTGCGCGTGAACGCGCTCACGGCGGCATTCGTGGCTGCCGTGCGCGAGCACGACGCAGACCCATCGACGACGCTCGCGGCCGCCGTCGCGCTCGCGCTCGCGACGACGCTCGATCGCAAGGTCGACGCGTGGGAAGTCTTCGACCTGCTCGCCGAGCTCGCGCCGAGGTTCCTGCAGGCGCGTTTTCGCGACCGCCAGCAGCGCGCGCATCCGAACTGATGACCTGGCAACTACTCTGCGGGTCGGCGCTCGAGGTGCTCGCGACGCTCCCCGCGAACGCGGTGCAGTGCGTCGTCACGAGCCCGCCGTACTGGGGCCATCGCGACTATCGGCACCCGGGACAACTCGGCATGGAGGCGCACGCTGACGCGTATCTGGCGGCGCTCGTCGCGACGTTCGACTCGGTGCGTCGCGTGCTGACGTCGACGGGCACCCTGTGGCTCAACCTCGGCGACGCGTACGCGGGCTCGCGGACGTCCTACAACGTCAGTCGATCGGGGCTCGATGGGCGACCGAATCTGTGCGAGGGCCGACGGACGCGCCGCGGGATGCGCACGGGCCTCCGCTCGAAGAACCTCATCGGGCTCCCGTGGCGCGTCGCGCTCGCGCTCCAGGCGGCTGGGTGGTATCTGCGCGCCGACATCATCTGGCACAAGCCGAACTGCCTTCCCGAGAGCGCGAGCGACCGCCCGACCCGCGCGCACGAGTACGTCTTTCTGCTGACGCCGTCGGCCCGCTACCAGTACGACGCGGACGCGATTCGCGAGCCGATGTCGGCAGAAATGTGGGAGCAGGTCACGCGCAGCGCCTACGAGGGGCACGCGCGGAAGGACTACGCGTCAGCCGGCGCGCAGAACGCCTCCGACGTCAAGCGGCGCATTCTCGCGCGCCATAAACGGATCGGGCCGAAAACCGCGGCGGCGCGCAGTGCGACGCGCGCGCGCGGCGCAAGCGGTGGTGAAGCGAACCCGCCCGACCTGCAATCGTTGTGGGAACGGGGTGCGAATGCGCGCTCGGTCTGGACGATTCCCCCGGAACCCTCTTCACTGCCGCACTTCGCGATGATGCCCAAGGCGCTCGCGCGCAAGTGCATCCTCGCGGGCTGTCCCCCAGGCCTCACCGTGCTCGACCCGTTCGCCGGCGCGGGCACGACGGGGATCGTCGCGCTCGAAGAGGGTCGGAACTTTGTCGGGATCGAACTGCACCCCGAGACGTGCGCGCTCGCCCGCGAGCGCTTGCGCGACACGATGCCGCTGCTCGCGACGGAGCAGACGGCGTGAGACATCACCCCAACCTCCGCGTCGCGAACTATCTGGAGATCGCCGGCGAAGAGGGCGGCATCTCGGGCCGCTACGTGATTCCGATCCGGCACGGCGTCGTGCTGCAAGTGATCGCGAGCGATGGCCTCGGCTGGGAGCACGTCTCGGTGACCGTCTTGACGCCGACGCGCCCGAAGCGGTGCCCGACCTGGGAAGAAATGGAACGCGTGCGCGAACTCTTCTGGCGCGACGACGAGACGGTGATGCAGCTCTCGGTCCCGCGCGCCGAACACGTCAACACGCACCCGTATTGCCTGCACCTGTGGAAACCGCTCGACAGCGAGATCCCGCGCCCGCCGTCGATCCTCGTGGGGATCTGACATGCGGTGCGTCGAGTTTCGCGTCTACGGCGTTCCCCAGGTCAAGGGCTCGACGCGCGCCTTCGTGCGGCGTGGCCACGCGATCGTCACGGCCGACAACCCGAGTCTCGCGAAGTGGGAGAGTGCGGTGCGGTTCTCGGCCGAGACGATCGTCATGCGCGCGGGCGCGCAGCTCTTCGAGGGCGCCGTCGGCGTCGTCATCACGTTCTATCTGCCGCGGCCGCAGTCGGTGAGCGCGCGTCGGCGACCGTTTCCGACGACGCGCCCCGATCTCGACAAAGCGATCCGCGCGATCCTCGATCCGCTGACGGGCGTCGTGTATCGGGACGATGCGCAAGTCGTGACGTTGCAGGGGCACAAGTGCTACACGGTCGGCCCCGCGTATGCGAAGGTCCGCGTCTTTGAGATTCCCGCGCGCGCCCTGGACCGCCTCAGTCGGAAATGGGGGGCCCCTGGGGATTCAACCGGCCCGGCAGTTTCGGCCGGCCGTCAAGATCGTGACGGTGCAGTTTCGGCCGGCGAACCCACCGACCCGGCCGCAGTTTCTCGGGCTGGGTCTTCAGGCCGTCGGACGGCGCGGGCTGACGGCGCTACGACAAAACGACATAACGCGCCCCCCAGGGGCCGCGCATCGTCGACGTCGCGCTGACTGAGATCACAGGGAGCAGACGGCATGCGGTGGGGTGCGACGTTCTACGTGATGCGCTACGACCGACCGCTCGCCCAAGAGACGCGCCCGCGCCGGGTCACGGTCGCGCATCACGCGTACGCGCTCGACCGCGCGCTCGAATGGGCGACGAATCAGCATCGTCGCTCGCCTGATGTCGCGTTCTGGATTGAGCGCAAAGGCACCTCTGCTCATTCCCGAACCCGGCCTCGGGATTAGGCCGGCACTGCACCGATGGCGCATACTACTTCGCGGATCGTGAAGGTATGCCCACGGCGCCCGTGCCCGCCCGGTCCCAGACACCCCCCAGGGTGCGCCCTACACGTCACAGGGTCTACAGAACGGCCCGGTGGGTCGCCTTCAGGCGCTCCTACCTGGCCCGGCACCCCTTGTGCGTCTTCTGCGAGCGCGTAGGGCGTCTCCGACCGTCGCGCGACGTCCACCACCTCACGAAGCTCGCGGATGGTGGCGTTGTCTTCGATGAGCACAACTGTCTCGCGCTCTGCTCGTCATGTCACTGGAAAGAGACCGCCGCCGGTCGATGACTGCCGGGGGGGGCGGTCGCGGTCGACGCCGCCCGGCCCGCGACG
>Ga0066903_100002214_pt1 | contig 15007 bp, 8 predicted proteins | sample PanSoiMetaGPlot1_FD_67491 | JGI IMG/M metagenome (GOLD analysis project Ga0066903, IMG submission 67491) | Tropical forest soil microbial communities from Panama analyzed to predict greenhouse gas emissions - Panama Soil - Plot 1 (version 2) | ecosystem: Environmental > Terrestrial > Soil >...
CTGCTCGTCCTTCTTGCCGATGCAGACCGGCTGGTTGGCGGTGCCGTAGAGCTCCTCGCGCACCTGCACTTCGAGCAGCGAGCGCTTCTCCTCGACCACGATGATGAGATCGAGGCCTTCAGAGAATTCCTTGAGCTCCCGCTGCGACAGCGGCCACGGGCAGGCCACCTTGTAGATGCGGATGCCGAAGTCGTTGCACTTGACCTCGTCGATCGAGAGCTCATCGAGCGCCTGGCGCACGTCGAGGTAGCTCTTGCCGACCGTGATGATGCCGATCTTCGGGTTGCGGCCGCCCGAAGTGACGTAGCGGTTAAGCTTGTTGGCGCGCACGAAGGCGAGCATGGCGTCGCGCTTGTAGTCGTGCAGGCGCGCCTCCATGCCCAGGATAGTATCGCCCAGGCGAATGTTGAGGCCGCCCTCTGGCATGCGGAAATCGTCTGGGATGACGATCTTGACCCGGTCGAGGCTGCCGTCGACCACGGCGGTCGATTCGACGGTCTCATGCATGCACTTGAGCGCGACCCAGGTACCGCAGTAGCGCGACATCGCCCAGCCGTAGAGACCGTAGTCGAGAAACTCCTGCACCCCCGCGGGATTGAGGATCGGAATCATCACGTCGACGAAGTGATATTCGGACTGGTGCGCGGTGGTGGAGGACTCGGCGGTATGGTCGTCGCCCATCAGCGCCAGCACGCCGCCATGTTTCGAGGTGCCGGCGAAATTGGCGTGGCGAAACACGTCGCCGCAGCGGTCGACGCCCGGGCCCTTTCCGTACCACATGCCGAACACGCCATCGAACTTGCCCTCACCGCGCAGCTCGGCCTGCTGCGTGCCCCACAGCGCGGTGGCGGCGAGGTCCTCGTTGAGGCCGGGCTGGAACACCACGTCGGCCTTGTCGAGCCACTTCTTGGCGCGCACGAACTGCTGATCGAGCCCGCCGAGGGGCGAGCCGCGGTAACCAGAGACATAGCCCGCGGTGTTGAGCCCGGCGCGGCGGTCGAGCTCCTTCTGCATCAGGCAAAGGCGCACCAACGCCTGATAGCCGGTCGCAAAGATGCGGCTCTTGCTCAGGTCGAACTTGTCGTCGAGCGAGACGTTTGCGAGCGCCATTCGCGAAGGCCTCCCCGCCCAGTTTGCCCTCGCGGCGCCACTGCCGCCAGGGGCAAATGCGAACCCGTGACAGATATATGCGCCGGTCTGCATGGGCAATGCTAACGGACTGAGCGGACTGGCCGTTTCGCCGCGGCCGCATTGATCGCAAGGAAATGTCGGCAGGATGCGGTTGCGCGCATTTTGGCGCACTGCGGAAACATGCAACGGTCATGGAGCCCTATCTCTGACGGGCTCAAGGCGCACTTTGATCGCCGATAAGTTTCTGTCGCGTCGCGGCAAACAAAGCCATGCCCCAGACGCGAAAACGTCGCAGTTGCCCGCAACATGGCGCCGTCGGGGTTTGGCGGCCTTCACCTCGCCCAGCCGGGTTCAGTCTCGGCGCGGGCTCAATCTTGTCTCGCAGCATCTCGCCCGCTGAGGAGCGCAAGCCTTTGCCACGACTGTTCATCAGCCATTCGAGCAAGAACGACGACTGGGCGATTGCGCTTCAGGAATGGATGGTCCGCGAAGGCTGGAGCGGCAAGGATGACATTTTCCTCGATTTCGATCCGGAACGCGGCATAGCCGGCGGCGAGCGGTGGGCACGGGCGCTCGAAGAAGCTGCCACGCGCTGCGAGGCGGTGCTGTTCCTCGTTTCAGAGGATTGGCTTGCGTCGAAATGGTGCGCCGACGAGTGCCAGCTCGCCAACAAGCTCAACAAGAAGCTGTTCGCGCTGCTCATCAGTGATGTCTCACTCGATCGCCTGCCTGGCGGGTTCGCCGCGCAATGGCAGGTGGTACGCCTGACAGGCGAGCCGGCCGAGCGATTCCTGACCGTCCACCCGCGCACGCAGCAGCAATCTCCGGTCTGGATCGCCGAGGCCGGCCTCAAGAGTCTGAAGCGCGGCCTCGAGAAGGTCGGCATCGGCGCCGAGACCTTCGAGCTGCAACCTGACCCAAACGGTCCGTTCGGCTGGCGCACGCCGTATCGGGGCCTCGAGGCACTCGAGCCGGAGGATGCCGCCGTTTTCTTCGGACGCAGCGCCGATATCGCGCGCAGCATCGACGCGCTGCGCGGGCTCGCGTCACGCCGGGCGCCCCGCCTGCTGGTCATTCTCGGCGCCTCGGGGACCGGCAAGTCGTCATTTCTGCGCGCCGGGATTTGGCCGCGGCTTCTGCGTGACGACGGCCAGTGGCTTCCGCTGCCGGCGATCCGCGCCGGACGCGGCGGCGCGATCGAAGGGAGCGAGGGCCTCCTCTCGGCGCTCGAGGCCGTGCAGCGCCGGTTCGCGCTGCGCGCGACCCGCGCGGAGCTCCGCCAGTGGCTCGCCACGCCCGAGCGCTTCGTCGAACTTCTGCGCGAGCTGCGCCGCGTCGCGGCCCGGCGGGCCCTGGTGTCCGAGCCGCCCTATCCGCTCCCGGTCCTCTGCCTGGACCAGGGCGAGGAACTGTTCGCGGCCGATGCGGGAAAGGAGAGCGAGAAACTCCTTCAGCTCGCCCGCGCCGCGATGGACAGCGACGAGGCGCTGCTCCTGGTCACCATCCGCTCGGATGCCTACGGCCTGATGCAGAATGCCCGCGCGCTCGCCGGCATCGATCAGGTGCCGCTCAGCCTCGGTCCTGTGCCGCATGGCGAGATCGCGCGCGTGATCCGCGAGCCGAGCGACGTCCTGCGCTGCAAGGCAGGCCCATCGGCGCCGGTCTTCGATGCCGCCGTCGTGGAGCGCCTGCAGGCCGAGATCGAGGGCGAAACCGATGCGCTGCCGCTGCTCGCCTTCGTGCTGCAGCGCCTGATGCGCGAGCACGCACACGCCGGCACGATTGGCATCGCGCAGCTCGAGGAGACCGGCGGCGTGGCCGCCGCCATCGAGCTCGAGGCAGAGGCCGCGCTTGCCGACGCCGGCTTGGCGACTGATCGCGCGGAGCGGCGGGAGGCGTTGCGGCGGCTGTTCATTCCGCGGCTCGCGCGCATCGACCGGGAGAGCAAGGCGCCGCAACGCCGCAGCGCGCGACAGGGCGAACTCCCCTCCGACCTCCACACGCTCGCCCGCGCGCTCACCCAGCGTCGGCTGCTGGTGGTGAAGCTCGCCGCCCAGGCGGAGGGCACCACGGCGGCCGAGACCGCGACGCTCGAGGTCGCGCATGAGGCGCTGCTGCGCCGCTGGCCGACGCTGGCCGAGCTTCTGGCGGAGGATCGGGACGCACTGCTGTTGCTCGATGCCGTTCTGCTTGCCGGAGCCGACTGGGAGAAGGCCGAGACGGCGCACAAGCCGGACTTTCTGGCCCATCGCGGATCGCGGCTTGCCGAGGCGCAGGCGCTCGCTGCGCGCGGGCCGAACTGGGAGCGCGAGATCGCCCCCGCGCGCGCCTATCTCGCGGCCTGCCAGGCACGCGAAGCAGCCGAACGCGAGGAAAAAGAGGCGGCGCTGGCGCGCGAGCAGGCGAGGCTCGCCGAGATCGCGGCGGCGCAGACGCGCACCGCCCACCTGCAACGGCGGGCACGCTGGACGCTCGCCGCGATGGCTGTCCTGGTGGTTTTGGGCCTCGGCGCCGGGGTCTGGCAATATCGGACCAATCTTGCACGCCAAGCGCAGCTTGATCGTGGGCAGGTCAATCTGCTGGCCGAGTTGGCGACGACGCAACGGCTCGCCGGCAACCTCGACGCCGGGCTGCGGCTTGCGGTCCATGCCGCGCGCGCCGAGCTCCGCTTGAGCGACAGCGCGGCGACAGGCTCGCTGCCGCAAGCGGCCCTCGCTGCCGCGGTCGGGCATTCGGACCTGCGGCTTACGCTCGCCGGGCATGAACACTTCCTCACGTCCGCCGCGTTCAGCCGCGACGGGTCGCGCATCGTCACGACATCAGCCGACGAAACGGCGCGCATCTGGGATGCCGCCACCGGCAAGGAGATCGCGGTCCTGCGTGGGCACAGGCAGAGGGTGAATTCCGCCGCCTTCAGCAGCGACGGCTCGCGCATCGTCACAGGGGGGGTCGACCAGACCGCGCGCGTCTGGGACGCTGCCGCGGCGGCCAAGGAGATCGCGGTCCTGCGCGGGCACAAGTCTTCGGTGGAAACCGTAGCCTTCAGCCCCGACGGAACGCGCATCGTCACAGCGTCAAGCGACAACACCGCGCGGGTTTGGGACGCCGCCACCGGCAATGAACTCGCGATTCTGGCCGAGAAGCAGGTGTTTGGCGGCTATTGCTGCGGCACTGTGGGCTCCGCGGCCTACAACTCCGATGGGACGCTCATCGTCACGTCGTCACATGACGGCACGGTGCGCGTCTGGGACGCCGAATCGGCCCGTGCGGTCACGGTCTTTCGCGTGCCCGACTCCCTCATCACCTCGGCCGCCTTCAGCCCCGACGACAGGCGCATCGTCACGTCGTCGTTAGACAAGACTGCGCGCATCTTTGATGCTGTTACGGGCAAGGAGCTCGCGGTCATGCGCGGACACGAGGCCGGCCTATGGACTGCCGCCTTCAACCCCAGCGGAACGCGCATCGTGACGGTGTCAACCGACAAGACGGCGCGCATCTGGGACGCCGCGACAGGCCGCCCGATCAAGATCTTTCGCGGGCACGGGAGCTACCTGCGATCCGCCGTCTTCAGCCCTGACGGCTCGCGCATCCTCGTGGCCTCGGAGGACAGGACCGCACGCGTCTGGGACGCCATAGCGCCCCGCGAGATCGCAAGCCTGCGCGGGCACGAGGAAATCCTTTATTCAGCCGCGTTCAGCCCCGACGGATCGCTGATCGCGACCGCGTCCCGCGACAAGACGGTGCGCATCTGGGACGTCGCGACGTCGCGCGAAATCATGGTCCTGCGCGGGCATGAAGGCCTGGTGACGTCCGCCAATTTCAGCCCCGACGGCTTGAAGGTCGTCACGGCGTCGGCCGACAAGACCGCGCGAGTCTGGATGACCGCGACCGGCCAGGAGATCGCGGTGCTGCGCGGACACGAGAGTGACGTTAAGACCGCCGTCTTCAGCCCCGATGGCTCCCGCATCCTGACGGCGGCAACCGACGGCACCGCGCGCATCTGGGACAGCGCCAGCGCCACAACGATTGCAGTCTTCAAGGGGCACAAGGACATGGCGATGTCGGGCGCCTTCAGCCCCGATGGATCGCGCGTCGTCACCTCGTCGAAGGACAAGACCGCGCGCATCTGGGACGCTGCGACCGGCCAGGAGATCGCGGTTCTGGGCGACCACCTGAACTTCGTGGAGTATGCCGCCTTCAGCCCCGACGGGTCCCGCGTCGTCACCGCGTCGGAGGACGAGACGGCACGCATCTGGGACGCCGCGAGCGGAAGACAGATTGCAGTTCTCGGCCACCGGCAACCCGTATTCTCCGCCGTCTTCAGCCCCGACGGCAGGCGCATCGTCACGGCATCAAAAGAAAACGCGGCGCACATCTGGGACACCGCGACGGCTCGCCAGATCGCAGCGCTGCGCGGGCATGGAAGCTACATAAGATTCGCCGCCTTCAGCCCCGACGGGTCGCGCATTGTCGTGGCGTCGGAGGACAAGACGGCGCGCGTCTGGGACGCGCAGATCGCAACCATGTCCACGACGGAGCTCATTGCCGAGGCCTGCCTGCGGCTGCGCGGACTCACCAAGCTCTCCCGCGATGAAATGCGGCTCGTCGGCTATGCCGACGACGCGACCGAGATCGACGCCTGCGCTGGCGTCGAATGACACGCATCGATATGATCCGAGCATGTCCGACTTCGCTGAACGGCTGATCAGCCCGATCTCGACCACCGAGCTCGAGCGCCGATGGAAGGCTGTGCGCGCCGCCATGACGGAGCGCGGCATCGACGTCATCGTGATGCAGAACTCGAACGAGTTCTCCGGCGGCTACGTCAAGTGGTTCACCGACCTGCCGTCCGGCAACGGCACGATGACGACGGTGATCGTGCCCAAGGACGACCTGATGACGGTGGTGGCGCCCGGTCCGTTCGGCGTCGACAACAAGCCGCCGCCGGGTGATCCGGTGCGGCGCGGCATCAAGCGGTTCCTGGCGTCGCCGAACTTCATGGGCGCCGCATTCACCACCGCGCTCGACCTCGATAACATCGACAAGGCGATGGCGGGCTATTCCGGCGCCACCATCGGGCTCGTCGCGCAGGGCTCGATGGGGCATGCGCTCGGCGAGCACTTGAAGCACGGCAAGCTCGGCAACGCGCGTTTCGTCGACGCGACCGAGCTGGTCGACCAACTCATGGTGATCAAGAGCGACGAGGAGATCGCGGCGATCCGCGCGACCGCGGCGCTGCAGGACCGCGCCATGCGGGCGGCGTTCGACGCGATCAAGCCGGGCATGCGCGACATCGAGGTGACGGCGGTGGCGGAGCAGGTGACGCGCGTCGCCGGTGCCGAATATGGTTTGCTGATGGGCGCCTCCGCGCCGGTCGGCCATTCCGTAATGATCCAGCCGCGGCATCTGCAGAACCGGACGATCCGTGCCGACGATCAGTTCGTGCTGCTGGTCGAGACGACCGGACCCGGCGGCTACTTCTGCGAGGTCGGCCGCACCTGCGTGCTCGGCAAGGCGACGCAGAGCATGAAGGACGAGTTCGCCTTCGCGTTCGAGGCGCAGCAGTTCACCGCCGCGATGCTCAAGCCGGGCGCCTCATGCGTGGACGTGTGGAACGCGTACAACGAATTCATGGCCAAGAACGGCCGCCCCAAGGAGAACCGGCTTTATTGCCACGGCCAGGGCTATCACCTGGTTGAGCGGCCGCTCGTGCGCTTCGATGAAACGATGCCGATCGCGGCGCGCATGAACATCGCGGTGCACCCAATGTATCACTCGAAAGATACCTACACGTGGATCTGCGACAACTTCCTGATCACCGAGCAGGGCGCCGAGCGGCTGCACGCGTTCCCGCAGGAGATCGTGGAGCTCGGGTGAGAGCTTCGTATTCGCGCGTGGACTTCAGTGGACCTTCACCACCGGCAGCCCCGCCCAACAAATCCGATTTGTTGCATCAAGCGTGATCGCCGTGAGTAGCGTCATGCCATCGGCGGTAGGCGACTATCCATAGAATGATAATCATACCGAGGGGCACCACCGACAGCAGGGTCCACCATCTGGACATCCCGGTCCGCTCAAACAAGCGCCATGCCGGAATTGCCGTAAGCACGATCAAAAGCAAGTATGGAATGAACTGAGACAATAACTCCACAACGCCCTCCCCATCTGTTATGTCGCCCAGCTGGCGGCTGCGCTCAATGCAGCGAGTCCCGTCGACGACGAGCAGCCAGGACACTACACCTGGATCTGCGACGCCTTGAGGGTCCTCACTTCCGCGGCTGCTCGAAGAATCGCAGATCCGGCGCAGCCTGCCCTTTCCTGGAGGGCATCAGGAAACCGTCGGCGCTCAGGAAGTAGTTTTCCTTCCCGATTACGATGTTGGCGTTGTACTCGGGGCAGATCGACTCCGGCCAGTCGGCGCGGATATTGGGATTGCGCACGTAGCGCTTGTCGACGGTCCAGGGCCGCGTGAGCGCGTTGTCGATCACCGTGATCTCGTCGTGCAGGATGTTCGGGTCGTCCTTGTCGAGGTAGATGCGCTCCTTGAACACCGACTGGTTATCGCGGTGCAGCGGCAGGCCGCGGATGTCGTAGACGCGCGGCCCCTTGAAGCCACGGGTCTCGACCTCGAGCAGGTCGTATTTGCCGTCGCCGTGGGTATCGATCCACTTGCCGATCGAATAGCCCTGGAAGGTCGGCTCGATCTGCTCCGGCCAGTCGCGACCGTCGGTGAAGATGCGGCGCAACGGATCGTAGTCGGCAATGATGATGTAGGTGGTCTCCGGCGTGACGATGAATTCGAGCGGCCGGAACGCGACCATCATAAACGGCATGCCGGCGGCGCTGCAGCGCGCATGATCGACCCCGAGCCCAAGCCCGCCGGCCTCCTGCTCCTTGACGTTCTCCTCGAAGATCGTCTGATATTCGGGCGTTAGCGGCGCCTGCTGCAATTTTCCCCAGCCTTTGGTCTGGTCGAACGACGGCTGGCCGGTAACGCCGCGCACCACGAAGCGCTCCCACTGTCCCTTCAGGTTGGGATACCTCGTCTCGTCGAAGGCCTGAGCGCCGCCGATCGTGGCCAGCAGTGCCGCGGCTTGTGCGGCTGTCCAGATCGAGATGCGGAAAAGCATGGCCGTCCTCCCTCGAGCGGGATGTCTTTTCTTCGAATCGGCATCTCGCTCTCCTTTATCGGTGACGCATGATCTTTTCCGAAAACCGGTATCCACTTTTCGGGATCATGCTTGCGATCCGTCGAGACGAATCAGAGGCGATGCGGTACCAGCGCAAAATGCGTCGCAGTTGAAAGCGTGCCTGCCGACGGCAGAAGCGCTGCCGGTAAAGCTCAGGCAGGACCTCGGCACGTCCTGCGGACAGCTCTGAGATTGAGGCTAGCGCGATCGCGGGATCATGCGGAAGGAAAAAGTTGCGCGCGCTGCTACGCATCGAAATACCGCAGTCAGCAGGGGCAATCCGGCTGCAAAATTCCGCGCAACCGATCGCGGCGACTGATACTTTGGTTGGATGGATTCGGTTGAACCTTCCGGCTCCAGGCGCGACTAACCGGCATTCCGAGGCCAAGCGCTGTTCCCCCGCAGCCCGCCTCGATGATTGAGCCTGGCGCCCCCCGCCCCCGCGGCGCCAGGCTCTTTTCCTTTTTTCCGTGCCGGCGCGAGGAAAGATCGCGGACGCGCTACTCGATCTTGATGTTGCCCTGCTTCGCCACGTCCGCCCACTGCACCAGCTCGCGGGCGATGAGGTCGGCGAACTCCTGGGCGGTGCTGCCGACCGGGAACATCTCCTGCGCCGCGAGCTTGTCGCGGAAGTCGGGGAGCTTCGCGATCGCGATCAGCTCGCGCTCGAGCCGCGCAATGACCGGCTTCGGGGTCGCGGCGGGCGCGACCAGCCCCTGCCAGAACTCGACCTCCATGTCCTTGATGCCCGCCTCCGCCATGGTCGGCACGTCGGGGTAGGACGGAAGACGCTGCCGCGAGGTGACCGCGAGCGGGCGCACGCGGCCGTCCTGGATCGGCCCGGTGGCCGGGCCGGTGTCGGAGAGCGACATCAGGATATCGCCGCGGATGAGGGCGATCATCGCCTCGGAGTTGGCGCGGTAGGCGATGTACTGGAACGACGTGCCGGTGCGCAGTTCGAACATCTTCTGCACCACCTGGAAGATCGGACCCGAGGCTCCGGCATTGGCCTTGCCGGGGTTCGCCTTGGCGAAGGCGACGAGTTCCGCCACGCTGCGGATCGGCGACGCCGCATTCACGGTCAGGATCAGCGGGAACTGGGCGATGTTCGAGATCGGCGCGAAGTCGCGCTTGGTGTCGTAGGAAAGGTTCGCCACCACCGCCGGGTTGACGGCGAGCATGCCGATCGAGCCCAGCAGAAGCGTATGCCCGTCGGGCGGCGACTTGATCACGGCCTGCGCCGCGATCATCGCGTTGGCGCCCGGCTTGTTCTCGATGACCACCGACTGGCCGATCCGGTCTTGCAGCTTCTGCCCGACGAGCCGCGCCAGGAAGTCGGAGCCGCCGCCAGCCGCATTGGCGACGATGATATGGATGGTCCGGCTCGGGTAGCCCTCCTGCGCGAGCGCGGCGAGGCCGGCGACACCGGCGAACGCGAGCGCCACCAGCACGGTTAAGCGATGATGCATCATAACCGGCACCCCATATCCGAGAATTTGGCCGCAACAGAGGCCCGATCGCGGTTCCCGTCAAGATGACGCGTAACCGCGCCACCGTTGCAACCGCATAAGGCTGCATGGCAGCATCGACATCAGTGCGTTGTCACCTCGCCGCTGGCCCGACGCCCGCGGGTGCTCTACAACATGGGTGCCGGCGACACCCGTCACTGGGAGCCCAAACCACAACGGAACCACCCCGACCGCGATGGACGTCCGCACTGATCCTGGTCAGGGGAGATCGCCCGCCCACCACGAGGCGCGACCGATCGTCATCGGCATGCTGCTGCCGGTGTTCATGGGCTCGCTCGACAACACCATCCTGGCAAGCGCGCTGCCGACCATCGGCCGCGAGTTCGGCGACGCCCACAGCCTGCCGTGGCTGATCACGATCTATCTCCTGGGCTCGACCGCGGTCGTGCCGCTCTACGGCAAGATCTCCGACATCCACGGCCGCCAGTTCACGCTGCGTATCGCGATCGCGCTCTACATGCTGGGCTCGCTAGTCTGCGCGCTCGCGCCCAACATGCTCGTGCTCATCCTCGGACGCGCGCTGCACGGCGTGGGCGGCGGTGGGCTCGCCTCGACCGGCGCCGTGGTCCTCGGCGACGTGGTCGCCCCCAAGGAGCGCGGGCGCTACTACGCCTATTTCGCGGTGGTCTACACCACCGCCGGCGCGTCGGGACCGGCGCTCGGCGGCTTCCTGTCCGACCACATCCACTGGTCGGCGATTTTCTGGCTCAACATACCGCTCGGCATCGCGGCGGCGGCGGTGACCACCATCCTGCTGCGGCGGCTGCCGCGGCACGAGCGCCCGCACCGGCTCGACGTGATCGGCGCCGTGCTGATCGTGAGCGCGAGCGTCGCCTTCATGCTCGGCCTCAACCTCGGTGGCCGCAGCTATGCCTGGACGTCGCCGCCGATCCTCGCGCTGTTCGCGATCGCGCTCGTGGTCGGCGCAGGCTTCGTGTGGCGGCTCCTCACCGCGCCCGAGCCGCTGATCCCGATCGACGTGCTGCGCAATCCGAGCGTGCTCGCCTCGGTCGTCGCCCATGCCTGCGGATGGGGCGCGATCGTCGGTCTCAACATCTTCCTGCCCATGTATCTGCAGAACGTCGTCGGGCTCTCGCCGACCAACGCCGGCCTAAGCCTGATGGTGCTGATGATCGCCCTCAACGTGAGCGCCGGGTTCTCCGGCTACATGCTCTGCCGCATGGAACACTACAAGTCGCTGCCGATCGCCGGCCTCATCGTCGCAATCGCATCGATCACGACGCTCGCCTGGTGGGTCGACCGCCTGAGCCTCGTCTCGTTTGAGGCGCTCTTGATCCTGATCGGGATCGGGTTCGGGCCGCTGCCCGGCCTCACCCAGGTCGCGGTGCAGAACAGCGTCGGGCGGCATCAGCTCGGCATTTCGGTTGGCACCATGAACTTCACCCGCAACCTGCTCGCCACCATTCTGGTGGCGGCGTTCGGCGCGATCGTTTCCGGCACGCTATCGGCCGGCGGCGGCGCCGGCGAACTCGGCGGCGCGCTCGACCCGGCCGCCGCAGAGGCGTTCCGCCGCGTGTTCTTCAGCGCCGCTGTCACGCTGACGGTCGCGCTCGTCGCGATCCTCCTGCTAGAGGAGCGACCGCTGCAGACCGGCACCGCGCCCGAGACCAAGTAACGGCGATGGACGCGCAGGTGCCAGTGGGCGCGACGGGCTATCTGAGCCACCGGGAAACCCGCTGGATCGTGTTCGGCGTGCTGCTGCCGCTGTTCATGGGCTCGCTCGATAACACCATCCTGGCGAGCGCGCTCCCCACCATCGGCGGCGAGCTCGGCGACGTGCGCGGCCTACCCTGGCTGATCACCATCTATCTGCTCGCCGCCACCGCCGCGATGCCGCTTTACGGCAAGATCGCCGACATCCGCGGCCGACGGTTTGCGCTCCATATCGGGATCGCCCTGCACATGGCGGGTTCGCTCATCTGCGCGTTCGCGCCCTCGATCATCGTGCTCATTCTTGGACGTGCGGTGCAGGGCCTCGGCGGCGCCGGCCTTTCCGCCGTCGCCGTGATCGTGCTGGCCGACGCCGCCGCCCCCAAGGAGCGCGGCCGTTACTACGCCTACTTCGCGATGGTCTACACCACCGCCGGCGCGTGCGGCCCCGCGCTCGGCGGCTTCATCGCCGACCATCTGCACTGGTCCGTCATCTTCTGGCTCAACATCCCGCTCGGCCTCCTCGCGCTTGCGATCACAGCGACGGCCCTGCGGCGACTGCCGCGAAACGAGCGCAAGCACCGGCTCGACGTGATCGGCGCGCTCCTAATCGTCATTGCCAGCGTGTCGTTCATGCTGGCGCTCAATGTCGGCGGAAAGAGCTATTCGTGGCTGTCGCCGCCGGTGCTCGGCCTCTTCGCAGCCGCGCTCCTCATCGGCGCGGCTTTCGTGGTGCGGCTCCTCACGGCGCCCGAACCGCTGATCCCGCTCGCGATCCTGACCGATCCGATCGTGCGCTGGTCGGTGATCGCCAATTCCTTCGGCTGGGCCTCGATCGTCGGCCTCAACATCTTCCTGCCGATCTACCTGCAGAGCGTGATCGGCCTGTCGCCGACCAACGCCGGCCTTGCCCTGATGGTGCTGATGGCGAGCCTCAACAGCAGCGCCGGGCTGTGCGGCCAGGTGCTCGGCCGGGTGACGCATTACAAGGTGCTGCCGATGGCCATGCTGGTGGTCGCGTTCGGCGCGGTCGTGCTGCTGGCGCTGTGGGCCGACCGCATGACCATCGTGTGGTTCGAAGTGCTGCTGTTCCTGATCGGCGTGGGCTTCGGGCCGCTGCCGTCGTTGTGCACGGTCACGATGCAGAACGCGGTTGCGCGCCATCAGCTCGGCATCGCGGTCGGCACGATGAGTTTTGCCCGCAACCTGTTCACCACCATGCTGGTGGCGCTCATGGGCGCGATCGTGCTGGCGGTGACGAACTCGCTGGTGCCCGGCGGGGGCGGCGGCTTCGGCGGCACGCTGCCGGAAGGCGCCGCCGAGGCCGCGCTGGCGTTCCGCCGCGCGTTCCTCACGGTCGCCACTTGCCTGGCGCTCGCCTTCGTGGCGCTGGTGCTGATCGAGGAGAAGCCGCTGCAGACGGGGGTAGCGGAGGACGGGAAGTAGCCTCAAGCGGTTCATGCACCGACACCGGCGGCCATGCTGCGGTGCATGAGCAACCGTTGCCCCTTCGCATCATCGTGAGATCGAGGTAGCCTGACGTTAGAGCTGTGATGCCGGGGGGCTTGTTGAAGTCCTGCCCGTAACGGCAGCGCCTCTGGTATCGACAGGAATAAGCTTCTCGACGCCGCTCTGCTTGCGGCGCGAACTGCATTTACGTCCGCTTCGCCTCGCTCGGTCGCCACACGCGGAGGACAGCGATGCATTGCCGAAGCTCGATTCATGCACTCGCACAGGCCGTAGCGTTGCTGACGACAATCGGCTGCGCTCAGGCATTCGATGACACGACGTACCCGAACCTAAAGGGCCAATGGACGCGCGCCCCCGTAGCCGGGGCCACCGGCCCGCCTTCGTTCGATCCCGGCAAACCCCAGGGTCGCGGACAACAGGCCCCGCTCACGCCGGAGTATCACGCCATCTTCGAGGCCAACCTGCGCGAACTTGAGGCCGGCGTGCCAGGCACCTGGCCGGGACCGTCGTGCCTGCCGCCTGGAATGCCCGCGACGATGACCGCCTATCAGCCGATGGAAATCATCGTCCTGCCGCACACGACCTTCATTCGGATCGACTACATCCGCGAAACCCGTCGACGTATTTTCACCGACGGGCGCACATGGCCGGATCACGTCGAGCCCGGCTTCGATGGCTATTCGATCGGCAGATGGATCGACGAGGACGGCGACGGCAAATTCGACGTGCTCGAGGTCGAAACCCGCCACTTCAAGGGACCGCGTGCATTCGACCTCAGCGGCATTCCCCTGCACGAGGACAATCAAACCATCGTCAAGGAGCGGATCTTCCTCGACAAGGCCGACAAGGATTTGCTGCACAACGAAATGACCGTCATCGACCATGCTTTGACGCGCCCCTGGACGGTGAAGAAGAGTTATCGGCGCGCCGCCGACGCGCAGGCCGAGTGGCCGGAATACCTGTGTGTCGAGCGGACCGAGACAATGCGCATCGGCGGCGAAACCTATCGCTTGGACAAGGAGGGTTACCTGATGCCCGCCAAGAAAGGCCAGAAGCCGCCCAGTTTGCAGTTCTTCTCGTCATCTCAGAACTGACGCCACGATCGACGATCGGAAACAGGGAGGACTCTCATGTCTCACCAAGAGCTGATCGGCACGGTCGCGCTGGCAGCGGCACTCGCGGTGGCCCTTGCCGACGCGCAGGCCTTCGACGAAAGCAAATATCCCGACTGGAGCGGCGCCTGGCGCCGGATTCCCGTCCCCGGAGTTACCGGCCAGCCTGGCTATGATCAGACCAAGCGGCTTGGTCCGCCACAACAAGCGCCGCTGACCCCGGAGGCGCGCGCCATCATGGAGGCGAGCATGGCAGAGCAGGCCAAAGGCGGGCAAGGCAACTACCCGACCTATGTCTGCCTGTCCCCCGGCATGCCGCGAATTATGACCCCCTACGGGATGATGGAAATCGTCATCACGCCCGAGACCACGCACATCCTGCTCGAGCACGTCCACGACTCCCGCCGTATCTACACGGATGGTCGCGACTGGCCCAAGACGATCACGCCGACCTTGCAGGGCTATTCGATCGGCAAGTGGGTCGATACCGACGGCGACGGCCGCTACGACACGCTCGAGGTCGAGACCCGCGGCTTCCGCGGGCCACGGGCATTCGACGCGACCGGGATGCCGCTGCACAGCGACAATCAGACCATCGTCAACGAGCGGATATCTCTCGACAGGTCCAATCCCAACGTCATGCTCAACGAGATCACGACGGTCGATAGCTCGCTGACGCGTCCATGGACCGTCACCAAGCGATACGGCCGCGACCCGAACGAAAAGCCGGTCTGGGAGGAGGAGAATTGCGCGGAGGGCAACGGCCACGTCGAAATCCGCGGGCAGGGCTACTTCTTAAGCGCGGAGGGCCACCTGATGCCCACCCGCAGGGACCAGCCGCCGCCGGACTTGCGACATTTCAATCAGCCACCGGAATGAACCGCGACCTGTCACGCTGACGCGC
>Ga0066903_100002216_pt1 | contig 14998 bp, 8 predicted proteins | sample PanSoiMetaGPlot1_FD_67491 | JGI IMG/M metagenome (GOLD analysis project Ga0066903, IMG submission 67491) | Tropical forest soil microbial communities from Panama analyzed to predict greenhouse gas emissions - Panama Soil - Plot 1 (version 2) | ecosystem: Environmental > Terrestrial > Soil >...
CTGCTCACACCTGGTGTGGAGGATCGGATCGTCAAGGCCGTCGCAGGTACGCGTCCTAACGGCGACAGCGCCGAAATCACGGTCGCTCCCGCCTTGCTCAGTCTCGTGTTGCAGGAACTGAACGAACGTCGCCTAAAGCGTGGACCACAGACGAAAATCACGCCAGATCTTCTGGACGTCGAGCAGGAAAGAATCCTTCCCGATTTCTACCGGCGCGCGCTCAAAGGTTTTCCGAACAGCGTACGAATCTTTGTCGAGGACGAGCTCGTCACAGCCAGCGGCCATCGCAACAGTTGTGCACTCGATGATGCGCTCACGAAACCGGGCGTTACACAATCTGTTCTCGATGAATTGGTGAACCGCCGGCTCCTTGCCTACGAAGACCGCCATCAGACCAGAAGGGTGGAACTCACACACGACGTCCTCATTCCTGCCATCAAAGCGAGCCGGGAAGCGGCGCAGAGGCGGAAGCAACGTTTCACCGCAGCTCTCGCTGGCGCGCTGGCGATCGCTTTGCTCGCAACAATTTTGGGCGGCTACTATGTTTTCTTCCAAGAGCACAAAGAACATTATCGCGACTTTGCGAAACGTGATGGCTTTCCGGTCGGGATCATGCAGATTTACGAATCCCAGGCACGTAAGCTTCCTATTTCCTTTCGACTCATCCACAAGGGGATCATCTGGCGATGGAAACCATGGTGGAAACCACAGCGGACACCACCATTCCAGTGGAAACCACCATTCCGAGTGGAGGCGGTCAAGGCGGTCAACGGTTTTCTAGAATTTACAACCAAGCATGGGGTCTTTCCCTATCTATGGAAGGGAGAATTTGAAGCCGAAGGCGCGCAGGACACCAGGCCGAGTGAGAAGGGAGAGAGATTGGGATTAAGGACCGTTTGTCAGTGGGAATTTGTTTCGACAAAGAAAGGCGAAATCATCTATGAGCGGGCGCTCGATCGCGCCGGACGCATGGTGTACGGGCTTGTTTATTCGCCGTCGGCATCGGATTCCCCATCAACCCGGTTGGCGCGATTTGTCGGACCCAGCGGATTTCCGCAGTTGCAGCGCCAGTCTGGCGCCGAGTATGTGGAGATCCATTACGATAGTGCACGCTGGGAAGGTCGCATCATGTACCGCGACGGTAAGAACCAGGCGGCCGCCGGACCTGACGGCGCTTTCGGACGGAGCATGCAGCATGATGATCGTGGCCAGCTCACGTGTGTCTTGTCGCTGAACGCTAAAGGGAACCCGATGATCGACAACAAAGGGAGTTCCGGAGTGCTGTTGAAATACGAGAAAGGGTATGACATTGAGGAAACGTCGGTGGGACCCGATTTGAAGCCGCGACCTGTGAACGATGGGTACGCCGTTCGGAAATGGCAGTACGATGAACACGGCAACTTAATCCGAGGGACGTTTTACAGCGTTAATGGCGAACCGGTTCTATCCAAGAAAGATGGTTATCACGGCTTTAACGCAGAGTACGACAAGCAGGGCAATCGGGCCGTTATGACCTTTTTTGGTGAGGACGGCAAGCCGATGCCCATCGCTGATGGCTATGCCAAAGTGAAGTCGGTCTACGATCCACACGGCAATGCGACGCTAGTGACGTTTTACGGCGTTAACGGCGAACCGGTTCTATCCAAGAAAGGTGGTTATCACGGCTTTAACGCAGAGTACGACGAGCAGGGCAATCGGACCGTTATCACTTTTCTTGGTAAGGACAGCAAACCGATGTCTCTGGCTGATGGCTATGCGACAATGAAGTCGGCCTACGATCCACACGGCAACGTGACTCAAGGGACGTTTTACGGTGTCAACGGCGAGGCGGTTCTATCGAAGAAGAGTGGTTTCCACGGCTTTAAGGCAAAGTACGATGAGCAAGGCAACGAGACCGTTGAGACCTATCTTGGCAAGGATGGCAAACCGATGCCCATCGCTGATGGCTACGCGACCATGAGAATGGGCTACGATTCACGTGGCAAGGTGACTCAGAGGAGGCTTTACGGCGTCAACGGCGAACCGGTTCTATCAAAGAAGGGTGGTTGCCACGGCTTTAAGGCAGAGTACGATGAGCAAGGCAACGAGACCGTTGAGACCTATCTTGGTAAGGACGGCAAACCGATGCCCATCGCTGATGGCTACGCGACCATGAGAATGGGCTACGATTCACGTGGTAAGATGACTCTAATGACGTTTTACGGCGTGAACGGCAAACCGGTCTTATCCAAGAAGGATGGTTACCACGGCTTGGAAGCGGAGTACGACGAGCAAGGCAACGAGACCGTTGAGACCTATCTCGGTCCGACACCGATCTCTGACGGCTTCTCAACCTTGAGAAAGAGCTACGATTCGCGCGGCAAGGTGACTCAAGTGACGTTTTATGGCGTCAACGGCGAGCCGGTTCTATCCAAGAAGGATGGTTACCACGGCTTTAAGGCAGAGTACGATGAGCAAGGCAACGAGACCGTTGAGACCTATCTTGGTAAGGACGGCAAACCGATGTCTCTGGCTAATGGCTATGCGACAATGAAGTCGACCTACGACTCACGCGGCAAGGTGACTCAAAGGAGATTTTACGGTATCAACGGCGAAGCGGTTGTATCCAAGAAGGATGGTTATCACAGTTTTAAGGCGGAATACAATGAGCAAGGTAACCGGACCGCTGTTGCCTATCTCGGCAAGGATGGAAAACCGATGCCTATCGCAGATGGCTATGCGACAGTGAAGTTCTCCTACGATGCGCGCGGAAAGGTGACTCAAAAGAGGTTTTACGGCGTGAACGGCGAACCCGTTCTTTCCAAGGAGGATGGTTACCACGGCTTGGAAACAGAGTACGACGAGCAGGGCAATCCGATCGTTATGACCGCTTTGGGTAAGGACGGCAAACCGATGTCGCTCGATGGCTGTGCGACGGTGAAGTCGGCCTACGATTCACGCGGCAAGCTGACTCAGAGGAGGTTTTACGGCGTCAATGGCGAACCCGTTCTTTCGAAGGAGGATGGGTACCATGGCTTGCAAGCAGAGTACGACGAGCAAGGCAACAAGATCGTTGAGACCTATCTTGGTAAGGACGGGAAGCCGATGGCTCTTGCTGATGGCTATGCGACAGTGAAGTCGGTCTACGACTCACGCGGCAATGTGACTCAACAGAGGTTTTACGGTGTGAACGGCGAACCAGTTTTGTCCAAGAAGGATCGTTATCATGGCTTTAACGCAGAGTACGACGAACAAGGTAACCGGACCGTCACCTACCTCGGCAAGGATGGAAAACCCATTGTTTTTCCGGTTCAATAAATCGTTTCCGGGCCAGAAGAGGGCCGCGGTTTCGTTGAAGACGCCTAGCGACTTTGAAGCAACTTTTAGAACCTACAAAACAAGTGTCGAGCATTAACCTGCCTGATTGGACTGGGCCGGCATGGCTAGCGGATCTCGCCGAAGCAGTTGCCGGCTGTGCCTTGACGACGGCTGGGACGATCGGGACGATCGAAGTTCTTCCTAACCGGATAGAGCGTCTCGCAGCAGCCCGCCAAGCTATCGCGAAGCTCCCTCCCGATGATCGCTGGGCTCAGATCGCAAATTGGTTTCTCGCCGCTCCGGCCGAACGAATGATCTCTCCATATTCGACGGTCAAAGTGAGCACCTACGTACAGCAACGGATCAAGGCAAATACGAAATTGCAAGAAGCGGTGCTCGCTTCGCCCGACGATGCATTGGCGCGCGCGCGCTTTGGTGTAAGACTGCTCACAGACTCAACCGCTCCGAACGCGTCGGTTCAAGCCGACGCTGAAACGCTTTTTGCGACGCTACTGGCTCCGGGGAACTCCGAGGTCTGGCAAGCCCGTGTCAAGGTTTTGGAGGCGCTAAAGCGCACGGTTGAAGCAGACGTGGCAAGACAGAATGCGGCATCTCTGGCTGCAACTGCGAAGTGAAGCGACACTTGAGTTACTGCGCCATCTACTTTTCCTAATGGCGGCTACTACGAAAATTTGCGGAGTGATCGCTCACGTTGAGAGGCGACGATTTCTGGTCGCGTTTTGGCCGCTGGTCCAAATACGGTGTTTTGGCTGACGCAATTCACACAAAAAATGTCCGCTATACCAACAATACCAAGCGATCAACAGGTGCCACGCCCACAGGACGTCTTCATCTCCTACTCGCGCAAGGACAAGGATTTTGTGCGTCGTTTGGATGACGCGTTGAAAAGTCGTGGCCGGGAGGCGTGGGTCGACTGGGAGGACATTCGTCCAACGGAAGAGTGGATGCAGGCTATCTATGCCGCAATCGAAGGCGCGGACACTTTTATTTTTGTGCTCACGCCAGACTCGGTTGCTTCGGTCGTTTGCGGTCGGGAGATCGCGCATGCGGCGGCACATAACAAACGGATGGTGCCAATTGTCGCACGGGAGCTGAACGCCCGCACGGCGCCCGAAGCGCTAGCAAAGCTAAACTATATCTTCTTTCGCGAGAGCGATGATTTTGAAAACGCGACTGACGCTCTCGTGAGCGCACTCGACACTGATTTGGAATGGGTGCGCGCTCACACGCGCTTACTTACGCGTGCTCTGGAGTGGGAGGCAAACAAGAAGAGCAACAGTTTTGTCGTGCGCGGCGAAGATCTGAAAGCTGCCGAGTTGTGGTTAGCCCAAGCTGGCAGCCTGACGGAGCGCCAGCCGACGGCATTGCAGACCGAATACATTCTGGCCAGCCGCAAAGCGGCCACGCAGCGCCAGCGCATACTCGTAGGCGCACTCAGTTTGGGCATCATCATCGCCGGTATTCTGGCGACGTTGGCTATGTTTTCGCGCAAGGAGGCCATTCGGCAAGGAGGTATCGCGCAGGAACAGCGAAGTCGCGCGGTCGCGCACGAAGCAGCGGCGAAGCGCACGGCAGTGCAGGCCGATGACGACATCGCGGTGATACTTCAGCAAAATACGGACGCAGTTGATCCACTTACGCTTGCCCATTTAGCCAGGGCACTGCGCACTTTGCCTAACGAGTGGTTGCCCCGCGCCTACCTTATCTCATTGCTGCGAGACAGGAACTGGTTTCTCCCCATTGTCGAACCGCTGCGTCATCCCGACACCGTTAATGCTGCAACTTTTAGCCCAGATAACAAAGGTATTCTTACGGTGTGCAATGATTCCGCGGCGCGATTGTGGGATGCACACACGGGAGAACCTATCGGGCAGCCAATGCAACATAAGGACAAAATTAACAGTGCGTCGTTTAGCTCGAATGGGCGCTGGATCCTAACTGCCTCGTCCGATCGCACTGCGCAAATCTGGGATGCGGGAACGTGCAAACCTAGCGCCGATGTGTTTCGACAGCGATCAGCTATTGACGTAGCTAACTTCAGCCCGGACGTAACTCGAGTGATCACGGCCGGTATCGACCGGACGGCGCACATTTGGGATATCGAGACGGGCCAGGAACTCGTTAGGCCGCTTGTTCATGAGGCATGGATACATCAAGCCAGTTTTAGTCCCGATGGCACTCGTGTGTTGACGGCGGCTGATCGCAGCGCCATTTCAAGTTCCAATCTTGGCAACTTGGCCCAGGTCTGGGATGCAGCTACCGGAAATTCCATTGGTCAACCAATGGTGCACGCCGACCAAATCAGGGAAGCGAAATTCAGTCCGGATGGCTCGCGCGTTTTGACTGCTTCGAAAGACAAGACGGCCTGTGTCTGGAATGCGATGACAGGTCAGCCGGTAGGAGCGGTGATGCAACATGAGAGCGCAGTTTATGCGGCAGGCTTTAGTCCCGATGGGAAGTATGTTGTGACCGGCAGCCGCGATGGCACGGTGCGCGGATGGGACGCAGCGACTGGCCTTCCTCTCGCGCTGGCCCGACATAGCGGAGCAGTCTGTGGCGCGAGCTTTAGTCCCGATGGGCGATATGCCTTAACTGCCTCATGGGATCACACTGCGCGTCTTTGGGACGTGTCGACGGCAGAGCTAGCCGGTGAGCCATTTCGCCACCGCGATCGAGTCCTGTCCGCGGCGATGAACTCCGATGGCAGTCGTGTTGTGACCACTTCTGCGGATGGTACCGCATGCATCTGGGAAACGCAGGGGAGCGGCGCGCTACGACCAACCTTTCGACATAACAACCGCGTTTACGCTGCGAGCTTTAATCGTGATGGTGACCTGGTTCTCACCGCCTCGTGGGATAAGACCGCCCGCGTCTGGAACGCGTACACTGGTATGCCTGTGAGTGAAGTAATGCAGCACGACGACCGGATTGAAGATGCCGCCTTTAGTCCTGATGGAAGCCTTGTTGCGACTGCTTCGAAGGACATGACAGCTCGACTATGGGATGCGAGAAGCGGGCGCGCTATCGGCTCACCGATGCGACATCCATTTTGGGTAGATACGGTTGCGTTTAGTCCGGATGGGGAACGGATAGTTACAACTGACGCAGAAAAGACCGCACGCGTTTGGAGTGTGCGCACGGGTGAACTGATTGGCAAGCCCATGCATCAGGAAGAGTGGATTCATACTGCAATTTTTAGTCCGGATGGGCGAAGTATCGTTACCGCTTCCACCGATAAGACTGCGCGGCTCTGGAATGCCGAATCCGGCGACCCATTTGGCGAAGTAATGCAGCATCACGGGACCGTGAAGACTGCCGTCTTTAGCCCCGACGGAACTCGCGTTCTCACTGCATCACTCGATAAGACAGCCCGGCTTTGGGACGCACGTACTGGTAAGCCGCTGGCCGAACCGATGCGGCACTCAACGGAGGTCGACGGCGCCATCTTTAGCCCTGACGGCCTCTTGGTGGTGACAAAATCATACGATAACGCCGCCCGTATTTGGGAGACACAAACCGGCAGGCAAGTAGGCGAACCGATGAGGCATAATGGAGGCATCACAAATCTGGCCTTCACCAATAATGGACATTGGTTAGTCACTGCCTCACTCGATCGTAGCGCGCGCCTGTGGGATCCTCGCACGGGAAAGCCTGCAAGCGCGCCGATGCGACATCAGGCTGGCGTTACTGCGGTTGCCTTCGACAGTGCCGGCGCACGAATGATTACAGCTTCTGAAGATAAGACGGCAAGGATTTGGGATATTGCGCTCGACCAGGACACTTTGTTGCCGGAATGGGTGCCAGAGCTCGCTGAAGCGCTGGCTGGTGAGCGCTTTGACGAAAACGGAATTCTGGTCCCACCAAGAAAGAGCGTTATCGAACTGCGCAAGGAACTTCTCGCGCTCAAAGGCGATGATTTCTGGTCGCGCTTCGGCCGGTGGTTCTTTACACGCGGGCCGCAACGGACAATCAGTCCGGATTCAAAGATCACCGTCGGCGAGCTCGAGCGCTGGCGCGCCGCAGTGGGAACAAATGCAGCAAAAGAACCAGCACAGTCTCGGCCCGATCTAAAGACGAAACGGGATAACCAATGAACTTTAAGGCTCTCTGTTTTGTGGACATGCCTTTTGGGCAGAAGGCGGATCTCAAGAGCGGTGTGATCGTCGATTTTGATCAGATTTACAACAAGGCGATCAAACCGGCGATTGAAGACTGTGGTTTGGAACCGCTCCGGGGGGATGAAGAGACCACGGGTGGGATCATCCACAGGGCGATGTTCGCGCGTCTGCTACTGGCGGATTTTGTGGTGGCGGATCTCACCCTTGCCAACGCAAACGTCTTTTACGAACTTGGGATTCGCCATGCCGCGAAGCCATTCACGACCGTGCCGATTTATGCCAATGTGAGTGGGCTTCCATTTGATGTCGCGCTTGTCCGCGCCGTGAGTTACCAATTGGAAAATGGGACACTGACCGAAACGTCAGCGCACCAACTCAAGACTGAACTCGCAAAACGTCTGCGGGCGGCAATGGGGGTCGCGGACAGCCCGCTCTTTCAACTCATTCCAGAATTTCCGGGGATCAACTTACCGAACGTCGCGACCGAAGCATTCGAAGGATGGCTTCGCGAACTCGCAGAATTTCGCGAAAAACTTTCCACCGGGTGCTCACAGGCGACGCCCCAGGCAAAACGTGACGCCCTCCTGAAAATTCAGCACGACCTCGGCGATATCAAAGTAGCCCGGCGATCAATGCTGATCGAATTGATGTTTTCGTTTCGTGACACCGAAGCAGTTGAAGAATTCGTCGCTCTTTGCGAGGAATTTCCAGATGATTTGAAGGAGCACGTCATCGTGAGGCAACAATTTGCGTTGGTGCTCAACCGCCGCAATAAACCGGGCGACCGCGAGAAGGCGCTCAGGATTATCGACGAGCTGGTGAAAGATCGCGGGCCCGATCCGGAAACGCTCGGGATCAAGGGCCGCATTCATAAGGACATCTACAAGGAGGCCGCGGAGGCAAAAAAAATTACAGCTGTGGCTGCGCTTGATGACGCGATTAGCGCCTATACGAAAGGTTTCGAAGCTGATCCACGCGAGTATTATCCGGGCGTAAACGCGCTCAGCCTGCTTGTTCAGAAAGGCGATGCAGAGGCGCGCAAGGAAGTTGACCGTCTGCTCCCGTTGGTGCATTTCGCGGCTGAGCGTCGCGGCGGGGCGAACTCGAGCGATTATTGGGTTCTCGCCACTGTCCTTGAGCTCGCTTGTATCGGAGAAGATTGGACGACGGCGGGTCGCGTACTTCCGAAAGTGATCCTTACTGCGAAGGCCTCCTTTCAAACAGCATCGAGTATTGGTAATTTGCGGTTACTGAAACAAGCACGCGAGCGGACGGGGCGTGCAGGCACGGAATTTGAGGGCATCCTCGACGAGCTTTCAGCACGCGACGCCGAGTTGCGGGGTGAGGAAAAGCCTCAAGCCGGGATGAAACAAGCGTGACGAAAAATGCGATTAACTTCGCGAATGGAAATCGCGCGGTCGTAATCACCGCACCGCGCGATGCAAGCGCAACGGCGATTCGAGACGCTCTTGAAATTGCATCGCCTCATGCCGTGATTCTGCTTTTTGGTGGCGCCGCCGGCCTCGATGATTCGCGCAGAGCTCATCTGACAACTTTGTTTGCCGACGGAGTTACTCCCGTGGCAGCCGAATTAGGTGCGCTCATTATCGATGGGGGCACACAATCCGGTGTCATGGCGATAATGGGTGAAGCGGTCGCACAATCGCATGCGACAGTTCAGTTGCTCGGGATCGCACCGAAGGGCAAGATCACAAATCCCGAAATTGCAGGCGCATCCAAAATCCCGGAGGGCGCTCTGCTTGAGCCAAATCATTCGCATTTCGTTTTGGTGGAGAGCAGTGAATGGGGCGGCGAGACCACGAAGATGTTGAAACTCGCGCGCGGATTCAACGTGCCGACCGTTGCAATCCTCGTCAATGGTGGCGCGATTGCGGCAGATGAAGCTCTGCAAAGTGTGCGCAATGGATGGCAACTCCTGGTCATTGAAGGCAGCGGAAGATTTGCGGACGAAGTAAGCGCGGCCGTACGCGACGGTCAGTTTGCGGGATCCGTCGAAGCAAGGGAGATCGCACACTCCGGCTGCGTTACCTTATTTTATGTCGATGACGCGGCGCAAAAATTGAAAGTCGAGCTTCGTCGAATGCTAGGCGGCTAATGCGCTGATATGTCTGTTGGAGCCGATGCCGCCACAGACTTTGCGCAAGCGATGATTTCGGGGCGATACTCGAAATGCATCGTATCAAGACAATTTCTAACTCGTCATGGCTCTGACAACCGCGTCAAAGTGCGTCCCGCAAGAGCACAGATCCACACCGACGACTGACACCGATGACAAACAGATGAGGTTAGAGGCATCATTACATCCATCATCAGAGTCAATGAATTTCCCAGAGTCCATCGTGATGTTGACGGCGATTGAGTCCTTCTGCGGCTACGCCCAGTGCCTAGCGATTCTCTCGTTCAAATTAGCTTGACATAAAATGACACTTTTTGCGTAGAGTGACGCCATGAACGATTTCCAAGATGTGCACGAACGTGCTCGGTCCCAAGGCACAGTTTATTTTACGGTCCTAGACGAAAAAGATTATTACAATTCCAGTGGCGAGCGGCTAACATCCGTCGCTGACATTTTGCGCCAGGATCGTGCCAACTATCATAAAGGCCAAGGGGGGCCTCGGGACGAGGATGACGGAGGGATCTTCGCAACAAAGGAGGGTCGCAGCAAGTTTGACACGTATACCATTGTCCCTAGAGAACCTCCCGGCGTCTCGCATTATTCAGGGACAAGGAGGGGTTACTATAGTAGTCCGAGTGCTAGGACAGAAAATTTATGTCGAGGCTGTTGAGTAAGCTGATGTCGCCTGCGACACCGTGAGTGAAATGCCTGACACCGCGCGCAGCCGTCGGCAGTATTGATTCATGCTGTTGAAAGCGCGATCCTGATTGTCATCGACACCGCAATAATAATTGCCCAGCGTGTGGGCAAAGGCGATTCCCCTCGGACTCGAGAATTTGTAGCCGTTCCGAGCAAATATTTCGTTTCGGGCGCACTATAAATGATCAGAGGCGAGCTCAACATTCAAACGCACTCGGGTGGAGAGCTTGAATCCGGAACGAGCTACGGTTCGCCCTGCGGCGTAATCGATGCTTCAGCCTCATCGTATTCCAAGCTTCCTCGTTCGGAGACAATTTTGAGCGCGCCAGACGTCTTGGAGATTACCCATTCGTCGCTGGCGTGGCCGCTGTGGCTTCGTCCCGACGCGGGATCTCTGCAGAAAAACTTGAGTTCAAAATATGCTGTGATCGTGTTTTGAAGGGCGGAAGGCACAACGCGAATGTCGCTGACGGTGTAAGAGTGGACAGGATACCGCTTGAAGTTAGCGACAAAAGTATCTCGGATGAATGCCTTATCGCGCCACCGATACTTTCGGAAATCGACCAGCTCCGCATACTGCGAAAGCAGGTAATCGAGGTCTCTCCGCTCTTCCGCGCGATAATGATTAGTCACGAAGCTCCGCACTTCGTCATCGCTGATCGTGCTGGCACCGATGGGCGATGTGACCGCAATCGGCGTCATCGGGACCGGTGTTGAAGTTGCCGTCGGCCCCACGAGCGGCGTTACACGATTGACCTGTTTGTTGCGGGCGAGATACCATCCAGCGATCCCTAGAATCACTAAGCCCCCAATTGCAACAGCAGCAAAATCGGTTTCCGCCAAGACGCAGGACGAATCGGTGGCGTTGGGATGGAGGTTTTCTCCGCTTGAGCTGGCATTCCTGCTCCCGCAAGAGGCGGGCGCTTCAATACTGCCTTCACCGTTTTCGCCAGATTGTCTAAGTGCCGTTCCAACGGCGGTGAGAACGCATCCATCCATTGCGAACCCGAGATGAAATATTCCAGCGATCTGGCAGGCGGAATGTCATGAACCCGAAATGGAATGATATAAACGCTTTTGTTAACAGCGCGCTCTACCTCACGTCTGACTTGCGGCGAGGCGTTCGCACTCTCAGAAAAGATCAGGATCATGATGCGACTGGATTCGATCGCATTAATAATCGATTCACCCCAATCGGCGCCTGGCACAACATCACGCGGCGCTGTCCAGCAGGTCACTGACTCCGCCTCGAGCCGCGCCACGACGGCATCGGCAACCGCTTTGTCCTTTTCAGAGTGACTTACGAACACATCATGAGCCATTCGTGCCCTCGGTGTCGCCTAATGCCTTTCTCTTCCTTTTAATCTTATGATGCGGGCGGCAGAATGCCGATTCAAGATCAATCGAACCAATTGACTTGCCTGACCAAGAAGAACGCTCATTATCGATGACGATGAGCTACCGCGACAAATTGAATAAGATCGGTCCTCGAAAACTGCTCGCATGCGACGGCGGAGGGATTCGCGGAATTATCAGCATAGAAGTCCTCGCACGGGTAGAAGCAGAGCTGCGTAAGAGTAGCGGGAATCCAAAGTTGGTCCTCGCCGACTATTTCGATTATGTCGCGGGCACCAGCACGGGAGCGATTATCGCGACGCTGATCGCGCTCGGACTTAGCGCGGATGAGATACGAGATTTCTATCTGCGGAGTGGCGCAGAGATGTTTCACAAGGCGCGCCTGTGGGAGCGTTTTCGCACGAAATTCGAGAGCGACAAGCTTTCCGAGATGCTGCGCGATCTGATTGGCGAGGATACGACCCTGGGGTCTGAGAAGCTGCACATGTTACTCATGATGGTACTGCGCAATGCGACTACTGATTCACCATGGCCACTGTCCAATAACCCGGCAGCAAAATACAACGATACTACTCGCCCAGGGTGCAATCTGAAGTTACCACTTTGGCAGCTTGTGCGCGCCAGCACTGCGGCACCCACTTATTTTCCGCCGGAGGTTATCCACGTCGATCACGATTTCATCTTCGTCGATGGTGGTGTGACAATGTATAACAATCCAGCCTTTCAGCTTTTCCTCATGGCGACGAGCGAGCCGTACCGCCTTTGTTGGTCTACGGGCGAGGATAAAATGCTTCTTGTCTCAGTGGGCACCGGCGCAAGCGCGAATGCAAACAATAGTTTGAGTCCAGAAGAAATGAACTTGATCTACAACGCGAGCACGATTCCCTCCGCGCTCATGGCCGCAGCGCTCCACGAGCAGGATTTTCTCTGCCGCATTTTCGGGAAATGCGTGGCTGGAGATTTGTTGGACCGTGAGGTTGGCACGGTGCTTGGGCAAGGAATTCCGAATGTGCCAAAGCTATTCACTTATGCGCGGTACAATGCCGAGCTTTCCCGCGAGGGCCTGGATGCGCTTGGCCTTGAACACATCAATCCGGTGCACGTCCAGCAAATGGATTCTGTCGATCACATCGGGGAAATGCAGGAGGTTGGACGAACCGTGGCTGAGCAAAAAGTCAAAGCTGCTCACTTCGCCGGATTTCCAATGGCGAGCTAATCGAAGCTGTTTCCACTGGCACGCACACAAAGGGCGGTTCAGGCTATCTGTCTCTCTTGAAATCGTGGCTGCAAAACGGAGTGCAGATGAAGTTATCGAATCATTCTGGACGGATTCGAGGCATTATTCAGTTCGCAGCGCCGTCATCGGATTCACGCGAGTGGCGCGGCTAGCCGGGAAGAAACAAGCAAGGAGCGCCGCAGCAGCGAGCATCAAACTTGCGCTGATCAGCGCCAATGGATCGGTCGGACTTACTTGATATAAAATTTTGGCAAGAACGCGCCCTGCAGCGAGTGAAAGAAGGAGCCCGGCGCCGACTGCAAGGGCCGTTTGCATCACGCCCTGTCGCATAATCAGAGCGAACACGTCGCGCCGATGTGCACCCAATGCCATGCGGATTCCGATTTCGCGCGTGCGGCACGCGACGGCGTAGGCTTTCACGCCATAAACGCCGACGACCGCTAACAGCAGAGCGATCGCGCCAAAAGCACCGAAGAGAGTTGCCCCAAGTTTCACGATCCAAAGATTGGGTGACTTCTCCATCAGATCGACATACGGCGTCATCTGCAGCAGCGGCAGATCGGGATCGATTTCGTGCAGCGTTTGTCGAAGCGTCGGAATAAACGCGGCAGCCGCATGCTGATCCTGTGTGTTGAGCCGCACATGCAGATACGTCTGGCCGCTGTATCCCTGCACCAATGGCACGAATAAACGGCAAACGAGCGAATCGTTGTCAACGCTATGCCGGTGCTTGCTCACGACACCAACCACTTCCATGTCGTTAGGCGAGCCGTCTTTCGGCGGCTGCGTGTAGCGAATGTGCTGACCGATCGGGTCTTCGTTCGGAAAAAGTTTTTTCGCCATTTCTTCGTCAATGATCGCCACGCGTCGCGCATCCTTGTTTTCGGATTCGCTTTGCGTGAAATCGCGTCCTCGTACCAGTTTTATGCCGAGCGCCTCGCAGTAACCGGGCGTTATCGCGGTGAAGAGCGAATTGACGCTCAGGTCCGGCGCCTTCGGGTCAGTAGGCATGGCGTCTTTCGTACGAAGAACGCGGCGAGCGCTGGTGAAATCGGCATAAGGCAGCATCGTCCCTATGGCCGAGGCCGTCACGCCTGGCAACTCTCGTACGCGTCGCACGATGTCGAAGATCAGGCGACGCGAATCGGCCGGCGTTTTCTTGATCAAAGTGAAATCGAACTCACTGATGATATCGCCACGCGCGTTAAACCCCGGATTAAGTCCCGCCGCTTTGAGCGCGCCCCGGAAAAATAATCCCGCAGCAAAAAGCAACATGAGCGAGAGCGCGATTTGCGCCATCACCGAAATGTGACGCGGCGCGAAGAAACGACTCAAGCGACCGATGCGCGCCGGCTCGCCGACTTGCTCTTTCAGGTCTTTGACCAGATCGGCCTTTGTTGCCTTCAACGCCGGGCCGAGGCTGAAAAGCATTGTTGCGATCAGGCAAAAGAAGAATGTGACTGCAAGTACTGCCGCGTCCGGCCGCAATTTCACCACAAACGAGAAATTGACTGAGGCGAGCAGACCGCGCAGTTGTTGTAGCAAAGCATCGTTGCACCAGGCGCTGAGAATCAGGCCGATCACGCCGCCGCAAACGGCCAGCAAGAATCCTTCGGACAACAGTTGCCTCACGATCTGCCAGCGCGATGCGCCGACCGCGAGCCGAACCGCGATTTCCTTCGAACGCGATGTGCCGCGCGCAAGCAGCATGTTCGCCAGATTTAAACACGCGATGAGCAAGACCGCGCCGGCCATCGCCATGAGCAATGTCGCGATCAGCGTGATTGGGCCGTCGTCTTCCGGTTGCGTGCTCAGACTGAATCGCGACGGCGTTTGGATTTGTAATTCCCGGGTGCCTTCGCTGCCCTCCGGTTGGATCGCATTCAACCGTTGTGCCAGCACCGGCAAACGCGCTTTCGCCGCATCTAGCGTCAGACCCGGACGCAGCCGCGCCGTGAGATTGAACGCGTAGTTCTTCGGGTTCAAGAGGTCGTGCATCGTTTCGGAATCGCCGAAGGCCGAGCCGAGCTGCGAACGAATGCCGAGCGGCACCCAGATATCCGGTGCGATTAACGCGTTCGCGCCGCTGAATCCGTCCGGCGCGATGCCGATCACAGTGTAAGGCTGCCCATT
>Ga0066903_100002217_pt1 | contig 14993 bp, 10 predicted proteins | sample PanSoiMetaGPlot1_FD_67491 | JGI IMG/M metagenome (GOLD analysis project Ga0066903, IMG submission 67491) | Tropical forest soil microbial communities from Panama analyzed to predict greenhouse gas emissions - Panama Soil - Plot 1 (version 2) | ecosystem: Environmental > Terrestrial > Soil >...
CCGCCGTCCATCGACATCGCGTGCGACAGCCCGAGCGGCGCGCGGCGCAGCAGCTCGGCGAACTCCCAGAGCGTGTAGCCGCCCTCGCTGGTCGCGACCACCAACCTTCCACGCCGGTCCTCGGCGACCACCGTGCGGTTCGCCACCTGATCGGTCCTCCGCACGCGCAGCTGTCCGCTCTGGTCGAACAGCATGAACGATTGCGCGACCTCACCCCAGCGCCCCGCCGTCATCGCCAGCGAATCGCGCTCGAGATCGAGCACGCGCGCGGTGGGTCGTCCCTGGATGGGGGCCGCCACCAGGGCGGCGTGAAAGCCCGGATGCACGCGGTCACTGACCACCGTGCCTCCGCTCACCAGGCGTCCCATGTACGAGAAGTCGGGGTAGTACTGACCGGCGTTGAACACCGCGAGCGCGCCGAGCCGCTGCTGCCACGCGAGCACGTTGGGCGGATGCGGCTCGCCGGAGCTCGTGTAATGGAACACCTTGAAGTCGGCGCGCGCGGGATCGACGCGCAGGAGCGCGACGTCGCCCGGCCCGCGACGGCAGTACGGCTCGCCGCGCAGCAGCGCGAACTCGACGCCGGGCGCGATCGTCTTCCAATGCGGCGGCGCGATGCCATGCGCCAGCACCCAGATGCCGACCAGGAGCGCCAGCAACGCGGCGATGCGGCCCACCGGAACATAGCGGCCGGCCATGGCGTTCCCGCTAACGCCCGGCCCGACGTCGCAGCGCGTCCTGGACCAGCAGCAGCTCGCTCACGTTCTCGGTGGTGACCAGACCGACGAGGCGTCCTCCGCTCAGCACCGGCAGCGCGTTGTGGCGATGCTCGCGCATGCGCTGCAGCACTTCCTCGAGCGGCTCGCCGGCTTCCGCGGTCTGCCCGTCGCGTCTCACCACCTCGCCGACCGCGACATCGGAGCCATGACGCTGCAGCGCCAGGATCAGATCGGAGCGCGAGAGCATGCCCACCGGAGCCCCGGCCTCGAGCACCGGAAAATCCTGCTGCGAGCCCGCCATGAGCAGATCGATCGCCCGCTGCAGCGGATCGCGCACGTCGAGCACCTCGAACTCGCTGATCATGGCCGCCCGCGCGGGGAATCCGCTCATCGAGGCGCGCGCCTGCACCAGGGCGCGCTCCTCTCCGGCCGCGAGGAACACGAACAACGCCACGAACATCAGCATCGGGTTGTGAAAGTAGCGGTAACCGATCACGCCGAAGAGCAGGGCGAATCCTTGTCCGATGCCCGCCGCCCAGCGCGTCGCGCGCACGTAGGGAAGGCGCATCGCCAGTAGCGCACGGAGCACGCGGCCGCCGTCCATCGGAAAAGCCGGGATCAGATTGAACGCGAGCATGACCACGTTCACCCAGAACAGATTGGGGAGGATCTTGTCACCGATGCCGGAGAAGATCCCCTGGCGCCCGAGCACCAACCCCAGGACGGTGGCGAGCACGACGTTCACCGCCGGTCCCGCCAGCGCCACCACGATCTCCTGCTGCGGCTTGTCCGGCATGCGCTCGAGACGAGCGACCCCGCCGATCGGGAGCAGGACGATCTCGCGCGTGCGAATGCCGTAGCGGCGCGCCGCCGTGGCGTGGCCGAGCTCATGGAGCAGCACGCAGGCGAAGATGCTCAACAGGAGCGCGACTTGATTGAGCGCGTTGCGCGGCTCCCCGCTCAGGAGGCCGCCTTGGATCGCGATGAAGCCCACGAACAGCAGGAAAGTGACGTGGATCTCGAGGCGGATGCCCGCGATCGAGCCGATGCGAATGGACCAGCGCACGTCCGCAGTCTCCCACACCGCGACCGCGGCGGGCGAGTTCTAGGCCGCGCGATCCACGTCGCCCGACTCGTCGGAAGGACCGGCGTCAGGACGAGGAAAATCGTCACCGCCGTCGAACGCGCTCAGCGCCTCGAGCTCGCGCCGCGCCTTCTCGTGGCCGGGATGGATCCACAAGGTGTGCGAGAGGAGCGCGATCGCCTCGCGGGTCGCGGCGAGCTCGAAGCACGCCGAGGCGGCGAGGTAGTGCAGCTCGGGATGATGGGGCGAGTACGACATTCCGCGCAGCGCGCGCGCGAGCGCGATGCGCGGCCGGCCAGCGAGCAGCGCGTTGCCGGCGGCCGAGACCATGTGGCGCGCACCCTCGGGATCGGGAGGCGTATCGAGTCCGGGAATGAACCGCTCGAGCTCGTCCACCGCGCGACGCACGCCGGCGCGGATCACGGGATCGAGCATCGGATCTTCGTCGGTGGCCGCACAGCGCGCCAGGTCGGCGAGAACGGTGCGAATCTCTTCGATCGTGGGCCCCGGCGTCGTGGACACGGCGTTTCCTTTCCCCAAGGTGACCGCACGCGGCGCGGGTCGCCGCGCTCGGACTCTTTATCGGCAGGTCAAGGGCGGGCTTGACCGGCGGCCCGGGGCTAGCCCAGGAAGCGCCGTCCCACGCTCGCCGCCACGAAGAGCAGCGTGGCGGCGATCAGCAGGCTCAGGACGTTGCGGAGGTGGTGGCGCCGGCGGGGCAACGCCCCCAGGTCGATGCGCATCCCGCAGACACAAGTCACCGAGCCGCGCTCGCGGACGTAGCGTTGCGAGAACTGGTGCCCGCAGAGGGCACAGGTGACGTGATCCTGTTGCACTGGTTCTCCTCCCACCCCGAATCCCGTCTCGGGCGGAGTGGCCTGGAACGAGGAGCTCGAGCCTGAGCGGCCTTTGCGGCCGTCTTACGCAATCCCCGCGCCGAGAAGGGAGCGAGCGCCTTGGCGCTTGCGGTTCATCGCGCTGCGCCTTCACGCCGTCCTACTCGGTCGGCCCGTCGCGTCCGCCGTTCGGGAATTCTGTCGTCGCCGCTTTACGGGGAAGCGTTGGCTATACTGCCGTCGATGCCTCGGCTCCTTCTCCTGGCGCTCGCGCTCGGCGCCCTTGGCTGCGCCCAGCCGCGGGACGCACGGTTCGCGAGCGCCTCCGCCGGACCCCGGTACTTCGGCGACGTGACGCCTCCGGCGGACAACACGCTCACCTACAACAACGGGGCGGAGCCCGAGGGCATCGATCCCGGCGTCATCTCCGGCCAGCCGGACGGGCGGGTGGCCCGCGCCATCTTCGAAGGGCTGACCACGCCCAATCCCCGCACTCTGGAGCCCGAGCCCGGCCAGGCCTATCGCTGGGAGGTCAGCGCGGACGGCCTGACCTACACCTTCCACCTGCGCCCCGGGCTCGTGTGGAGCAACGGCGCGCCGCTCGGCGCCGAGGACTTTCGCTGGTCGTGGATCCGCGTCCTGCGCCCCGAGACCGCCTCCCGCTACGCCAGCTTCCTCTACCCGGTGCGCGGGGCCGAGGACTTCAACCATGGAAGGATCCGCGACGAGCGGCAGGTCGGGATCCAGGCGCCCGACGACAGCACCTTCGTGGTCACGCTCGCCGCACCCACGCCCTACTTCCTGTTCCTGACCGAGTACTACACGCTGCTGCCCGTTCCGCGAGCCGTGATCGAGCGGCAGGGTCCGCGCTGGACGCGGCCCGAGCACATCGTGGGCAATGGTCCCTTCGTGCTCCGGAGCTGGCGGCAGGGCGACCGCCTGGTGTTCGACAAGAATCCGCGCTACTGGGACGCGGCGCGCGTGCGGCTCGACCACGTCGTCGCGCTCTCGCTCGAGGACCTGAACACCTGCGTCAACCTCTACAAGGCCGGCGTCGTGGACTGGAATCCGAGCGGCTACGTCCCGTCCCAGTTCATCCCGTACTTGCGCGAATACTCGGACTACCGGGGCGGCACGTACCAGGCGGTGGCCTACTACTCGATCAACGTCACCCGCAAGCCGTTCGACAACGTGTGGGTGCGCCGCGCGCTGGCCTTCGCCATGGACCGCGACGCGATTGCACGCGGGCTGCTCAAGGGCAGCCGCATGCCGTGGGGAAACCTCGTGCCGATGGGATATCCCGGATATCCGCGGCCGCCGGGACAGACCTACGATCCCGCGCGTGCGCGCGATTGCATGGCGCGCGCGGGCTTCCCCGGCGGTCGCGGCTTTCCCACCATCTCGATCCTGTTCAACACCAGCGAGGACGGCAAACGCATCGCCGAAGCCGTGCAGTCGATGTGGAGCCGCACGCTCGGCATCCACGTGGAGGTGCTGAACCAGGAGTGGGGTTCGTACCTCCAGGCGACCGTGGCGCTCCAGTACGACGTGGCGCGGCGCTCGTGGGTCGGCGACTACCTCGATCCGACCACGTTCCTCGGCACCATGAAGAGCGGCGACGGCAACAACCGCACCGGATGGAGCGACGCGCACTACGACGGGCTGCTGCGCGCTGCGGCGGTCGAGCTCGACCCCGAGAAGCGCATGCGAACGCTCGCCCAGGCCGAGGCATTACTCTTGGATCAGGCTCCGGTGATCCCGATCTACCATTTCGCCACCAGCGAGATGGTGAAGCCCTACGTCCGCGGCATCGAGGACACCCCGCTCGACGTGCATCCACTCAAGTACGTGTGGATCGACCGTGGCTGGAGCCGGCGGTTGGCCGCGGCGCGCTGAAATGGCCGCCTTCGTGGTGCGGCGCGTGCTGCTGATGATCCCCACGCTGTGGGTGATCGCGACGCTCACCTTCTTCATGGTGCGCTTGGCGCCGGGTGGGCCGTTCCTGTCGGAGCGCGACATTCCCGCGACCGCCATTCGTCAGCTGGAGAAGTCCTACGGCCTCGATCGGCCGCTCGGCGAGCAATACCTGACCTTCCTCGCGCACGCGGCGCGCCTCGATTTCGGACCCTCGTACAAGTATCCAGGGCGTCAGGTCCGCGAGATCATCTTCGAGGCGTTTCCCGTGTCGCTCGAGCTCGGAGCGTGGGCCCTGCTGTTCGCGGTGCTGATCGGCGTGCCCATCGGTGTGATCGCCGCGCTGCGACAGAATACCGGCGCCGATCACGCCGCGATGGCGGCCGCGCTGGCCGGCGTGTCGATCCCGAACTTCGTGCTGGGGCCGCTGCTCGTGTTGTGGGTGTCGCTCACCTGGTTCCTGCTGCCTCCCGCGCTGTGGGAGGGACCGCAGAGCCGCGTGCTCCCGGTGCTCACGCTCTCGACCGCGTACATCGCCTACATCGCGCGGCTCACGCGCGGCGGCATGCTCGAGGTGCTCCGCCAGGACTACATCCGCACCGCGCGCGCCAAGGGACTTCCCGAGCGCGCCGTGGTCTTCAAGCACGCGCTCAAGCTCGGCGTCTTGCCCGTGGTCTCGTATCTGGGGCCCGCCACCGCGCGCATCATCATGGGATCGATCGTGGTCGAGAGCGTGTTCGCCGTTCCCGGACTCGGGCGCCATCTGGTGAACGGCGCCTTCAACCGCGACTACACGCTGGTGCTCGGGGTCGTGCTCTTCTACGCCGCCTTCCTCATGGTCCTCAACCTGATCGTGGACGTTGCCTACACGCGGCTCGATCCGCGCGTCGAGCTGTCGTGAGCGCGGAGGCGTTGCCGCCGATCGCCTCTCCACCTCCCGCCTTCGCCGAGGCGCACCAGGCCGAGCGCATCCGGAGCCCATGGGGCGACGCCTGGAAGCGGCTGGCTCGCAACCGTCCGGCCATGCTCGCGGGCCTGTTCCTGCTCTGGATCGGCGGCACCGCCGCGGCGGCGCCGTGGCTGCCCGGACTCCAGGATCCATCCGCCCAGAACCTCGTGCTGGGCGCGGCGCCGCCCTCGGCGAGCCACTGGTTCGGCACCGACGAGCTCGGACGCGACACCTTCGCGCGCGTCGTCTACGGCGGACGGATCTCGCTGCTGATCGGACTGGTGGGCACGCTGGTGAGCCTGGTGATCGGCGTGAGCTACGGCGCGGTCGCCGGCTACCGCGGCGGCCGCCTCGACGAGCTGATGATGCGCGCCGTCGACGTGCTCTACTCGCTTCCCTACATCTTCCTCGTCATCCTGCTGCTGGTGTTCTTCAGCCGCAGCATCCTGATGCTGTTCGTGGCGCTCGGCCTGGTGCAGTGGCTCACCATGGCGCGTATCGTGCGAGGACAGGTGTTGTCGCTCAAGCAGCAGAACTTCGTGGAGGCGGCGCGAGCGCTGGGCGCGGGGGACACGCGCGTGATCTTCCAGCACATCGTGCCCAACACGCTGGGCCCGGTGATCGTCTACACCACGCTCACGGTGCCCGCCGTCATCCTGCAGGAGGCGTTCCTGAGCTTCCTCGGGCTCGGCGTGCGGCCGCCCGACGCTTCGTGGGGCACGCTGGTGTCGGAGGGAGCACGACTGCTCGCCTTGTTCCCGTGGCTGGTGCTGTTCCCCGGGCTCGCGCTCTCGCTCACGCTCTTCTGCTTCAACTTCCTCGGCGACGGACTGCGCGACGCGCTCGATCCGCAGGATCGGCGCGACGTCGGCTGACGCTCACTGGGCGGGCGGCTCCCACGGATCGTCCGCCTCTGGATCGGGCTCGCGCCGCGCCCACTCCACGCGCGCGGCGTGCGCCCGGCGGCGCCGCACGATTCCCGCGATCATCGCCAGCAGCGACAGCGCGATCCACAGCGTGCTCGACGCCGTGAGCGCCGCGATCCACCGGTAGCGCACCAGCGCCTCGTGACGCCAGCGACGCTCGGCCTCGTCGAGCGACCCGCCGCTCGCGCTGCGCCACGCCTCGGCGAACGGCCGATTGCGCGCGGCCCGCACCACGTCACGGATCAGCGCCTCGTGATCGCGCGACGCCCAGCCCACGAACGCGAACGACGCGGCGTAGGCGCGGCGCACCCGCTCCTCGCTCGCCGCGTGGAACTCGGCGGAGAGCTCGTCCAAGCTCGGCAGGTCGTCCGCGAGCACCGCGCCCGAATAGGCGAGCACGTCCTCCATGCTCCAGCGCCGGCCTTCGCGCGTGGCGACGCCTTCTTCGAACCACAGCGGAAGCCCGGCGGGCACCGCGTCCTGGAGCAGCACGTGACTCGATTCGTGAGCGAAAACGGACTCGATCGTCCCGTACGGATAGCTTGCCGCCTCCGCGATCCGGATCGCGCCGAGCCGCGCGCCGCGCACCACGAAACCCGCGGCCCACAGCGGCGCCGCGCCGTCGAGCGCGCGCACGTCGGGATCGAGCGCCGGGCCGGGCGGGATCAGCACGAAGCGATAGCGCCCCGCGGGCTGGCAGCCGAGATCCGACTCCACGCGCGCCAGGATCGCCGGCGCGCGAGTGCTCAGCGAGCGCAGCGCCGGCTCGGCGCCGGCCGGCGCCTCAATCGTGCACAGATCCACGTCGACGCGCAGTCGTCCGCGCAAGGGATACGGATACGGGGCCGCGTGAGCGAGACCAGCGAAAGCCGCCAGGAGCCACGCGAGCGTCAGCGAGAGGCGCAGGCGACTCACGGTCTCTGGTCGAAGCGCATCACTTCTTCTCGAGCAGAGCCTTCCACCCGAGGACGACCTCCAGATCGGTCAAAGTGGAGAGATCCTTGATCGTCCCGGTGAGATAGCGCTGCTCGCCGCGCTGGATGTCGACCACGAAGTCGGCTGGCGGGATCGCGAACAATCGTTGCGTGGCGCCCTGCTGGAAACCGCCGGCCATCGAGACCTTGATCGAGTACAGCTGATTCTTGGCGGTCAGCACGATGATCTCGTCGCCTCGATCTCCCCAGACTGCGCCCACCGGATCGTCGACCGTCACCTGGTACTTCTCCCCGGGCACCGGGAACGACTGTACGTAGAGACCGGGTCGATCGTCCTCGTTCATCGTGTACAGGATCCAATGGCCGTCCGGGGAGAACGCCGCGCCACTCTCCTCGCCGCGCGTGCGCTGATAGACCTCCGCGGCTCCGCCGGTGCGGATCGGGACCTTCCATAGGTCGGTCATCCCGCTGGAATCCGTGCTCAGCACGACTAGCCACTGGCCGTCACGGCTCCACGCGACCGGATAGTTGAAGAGGCCCTGGGCGGGGAAGGCGGCGCTGTCCGGACCGCCGCCGATGGTCTTGAGGCGGACCTGCCACCCATTCGACTGGGACAGTCTCGAGAACGCGACCGAGCGCCCATCGAACGACCACGCCACGCTCCTCACCGCCTGATTCTCGAAGGTGAGCCGCCGCGAGATCCCGGTGGCCAGCTCGCGCAGGTAGAGATCCGCTGGATTGGGGTTGGCGTAGGCCAACCAGCGACCATCCGGGCTCAGCGATCCGCTGTAGCCCTGGAAGTCGTCGGCGGCCACGCCCGTCTGAGCGCCACGTCGATCACGCCACACGATCCGCATGTGCGGATCGCTCCAGCGCTGCGCGATCAGCGTGCCGCGAGCATCCGCGGTCAGATTCGGATAGCCGAAGTTGCTGGCGTTGACCTGGTCGAGGACCAGCCGGTCGTCGCCGCTCACCTTGAGACTCGCGGCGTCGAAGCGCCGCGCCAGGAGCCGGCGCACCGGAGAATTGACTCCCGTGTCGAGGAAGAGGAGATACCCGGGCGGCGCGTAACGGGCCTTGGATCCGCCACGGCACACCTCGATCGGCTTGCCTCCGTCCATCGAAGTTACGAAGGTGGAGACATCCTCCGTGTTCTGGATCGCCACGTAGAGAAAGTGCCGTCCGTCGGGGAGCCACTGCGGGTAGCGGTGGCCGCGCTCCTTGCGCGAAGCGTCGAGCTTGGTGAGCACCGTCGGCGCGCCGCCGCTCGCCGCGACGCGCGAGAGCGGACCCTGGCTGTTCGGGGCGAAGACGATCACGTCCTCGGGCGACCAGGCGCCGCCGCGCCCATCGGGCGCGTCGCAGAGCACGACGGCGGCGCTCCCGTCGAGTCCCACCCTCTTGAGCTTGCCCGCGGCGAAGAACCCGATCTGATGAGCGTCGGGCGACCAGAACGGCAGGGACGCCCGATCGGTTCCCGGGATCTCTCGCGCGTCAGAGCTCCCGAGCGGCCGCAGGAAGAGATGGTTGGTGCCCGCGCTGTCGTGCGCGACGAACACGATCGAGCGCCCGTCCAGGGAGAGCTCGGCCTCCGCAGGATTGGAGAACGTCATTCCCGCAGGCGAGGGGAGGGTGAAGCGGACCAGCGGAGTCTGCGCGTCGTGCCGGTTCCAGGGGCCGAAGGCGTAGACGAGCGCCGCGGCCGCGATCACGGCGCCCGCGGCCAGTCCCATCCAAGCGGGTATCGCCGGTCGTCGCCGTACGGCGACCGCGGCGCGCGACGCCTGCGAGCCCTGAGCGGCGATCCACTCGAGCTCGCGGCGCACGTCTCCCGCCGATTGCCAGCGCTCTTCCGGATCCTTCGCGAGACACTGGGCCACGAGACGCTCGAGGGCGGGCGGGCTCATGGGCGCGAGCTGCGTCATGGGCGCCGGTTGGCTGCTCATGATCGCGCCGATGAGACTCGCCTGGCTCTTGCCCTCGAACGCGCGCTTGCCGGTCGCCATCTCGTACAGCACGCACCCCAGCGCCCACAGGTCGCTCCGCGCGTCGGCTTCCTTTCCCTCGAGCTGCTCCGGCGCCATGTACTGGAACGTTCCGACGATCGTCCCTTCCGCGGTCAGCGGCTGCGCCATGGTCGGCGACTGCGTCAGCGCCGCCACGCTCACCCCGCTGCTCGACGCCGGGCCCAGGAGTCCCGTCGCGCGCGCGAGGCCGAAGTCCATGAGCTTGGCGCCGCCGCGGGTCAGCATCACGTTGCCGGGCTTGAGATCGCGGTGCACCACGCCGGCACGGTGTGCGCGCTCCAGCGCGTCGGCGATCTGCGCTCCCAGCCGCAGCACCTCGGCGGTCGGCAGCGGCCCGCGCGTCAGCCTCGTGCTGAGCGTCTCCCCTTCCACCAACTCCATCACCAGGTAGTCGGTGTCCGCCTCGCGGCCGACGTCGTGCAGCACGCAGATGTGCGGATGGTTGAGCGAGGACACCGTGCGCGCCTCGCGCTCGAAGCGCGAGCGCACCTCGGGGTTCGTCGACAGGTGCTGGGGCAGCACCTTGACCGCCACGTCGCGGCCCAGCCGCGTGTCGCGGGCGCGGTACACCTCGCCCATCCCGCCCGCGCCGAGCGGTGTCGTGACCTCGTAGGGCCCGAGCCTGGTACCGGGAGTCAACATGCGGGCGGGAAGATAGCACTCCCGCGCGAGGAGTGACGCGTGCTCAGCGCGCCTTCCAGACGAAACTCGGCTTGAGGCTCGCCTGCTGGAAACCCAGGCGTACGAGATTGCGCCGCGAGGCGTCGCGGTGGCCGCGGCCGGGAAGATTGGTCTGCACCCAGACCCAGCGACACCCGAGACGCGCCGCGCGCTCGAGACGCGCCGCGATCAAGGCTCCGTGCGCGCCGATGCGCCGCCAGCGCGTGAGCGTGGCGCCGCCGCCGAGCCACGCCACGTCGCCTTCCACCTGCAACGTCCCGGCCGCGACCGCGGTCTTGCCCACGTAGGCGAGATAGTGCTCGTAGCCGGGCGCGCCGACCGTCGCCAGCGACCAGGTGCGGCGGCTCTTCGGCGAGGCGAAGACCTCCTCGATGATCTCCACCACCGCCAGACGATCTTGGCGTCGCGCGCGCACGACGCGCACGCGTGACTCGGCCCGGGGCGGCAAGGGAACGCGGGCATCGCGGATCAGGAGCGTGTAGCCCCCGTGCGCCTCGAATCCGCGCGCGCCCAGCCATGAAGTGATCGCCTCGCGCTGCGGACCCGAGCTCAAGAGGAAGCTGAAGCGCCTGAGCCTCGCGCTCCGGTATCGCGCGATGATCTCGTCGATCATGCTCTCGCTCGCGCCCCCGCGGTGCCCGAGGCCGACCACGCGGTTCATGCGGAGCGAATCGCTCTTCGGCAGCATGGTGAGCAGCGCGTCGCCCACGCGCTCGACGCGGGGTCGGAGCTTCACCGCCAACTCGCCGGGGATCAGCGTCCAATGTCGCTCGGTGCCACGCACCGCCATGGCCTCGACGCGGCGGATCAGCGCGGGTGTCACGGCGCCGGCTTGGATCGAGCGTCTGGAGCGCGCCGACGGCGTCACGTCCAGACTCCGCGGGTGACGTCTTCGAAGCGCGGATGCGCGCGGACGCGTTCGCAGAACGCGAGCGACTTGGCCCACAACACGGTGGGGTCGCGCTCTTCTACGGCGCGCTCCAGCCAGTCGATGGCCCGGTCGTCGAGATGCGCGGACGCCGCGCTGATCGACAGCCAGGCGGGCGACACGTACTCGTGGCCGGACCGGCCCTCCATCTCGTCGTAGACCGCGCGCGCCAGCGCCGCCCGCTCCGCGCGCTCGTAGGTCCAGGCCAGCAGTCCGAGCGCCCAGGTGTTGCGCGCCGAGTTCGCCAGCAGCCCCGGCGCTTCGCGCAACGCACGCTCGTAGTCGCCGCGCCAGGCGTGAGCGCGCATCAGATTCCAGTGGGCGAAGAAGGAATCCTCGTCGAGGTTGAACGAGCGCTCCGCCTCGGCGCACGACGCCTCGTGACGCCCCGCGATGCCGAGCAGGTACGACATCATGCCTCCCACCCAGGCGTTGAGGGGATCGTCCTGGACCGCGCGACGCACTTGGGCCTCGGCCACGTCTGCCGGGATCACGCCGCGAATCAACCGCCACAGCGAATGCTGTGCGCGGGCCCGCGAGTGGCGGGGATCGAGCTCGAGCGCCCGGTCGTACAGCGAGTCCGAGCGCGCGAAATCGCGGCTGAACTGCTCCTCGACCGCGGCGAGCGTTGCCCACGCTTCGGCCGACGTGGCGTCGATCGCCAGCGCCTGTTCGGCGAGCGCCTTGGCCTTCGGCATCACCTCCGTGGGACGCGCGCCGCCGAAGGTGCCGATCAGCCGGTAGGAGTCCGCCAGCGACGCCATCGGCTCGGCGAAGTTCGGATCGAGCGCGATCGCGCGCTCGAAACACGCCACGGCCTGCGGCAGGAAGCGCCCGCGCTTGGCCTGGAGCGCGCGGCCCTTGAGCAGCAGCTCGTACGCCTCGAGGTTCTTGGTGCCGACGCGCGCGCGGCTCTTCTCGGCCTCGGCATCCATCGCGCCGCGCAGGCGCGCGGCGATGGCGTGGGCGATCTCGTCCTGCACCGCGAACACGTCGGTCATCTCGCGGTCGTAGCGCTCCGACCAGAGCTGGTACCCGTCCGCGGCGTTGGCGAGCTGCACGGTGATGCGCAGCCGCGTGCCGGAGCGCCGCACCGTGCCCTCGAGCACCGTGGCCACATCGAGGCGCTCGCCGATGGTGCGCAGATCCTCGCGACGGCCCTTGAACGCGAAGCACGACGCGCGCGCTGCGACCCGCAGGCCCTCGAGGTGGGCGAGCGCGTTCAGGATCTCGTCGGTGACGCCGTCGGCGAAATACTCGTCGTCGGCGCCGCTCAGGTTCTCGAACGGCAGCACCGCGATCGACTTCTCGTGCGTGGCGTCGGCGCGCGCACCGCCCGCCGCGGCCTCGGACAGCTCGAGTCGCACGTCGCGGATGTCGCGCGGGCGGGCTTCGGCATCCTTGCGCAGGCAGCGCCGCAGGACCTCGCGGACGCGCGGAGCCGTCGCGGCGGGCAGCGCGCTCCAGTCCGGCTCGCGCTCCAGAATGCGCGCGATCAGGTCCGAGGCGGTCTCGCCCGCGAACGCCGGGCGGCCGGTGAAGCACTCGAACAGCACGCAGCCGAACGACCACACGTCGCTGCGGCGATCCACCGGTTTGCCGCGCGCCTGCTCGGGGCTCATGTACGCCACCGTGCCCAGGATCACGCCGGCCATCGTCGCTCCGGCCTGCACCGTGATGGTGGGCGACTGCGTGAGGTCGCCGTGCACCGCGATCCCCGGGTCGCTCTTGGCGAGCCCGAAGTCCAGCACTTTGGCCACGCCGCCCGGCGTGATCATCACGTTACCCGGCTTGAGATCGCGGTGGACGATCCCGCGCTCGTGCGCCGCCTCGATCGCGCTCGCGATCTGGATGCCGAGCGCCAGCGCCTCGCGCGGCGGCAGCGCGCCGCGTGACAGGCGCATCGCCAGCGACTCGCCCTCGACCAGCTCGAGCACCAGATAGGGAGCGTCGTGCGCTTCCTCCAGCCCGTAGATCGCGCCGATGTTGGCATGGTTGAGCGCCGCGAGCGTCTGCGCCTCGCGACGGAAGCGCGCGAGCCGCTCGGGCTCGGCAGCGAGCCCGGCGGGAAGCGACTTGATCGCCACGTCGCGGCCGAGCCGCGAATCGCGCGCCCGATACACCTCGCCCATGCCCCCTGCGCCGAGGGTTCCGAGGATCTCGTAGTGCCCGAGCCGGCTACCGGACGCGAGGGTCATTTCCAGACCACTCGCATCACTTCGGCGAAGCACGGATGGTTGCGGACGGCGTCCCAGAACGGCGTGAGCCGTGTCCACACCAGGATCGGATCACGCTCGGTCACCGCACGCCGGACGTTGCGGACCATCTCGTCGGTGAGATCCGCGACGCCCGCGACGGACGCCAGCCAGAACGGCGCGATGAACTCGTGTCGCGATCGCGCCTCGAGCTCCTCGTACACCGCGCGCGCCCGAGGGAGATCGCCAGCCCGGCCGTAGCTCCAGCCGAGCATCCCCAACCCCCACTGGTGACGCCCCGAGCTCATGAGCAGCGCGGGCGCGAGCTCCAACACCCGCTCGTGATGACCGGCCCAAGCGTGCCCGCGCACCAGGTTGTAGTGGGCGAAGAAGGAGTCGCCATCGAGGGCGAAGCCACGCTCCGCCTCGGCGATCGACTCCGCATGCTTGCCGCTCATGCCCAGAACGTGTGATTGCATTCCGGCCGCCCAGGCATTGAGCGGGTCGTCCTCGACGCCCTGTCGCGCTTCCGCCAGCGCCTTGTCCACGTCGTAGGCGCCCTGACACAGACTCTCGATGGCGCGCTGGAGGCGAGCCGGCGAATAACGTGGATCGATCGTGAGCGCGCGCTCCCATGCGGCCAGCGCTTTCTGGTAGTCCCACTCGTAGTGCTGGTACACGGCGGCAATGGTGACCCAGGCCTCGGCCAGCGTCGGATCGATCGCCAGTGCCTGCTCGGCCATCGTCTTGGCCTTGGGCATGGCGTAGGAGAACGGTGAGGTTCCGAAGACCGCCGTGAGCCGATAGGAGTCCGCCAACGCCGCCATGGCCTGGGCGTACTTCGGATCGAGCGCGATCGCCCGTTCGAAGCATTCGACCGCCTCGGGCAGGAAGCGGCCGCGTTTCTTCTGCAGCGCGCGGCCCTTGAGCAACAGCTCGTACGCCTCGAGATTCTGCGTGCCGTGACGCGCCTTGCCGCGCTCGGCCTCGCCGTGCATGGTGCCGCGCAAGCGCGCGGCGATGGCGCCGGCGATCTCGTCTTGCACCGCGAACACGTCGGTCATCTCGCGGTCGTAGCGCTCGGACCACATCTGATAGCCGTCGGCGGCATCGGCGAGCTGCGCGGTGATGCGCAGCCGCGCGCCGGAGCGTCGCACGGTCCCTTCGAGCACGGTGACCACGTCGAGTTTCTCGCCGATCGATCTCAGATCTTCACGACGCCCCTTGAACGCGAAGCACGACGCGCGCGCCGCGACCCGCAGGCCTTCGAGGTGCGCGAGCGCGTTCAGGATCTCGTCGGTGACGCCGTCGGCGAAGTATTCGTCTTCGGGTCCGCTCAAGTTCTCGAACGGCAGCACCGCGACCGACTTCTCGCTCGATCGCTCGCTCCGGACGCCGGCGGCGACCTCCTGCAGCTCGAGCCGCACGTCGCGGATGTCGCGCGGCCGCGCGTCGGCGTCCTTGCGCAGGCAGCGCTTGAGGATCTCTCGCGCGCGCGCCGGAGTCGCTTCGGGCAGAGCACTCCAGTCCGGCTCGCGCTCGAGGATGCGCGCGATCAGGTCGGGCGCGGTCTCCCCGACGAAAGCGCGACGGCCGGCAAGGCACTCGAACATCACGCACCCGAACGACCAGATGTCGGTGCGGCGATCGACCGGCTTGCCGCGCGCCTGCTCGGGGCTCATGTAGGCGGCCGTACCGACCACGGTGCCCACCAGCGTCGCGCCCGCCTGCGCCGTCAGCGTCGGCGAGGCGGTGAAGTCGTCGTCGAGCGTCACGGCCGGTTCGTTTCGCGCCAATCC
>Ga0066903_100002218_pt1 | contig 14990 bp, 10 predicted proteins | sample PanSoiMetaGPlot1_FD_67491 | JGI IMG/M metagenome (GOLD analysis project Ga0066903, IMG submission 67491) | Tropical forest soil microbial communities from Panama analyzed to predict greenhouse gas emissions - Panama Soil - Plot 1 (version 2) | ecosystem: Environmental > Terrestrial > Soil >...
CAGGAGTCGAACTGCTTCTGTCCCGACGGCGTCGGCCCCCCACAGGGCGGCGCAAACGGCCGCACGGCGGAAGCGGGCACGGACCGGCGGTTCTCGCTACAGCGATTCGTGCAGGTGGACTGGAACACGCCGATCAGCAGCAAGCTCCTGCTCGAAGCGAGCGGCATTCACCGCGTCGAGCGATGGGGCGGCATGCAGCTGCAGACAGGCAACGGCGACAACATCGCCTCGCTCGACCCACGCATGATCGGCGTCATCGACACCGCGACCAGCTTGAATTACCGGGCCGCCGCGCAGGGCATCGCGCCGGGCAGCCCTCCGTACAACAACTCGTGGAACTGGAACCTGCACTACCGGGCGGCGCTCTCCTACGTCTCGGGCTCGCACGTCATGAAGGTGGGGTTCAACAACGCCTACGGCTACCACGACAACTACAATTTCACGAATCCCAATGCGCTGTTCTATACCTTCGTCGCCGGAGTGCCCGCGACGATCACCGAACAGGCCGCTCCCTACACGGCGAAGATTGAAGTGAATCGCGACTTGGGGATCTTCGCGCAGGACAAGTGGACCAAGGGCCATTGGACTCTGATGGGCGGCATCCGCTACGACAGTTTCGCGAACAGGTTCCCGGAACAGTCGCTCGGGCCGACGCGGTTCACGCCCAACCGCAACATCAGCTACCCGGAAATCGACAACATCAGCTGGAACGACATCACGCCCAAAATGGGCGCAACCTGGGACATCTTCGGCGACGGCAAGACGGCGTTCAAGATCACGTTGAACAAGTACCTGCTCGGCTACGGGACGCTGTCGTTCGCGGACAACAACCTCTCGTCGCAGCCAAACCCGATTACCAGCCTGTTCAACAGCACCAACCGGTCGTGGGACGATCGGCACGGCCTGGGCATCAACGGCGATTTCATCCCGCAATGCAACCTGCTGAACCCGGCGGCCAACGGCGAATGCGGCGCGATCGACCAACCCCTCTTCGGAACGGCCGTCCCAAGCACCACCTACGATCCGAACCTGCTCACGGGGTGGGGCAAGCGGAACTTCAACTGGGAATTCTCAACCGGCATTCAGCGCGAGATCCTGCCGCGCGTCTCGCTCGACCTCAGCTACTTCCGCCGCTGGTACGGCAACTTCCAGGCGGGCGACAACCGGGCGTTCGCGACGAGCGACTACCAGAAGTTCAACTTCAACGTGCCGGCGGGACTCCCGAACGCCGGCCAGACGCTGACCGCGTACGATCTGCCGTTCCCGCTCGTCTTCGCGCCGCCGCAAACGTTCGTGACGCTCGCCGACAACCTCGGCACGATGACCGAGCACTGGAACGGCGTCGACCTCAACGTGAACTCGCGGCTGATGAACGGCGTGATCCTCCAGGGCGGCTTCAGTACAGGCCGCCTCGTCCTGGACGATTGCGATCTCACGTCGAAGTACCCCGAGATGTTGCAGACGTTCTTCGGCGCACCGACCATTCTTCCGTTCTTCGCGGCGCGGCCGGTGCAACTGTGTCACCAGGACCAGGGATTCACGACGCAGTACAAGGCGACGGCTGCCTACGTCCTGCCGAAGGTCGATGTGCAGATCGCTGGCGCGTTCCAGAGCCTGCCAGGGCCGCAGCTCCAGGCGAACTATCTCAACTTCGACACGGGGACCCTCGGACGTCCGTTCGGCACGTCGGCCATCGTGCCGTTCCGCTTCTTCCAGGTGCTCCCGACTGACATGTACGGGGAACGCCTGAACCAGCTCGATTTCCGTCTCTCGAAGATCTTCAGGTTCAGCGCGGCGAAGACCGTCGTGAACTTCGATTGGTACAACCTGATGAACGGGAACGCGGTCATCACGGAGAACTTCACGGCGACGGCGCCGTTGCCGTTCCTCCCACCCAGCCCGTGGCGGACGCCGACGAGCATCCTGCAGTCGCGGTTCTTCAAGATCAGCGCCCAATTCGACTTCTGATCACGAAGCACACGAAGGCGGGGATTCAGAAGAAGAAAGAGGACACAAAAGACCACGAGGACACAGAGGTGGGGGCGGCGGCAAGTCGCCCTCACTCGATTCGACCCGATCCCTCCACAAGCGTTACATACCGATCGACCGGGACATTCGCGAACCGCTCCACTTTTCCACTAGGCAGCGGCCACTTCACCTCCAGCCAGTCCACCTTCGTCGCGGCGCCGAGACCGAGCACGAGGCGCGGGTCGTGCGCCGACAGGTAGCTGCCGCCGGCCTGCTTCAGCACCGAACGCTGCACGCCGCCGGCCGACCAGGTGACGCGCGCGCCCACCGCGTCGCGATTGCAGCCGACGCCCTGCAGCTTCACGCCAATCCAGTGGTTGCCCGCGCCTGAGTCGTTGCGCAGCAGCACGGGCGCGCCGCCGTTACAACCGACGAGCACATCGACGCGGCCGTCGTTGTTGAAGTCGCCGGTCGCGAGCCCACGCGCCGACAGGGGACGCTTGAACGCCGGGCCCGCCTCGCCGCTGACGTCGCGGAGCCGACGGCCGTCGTGGCGGAACAGCCGAAGCGGCTCCTCGTACTTCACCTCCGGTGCCCGGATCGAGATCGTGTCGTCGGGATGTCCGTTGGCGAGGATCAGATCGACGAAGCCGTCATTGTCGATGTCGAAGAACCGGAGTCCCCAGCCGCTCAGCAGGCGCGTCGCCGCCGCGATGCCGTGCTGCGCCGCGACGTCGGTGAAGATCTCGCCCTTGTCGCCCTGATAGAGCGAGAACAGCTCGTGGTCGATGTTGGCGACGAACAGATCCTGCCAGCCGTCCGCGTTGAGATCGGCGGCGTCGACGCCCATGCCCGACCGCACCTGACCGGACGCTCCGTACGCCACGCCGGCCTGCACGCCGCGCTCCTGCCAGCCGCCTCGGCCCTGGTTGATGAACAGAAAGTTGCGCACCGTGTCGTTGGAGACGAACAGATCCAGGCGCCCGTCGTTGTTGACGTCGGTGGCGACGACGCCGAGTCCCTTGCCGAGCGCGCGCTCGATGTCGGTGCCGCCCTCGACGCGCGTGAACGTGCCGTTGCCGTTGTTGTGAAACAGCAGGCTCGCCGTCGGCGTGAAGAGATGGGGGATGCAGTAGTGGTAGTAGAGGCGACCCTTGTCGCGATCGGCGCAGAGAATGGCCTTCTTCAGCTCGTAGTCCGCGAAGCGGCAGACGAACAGATCGAGGCGGCCGTCGCTGTCGTAGTCGAACCACACCGCGCTCGTGGTCCAGCCCTGCACGCCGACGCCGGCATCGAGCGTCACGTCCGTGAACGTGCCGTTGCCGTTGTTGTGGAAGAGCGTCGACCGGCCGTAGGCCGTGACGAAGAGGTCGGGATAGCCGTCGTTGTCGTAGTCGCCCGAAGCGACGCCCATGCCGAAGCTGCTGCCGCCGGCGACGCCGGCCTTGTCGGTCACATCGCTGAACGTGCCGTCGCGGTTGTTCCGGTAGAGGGCGTTCTTCAGCGGACGCGGCGGCTGAAAAAAGTCGCACGGCCCGCTGTTGACCAGATAGATGTCCATCCAGCCGTCGTTGTCGTAGTCGAGAAAGGCACAGCCGGGGCCCAGTGATTCGGGGAGGAACCGCTGCGGCGATCGCGCGTTGTCGTGCACCCAGGTGATGCCGCTGGCCGACGGCGGAACCTCGGTAAACATCGGCGGAGGCGTAGCTGCGCTCTGTAGCGGGGATGCATGCATCGCCCCTACCGCGCGGGCGACCGCGGGCATCGCGGCCAGAAAGGCACGCCGCGTGAGTCCATCCCTCACGTGGTCGGCCTCGGATGGAACACGGGATCGTCCGCACTCCAGGGCGTGCGGCACGGCTCGCGCCGCTCGTACCGCTGGAGGTTGTCCGCGGCCCACATCGCGCCGGCGTGGAGCCGCTCCCGGGCGGCCTGCGCCATGGCGTCGTGCTGCCATCGCACCGCTTCGTCGAAGCGGCCCGTTTCGGCCAGCGCCATCGCCATCGTCTCGGCGAGCGCCACGGTGCGCTGCGTGGCCCACAGGCCTTGCACGAGGGTCAGCGCCGCGGCACCGTCGCGGATGCGATCGTCGGGCGCCGCCGCGAGGACGCGCGCGAGCGCATGCGCGAACCCCGGCTGATCGGCATACGTCTTCATGCCCTCTGCGAGCCGATCGCGAGCCTCCGCATACCGTCCGAGCCGCACGAGCGCCATTGCAGAGCCGAAGAGCGCCTGCGAGACGCCTGGATTCGTGCTGATGATCTCCTGATAGTGCGGCAAGGCGTCCGCGGCGCGACCCGACCGGCGCAGCGAGTCGGCGAGCTCCATGCGCGCCTCGACAAATTGTGGATCGGCGGCGATCGCCGCGGAGAAGTGATCGATGGCCTCGCGATCATGGCCGCGCGCCTCCATCAGCACGCCGAGGCTGTAGTGCGCTTTCGGCAGGTTCGGCGAGAGGCGCAGCGCGGTCTCGAACTCGCCGCGGGCCGTCTCGGCATCACCCGTCAGATAGAGCGCCGTGCCGAGGTTGAGATGAATGAACGCGTTGTCTGGATCGATCGCGATCGCCTCGCGCAGGTTCGACACGGCTTCGGGCCAGCGACGCTCGTTGAGCGCTTGCACGCCGCGTGTCTCGTAGGCCGAGGCGTTGCGCAGCAGGCGGCCCAGCGCGTCCATGCGCGGATCGGCCGGCGGCAAGTCGACGTCGCCGCGCAGCTTGAGGTGCGTCTCCGCCTTCGCGCGGTCGCCCAGGCCGCGATAAGCGAGGGCGAGCGGATAGTGCACGCGCGACGCCGCCGGCGCGAGCGCGAGCGCGGCCTCGAGATGCGTCACAGCGTCGCGGTACTGCTGCCGGGCAAGCGCCACACGCCCTTGCCCGTACCGTGCGGCGCCGGAGCGCGGATCGAGTGAGGCGGCTTTCGAGAAGGGCACCACCGCGGCATCGGTCTTGTTCTCCGCCAGATACTCCTCGCCCAGCCAGACGAGCGCGGGCACATCGTCCGGCTGTTGCCGGAGCGCTTCTTCGAACCATATGACCGCCGCGGCGGGTTCATTCTTGAAGCGATGCAGATGACCGAGGTAGTACGGCCACCGCACATCGCCTGGCGCCATCGTGTGCGCGTTGAGCAGGCATGGCTCGGCCGCATCGAGGTACTCGGCCGCCAGGAGCAGGGCGCCCAGATCGCCGTACGCCGACGCGCGCGCCGACGCGTCGATGCCCGGAGCGTCGGCTTTTTCCTTGAACGCGGCGTACTGCTGACGGAGGTGCTCCTGCACCTGCGGCGCGGCGCCAGAAAGATCGGGCAAGGCGACGGCGCGGATCGTGGCGGTCGCAGCCGACTGGGTCGAGGGCGGCGACTCACCGCCGCGCGAACGGCAACCCGACCCGAGCGATGCACAGAAGAGCGCCGCGGCAGCAAACCGGAGATGGCCGCGTCTCACGGACCGCCGCTCTCCTTCAGCGTCGTGTACCGATCGATCGGCACCTCGCGCCATTCGTCAGATCGCCCGTCGGGCCAGATGACGCGGACGCGCGGCGGCTGGGCGATCGAGCCCAAGCCGGCGATCACGCGCGGATCGCGCGCGGAGGCGTAGCTGCCGTCAGTGTGCGATCGCCGCCAGAGGTGCAGGCCGTCAGCCCGGACGATTTCCACGCGCGCGCCGAGCATATCGCGACCGGCACGTCCGCCGGCGAGTTTCAATCCGATCCAGTGCTGCCGGTTTCCGACCTGGTTGACGAGCAGCCGCACCGGACCATTGTTGTTCGCGATGACGACGTCAATGTCGCCGTCGTTGTCGATGTCGCCGAACGCGGCACCCCGGCTCACCTCGGGCAGCGCAAATACCGCGCCCGCACGCGCGGTCACGTCCTCGAACCGCTCGCCCCGCAGGCTCCGGAACAGCTGTTTGCGCTGGCGGAAGGGAAACGGATCGCGCGCCTGCGCGAGCGATTGAATCGCCTGCACGGTGCCGTTGACCGTCAGCAGGTCGAGCCAGCCGTCGTTGTCGACGTCGACCCACGCGGCACCGAACCCCGTGAACTCCATCGTGGCGGCGCCTATGCCTGCGGCACGGCTGCGATCCTCGAAGGTGCCCGTTCCATCGTTGACGTACAGATTGGCGCCCTCGCCGGTCAACTCCGTCATGAAGAGGTCTTCGTCGCCGTCGTTGTCGAAATCGCCGGCGTCGACGCCCATGCTGCCTTCCGCTTTCCCATCGACGGGCACAGCCACACCCGCCAGCAGCGCCGCGTTCCTGAACGTCCCGTTATGCTGGTTCAGCCACAACTGGTTGTCCTTGCCGTCGTTGGCGACGTAGAAGTCGATCCAGCCGTCGCCGTCGAAGTCGGCCGACACGACGCCGAGCGCGGGCCCGAACTCGCTGCCGACGCGCGACGACGCGGTGACGTCGACGAAGGTGCCGTCGCCCCGGTTGCGATACAGCCTGCCTGGCAGCGCCTGATAACTGTGCGGCGTGCAGTAGTCGCGCGCTCCGACGGGGCTGAAGCACTTCGTATCGGCCTCGAGTGTGTAGCGCAGGTAGCTGCCGACATACAGATCCAGCCACCCGTCGCGATCGAAGTCGAAGAAGGCGGCCGGCACGCTCCAGCCGGTCATGTCGACGCCGCTGCGCCGTGACACGTCCGTGAACGTGCCGTCGCCGTTGTTGTGAAACAGCTGGTTGGGCGCCCCGAACTTCGTCACGTACAGATCGACGTAGCCGTCGTTGTCGACGTCGCCCGCCGCGACGCCCATGCCGTAGCCGCGCGTGACGAGGCCGCTGGCCTCCGTCACGTCCGTGAATCGCAGCGTTCGTGTGCCGTCCGGCTGTACTTGGAGATCGTTGCGAAACAGGCGGCCTCTGAACTCTGAATTGCGAATTTCGAATTCCGAATTCTTCACTCCCAATTCTGAATTCAGCATCCCGCCCTGCACGACGAACACGTCGAGGTCGCCGTCGTTGTCGTAGTCGAACAACGCGACGCCTGGGCCGAGAATCTCGGGCATGTAGAACTGGCCCGACATGCCGTTGACGTGAGTGAAGTCGAGGCCGGCTTCGTGTGCCCGATCGACGAACCACGGCTCCGCAGCCGCGGCGCGGTCCGGCGCCGCGGCGGGCTGCGGTGTCCGGTTGCAGCCGGTAGAGGAAGCGACGAGCGCTACAGCAATCGTCGCGATGCGATTTCGCATGACAGAAATCGCATCTTACGAAGGGATTCGGGATTAGGGAATAGGGAGTAGGAAGTCGGGCACAGTCACTTGCCCCCTCCCTACTCCCTAGTCCCTATCGCGGCCGCCCAGATCGCAATCTGCTCCGCCGTCATCGGGCCGTCGGGCAGCTCCCGTCCATCCCGGTATTTCAGATGGTCGACGTCATGGACGTACTGCTCGCGCGAGAGGAGCGTGCCGTAGCACGTGTCGTTGTTCAGATTGGGCCGGCTCACGGACAGGCGCCGCACGAGCTCGTCCATCACCCACTGCGGGATGTTCTGTCGCTTGTCCGGGTACACGAACCCGAACAGGATCAAGTGGCTCAAGAGCACGCGCCAGTAGTCGCCGAAACGCATCAGCAGACGCGGCCAGTCGAGCGAGGGACCCATTTCGCGCAGGAGATGCAGCACGTCGGCGCCGTCGAACCGTTCGCGTTCCTGGATGAAGGCCTTCGACCACATCGTCTCTTCGACCGGGCACAGGCGGACGATGAGCCCGAGCACTTCAGCCTTGGGCGCGTGATCGAACCACAGGTCGTCCACACGGGCCACGCCGTTGCCCGAACTGAAGATCACGTCCATGAAGTGCTCGCCCCGGTGGATCTTCCCGAGCCAGTGCGGAAAAGGCATGTCGGTGTCGTAGCCCAGCCTGGCGAACGCATCGAGGACGCGCTGACAGTCTTCCGGTCGCACGAAGACGTCGATGTCCTTGGTATTGCGCGGCACCTTCGAGTAATGCGAGAAGGCGAACGCGCCACCGACCAGGAACGGAATGCCGGTTTCCTGCAGCGTCTTGACCGCCTCGATGTAGAAGGTGGCAGCCGGATCGTGACACGCACGCGCGGTGACGGTTTCCATGATGGGGTCTACGCGTGATCTCCGGTGGCCGCCAGCTGAGGCACGCGATCAGTCGCGGGTGCCGACTGCGGCGGCGTCGGATTCGGTGGAGGCACGGAATGTGCCGGCGGCGTCTCGGTTGAACGCCTGTCGCCCGCGCGGCGATCGCTGACCGACACTTCGAACACGCGGAACGCAGGCTTGTCGGGAAACGATCGCTTCAGCAGCGGCATCGCGACGTTGTAAACGGGCGCGCCGCTCATCGTCGTCCCTTCCAGCTGGCCGCGGTGCGCGTGGCCGTGCACGACGAGCGAAACGGGATAGCGTCCCAGCGGCTCCTCCAGGCGGCTCGATCCGAGGAACGGATAGATTTCGAGGGGCTCCCCTTCGACCGTTTTCTGGATGGGCGAATAGTGCAGCAGGGCGACGAGGTGCGACGTGCGGAGACGCGCGAGCGCGGCCTCGAGCCTGAGCGCCTCGTTGACCGCCTCGTGCACGAACTGTTTGATGATGGCTTCACCCCACGGGCCCAGCGCACGCGGACCGAAGCCGCCGCCGAAACCCTTCACCGCCGCCACACCGATCCCCGCAACCTCGCACGCATCACCGTTGAGGACGACGACACCCGCGTCGAGCAGGATGCGCGCGATCTCATCCTGCTGACCCGCTTCGAAGTCGTGATTGCCCGGCACGGCGACGACCGGAACGCGCACGGCCGACAGTTCGCGCGCCAGAATGCGGGCTTCTTCTGGCAGGCCGTAGTCGGTGAGGTCACCGCCGAGCAGCAGCAGCTCGGCGGATTCAGCCACGCGTGCGAACAACGGCTGGAACGCGCCCTGCGACGTTCGCGTGCAGTGGAGGTCGGCCATTGCGGCCACACGTACGACGTTCCCGGCCATACGCGCCGCCTCTTCAAGAGTTGCGCCAACCGGGTAACGGCCTGCAGGCTGAGGTGGTGCGATAACGGGCGATGAGATTGCAGTGTTTTCTGACGTATGCGCGAGCACGTAGGGGCCTGGCTCGAGCGGATCGTTGCCGTGCCGCTGATCACAACTGGCATCCTGGCCGCCGTACTCCTGTGGGAAATCGAACACGTCGGTTCCGTGGGGCTTGCCGTACTCATCGCCGCCATCGGCGTTACCATCGCCGTGGCTGTCGCCAGACGCGTCCGCCGCAACATCGACGAACTCTCCGCCCGGTACGAAGCGCTCCTGACGGAAGCCGACGACGCTTCGCGGCGCGCTGAAGTCGCGAGCCGCCTCAAGGACGAGTTCCTGGCGACTGTCTCGCACGAACTGCGCACGCCGCTCAATTCCGTGCTCGGCTGGACGCGCCTGCTGCTGACCGGGAAGCTAGATCGCGAGCAGACCAACGGCGCCCTGACGTCCATCGAGCGCGCCGGCTGGGCGCAGGCGCGCCTGATCGAAGGGCTGCTGGATCTCTCGCAGATCGTCGGCGGACGACTGCGCCTCTCGACGCGTGCCACGTTGGTACAGCCGCTGGTCGACGCCGCCGTCGACTCGCTGATGCCCGCCGCCTCGGCGCGTCGCCTGACGATCAACGTCCATCTCGATTCGTCGATCGGTCCGACGACGGCCGATCCCGATCGCGTGCGGCAGATCGTCTGGCATTTGCTCTCGAACGCGATCAAGTTCACGCCGCCCGGCGGCCGTGTCGACGTGCGGCTGGCGCGCGAGGGCGATCAAATGCGGATCTCGGTTGCCGACTCGGGCGCCGGGTTCAGTCCGGATGTCGCCGCACATCTGTTCGAGCGCCTGCGCCAGGGTGACAGCAGCTCTACGCGACCGTACGGAGGGCTCGGCCTCGGCCTCGCGCTCGTTCGCCATGTCGCCGAGCTGCATGGCGGCACCGTGCGGGCACACAGCGCCGGCCCCAACTGCGGTTCGACGTTCGAGATCCGCATCCCTCTCCGCGCGGCGGAAGCGTCACGCGGTCCCGAGACGGCAGCGAGCGTCGACCCGATTCTGCGAGGCATCTTCGTGCTCGTCGTCGACGACGATGCCACGGATCTCGATTTCGCGCGCGTCAGCCTCGAGCGGTTCGGCGCATCGGTGGTGACCGCCAGAACAGCGGATCAGGCGAGCGAGGCATTCGTCGAGCGTCGACCCGACGTGCTCGTATGCGACCTGCTCATGCCCGGCCGCGACGGCTTCGATCTGATTCGCGAGATCCGACACATGGATCGCAACCACGGCGGCGCCACACCGGCCTGCGCGTTCACGGCCCTCGCGCGCGCCGAGGACAGACGCCGCGCGCTCGCGGAGGGTTTCCAAATGCACCTGACCAAACCCATGGACCCCACGGAACTGGCTGCGACCGTCGAGCGGCTGGCCATCGACGCGTTCTATCGTTCGGCGACTGGCGCCGGCTCGTGATGGCGTCCGATGCCGATCTCCACCGTTGCACAGTGCTCGTCGTCGACGACGATCCGGAACTGCGCAACGTGCTCGCCCTCGCGCTCGAGACGTCAGGGTTTCGCGTGCTGACGGCGTCGAACGGCCGCGAAGCGCTGCACCGCCTTCGATCGCTCCCCGACATCTGCGCGGTGATGCTGGACGTGCTGATGCCGGTCATGGACGGCGCGATGTTTCGCGAGACGCAGCTTCGGGATCGATCGCTGCGCGGCATCCCAATCGTCGCGATGACGGGTGCGCCGGAGGGCGTCGAACGTGCCCGCGCCATCGCGGCCGCCGCACTTCTCCGGAAACCGCTCGATTTCGATGAGGTGCGCGAGACACTCGGACGGCTCTGCCGCCAGACAAACGGCCGCGGGGGTCCCCCGCCCTAAAAGCTTGCGTCCGGTTTTGGACGTTACTAATATCCGCCGAGAACCGTGCGCCAGCGGGATTCGCGGTCGAACGCCCTCCCCCTCGTCCTCGTGGTCGAAGATGACCCCGAAACGCGGCACTACTACGCCAACGTACTGTCAACGGAGGGCTTCCGTATCGAGGAGGCTCACAACGGATTCCAGGCGCTCGAGAAGGCGAAACAGTTGAGTCCCGATCTCGTCCTCACCGATATTGCCGTGCCCGGCATCGACGGGATCGAGTTGTGCCGCCAGCTCCGCGCGAACGAGAACACGCGTACGGTGCCGGTGCTGGCGATCACCGGCTACGACGACCGCGAGTATCCAGCACGCGCGAAAGGGGCCGGCGTGGATCACGTGCTGTTCAAGCCGTGCGGGGCCGACGTGCTCGTGCGCGAGGCGAGGCGCCTCATCAGGCGGAAGCCCAGCCTCGAGCCGTCTCATCTCTGAGTTCGAAGCTCACGCCCTCTATCTCGGGCGTGAGCGAAGGCTGGCCGAGCTCTTGCTCGCAACACGTTCGGAGGTGTGTTGTGGGCTTGATTCTGGGATTGCTCATCGCACTGCTGGTTCTGTCGTTGCCGACATGGCCGTATTCGGCGGCGTGGGGGTATTACCCGACCGGTGGACTCGGGATCGTTCTACTCGTCCTGCTCGTGCTGATGCTGTCACGCAGGCGCGTTTGAGGATCAGGTTAGAATAGGCCATTGGCCGTGAGGTGACATGAAAGCGACGCTATTTTCTGTTCTCTTTGGATGTGGACTGGCCGCGCTGGCCGTGAGCGCCGCCGCCCAGGGTGGAGCGACAACTGCCGGCAAGACGACCAACGATGGCATCTTCACGGACGCGCAGAGCAAGCGCGGCGCGGAGGCCTATCAGATGGCCTGCGCAGCGTGTCACGATGCGCAGCTGGTGGGCAGCGGAACCGCACCGGCCCTGACGGGCGCGGACTTCAACGCGAACTGGAAGGACGAAACTGTCGGATCGCTCTTCGAACGCATCCGCCTGACGATGCCCGGCGACAACCCGGGAAGTCTGAGCCGTCAGCAGTCGGCCGACATCGTGTCGTTCATTCTGGGCTTCAACAAAGCGCCCGCCGGCCAGTCCGAGCTGCCAACGGACACTGACGCGCTAAAGGCAATCAAGATAGCCGCAGCGAAATAGGAATCTACGATCTGAGCATCTATGATCTACGATCTGACTCAAATTAGATCGTAGATCATCGTTCCTCGATCATCGATTTTCCGTCCTCTGAACCCCCTCAAACAACGGCGCGTGATTCGCGCCGCGCCACGTGAACGGCCGCGTCGTCAGGTTGGCGCCGCAGGAGCGTCACGCGCACCAGCCCGATAACGATCAGGACTGACGGCCAGAGGAATACGCCAATCGCCTTGGCCCACTCGACGCCGTGGCGGCCCAGCAGGCGGCTGATGTCCGACGCAAAGAGGCTCGCACACGCGAAGATGACCAGCGCGACGAACACGAACCGCCGAGCCGTCGCCGGTACGTGCGCGTCGCTCACGATCATGCCGGCGGCTGCGAGCGGAATCACGAAGCTGACGTAGTGGTGCACCCACGTCCGCTCGGAAAACCACAGCATGAAGGCGGCGACCGCCGCGACCTCCAGCACATACCGCGGCGACCTGAGTGAGGCGAGCGGCCGCCGCATCCAGAACAGTCCGGCGAGCGCAACCGCGACCATCGTGCCGCGGACGATCTGCTGAATCGCCGCCGCGCTGAGCGCCGCCATATTCATGTACCCGTACGACTTGATCCCGTCGCGATGAACCTCGAACGCCGGCACGTGGCTCAGCGCGCGCAGCGCGAAACTTCCGACCGACTGCGTGGTTGCATAGACGACGGCCCCGCGCGCGACGTACGGCGTGATCATGATCGACGTCCACTGTGAGAGCCATCGGATGTTCTGCGACCAGCCGAACGCGAGCGCCGGAACGATGAAGAAGCCTGCGACGAGCCCCGCGAGCGCTCCGACCGGCACGCGCCATCGGCGCTTCCAGATGAAATAGGCGACGAAGATGATCGGCGTCACCTTCACGACCGCCGCCAGCCCGATGAGAGCGCCGGCGATGGAGTCGCTGCGCGGTGTGTCTCCCTGCGCGACGACAAGCGCCGCGACGAGCGGCAATAGGGCGACGAAGTTCACCTGGCCTTCCTGCAAGTCGACCATGACCGGCAGCCACCAGGCGGCGCCGAGCAGCAACAGCGCCTGACCGGACAGCTGCCCGCCGGCGCGCTTCACCAGCGCGAGCGAGAGCAGGAGCACCCCGATGATCAACGGCAGCTTGAACGACGCCCACAGCAGCTGCGCCACCGGCCGCGACACCGCGGTGAACGGCGCAAACACGAGAAGCGTCAGCGGCGCGGTCGGCATGTTGTCGTCGACGTAGTCGACATGCTCGTGCAGAAACCGCGGCGTCATGATCATCCAGCGGTCGAAGTCGGTGACCGGCCCGAGGTTGCCGCCGGCCAGCGAGTCGCGAACGACGATGCCCTCCTGGATGCCGACGCCGATCGCCACCAGAGCGATGACCACGAGGATGCCTTTGAGAACCGATGGCGCCGGCCAGGCGGAGATGCGCTGCATGTCCGATCAGTCTAAAACAATCCGCGCCGGCAAACGGATGGGGAGAAACACGAAGGGCGGCGCGATGTCGCGCCGCCCTTTGTGTATTTCTTCGTGCTCTTCGTGTTCCTTCGTGTCCTCGGCGGACCCGAAGGATCGCATGCCTAGAAGTCGAACGTCCAGGACACCTTGAACAGTCGCGGCGCGACGACGCTCGTGGGCGCCAGCCACGTGGCGTAGCTCGCGCTGATGCCGCTCAGCACATCCGAGTTGAAGATGTTGTAGATGTCGAGGCTGAGGTTCGACCGCGTGTTCGAGAACCGAATGATCTTGCCGAGCCGCAGGTCGAGCTGGTGGAACCGGGTGTAGTAGTTCGAACCCGGCTGCAGGATCGCCAGCGTCGTGGTCTGGGTTGCTGTCCCGTTGGTCGGGAGCCGGCCGAGCGACTGCTGCACCAGCGTGTTCGGGGCCGGAAAGTTGGCCGCCATCTCGACGCCCGGGATGCTCTGGTACGACGCGCCCACCTGCACGTCGGCCTTGGGCACGGTGTACGACCCGAGGAACTTCACTTGCGGCAGCCACTTCTGCTCCATGTGGCAGGTGTTGATGGAGCTGTTGATCGCACCAACCGGGTTGAGCAGCATTTCGACGAGCGCTTTGCTGCCGGCCTTCGCCGGATCCTGCACATCGCAGTAGTCCGTCGTCTGGTGACCGGTGCTCAGGCCGCCCTGGAGGATGATGCCGCGCGGCAGACGCGCATTCAGGCCCAGGTCGTATCCAAACCAATGGTCGTAGACGTTGCTGCCGGGGAACATGTTGTCTGAAAGGCCTGTGAGCGGCTGGGCGGCTCGCGCGTCGTTGACGTTGAAGAACCCGGTCGTGTTGAGGCCTTCGCTCGGCAGGGGCGTCCCGCCCGCCTGCGCTGGAGGCGGCGGAATCGCGGAGACAGGAATGCTGAACTGCGTGTAGTCGGTGGCGAGGTGGTTCGTGTCGTCCGTGATCAGGAAGTTGCCGAACCAACGCTTGAATACGCCGCCGTTGACCGAGATGCCGCGGCCAATCTCGCGCTGGCCACTGATCGAGAACTCCCAGCTGTACGGACGCTTGCCCCAGCCGTAGCGCGCATCGTCCTGCACCGCGAGGTTCGGCAGGAGTGTGTTGCTGTAGAAGTTCGCGTTTGCGCCAATGGCCGAGAGGCAGGTATCGATCTGGTTGTCGGCGCCGGCCTGCGTCGGACCCTGATTGGTGTTGCGCGTGAGGTCGCAGTCCGGGACCCAGTTCTTGTTGTTGTCGGTCCACGTGCGCGTGGAGGTCAGCTGCACGATGTAACCAGGCTGGCTGGCGAGTCCGCCGATGACGAGAGCCTGGCCGAGCACGTACTTGCCGACGTTCGCCTTGATGGCGGTCTTGCCATCACCGAACACGTCGTACGCCACGCCGACCTTGGGCGTGAAGTCGCGATAGCGGGTGGTGTCGTATTCGGGGATGTCGTAGCCGCGATTCGGCGTCAGCAGCGACGGATAGAGGTGGAACGCCGGGTTCTGCGAGTCGAACCAGTCGAGGCGCAG
>Ga0066903_100002219_pt1 | contig 14984 bp, 12 predicted proteins | sample PanSoiMetaGPlot1_FD_67491 | JGI IMG/M metagenome (GOLD analysis project Ga0066903, IMG submission 67491) | Tropical forest soil microbial communities from Panama analyzed to predict greenhouse gas emissions - Panama Soil - Plot 1 (version 2) | ecosystem: Environmental > Terrestrial > Soil >...
ACCGCGCATATGCAGAAGGTGATCGACGGGCCGATCGGTCAGGAACTGCTCGACAAGGTGACCAACAACCGCAATGCCGGACTGATCGCGCTCGCCTGGATGGATGCCGGCGCGCGCAGCGTCTATGACACCAAGAAGCCGATCCGCAGCATCGCCGACCTCAAAGGCCTCAAGGTCCGAGTCATGGGCAATCCCATGTTCGTCGACATGATGAACGCGCTTGGCGGCAACGGCGTCGCCATGGGTTACGACCAGGTGTTCAGCGCGCTGCAGACCGGCGTCGTCGACGGCGCCGAAAACAACCCGCCGAGCTTCGTGTTCGACAACCATTACCAAGTCGCCAAATACTACACCCTCACCGAGCACTTGATCGTGCCGGAGATCGTCGTGTTCTCGCGGCGAACCTGGGACACACTCTCGAAGGACGACCAGGACCTGATCCGCAAGTTCTCGCGCGAGGCGCAGAGCGAAGAGCGCGTACTGTGGGAAACCTACGAGAAGGAGGCCATGGGCAAGGCCACCGCGGCGGGCATCCAGGTGTTCGATGTCGCCGACAAGAAGCCGTTCCAGGACGCCGTGAAGCCCGTGTGGGATAAATACGGTCCGCGGTTTGCCGACATCATCAAACGCATCCAGGCGCAGTGACCGGAGGGCGGGCGTCCTGCCCGCCCTTTCTTTCTGTGATAGGGCGAGGCGCCCGCGGTCCTCATGATCTCCACTTATCGCAAGGCTATGGACGCCCTTTACCTTGCTTGCGTGCTCCTCGCTGGGACTGCACTGGTTCTGATCTCGGCCGTCATTCCGTGGGCGGTCTATACCCGCTACGTGCTCAATCAAGCGGCATCTTGGCCGGAGCCGATGGCGGTGCTGCTCACGATCGTGCTCACCTTCTTTGGCGCCGCCGCCTGCTATCGCCGCCGACTGCATATGAACGTGTCCTTCTTCGTCGCCATGCTGCCGCCGCGCCTGCGGCGGATCGCCGATCTGATCGCCGAGCTTCTGGTGGCGCTTTTCGCACTCTTCATGGCGGTGTGGGGCGAGAAGCTTGTCGAAGCCACCTGGTACAACACCATTGCGGAGTTTCCGGCGCTCTCGGTCGGCGTCACCTACCTGCCGATCCCGCTCGGCGGCGCCATTCTGCTTCTCTTCGTCGTCGAGCACTTCATCGCAGGACAGAGGACAGACGACGGAGGACCAAGGACGGATAGCCTCCCTGTGGACCGGCCCTCTGTGGTCCGTCGTCCGTCCCCCGTCGTCTGACCCTCGAGGTCGCCATGGATATCTTCGTGCTGCTCGCGACCATGTTCACGTGCTTCCTGGTCGGTGTGCCGATCGCTTATGCGCTGGGGCTGTCCGCGATTGCCGGAGCCTTGTGGATCGGCATTCCGCTCGAAGCGGTCATGCTGAAGATCTCGGACGGGGTGAGCAAGGTCGCGATGCTCACCATCCCGTTCTTCGTCCTCGCCGGCGCCATCATGGCGGAGGGCGGCATGGCGCGCCGGCTCGTCGCCTTTGCGGACGTCCTCGTCGGCTTCACCCGAGTGCGTGGTGGACTCTCGGTGGTGAACGTGCTGGCGACGACATTCCTCTCCGGCATCTCGGGGTCGTCGGTCGCCGACACGTCGGCGATCGGCTCGGTAATGATCCCCCAGATGGAAAAAGTCGGTTATCCACGCGTCTTTGCCACCAACGTAACGATCACCGCATCGGTGCAGGCGCTCCTCGTGCCGCCGAGCCACAACGCGGTCATCTATTCGCTTGCGACCGGCGGCACGATCTCGATCATCAGCCTGTTCATGGCGGGGGTGGTGCCCGGCCTGCTGCTCGGCTTCTCGATCATGATCCTCTGCCTCGTCGTCGCTTACCGCGAGGGCCATCCGCGCGGTCAAACGGTGCCGCTGCGTGACGCCGTCAAGATCACCTTCGATGCGTTGTGGGGTCTGATCACGCTTGCCATCATCCTGGGCGGCATCCTGCTCGGGGTATTTACGGCGATCGAGGCCGGCGCGGTCGCCTGCGTGTGGGCGTTCTTCGTCACCATGTTCGTCTACCGCGACTACAGTTGGCGCGACCTGCCCGCGCTCGTTCACCGCACCCTCAACACGGTCGCAATGGTCATGACGCTGATCGCCTGCGCATCGGCGGTCGGCTACATCATGGCGATCACCCAGATGCCAGGCAAGATCACGGCATTTTTCCTGTCGATATCGAGCAACAAGAATGTCATCCTGTTCCTCATCAACGTTCTCCTGCTGGTGCTCGGTTGCCTCGTCGACATGGCGCCGTCAATCCTGATCTGCACGCCGATCCTGCTTCCCGTCATGGTCAACTTCGGCGTCGACCCGGTTCATTTCGGCATGATCATGATGCTCAATCTCGGAATCGGCCTGTGCCACCCGCCGGTCGGCTCGATCCTGTTCGTCGGCTGCGCCGTCGGGAAGGTGACGATCGAGCAGGTGATGCGGCACATCTGGCCGTTTTACGGCGTGATGTTCGCAGTCCTGATGCTGGTAACGTACATTCCGGAAATCTCGCTGTGGTTTCCGAGGTTGGTGTTGCGGCACCCGTAGGATGGATTGAGCGCCAGCAAAACCCATCGGTGCCCCCGGCCACATCGAAAAAGCCGCGCCGGTGGGCGCGCCGCCGACCGATTTCGCTGCCGCTCGAACATCAAAGTTACTTGCGGATGCGGTTCGCCTCGTCCACCTGCGCCAAGACCTTGGTCTTGCCCGCGGCGGTTGCGGTGCCTTTCAGCTCGTCGTCGAGCTTCAACCGCGCCTCTCGCAACTGTCGAGCGAGGTCATGGAAGGAGTTTCGCGGCTGGATATGCGCCGGATCAGCGCTCGGCATGGGGCGGCGCAGCCCGAACTTTGCCCCATGAGCATCAATCCAATGCCAAGTGGCGCTGGAATCGCCTTGCGCGTTCGTGATGTCGATAGCGCGGCCGTGGCCGTAACCGCCGGTCGCGTTGCTGCCGCCGTGCTGGGAATTGCCGCCATGTGCCTTGAAGCCCGCCGCGAGGCGCTGGCGATAATCGTCGCGGAATGCGCTCAGCATCGACCATCGGATTCCGCTCGCATCCATCGCGTGTCCAGCGTGGTAAAGCTGCTCGCGGAAGTCGGGGTCCAGGCCGCCGATCACATAGGCCTTCAGCGATATGCCGAGCCGCTTCGCCGCTGCCGGATCCTTCCAGGTGAAGTCGCCGGTGGAATCCGACTTGATCGGCTTGCGCTGGTAAACTTGCCATAAATACCGATCAACCGGATCGGAGATGCTCGAGCTCGGGCGTCTGAGCGGCGCCGCCTCGACGGCCTTTGCGGGCGGCGCCAGCCATGTCGCCTCCGCCGGCACCTCAACCGGAGGGGCCTCGCTCGGAACCGCAGGAGCCTCGTTTAGCACCGCCGTGGCGCTCGCAGCGGCTTCAGAAACCGTGAGACTCCACCTTTCGGCGAATGTCAGTGGTTCGCCTTGGCGTGTGAGATCGTGGAGCGCCGCCATCACCATCGGCGGGTCCAACTGCGACCTCTCGATCGGCAGCATCGGCAATGCCCGCAACGATGACGCCGCGTTGAACGCTGAATTTTCGATAACCCACTCGCGCTGCTTGGGCGTCGGAAACGGGTTCGAAAGCGCGAGCGGCAGCGCCACCACGAACACAAGCACGCCGCCAACCATTCCCGCGAGGAGGATGGCGCAACTGGAAATTCGATCGGCTGAATCGGCGGGTACTCTCATTTCTAACCGCGTGCTGTCGTCGAAAGGCCGACGATTGTCCCGGGCCCGAGGGGGCCAAGTCGCATCACAGCGGCCAGAACGCTACAAACGTCGCTGTTAACGTCATAAGGGCTCGGGGTTAGAAGGAGGTTAACCGCCCCCGGTTGGCCCGCCGGCTCGTGTTTCTGTCACTCCGGCCGCCGGCCGGCACGATCCGCCTTGCCGATGCCACAGGAAAGGGGCATTCTCCGGCCCGGAAGGCGGGTCGAATTTATAAACACCCCCGATGGGCAGCACCACTCGGCCTCAGGCGACTCGTCACCACAGGAGGAGATCCAAAATGTTCAGGAACACACTGGCCGCCCTCGCGGCCACGACGGCATTGCTTACCTGCACCGCCCTCGCCCAACAGAATATCGATTTCTCCAAGGTCGAGGTGAAAACCACCGACCTCGGCAACAAGACCTACATGCTTCAAGGGGCCGGCGGCAATGTCACGGTCGCAATCGGCACCGACGGCTACATCCAGGTGGACGGCCAGTTCGCCCCGATGCACGACAAGCTCAAGGCCGCCGTTGAAAAGCTCACGCCGCTGCCCATCAAGTACCTCATCAACACCCATTATCACGGTGACCACACCGGCGGAAACGCGGCCTTCCACAAGGACGGCGCAACGATCGTCGCTCAGGACAACATCCGGGTCCGCCTCGCCGCCGGCACCACCAATGCCCTCACCGGCAACAAAGCAGCGCCGCAGCCGGCCGACGCGCTGCCGACCGATACCTACGCCGGCGGCGCCAAGACCGTCGAAATCGGCGGCCGCAAGGCGCTGCTCACGCATATCTACAACGCCCACACCGATGGCGACAGCTATGTCTATTTCGACGACGCCAACGTGCTGTGCACCGGCGATATCTTCGGCAACACCGGCCGCTACAACACCATCGACTTCGGCAATGGCGGCGACATCCGCGGACTGATCCGCGCCCTCGACGCCTACATCAAGGTGTCGAACGACCAGACCAAAGTAGTGCCCGGCCATGGCGAACTCGCCACCAAGGCCAATCTCGTTGCGTTCCGCGAAATGCTGGTAACCTCGCGCGATCGCATCCAGAAGCTGTTCAATGAGGGCAAGAGCGAGCAAGAGGTGGTCGCGGCGAAGCCGCTGGCGGACCTCGACGCCAAATGGGCCGCAAACGAGCAACAGGCCCAGAACTGGACCCGCATGGTCTACAATTCCTTTAAACGCTCGTAGTAGGTTTGCGTTGAAATCGCGGGCGGGCCGCTGACGGCGTCAGGAGCTGGCGACGGCCCGTTCGGCAACATCGCTCCAGGACATTCGGACTTCAGCTGAAGAGGGAGAAACCAAAATGCACAAAACAGCACTTGCCACCCTTGCGGCCACAACCCTGCTAGCCGGAACCGCCATGGCGCAGCAGCCGGTCGACTGGGACAAAATCCAAATCAAGACCACCGATCTCGGCAACAAGACCTACATGCTCGAGGGCCAGGGCGGCAACATTACTGTTGCGGTCGGCACCGATGGCATCATCATGGTGGACACCCAGTTCGCGCCGCTGTCGGAGAAGATCAAAGCCGCCGTCAAGGCCATCTCGCCGCTGCCGATCAAATATATCGTCAACACCCACTTCCATGGCGACCACACCGGCGGCAACGCGAACTTCCAGAAGGACGGCGCGACAGTGGTCGCGCAGGACAACATCAGGTTGCGCCTCGCGGCCGGCGGCAACAAGAACGGCACCACCGGCGCCGCACAGCCACCCGCACCGGAAGGTGGCGTACCGAAGGAGACCTACACCGGCGGCGTCAAGGTCATCGAAGTCGGCGGCCGCAAGGCGGAGCTCCACCACGTGTACAATGCCCACACCGACGGCGACACCTGGGTTTACTTCCCGGACGCCAACGTGATCTGCACCGGCGACGTCATGAACAACCGCCATCGCTATCAGCAGGTCGACTTCGCCAATGGCGGTGACATCCGCGGCATGGTCCGGGCAACCGACGAGTGGCTGAAATTGGCCAATGACAACACCAAGGTCGTGGTCGGCCATGGGGAGCTCGCCAAAAAGGCGAACGTTGCTGAATACGGTGCGATGGTGAAGGAGGCGCGCGACCGCATCCAGAAGCTGGTCGCCGAGGGAAAGACTGAGGCCGAGGTGGTCGCGGCGAAGCCGTTGGCTGACCTCGACAAGACTTGGGCCGACAACGATCAGGCCGCCGCGAACTTCACCAAGCAGGTCTACAACTCATTCAAGCGGTCATAAGCCAAGCGGTCATAAGCGCTGCGCGTTGGGCGTATTGGCGCTGACACATCGCGGATCGCCGGAACGCTAGGTTCCGGCGATTTTTCTTGGCGCTATCGTTCGTGATCCGCCGCGTAGCCGGAATCGAGCCCCGGGTCCGGCCGGAGCCTGCCCGTGGGGTCGGCCAGACGCCGGCCCCGCTGGGCCGACCCGGTGATAAACTTAAGCGCCATGCGGGATCACCCTATCAAGACGGCAAACGTCGCCGCGGATTTCGCTTGCGCTCCATCCTGGCGGCTCGCCCCATCTTGGGCCGGAGGTTGCGGTCAGCGCGGTTCGACCGGCACCTTGATCGGCGCGCAATTGGTCCGCCCCATCAACACGCAATCCTGGTCGGCACGCAACTGCGCCATCGTGTTGGCAAGCCAGATACCGCAATAGACGATCAGGCTCAGGACCGCGAAGGCGAGGAGGTTATTCACCATGCGATGCCGGTAACTGTCGTTTTCGCGGCTTCGGCTTCGCTCATATTTGCTGAGATCGTCAACCGGCGAACGCAGTGGATGGGGCCGGCTCAGATTGTCGTTGCGGGCGCGCGGAATGCGCGGCCGGAACAAAAGTATGCGGCCTCTCTCCTCGTCCCGTTGGGGTTCTTGCGATTTCATTTGGGTCTCGTGGCGGCACAACAGTGGCCGACCCCGAACAGACAACGAAATACACCTTACCATGTTTCCGACATTATGAGTGATGTAATTACCGCGCACCTGGAACTTTTTTAGAAATCGTTAAAGGGCGCTGCAGCGGGCAAAATCGAGCCGGCCCCCGCCTCAAGCCCGACGACGTCAATGGTGCTATAGTGCGGCTGTCGCGGCCGCGTTCGCTCTTTCATTCGGGCCGAGCCGACGCTATGTCCAATGTGGCGAGCGGCCATCGTGCGGGCGACACCGTTCGCGTTCCTGTTGTTGCTCCCAGTCCAATTGCCCCTGCCCTCCCCCAAACCGGGGGGTAGGGACAGGGGCACACCATTGAGGCAGTTCCCCATGAAAAAGCTCGGCATCTTGGTTGCTGGCATTGTACTGTCGTCGACCGCCTACGCCTATGACTACAAGGTCGGCGCGCTTGAAATCGACCACCCCTGGTCAAGGGCAGTCCCCAAAGGAGCAACCGTTGCGGCCGGCTATGTTACGATCAAGAACACCGGCAATGAACCGGACCGGCTGATAAGCGGGTCGACGCCGGTCGCCGGAAAGTTCGAAATCCATGAAATGAGCATGGATAAGGGCGTCATGCGAATGCGCCCTGTCCAGGGCGGCGTCGTGATCAAGCCCGGCGAGACGCTGGAGCTCAAGCCACAATCGTTCCACATCATGATGACTGGGCTCAAGCAGCCGATCGAGAAGGGAAAGCCTTTCAAAGGGTCGCTGGTGTTCGAGAAGGCCGGCGAGGTTGAGGTCGATTTCGCCGTCGAAGGCGTCGGCGCGTCGTCACCAGCGGCCCACGACATGCACAACATGCATCATTGACGACAGGACGGAACCGTCATGTTTGGCGACCCTCGTGTGCCACCGCACAACTCAGAGCGCCCGCGTAATTCCCGCGAGCCCTAATTCGGCTCGGCGAAATAGGGCGTCGCACCATCCGGGAGCGGCACATTGAAGACGTTGAGGACCATCGAAACTCCGGCGTAGTAGCCCAGAATTCCGACCAGCTCGACGATGCCCTTGTCGCCGAGAAAAGCTTGCACGCGCTTGTAGTTGCGTTCGCCGACCCGGCGCTTTTTGTGGAGTTCCTGAACGAAATCGAAGATCGCACGTTCGTCCCTGGCGGCTTTTTTCGGCGCCCGGCCGGCCTTGATGTCGCGGATCACTTCGGCCCTCACGCCAGCCTTCTCGGCGAGCGGCGCATGGGCATGCCATTCATATTGGGCGCGCCATATCCGCGCCATGCACAAGATTGCAAATTCGGACAGGCGCGGTTCAAGCGAGGTCTTAAAGCGCATGAAGGCGCCGAGCTGCTGGGTGAGCTCGCCGTAGTGGGGCGCGTGCATATAGACGCCGAACGGACCGCCAAGCTTGACGCGGTCGCCGCGTGGCCCGGCGCGCATCGATGCGAGCAGCGCGCGCTGCGCGTCATCGAGGTTGTCTTCGGTCACGACCGGCAGTCGATAGTTCAGTTTCTTAGCGCCCATCAGCTTCCTCGTTCCAGCAGCATCGGAAAGACGCGCGCCGCAAGCTAGACCACTTTTTTGGCGCGGCGGAAAGGGGACCAGCACGCCTCGCAGCCCCGTCGCCCGAGCGAGCCACCGGGTCCGGCTTAGGTGCGACGACGCGCCCGCCCCGGCGCGTCCGTCCTCGCTTGTGTCGGATTCCTTTCCAGGATCATATCATGCCGTAAACGCACTCGAATTCGACAATCAATTCGACACTCGGGGGAAACGTCCGATGGAACCGCAGCAGGAAGCGGTACTGAAGAAAATCGCCTGGCGCGTTGTGCCGTTTCTCACGCTCGCCTATGTGATCAACTATCTCGACCGCACAAATATCAGCGTCGCCTCCCTCGCCATGAACAAGGATCTGGGGCTCACGGCGACCCAATATGGACTGGGCGCCGGAATCCTGTTCCTCGGCTATACGGTCTTCGAGATCCCTTCGAACCTCGCGCTGTACAGCATCGGGGCGCGGCGATGGATTGCCCGGATCATGATCACCTGGGGCGCGGTGTCGGTCGCCACCGCCTGGGTCTACGATGCCAATTCCTACTACGTGGCCCGATTCGCCCTCGGCGTGGCCGAAGCCGGGTTTTTCCCGGGCGTGGCGTACTATTTCGCGGCGTGGTTTCCGACGCAGTACCGCACGCGCATGCTGGCGTGGTTTCTGGTCGCCATCCCGCTGTCCTCCGTTGTCGGAGGTCCGATTTCGGGATTGCTCCTTGAGATGAACGGCGTGATGGGCCTCAGGGGATGGCAATGGCTGTTCATCGTCGAGGGATTCCCAGCGGTCATACTCGGAATCATGACGCTGTATGTGCTTGCTGATCGCCCCGAGACCGCGCCTTGGCTGAACGACAAGGAGCGCCAGATACACGCCGACATGCTTGCCGCGGAGTATCGCGAGCGCCCGAAGTCGAGCCTCCTGGCGGCGCTTGCGGATATCCGGGTCATCATGCTCGCCGTGATTCAGTTTGGGTTCACGCTCGGCTCCTACGGCATCGGCGTTTTCCTGCCGCAGATCATCAAGGGCTTTGGCCTCTCGAACCTCGCATCGAGTTTTCTCTCTGCGGTCCCATATGTTTTCGCGTCGGTCGGCATGCTGTGGTGGTCCTGGCACGTCGATCGCACCGGCAGGAAGATCGGCCAACTCACCACAGCCCTCTTGGTCGGAATGGCCGGCCTCGCCGCCTCAGTGGCGACCGGCAATCTGTTCCTGGGGCTCACGGCGATGACCGTGGCGCTCGTCGGCATAACGTCCGCCCGCGCCATCTTCTGGCCGATCCCGACCCGCTTCCTGAGCGGCGTCGGCGCCGCCGCGGGGCTCGCCTTCATCAACTCCATCGGAACCATCGGAGGCTTCGCCGGACCCTATCTGATGGGATGGCTGAAGGACTATACGGGCTCGTTCGAGGCGGGGCTTCTCGCCATGGCCGGCATCCTTCTGGCTGCCGCCGTGCTGGCGTTTTCGCTCAAACTGGTGATCAAGGCGGAGTGAGAAGGTGCCGCTAGCCCGGATTGAGCGCAGCACGAAATCCGCGGTCAGGCTTGCAAAGATGATGACTCGCAAATCTATCTCCGACCGTGTGACCTCAGAGGCTGCTCGCGGATTTCGCTGCGCTCAATCCGGGCTACGATCTGAATGGATGTGACGGACATGCAAGAAACTTTTCAGTCTGAAGTCAGATGAGGGATGTCAGCGGGCCGGTTGAACAACACTGCTTTCTGTGAAATCACTAGTCCGTTCCTGCCCTCTGTCCCCTAACATCCGATACCCCGATGCCAGACCACAATCCCGAACGGATCGCCGACGAACGCCTGATGTGGGGAGAGCCCGATTTCCACGTGCTGCATGAAATCGTTGCCAAGGCGCGCCAGAATCTCAACCAGAACGACTGGGATTACATCGTCGGCGCGACCGAGACCGAAACCACCCTGCGTCGCAATCGTTTTGCACTCGATTCCCTCGGTTTCAGGCCGCGCGTGCTGCGCAACGTTTCCCATGTGGACGCCACCGTCACGGCGCTTTCGCGCCGGCTGCGGCTGCCTATCGTGCTCGCGCCGGTCGGCTCGCTGGAAAGCTTTCACGACGGTGCCGCAGCCTCGGTGGTGCGGGCGGCGCAGCGGTTCGGCGTAGCCCACATGCTGAGCTCGGTGTGCGATCCCGGCCTGGAGAAGGTGGCCGAAGCGGCGCCGGAGGCAACGCGGATATTCCAGCTTTACGTGCGCGGCGACGAGGCCTGGGTCGACGACCACGCGGCCCGTGCGATCGCCTGCGGCTACAGCGCCTTCTGCCTGACGATCGACACCGCGATCTACAGCCGGCGCGAACGCGATCTCGCCAAACGCCATGTGGTGGCGGGCCGCCGCCGTGCGAGCGGCCGCGACTTCCAGGCGGCGCTTGACTGGCGCACCGTCAAGCGCATCAAGAGCAAGTTCGCTATCCCGCTCGCCCTCAAAGGTATCGCGACCGTAGAGGATGCACGCATCGCGCTCGATCACGGCGTCGACTGGATCTACGTCTCCAATCACGGCGGCCGGCAGCTCGACCACTGCCGCGGCTCCATGGAGGTGTTGCCCGAGATCGTCGAGACGGTCGCCGGTCGGGCCGGGATCATCGTCGACGGAGGCTTCTACCGCGGCACCGACGTGGTCAAGGCGCTCGCAACCGGCGCCAATCTCGTGGGGCTCGGCCGCATGCAGTGCTACGCGCTGGCGGCGGGCGGCGAGAAAGCGCTGGTGCGCATGCTCGAGATCCTCGAAGACGAAGTGCAGCGCTGCCTCGGGCTCCTCGGCGTGACCAAATTTGCCGAGCTCGACCGCTCCTATCTGCAGCCAGCGCCGTCGGTAACCGCGCCGCACGTGCTGAGCGCCTTCCCGCTGCTCACGATCGATGACTATCGGTATTGAGACCTCAGGCTGATGCCTTGCTCCTCCGGCGGCCTGATGTGGCGGAACGAGTACAGCAACGCGAGGTCGTAGATGATTTTCAGGCTCCCGCACAACACGAGCGGCAATCCTGCGAACGGCAGCGTCAGGAGCATGCCGGAAAACGCCGGGCTGATCGAGGACGCAAGGCTGCGCGGCACCGCGGTCACGCTCGCAGCGGCGGTTCGCTCGGCCGGCGTCACCACCGCCATCACGTAGGATGTTCGTGTGGGTACGTCCATTTGCGACAGCGCGGAGCGCACGAGAAGCAACGCGAGCGCAAGCGTCAGGTGGGGCGAGAACGCCGCGGCGATCAGGCAGATGCTTGAGGGGATGTGGGTGAACACCATGGTGTTGATGAGCCCCACCCGCCCGGCAATCCACGCCGCCACCGGATACGAAAAGGCGCTCAATACACCCGACCAGAAGAAGAACACGCTCGCCGCCGCCAGCGACAGCTCGAATTTCTCGAATAACCACAGGGCGAGCAGCGACTGGACGATGAAGCCGCCGGCGAACGCGTCAAGGCTGAACAGCGCCGCCAGCTTGTAGACCACGTGGCGCGAAGGCCCTAACGGTGCAACCGGCCGCGACAGTTCTGCCGGCGACCGGGGCAGCCGCTGATAGACGGCGGCGGCTATGACGCCGAGCAAGGCGTACAGGTAGAACATGAGCTTGAAGGCGGCGAGACTGCTCAAGCCCCACGCCAGCAGGATGTCCGTCGCGCCGGCCGCGAGCGCGCCGGTCGCCATCGCCAGCGCACCGATCAGGCTATAACGGGCAAAGGCGCGGGTCCGCTCCGTGTCCGCGATGCTGCGCGCTAGCAATGCATGCTCAAGCGGAACCAGCACGCCGATATCGCCCGTTGAAGGATTGATGGTCCCGACAAACGCCACCCCGGCGATCAAGGCGACATGCTCGAAGCTCGGAAACGCGACACCCGTGAGCACCATCAGGGCAGCGCCCAGCAGCGCCATGCTGCGAAGCTCGCGCCGCGGCGCAATCAAGCCGATGAGCAGGGTGAAAACGGCGGTGCCGAGGAGCGAAGCCGTGGCGACAAGCCCGATCTCAATCGGGGTCAGACCGATGGCCGACAGATAAGCGGGCAGGATGATGACCGCGAAGCCGTCGCCAAAGCCGCGGAGGCATCGTGCGATATAGAGCAAACGGACATTGGAGCGATGTGTTGTCATGGAGGATCGGTTTGCAGCCACGTCGAGAGGCCAGTCATTGACGCGCGGCCATCTTCCCATCCTTGCGTAGTAAGATATCGGCGACCTCCGACTGAGTTTTCGCGCTGCGCCTCCCCGCATGCCTAGGAGGCAGGCAACGGGCAAAGCGCAGCGGTCGGACAAGTGAGAAGTCAGCGCGCCAACTCGGCACCCCAATTGGGTGCGCGCGATGTTGATCGGAAATGCATTTGATCGGCGACACGGCGCGTCCTTGCACATCGTGGAGTGCAAACCAGCGTGCACTGCAGACTATGTGGACGCGATGCTTCGGCTGTCGCCTCGTGGGGAGATCGCACCCCCATGGCGCGACATTAACGAAACAACGCCGTCTGCTGTCAAGAGACAATGCTAAGCGGGCGTCGCGAGTTTCATGCCGATGCGTTCAGAGAACGCATATCGATCGTTTTCTTGCATCACCCGCCGTCGTCGTCGCCGGGCTCGTCCCGGCGACCCCGAGCACGGCGCGCAAACAAATCAGGGTGGCCGGGACAGGCCCGGCCACGACGAATGAGCCGTTCAACCCGACGCGAATCCGCTCCAGCTTCGTTCCCCGCGCTGACGCTAAACCGAGCAGGACGCCTCTCAGTTCTTCAGCTCGTCTTCCAGGGTCGGGCACTCGCGCATCTCGGCGCGCGCCTGGTATTGTTCAAAGTTGGCCTTGTCGTAGACCGCGGGCTTCAAGACTACCTCATTCGGAACCGGCTGTTTGCGCAGGTTTCGCACGGCGATTTCGACCGCGAGGCAGCCGATGACGAAACCATTGAACTCCCCGGTGGCCAGCATCTTGTCCGCCTTGATGAGGTCGATCGCTTCCTTGCTCCCGTTGATCCCGACCACTACCGACTTGCGGCCGCGCTTTTCCAGCGTCTCGACGATCGCGGCCGCCATCGAATCGTTTGCCGCCAGCACGCCGTCGATCTGCGGGAACTGTCTGATCCAGCCTTCCATCGCGTCCTGGGCCGGCTTGCGCTGGTAGCCGCCTGATTTGGACGCCAGGAGCTTCACCGCCGGAAATTCCTTGATCGCGTCGTTGAAGCCCCTGACCCGCTCGATGCTGCTGGTAAGGCTGGGAATGCCTTCAAGGATCACCACGTTGCCCTTGCCGTCCAGCGCCTTGAGCACGCGGCGCGCGGTCGTGAGGCCGAGCTGATAGTCGTCCGGTAGCACCGCCGACACGAACTTGCCGCCTTCGGCGCGATCGGTGATCTCGATCACCGGAATGTTGGCAGCATTCATCTTGTCGATGGCGGGCACCATTTTCTGGTTGTCGACCGGATCAAACACGATGAGATCCGGCTTCTTCGCGATCGCGTCGTCAACGAGCTTGGTCTGCTCGCCGGCATTGTCCGCCGTGGTGGGCACGTAATGCGAGACATCCGCCGCCAGCTTCTTGGCCGAGAAGTCGGCGCCGGTCCGGATCGCCTTGGAGAAGGGGTTGGTCGTGTTCTTGGTAAAGACCGCAATCGATTCCGCGTCTGCGCCACGCGGCAGAGCAACCGCCGCCAGCGCCAATGCGATCATTACCGGAATTGGACGTTTCATGGTTTCGCTCCCTCGGGTAACGGAATTCTCGTAGCATATCATCCCGGCGCGCACATGGGGATGGGGACGCAATTTCGTCGCAAGGTGCTAGAATAGCACCTGACGGCGGCGGCAAATCCGGAACCAGGGAGAAAACGTCATGACGGCGCGCATCCTCGCTGCACTGCTCGCTGCGGCCGCATTTTCCGCCGCAGTCCTGACGCCAGCCCCATCAGCCCAGGCCGAGGACCTGCTGAAGGTCGCAGTGGCGCAACGCGGTCAATGGGACACCGCAATCACAGAGCTCGGCGAGCGCTCCGGCATTTTCAAGAAACGCGGCATCGCCGTGGAGATCCTCTACACCCAGGGCGGACCCGAGGCGCACCAGGCGGTGATTTCCGGCAGCATGGACATCGCCTGCGGAGGCGGCATCGAATCCGCGATCGGCGGCTTCTCCAAGGGCGCACCGGTGCGCATCATCGGCAGCGCCATGATCGGCTCGCCGGACACCTACTGGTTCGTGGTCGCCAATTCGCCCATCAAGTCACTCGCCGATGCCTCCGGCAAAACCATCAGCTATTCGCAGAATGGCTCGTCCAGCCACACCGCGCTGCTTGCGCTTCTCGACCAGTACAAGGTTGACGCGCGCCCGGTTTCCACCGGCGGACATCCCGCCACCCTGACAATGGCGATGACGGGCCAGATCGACATCGGCCGCGGCGCCGCCCCATTCGGCCTCGATCTCGTCGAGGAAGGGAAGATCCGCGTGATCGCCCGCGGCAGCGAAATCAAGGCGCGCGCCGACCAGACGGTGCGCATCTGCATGGCGAACGCGCAGGTGCTCGGCAGGCGCGGCGACGCCGTTGCGCGCTTCATGCAGGCCTATCGCGACACCATCGACTGGATGTACACGGACCCCGCAGCGTTTGGTGTGTACGAGGCGTTCTCCAACATCCGCCACGAGCTGATGGCGAAGGTCCGCGATCAGTATTTTCCCAAGGCGACGCTGTGGCCAGACGAAGTTCGCGGTCTCGATCTTGTGCTGTCGGATGCACTCAAGAACAAGTTCACCGCGCGGCCGCTCACGCCCGCGGAGATCAAGGAGATGATCCAGATTCC
>Ga0066903_100002220_pt1 | contig 14981 bp, 15 predicted proteins | sample PanSoiMetaGPlot1_FD_67491 | JGI IMG/M metagenome (GOLD analysis project Ga0066903, IMG submission 67491) | Tropical forest soil microbial communities from Panama analyzed to predict greenhouse gas emissions - Panama Soil - Plot 1 (version 2) | ecosystem: Environmental > Terrestrial > Soil >...
GCGTCGGCGGGCACCACGCTGACGTCCCCGCCCCTGGCGCCGCCGCTCGACTGGCGCAGGAAGCCGACGTTCTCGCGGCCGGGCGCCGGCTCGATGCCCACCGCGACCTGCCGCCCCGGCTGGTCGACGAGCCGCACCCGGTCGCCCGTGACCAGCGTCACCACGGACGTCTCGACGCGGGCCGGGGGCCGGGATGCGGCGGGCGAGGACGCCGCGGTCGGGCTCGCCCCACCACCGAGGGCCGCGGCGAGCAGGAGCGCGGCCGCGCCCACGCTCGCCGGGCGGCGGCGCCGGCGCGGCGCAGTCCACTTGTCCATCTCATCCTCCCGTCGTCACCGGACCGCGGCGACGATGATCGCGGCCAGGGAGGCCGCGAACCCGAAGGCCAGCAGCGAGCCGAGCCGGCCGGACCGCCGCAGCCACTCCTCGTCCCACCCGCCCTCGGCGCCGTAGCGCAGGCTGGACGTCGTCATGAGCGCCCGGCCCAGGCCGAAGCCGGCGCCGGCGCCGAGGGCCGCCGGCGCCGATGCCAGCAGCAGGACCGCCGCCGCCGCGGCGTAGGGCAGGGCGCTGGGCAGGTACGTCCGAGCGCCGGTGCCCATCTCCACCCCGAACGCCAGCGGCCCGAGATGGCGGCCGAGCCGGAAGACGCTCTCCGGGACCAGCCGCCGGTTCTCCGGCAGGCGGAGCCGCAGGAGCCCGCGCTCCTGGAGCAGCATGGCGGCCAGCGCCGCGACGGCGATCGCGCAGCGGGCGGCCTGGGGCAGCGGCGCCCGCACCAGGGAGCCCGCCACGAGCAGCACGGACGCGGTGACCGTGCCGCCGGCGACGAGCCCGAGGCAGAACGCCAGGACCGGGGTGCCTCGCCGGACCGGCGAGCTCAGCACGAGGGCTGAGTTCCGGCTTCACGTGGAGCCGGAGGTGGCGAAGCCCGACACCGCGCCCATCAGCAGCCACGGACCGAGCCCGAGCCACGCCGGCTCGGCGGGCGATGCCGCGGCCACCGCCGCCGCCAGCGCGCCGGCCGTCAGGGTCCCGGCGAGGGTGGCGGGATGCCACGGACGCCGTCCGACCTCGGCTGACGAGAGCGCTGCCACCCCGGCGACCTCGGTCAGGCCACCGCCGACCGGCAGATCGTCAGGAACGTGGCCCCGTTCAGGCCGCCGCCCCAGTACGTGGAGTAGCCGTCGGAGCAGCGATAGACGTGCCCGTCCGGCGTGGTCCACCGCCACGCGTTCTTGGTGGCGATGTCGCCGCAGAGCGTCGAGACGGGCACGTGGTCGACCTGGATGTCGTTCTGGATCCACGTGCCGCGCTTGTGCCAGCCGGCATCGCAGTAGTCGCTGCCGAGGAACGAGCCCCCGAAGCACGCCGCGGGGGCGTTCACGTAGAGGCCGCTCGTGTCCGGCACCTGGTCGTAGCCATTCGCGTACGCGTCGTGGCAGTCGGTCCGATCCCAGCCCTGCAGCCCGAGCGGACCGGTCTCGGCCCACGCCGTCCCGGCATGGAGCAGGCTGCCGCCCAGGTCCAGCAGCGAGGCGCCGATCGCCATCGCGCCGAGGGCCATCGCCTTCAACACCGTCCTCCGGCCGGGGCTCGGCACGAGGGCCTTCAGCGCCGCCGTTCTCGCGGCGCCCGCGGGCGCCTGGCCGTGGTCAGGAATACGCTCGAACGCCAGCCGCATCGGTCCCCTCCTCCCGAACCAGGCGATCCCACTCGCCCACCACCCTGTCGACCTCTTCCTCCCTGACCGGCAGGACCAGCTCCCGGACCAGGCCGGCGCCGTCGACGAGCATCAGCACCGGTGTGGACAGGTGCGAGATCGCCCGCCAGGACTCCCGGTCGCTCACGACCCGCAGCCGTCCCGCGAGGCCCTCCCAGACGGCGCCCGGCTCGTGGGTCAGCAGGAGCGCCCCGGGCGCCAGCCGCGCGAGCCGCCGAGCGGCGGCCACGCACAGGGGGCAGCCGGAGTCCGCGGCCAGCACGACGCGGGAGCCGGCCCCGCCGGCGAACGGCTCGCCGAGCGACACGTCCGGCGGCGCCGTCACGAAGCCATCCCGGTTCCGTGTGACGAGCCCGCGCAGGAGGCGCTGCTCGCGCAGGATCGCCAGCAGGCCCAGGAAGAGCGCGGCGATCGCGGCCCAGGTCAGGATGTCGAACGCCAACCTCGGTGACATCCGTCCGTCAGCCGGCGTGCCAGGCGACGTCGATCTCGTTCAGCCAGTCCAGCAGCTGGCTGTCCGGCGCGGCGCCGGCGAGGTGGACCTCGGCCATCCCGGCGGCGCAGGCGAGGACGTAGGAGTGATCGGTCACTCGCGTGGAGCCCTCCGCGCCCGGATACGGCGTCTTCCAGACCTCGCCGTGCCTGGTGGCCACGCCCGCGTGCCGCGGCAGGAGCGCCATCGCCTGCCGGGGTCCGGGGATGGACACCGAGCCCCGGCCGCGAACCACGACCACGACGTGCTCGGTCATCGTGTCCAGGAGCGTGGCCGCCACCGGCTGGACCACCATGCCCGCGACCTGGTCGACCACCTGGAGCGAGCTGAACAGCGCCAGGACGCGGTCACGCCTCGGGGCGGGCCCGGCGCGGACGGTCATCAGCTCGTGGTAGTCGCCGATCAGGGTCGCCACCGACGACCGCCCGTCCGTGGCCTCGGCGACGATCACCTCGCGACCGTGGACCAGGAGGCGATCCACCTGCGTCGCCGGCGCCACGTGGGTGCACGCGAAGTCGTGATGCCCGCGCGGGCTGATCTGGAAGCCGGTCCCGAACGAACCGCCCGCGAAGCGAACGCCCGCGACCACGTTGGACACCAGTGGATCCCTTGGCAGATCGACTGTCAAGCGCCTGCCCGCCGGCGCCACGAGGTGCAGCTGCTGTGTGTCCATGCGCCTCTATCCCCCCAAAACGCGCACGCGTGGCACGTCACCGACGTGAACATCCCGGGTCGACGACGGCGCCGACCCGTACGACATCATAGGCAGGCTCCTGCTGTGGAAGCAACTACGGTCAGGGCTTAGTACTGATGAACGATAGGGTACTGGGTCTCAGATGCCCGCGGCGAATGCAACAACACTCGAACGCCAAGAAGCTCGCCATATGAGGGATTGTCGCTGTCAGGGGCGCACAGCGTGCGTTACGACGGCCGCGCAGGGCTCGGCACATCGACACGTGCGCGCCAGCGCAAGCTCGAGCGCGCCACGGCTGAGCATACCGACGGCATTACGACTGCGTGGGTCGGGATGGTACTGGTGCTCGATCGCAAGAGGTACTGGATCACTGTCAACGAGAGCGGACATCGACACGAGACACTGCTGGGGGGTGTGGCACCCGCGATCCCGATTTGGCCTACTATTTGGCGCGAGGGGGGTTTCCGGGAGCGCAGGTGTCAACCAATCTGACCGGAACCTTGTCGGTCGCCAGCCGCGCGCCGCGCGCGGCCAGGCTGGGGGTCGTGTTGGTGTCGGAGGGGCGCGCGTCCAGCGGACTGCCGGACGACGAGTCCGAGCTCGAGCTCGTGGCCCGCGCCCACTCGCTGTCCGAGGCGCTGCTGGCCGCGTCCAGGCAGCCGGTGGAGGCGGTCCTGCTGGACGTGTCGCCGTCGCTTCGCTGGCGGGCGGACGTCCTGGCGGCCAGCGTGTCCCGCCCGCCCGGACCCCGCATCGTCGCGATCGGGGTCGCCGGCATCGAGGAGGCGATGGCCTGGGCCGAGGCCGGGGTGGCCGGCTTCGTCGAGGCCGGCGCGTCGACCCAGGAGCTGGCGGCGGTGCTGGCGAGCGCGCGGCGCGGCGAGCTCCGCTGCTCCCCCGAGGTGGGCGCCGCCCTCCTGCGGCGGGTGCGCGAGCTGGGCCGCGATCACACGGAGGTCCAGCTCGCCCGGCTCACGGCGCGCGAACGGGAGATCCTGGGCCTGATCGGGGAGGGACTGTCGAACGCGGAGATCGGGGAGCGGACGTCGCTCCGCCTGCCGACGGTCAAGAACCACGTCCGGAGCCTGATGGGGAAGCTCCAGGTGCGCAGCCGGCGGACGGCGGCGGCGTTCGCCGCCGGCCTGCGGCGGGGGTGACGCCCGCCCGCGTGACGGGCCCGGCCCAGGGGCCCGTCACGCGGGCCGGCCGAGGCTGGTGTACACCGCATGATCGAAGCCGACGCCATTCTCGGGGTCTGCGGACGTACGACCCCGGCGGGGCAGCGTCGAGGCCTGGCTGCGGGGCATCGAGCCCCGGACGGCGCTGGGCGGGGACGCCGAGTCCATCGCCCTGCGCCGCATCGCGGACGCGGAGCTCGTCGCTCACGGTGCCGGCGCTCGGCCGGTAGGCGGGAGAGGCGGACGATCGAGGTCACCGGACCTCGATCGTCCGCCGGATCTGCTGGCCCTGGTACGGCCCCACGGTCAGCCGGTACGCTCCGCTGCCCTGTCGCGGCCAGTACAGCTCCTCGCGCTCCCTGACGCCGCCGGCGGCCGCCTCCGGCACCCCTCCGAGGCCGATCATGTTCGGCACGTGCTGGCCCCCCGGGTCCGCCAGGCTCGTCGGACCGATCGTCTGGATGACGTCCCGCTCGGTCGGGCCGGTGGCCTCGACGACCACCACGATGTACCGGGCGGAGGCGCGGACCTCGGGAAACGTCACGTCGACGCCCGCCATCCGTCCGCCCTCGGGGGCGGGGACCTCCGCGGGCATCGGCGACGCGGGGACGGTGAGGCGCAGGGTCCATCCCGGTCCCCCGACCGAGTCGGCCGGCCGGACGTGCAGCGTCAGGGGCGTCCCGGGCGGAGCCCCGTCCGCCGGCCTCCGGAAGAACGCGAGCACCTCGTCGCCGCCGTCGGTCTCGTTTCCCGCCCAGGCCAGGCTCTCCAGCGGCCGCCCGTCCGCGTCGGTGGCGGCGAGCTCTCGGATGGCGCTGCCGTGCCCGGGCTCGGCCCGCACGCCGAGCATCACCACCCACCCGTCGTCGACGCCGCTCGTCACCCGGATCGTCTGCCCGCCGGCGGTCACGGCCGCCAGGTCGTGCCTGGCCGGCTCCAGGCCCATCTGCACCAGCAGCTGGCCCATGTATCCGCGCATCGGCGTCGCCATCGCGGACACGGCGATCGCCCCGGCCAGGACCGCCGCCAGCAGGACCAGCGCGCGCAGCGTCGTGCGCCGCGCCGGCCGGAACCGCCGGGCCGAGGCATCGGCGACGATCCGGGCCGTGAGCCCGTCGGGCACCGGCGGGTCCGCGATCCGCGCCAGCCGGGCCGCGAGCGGGTCGCGGTCCAGGGCGTCCTCGTGCTCGCGCAGGGCCGCGGTCATCGCTCCACCTCCAGGTCCTTCCGAAGCCGTTCGAGCGCCCGCCGCGTGGCCTGGACGACCGCCATGCGGGTCGTGCCCAGGAGCTCCGCCACCTCCGGCGCGGGCAGGCCGGCGCCGTACCGGAGCGCGATCACGGTCCGGTGACGTCGCGGCAGCCGGCGCACCGAATCGACCAGGTCGCGATCGCGCAGCCGGTCCAGCGCTTCGCGCTCGGCCGAGGCGGCCACGGCCGTCGCGGCCGAGGCCCCGGCCAGGCGCGCCAGCAGGAGCTCGCGGCGGCCGGAGAGGCGGCCCTCGTCGCGCGCCAGGTTGACCACGATCCGCCACAGCCACGCCTCGGCGGTGCCGCGAGACGGATCGAAGCGGTCGAGCCGGGTCAGGGCCCTGACCATCGCCTCATGGGCGAGGTCCCGCGGGTCGGTGCCCGGCGGCGACACCATCGAGGCGAACCGGAGGACGCGCGGGAGGTGGGCGGTGACGAACGCCTCCGCCTCCGGCGGCGCCGACTCCGGATCGACGGCCGACATCTGCTGCATGCGACCTATACGGCGAACCGCCTGGATTGTGCCGCCCGGCCGCCCGGCGGCGGCCCGGGCGCGCGGGTCAGCCCTTCACGCCTCCCGAGAGACCGCCCACGATCCGGCGCTCGGCGAGGACGAAGAACGCCAGCGCGGGCACCATCGACAGCGCCGTGAACGCGAGGATGCGCGCGGTGTCCTGCGTGTACTGGCTGGAGTAGTTGCTGACGCCCAGCGGCAGCGTCCAGTGGTCGGGGCTGTCCAGGACCAGCAGCGGCAGCAGGAACGCGTTCCAGCTCCCGACGAACGCGAGGATCGCCACCGTGGTCAGCGCCGGCAGCGAGAGCGGGACCAGGATCCGCAGGAAGAACGCGAGCCGCGAGCAGCCGTCGATGACCGCGGCGTCCTCCAGCTCGGCCGGGATCGCGCGCATGAACGGGCGCAGGATCACCACGGTGACCGGCAGACCGAACGCCGCCTCCGGCAGCGCCACGCCGACGGCGTTGTCGAGCAGGTTCAGGTTCCTGAGCAGCAGGTACAGCGGGAGCACGGCGACGCCGACCGGGAACAGCAGGCCGAGCGTGAACAGCGTGTACAGCGCCTCGCGGCCGCGGAACTCGAACCGAGCGAGCGGGAACGCGGCCAGCGCGCCGGTCGCCACCACCAGCGCGGTGGCGACCAGCGCGATGACCATGCTGTTCGCGACCAGCAGCCAGAACGACCCGGAGCCGGCGATCTCGGTGTAGTTGCCGAGGTTCCACGGGTTGGGCAGCCCGACCGGCTGGGCCGCGATCTGGCCGGTGGTGCGGAATCCGCCCAGGATCACGTATAGCAGCGGCACGATGACGATGGCCGCCAGGATCAGCGCCACCGCGTAGATCAGGGCCCTGCCGAGGGCCCGCCGGGCCGCCGACGACGCCTGCGGGGCCGTCCCGTATCCGATCGCCTGGCTCATCCCACCATCCTCGTCAGCGCGCCCTCGGTGTCGCGCCGCAGCACGTAGCGCTGGTACGCGATCGCGAAGACCAGCGAGATCGCGAACAGGATCACGGCCACCGCGCTGCCGTAGCCGAACGCGTACCGCCGGAAGCCGCGGTCGATCAGGTACGTGACCATCGTGGTCGACGCGCCGGCCGGCCCGCCCAGCGTCATGATCCAGACGATGTCGAAGAGCTGCAGCGACCCGATGATCGAGAGGAACGCCCAGATCCGGATCGTCGGCCCGAGCAGCGGCAGCGTGACGTGGCGGATCGCCCTGAGCTCGGTGGCGCCGTCGATCGAGGCCGCCTCCATCAGCTCGCGCGGGATCCCCTGCAGGCCGGCGAGGAACAGGATGATCCCGAAACCGAGGTACTTCCACGTGATGACGACGAACAGCGTGTACAGGACGAGCTTGAGGTCGGCCAGCCAGAGGTGGACGAGCCCGCCCAGGTGGGCCGCCCGCAGCGTCGCGTCGACCAGCCCGTCGGGCTGGAGCAGCAGCTGCCAGACGACCGCCGTGATCACCTCCGAGAGCACGTAGGGAGCGAAGAACACGAGCCGGAGCCCGGCCCGGCCCGGCAGCCTCCGGTTGAGCAGCAGCGCCACGCCGAGGCCGAGCGGGAGCTGGATCAGCAGCGACAGCGCCGCGATCGTGAAGTTGTGCATGACGGCGCCCTGGAAGACGTCGTCCTGGAAGGCCCTGACGTAGTTGCCCAGGCCGATGAAGTCGGTGACGTCGCCCAGGCCGCTCCAGTGGTAGAGGCTGTAGTAGCCCGCCATGAAGATCGGCAGGATGACGAACAGCAGGTAGAGCAGGAGCGCCGGGGCGACGAAGAGCCCGATCTCGACGCGGCCGCGCAGCCGGCGTCTCGCCGCCGTGCTGCCGGCCGCGCGGTCGGACGCCGAACCGGCGCCGGCGAGCGCCTGGCGCCGGTCGGGCGATCCGACGAGCCTCATCGGTTCTTGGCTGCGTCCGCGATGGTCTTGACGACCTGGTCGGGCGTGGCGCTGCCCGCGAACTGGTTGGCGATCGCGTCATCCAGCGCCTGGCCCACGCTCGTCGAGAAGGCGATGTCGAGGTACAGCTGGACGAACGACGCCTTGCCGCGGATGTCGATCAGGTTGCGCAGGTTGGGGTCGGCGACGCCGCCCTCCGCGCCCTTCGTGACTGGCAGGCCGACGTTCAGCGCCGCCCACTTCTTCTGGACGTCCACGCTGGTGATGTACTTCAGGAACTCGACGCACGCCGCCTTCGGCGCCTTGTACGAGCAGGAGTACCCGTCGCCGCCGCCCAGCATGGCGCCGTCCACGCCGGAGCCGCCGGACACGGACGGGAACGGGAACCAGCCGAGCTTGTCACCCAGGCCCTTCTGGTCCGGGGTGAGGCCGTTCATCACGCCGGGGTTCCAGTGTCCCTGCAGCTCCATGGCCGCCTTGCCGTTGCCCATCAGGCCGGCCGAGCTGCCCGCGCCCTGCTGGGCCGGGGTGGCCAGGAAGCCGTTCTGGAACGGGCTGGCGTCGAGCAGCTGCTTGACCTTGACGCCGGCCTGGGTCCAGCAGGAGTCGGTGAACTTGTAGTCGACCGCGGCCTGCTGGAGCGTCTGCTTGCTGCACAGGCGGACCGCCAGGTAGTCCCAGTAGAACGCGTCCGGCCAGCGGTCCTTGCCGCCGAGCGCGATCGGCGCGATGCCGGCCGCCTTCAGCTTGCCGACGTCGGCGAGCAGCTCGTCCCACGTGGCCGGCGGCGTGCTGATCGACGCCTTGGCGAACAGGTCCTTGTTGTACCAGAAGCCCACCAGCCCGAGGCTGTAGGGGACGCCGTACTGCTTGCCGTTCACCTGCCAGTTGGACGCGGCGCTCCCGATCTGGCCGATCCACGGCTTGACGTCGCTGGTGATGTCCTCCACGCGACCGGCCTGGACCTGGTCGCCGAGCTGGCCGCCGCCCCACTGCTGGAAGACGTCGGGCGGGCTCGACGACTGCAGGGCGACCGGGATCTTGGTCGTGAACTGCTCGTTCTGGATCGGCACCACCTCGACGGTGATGTTCGGGTGCGCGGTGTGGAAGTCCTTCGCCACCTGCGCCCAGAAGGTCTTGCCCGGGTCCTCGGAGGCGTTGTGCCACCAGACCAGCTTCACGTTCTGGCTCTGTCCGCTCGAGCCGTTCCCACATGCGGCGACCGCGGCCAGGAGCGCCATCAACCCCACGAGCAGTGCTCGTCCAGCGCCCTGGGACCGACCGAATCTCAGCCTCATCGACCTACTCCTCCCCTCTAGGGCTGCGTCGTCGTCAGACGCCCAAAATACCCGCCAGAGCCGGCGGTGTCAATCGTTATCGATAACGGTATCGAAACCGTTGTCGGAACGGTTATCCTTTGGGGGTGTCGCAGACCAGGGTGACGATCGGCGACGTCGCGGCCCAGGCCGGCGTCTCCATCGCCACGGTGTCCAAGGTCATCAACGGTCGGTATGGCGTGGCCGCCGGGACGCTGGCCCGGGTGCAGGCGGTGATCGAGGAGCTCGGCTACGAGTCGAGCATCGTGGCGCAGAGCCTGCGCAGCCACCGCACGAACGTGATCGGCATCCTGGTCGCCGACATCGAGCCCTTCAGCGCCGAGCTGCTGAAGGGCGCGGCGCGCGCGATCCGCGGCACCGGCTACGAGCTGGTCGTCTACTCGGGCAGCGGGCTGGCGAGGGACCAGGCCGGCTGGGAGCGCCGGTACCTCTCGCGCGTCAGCGGCACCCTGACGGACGGCACCATCCTGGTCACGCCTTCGGTGGTCGACGTCCTGCTCGGCGCGCCCGTCGTGGCCGTCGACCCGCACACCGGCAGCTCGAGCCTGCCGAGCGTCGCCTCGGACAACCTGGCCGGGGCGGTGACCGCGACCGAGTACCTGCTCGGCCTGGGCCACCGCCGCATCGGCTACCTGGCCGGCCGGCCCGACCTGGAGTCGGCCCGGCTGCGCGAGCAGGGCTTCCGGCAGGCGCTGGCGGCCGCCGGCGTCGCCCTCGACCCCGACCTGGTCCGCGTCGGCGGGTACCAGCTCGAGTCCGCCGAGGAGCCGGCGCGGGAGCTGCTGCGGCTCAGTCCGCCCCCCACCGCGGTGTTCGCCGCCAACGACATGACGGCGATCCAGGTGATGCGGGTGGCCAGCTCGCTGGGCATGGCGGTCCCGGGCGACGTGTCCGTCATCGGCTTCGACAACATCCCGGACTCGGCCCTGACCGACCCGGGACTGACGACGATCGCGCAGCCCCTTCAGGACATGGGCTTCGAGGCGGTTCGCATGCTGATCGGCCTGATCGACCACACGGCCGCTGGCCCCTCGCAGCTCACCCTGCCGACCGAGCTCGTCGTCCGGCAGTCGTGCCGGGCGACCGGACCCTGATCACCGGCCCGAAAGCCCGACGGCGACGGCCCACTCGCGGGGAGGATCGATGAGCACCGTCACCCTGGACAGCGCCGAGCCCCTCTACCGGGACCCGACCCGCAGCGTCGACGAACGGCTCGACGATCTGATGGACCGGATGACCCCGTCCGAGAAGGCCGCCCAGCTCGGCAGCGCCTGGGTGTTCCAGCTCGCCGACGGGCCCAGCCTCCGCGAGGACCGCGCAGCCGTGCTGCTGGCGGACGGGCTGGGACAGGTGACGCGCGTGTGCGGCGCCAGCAGCCTCCGCCCGGGCGAGGCGGCCCAGCTCGCCAATGCCATCCAGCGCCACCTGGTCGAGCGGACGCGCCTCGGCATCCCGGCCATCGTCCACGAGGAGATCTGCTCGGGGCTGATGGCCAGGGGAACCACCGTGTTCCCGCAGGCGATCGGCCTGGCCAGCACGTGGGAGCCCGACCTCGCCGAGGCGCTGGCCGACGCGGTCCGGGTCCAGATGCGCGCCATCGGCGCCCACCAGGGCCTGTCCCCCGTCCTCGACGTGTGCCGGGACCCACGCTGGGGGCGCACCGAGGAGACGTTCGGCGAGGATCCCCACCTGGTGGCGCGGATGGGCGTCGCCTTCGTGCGCGGCCTCCAGGGCTCCGACCCGCGGCACGGCGTGGTCGCGACCGCCAAGCACTTCGTGGGCTACGGCGCGTCGGAGGGCGGCCTGAACTGGGCGCCCGCCCACATCCCGGCTCGCGAGCTGCGCGAGGTGTACCTGCACCCGTTCGAGGCCGTGGTCAGGACGGCCGGCCTGCGCTCGCTGATGAACGGCTACCACGAGCTGGACGGCGTGCCCTGCGGGGCCGACCACGACCTGCTGACCGGGCTCCTGCGCGACGACTGGGGGTTCGAGGGCGTCGTGGTGTCCGACTACTTTTCGGTCAGGCAGCTGGCGGAGTACCACCGGCTCGCGGCCGACGCCGAGGAGGCCGCCACGATGGCGCTGACCGCCGGGCTGGACGTGGAGCTGCCCAGCACGGACTGCTTCGGGGCGCCCCTGCTGGCGGCGCTGGAGTCCGGCCAGCTCGGCACCGCGGCGTTCGACGCGGCGGTGCGGCGCGTCCTGCGGACCAAGTTCGAGCTGGGCCTGTTCGAGCGGCCGTACGCGGACATCGGCGAGGCGGCGCGGGCGGCCGACCAGCCGCGCTACCGCGCGCTGGCCAGGCGCATCGCGGACAAGAGCCTGGTCCTCCTGCGCAACGACGGTGTGCTGCCCCTCTCGGCCGGCACGCGCACGATCGCGGTGATCGGCCCCAACGCCGACCAGGCGCGGCACCTGTTCGGCGACTACACGTACCCGGCCCACGTGGAATCGCTGGTGGAGATGCGCGAGGCCGGCCGCAACCTGTTCTCGATGCCGATCTCCCGGACCACGGACATCGAGATGGCCACGGTCGACGCGGCCACGGTGGTGGACGCGCTGCGCGAGCGGTTCACCGGCGCGCGGGTGCTCCACGCGGCCGGGTGCGACGTGGCCGGCGACTCGCGGGAGGGGTTCGCGGAGGCGGTGGCGCTCGCGGCGCGGGCCGACGTGGCCGTGCTCGTGATGGGCGACAAGGCCGGCCTCACGGACGACTGCACCAGCGGCGAGAGCCGCGACCGGGCCTCGCTCGACCTGCCCGGCGTGCAGGAGGACCTGGTCCGGGAGGTGCTCGCGACCGGCACGCCGGTCGTGCTCGTGCTGGTCGGGGGCCGGCCCTGCGGCAGCGCGTCGCTCCACGAGCGGTGCGCCGCGGCGCTGATGGCGTGGCTGCCGGGCCAGGAGGGCGCCGGCGCCATCGCGGACGCGCTGGCCGGCGAGATCGTGCCCGGCGGCAAGCTGCCCATCTCGTTTCCGCGGACGGCCGGCCAGGTCCCGGTCTACTACGGCCACAAGACGTCCGGCGGCCGGTCGCACTGGAAGGGCGACTACGTGGACTCGCCGGCGGCGCCGCTGTACCCGTTCGGGTTCGGCCTCAGCTACACGTCGTTCGCGCTGTCCGAGGCCGCCGTCGTCTCACCGGCCGGCGCCGACGAGGTGCCGTGGAACGGGTCGGCCGCGGTCGAGGTGACGGTGGCCAACACCGGCGAGCGGGCCGGCGACGAGGTGGTGCAGCTCTACGCGCGGCGCCCGCGGGCCAGCGTGACCCGCCCGGTGCTGGAGCTGAAGGGCTTCGTCCGCGTGGAGCTGGAACCGGGAGAGCGCCGGTCGGTGTGCTTCGAGATCCCGGCCGGTCAGCTCGGCTTCTACGACCGCGCCCTGGACTACGTGGTGGAGCCGGGCGCGATCGACCTGCTGGTGGGCACGTCAGCCGCGGACCTGGTGCCGGCCGGCACGATCACGATCGTCCCCGCCCCCTCCGGCGAGCCGCCGGCGAAGGCGTTCACGGGCTCGGTGACGGTTCGCTAGCCCAGGCCCTCCCCCCTCGCGGGGGAGGAGGCCGAAGGCCGGAGGGGGGTCGCTCGGAAACGCCTACCCGCCCGCGGAGTGGGGGATGCCCTTGTCGTTGGTCGTGATCTGCGCCAGCTGGTTCGCGACCGAGCTGCCGTCGCCGGGGTAGACGATCACCGGCATCCCGACGTCCGCCCAGTTGTACATCCACTGCGCCCTCGCCGCGGGCAGGTGGATGCACCCGTGGCTCTGCAGGCCCTGCGTGAACTGGGAGCCCGGGCCCAGCGTGGAGTCCGGCTGCCAGTCCGCGTCGTGGAACGCCTCGCCGGTCACCGTGAAGAACGTCGTCCACTGCACGACCGTGTCCGGGTACCAGTGCGGCGAGCCCTTCGGCCACGGCGACTGGAACTTCCACGGGTGGTCCTTGTGGAGCACCTTCATGGGCCCGAAGTCCGTCCCGAAGTCGCCCTCGCCGCGGATCCCCGTGGTGACGGGCGTGTCCATGACCACCTGGCTGCCCTGGTACGCCCACGCGTGCTGCGCCTGGAACGACACGATCACCGACTTCGCGGGCAGGCCGGCCGACAGCGCGTAGTGGATCTGCCCGCCGTACCGCCCCGCCGCGGCCGCCCCCAGCGCCGCCTGGTCGGGATCGGCGGACCCGATCAGGCCGGCGTACTTGCCCAGCCGGTTGACCAGCCGCGTCACCGTGTCCGAATCCTTGAACGGCCCCTCCTTCGTGAGGTAGGCGATGATCGACGAGTCGTTGTTCGCGTTGTAGATGGCCTGCTTGCCCGCCTGCTGGATCGCGGCCAGGCTGCCGCCGGTCTGCGCCACGAGCTGCTGCGCGGCCTGCGCCAGCGCCTGGTTCTCCTGCTGCGTGCTGGTGACGAGCGCCGCCGCATCCTGGGCCACGCTCCGCGCCTGGTCGTCGGCCGCGCGGTAGTCCTTCAGCGTGTGGGCGGCGCCCTGCGCCCGGGCGACCGCGTCGACCCGCTGCTGCAGCGCCTGCACGTCGGGGTCGGCGGCGTTCGCCTGCTGCGCCAGCGCGATGGAGGTCCGGGCGTCGCCGACCTGCCTGGCGCCGTCGGACTGCGCCTGGTCGCGCAGCCGCTGCTCCAGCGCGCCGAGCTCGACCTGCAGGGAGCTCACCTGCGTCGTCTGGGCCTGGAAGTACGCGGGCCGCCCGGGCAGCCACCACGGCTCCTTGGCGCCGTCGAGCGTCCGCAGCTGGGCCGTGACCGGCGCCAGGTCGACGGCGCTGTAGCCCTGCTGGCCCGCGGCGACGATGCTCGCGTCGAGCGCGCGCCGCTTGGCCTGATACGCCAGCGCCGCCCGGCTGCTCGCCGAGTTGCTCCACAGGGCGACCCCGACTCCCCCCGCGACCACGAGAACCGCGGCGCCCGCCGCGACAGCCTTGACCGCCAGCGAACCAGTCATGCTCCTCATCGCTTCCTACAGCTATATATGCTCGATCGAAGCGGTTCGTTACGTCACGCTGGCATCGTGGTGGCCCGGCGCTGTTACGAGTCGGCCGTGACGCTGCTCCAGCGCGCGGTGAGCGCGTACAGGATCACGACGTCGATCGCGATCATCGCCACCGACCACCACGGATAGGCGCCGATCGAGGCCAGGTGGACCAGCGCGTTCATGGTCACCACCACGATGCCGAACCACCTGCCCCACGACCGGCGGCCGCCCAGGATCGAGAAGCCGGCGCCGATGCCGGCCACGCCGAACGCCAGCCACACCAGCGCCCACCCCCACACCGACCCGAACGCCGGGGTGCCGGTGAAGAGGTTCGACCAGAGCAGCCCGAGCAGCCCCTCGAACAGGTTCCAGAGGCCCGCGAACAGGATGGTCAGCCCGGCGAACAGCACCCATCCGTCCATCGGGATCCCCACCATCGGGATCTCGTCCGCCGGCCGCTCCCCGGCCGGCGGATCGCCGGAGAGGCTCGCCACCTAGCGAGCCTCTCCCCGGCCGCCGCCGGAGGCGCCCGCGCCGGCCATGGCCTCGGCCCGGCCGATCGCCTCCGCGCCCTCCGCGACCTCCGCCGCCGCGACCCCGGCGGCCGCGTCGGCCGCGTCGGCCGCGCGATCCAGCTCGCCCGACTCGGCCGTCTCCGCGCCGCGCGCGTCCAGCGCGTCGCCGGCCTTCGTCAGGTCGGCGCTCGCCCGCTCGACCGCGGCCGCGGCCGCCAGCTCCTGCAGGCCCTCGGCGGCCTCCTCCTCGGCGGCCGCGGCCACCGCCGCGCTGGCCGCGGCCAGCTCGGCCGCCAGCCCGGCCTCGGCCCGCGCCTGCAGCAGCTGCGCGACGGCCAGGCGGCGCATCCGGCGGCTCATGCCGCGCATGAACGCCGAGACGGCCGGCATGCGCATCG
>Ga0066903_100002221_pt1 | contig 14980 bp, 11 predicted proteins | sample PanSoiMetaGPlot1_FD_67491 | JGI IMG/M metagenome (GOLD analysis project Ga0066903, IMG submission 67491) | Tropical forest soil microbial communities from Panama analyzed to predict greenhouse gas emissions - Panama Soil - Plot 1 (version 2) | ecosystem: Environmental > Terrestrial > Soil >...
CCCGAGCTTTTGGTGGGGGCAAGAGGGCTGATATTTATTCTTGGTGAATATTGAGCCACTATTTGTCGATCCTCACTTCTGCATTTGGAACGCATCACCTCTAAGCCTGATCGGAGTACGCTTTACGTTTATTGTGAAGACCTTAATTATTGGTTGCGCTGATACGCCGAACCAAAGAAATGAGGCCGCGCCTTTTGCACCAAAAGCTCGGGAGAACCCGGTCTATCGTGCCAAAAATGGAACGGAGCATACGAGTACTCATTGAGGCTTAGGGGCGGGCGCTATGAGTTTTACACGCCGCGCCTGCGCAAGTGGCGCGCTGAGCCGGAGACGCGCCACTTCTGGACGGATGCCGAAGACGAAGCGCTCGGCGTTGACGGCAAATGGCACACAAGTAACAAGGCCACGATCTGGCGCCGGCGCTCGGCCTATCAAGATGATTTTGCCGCGCGGATGGATTGGACGATCAAGTCTTACGCCGAGGCCAACCATCCGCATACGTTACGGATGGCCAAAGAAGATTCTGACCGTGCATTTTCCGTCTGGAGGGGAGAATGTAAATACAGCTGATTGACAAGAGCCATCAAGCTTGCCAGTCTCAATCTCAATGCGAGTGATGGTCGATTCAAATTCTTTATGAGGGAGTTTCGTTGGGTCTATCTCAACAGGGAACTTTTCGGGTTTTGGAAACTCTTCAGTCTTTTTGGGCTTCTGGTTAACCACTAGGTATGTTCTTTCGACTTCACGGCTCTCTTGCTTTAAGAAGAAATACGGAAGCTCTATCGTAATTTTGTGCGGCTCGCCTGTCAGAGTGATAGGCGAGCCTTTAATTCCTTTATCGCCAACTTTAATTCCTTCATCGCCAACTTTAATTCCTTCATCGCCAACTATGTGCGCCATACTGGTCGTTCCTTTCCTGCAACTCCCGGTTTGAACGGATCTAAAGTGTTTACAGCCGTGTCTCTGACGCTAAGCCCTTTGTTTCCGTCTAAACCGAGAATTGCTAACTCCTTTCAAGGTTAATGGTTAGTTATTTATTCCCAGCCAGTAGCTGGCCGAGGTGTTTGCGAAACTGCCGGACGTCCGGCCTCGTGAGGTACGCATTGTAAATTTCCTCTCCCCACTTCTGCCGAAGGTTTAAAAGCAGGCCCTCGGCGCGCGGCGCGCTCTGACGGACAGTTGCTTCGTCGCCTGCGCGCTGTCCGGCGCGCGCCACGACGACCCAGGCGCGCCACTCGGATTCCTGTCGACCGGCGCGCGTGAAGCTTTCTTGCGCTTGCAGCGCAGTACTCAGAGCCCTCTTAGCATCGCCGCTCTCAAGCATCGCCTCGGCCAGCGCAAGCAACGCGTCGGAAAGCATCCGCGGATCGCCAGCGTGTGTTGCCGCCTCAACGGCTTCCTCGCACATCAACCTTCCTTCACGCTCGAGGCCAGAGAGAGATTGCGCCAATCCGAGCGTGTACTTCGCCTCAACCGCATGCCCGGTTTCCGCGTTTGAGGCGAGAGCTAGCCGACTTTTTGCTTTGGCCTGCGAAAAGCGCCGTTCGCTCAACGCCATCTGAGAAGCGATCAGATAAATTCTGGCCGACAATTGCCTGTTTCTGTTGTCAGGTCGCTCTGCTACTAAAGATGCTCGGCTGAGAGCCGCACGCGCCTCTTCGTAACGACCTAACCGCCATAGCGTATCGCCCCGATTGATGGTGTTGTTTACAGCCAGGAGTTGGTTATTTATCGAGGTGTTGATCGCATAGCTCTCATCAAAACGGTGAAGCGCATCCAAATACCGTTCTTGATGGGCTAGCACAAAGCCAATCCTTTCATGCAAGACCGCCATTACTGACTGGTCACCCGACGACTGGGCGAGCTGAAACTGTTGCTCATATGATCGGAGCGCGGCATCGTAATCGCCCTTCAAGTCGTTGGCGTCGCCAAGGAGGATTAGGGCCCTGGAAGCCTCCTTGCGGTAGCCTCCTTGCTGATAAAATGGCAGCGCCTGCTCAATGTAACGCAACCCTCCGTCCGGATCGTGCTGACGCATACGCAATCTTCCGAGAGCCAACAGCGCCATTGCTTCGCTGCGACGCCCTTTATATTCTTGCGCAAAATTGAGCGCCTCTTTTAAATACCTCTCCGCCTCGCCGAAGTCGCCCCGCGCGCGAACCGCATTGCCGAGTTCAATGAGGCCTTGAGTGGAGAGGTTCTCCATGCCACGAGCTTGCGCCTTCGCCTCAATAGCATACTGCTGCGCGCGCGTCGTCTCGCCTCCGATGTAAGAGACCCTGGCCAACTGTAAGAGGATTCTGGCCTGCTGGTGTTTGTTGTCAGTCACCCGCGCCACCTCGAGCGATTGTTCGAGCTGCGCGCGCGCCTCATCTAGCTTGCTCAGGTTAGTGAGCAGAACACCGCGCTGGTAAAGCACTTCGGCGATCCCGTCGAAGTTTCTCAGAGCTTGATAGAGCGCTTCCGCTTTCTGGAATGCCTCCGTTGCGTTGGCCACGTCTTGTTGTTGAGTGTGCAGAATGCCCAGGCGGAGGAAGGCCGCCGGGTCTTCCGGAACGAGTTTAGTCGCCTCCCTGTAACTCTCTACCGCCTTCTCTACCTCCTCATTCTTTTCGTATGCGCGTCCCAGGTCTGCGTATGCGCGCGGTTTTTCTCGGTCCGGCGACTGGCGCACAATCTCGCGATAGCTCTCGATAGCGGGCGCTAATTCTCCCAAGACAGTTTTAGTGATGGCTTGCAGGTAGAGCGCCTCTACCGGCGGCAGCATTGAATGATCGGGCACGAGTGTCTCTGCGCGAATGATTTCATCCTTTGCCTTGTCCGTGTAGTCTAACTCCGTCCATGCTTCGGCCAGCCTTGCATGCGCCAGGGCGAATTTATTATCCAATTGGATGGCGCGCTCTAGCGCCTTGCTCGCTTTGTAGTAGGAGCCGTCACGCAGAGCGTTAGTTCCCTGGTCGTACCAGTAGACGGCGTCGGGTGACAGATGATGCGGCGTGGCGCGCCACAATTGCCCGACCTCCATGGTGGCAAGCAGCGCCATGGCTAACGCTGCAAGCACAGCGAGAATGAAAACGAGCGGTCGCCGCAGCCGTTTGGACAGGGCCGCCGGGGAGTGCGGTCGAACCTCATGCCAGCCGTTTGTCCCTTCCACCTTGCCCACTACGCTCGGACGGTTGCTCGCGCTCACCCCCGGCTCAGCATCCTTAACACGATCCACCTCAAATTGCGTTGCCCGATAGCGTAGATGCGCGAACTGCGCTTGCAACTCGGATTTCTGACCGAGCGCTAGCAGATCGTTTTGCAAGTCTCTGACGGTTTGATAACGTTCCTGGTAATTCTTCGCAAGCGCTTTCTTGAAAATTCGATCCAACTCGGCTGGCGCTTCGTCCACGTATCGGGAAAGCGGCTCCGGCTCTTTATAAAGTAGAGCCGCAATCCAGTCAGCAGCCGTATCGCCTACGAATGGCGCCTTTCCCGAGAGTGTCTCGTAGAGCACAACACCAAGACTGAAGATGTCGGTGCGCGCGTCCACCTTCAGTCCCCGCGCCTGTTCGGGCGACATATAGCGCGGCGTTCCCATCACCACTCCAGTCTCGGTACTGATTGCAGCAGTCAGAACTCGATCGTCGCTGCCTAGCGCTCGCTCTCCAGTCAGCTTGGCCAGGCCGAAGTCGAGGACTTTGACCAATCCGTCAGGTCGCACCATTATGTTTTCGGGTTTAATGTCACGGTGCACTATCCCGGCATAGTGCGATGCGTCGAGCGCCGCCGCGACCTGAATTGCAATGTCGAGCGCTCTGTGTAATTCGAGCCTGCCGTTCTCCAGCCGCTTCCGAAGCGTGGAGCCTTCAACAAACTCTGCTGCGATATAGTGAGTGTCGCGGGTTTCGCCTATTTCGTAAATCGTAATGATATTCGGATGATTGAGTGCGGAGGCGGTTTTGGCTTCGCGCACGAACCGTTGCAAACGATCCGCATCTTGTGTGAAGCGCGCGGGCAGCAGCTTGATCGCAGCACTCCGCTCAAGCTTCGTATCACGCGCGAGGTAAACTTCACCCATAGCGCCTGCGCCCAGCCTCGACAAGATTTCATAGTGTCCGAGTTGCTCTCCTTCAAGCGATTGTTCTAGATCAGCAGCTATCTCTCTGATTTCTGCTTCCATGGCGGTAGTAGACAAAAAGCCGCCGGCTTTTTCGTATGCCTCCAGCAGCGACTCAACTTCTCGGCGCAGCGAGTCGTCGCCAGCGCAAGCCTCCTCAAGAAAGGCTTCGCGCCGCTCTGGCTCCATCTCCAGCGACGCATAATAAAGTTGTTCGGTGCGTTGCCAGCGTTCAGGACTCATCCTTCTCTTCCTTGCTCAGCTCGCGGTAGAGCCATGCCTTCGCCAGTTTCCATTCACGTTCAACAGTGCGCGGCGCAATCTTTAAGACCTCGGCCGTCTCCTCTACGCTCAGCCCGCCGAAGAATCGTAGCTCTATGATTTGCCTCTTTCGTGGATCGATCTCGGCGAGACCGTCGAGCGCATCATTGAGCGCCACGATATCTACGCTGCGTTCTTGCGCCATCTTATCAGCTTCGGTCAGCGAAACCCTGACCTCTTCGCCTCCGCGTTTGCGGCGGCGACGGTGAATTGCGTGATCAACCAATACATGTTTCATCAACTGTGCTGCGATACCGATAAACTGAGCGCGGTTCTTCCATTGCGCCGATTTCCAATTAATCAATCGCAGATAGGCTTCGTTGATGAGAGCTGTGGGCTGCAGGGTATGGCCAGGTCGTTCCCCGCTAAGGTATAAACTAGCCAAGCGATAGAGTTCAGCCTCAACGAGTGGAATCAACTGTGCAAGAGCGCCTTCATCACCATCGCTCCAGGCAATGAGTAACTGTGTGATTTCATTTGATGATGAAGTCATCATGGCCTCCCCCCGAGGACTAATTCGAGTTTATTGACCGATTTGGCGCAAATCTATCACACCTGCCGTGATTTAGCCATTTTCAACTGGAGAAAATGTGGATTTCTCTTCACCAGCATGGCGGTTTTCACCCGCAATTATTGCCTTAGTAAGTGGAGCGCATGAAGCTGGTCAAAATTCCGAATTGCGATCAGAGGGGATTGCAGGGCGGAATGTGCCAATCTCTTTGAGACACCTCGGTGAAAAATTTAGACTCCAAGAGGAGACTCGACAGCATAAAGCTCCTCAGTAGAAGCCTCGATAACGCCTCACAGGAAGGCGAGACACATGTATAAAAAATACGGCATTACCGGGCAGGTCCGGGCCAGGTACGAGAAATACCCATACCCAACGACGCTTGCCGAAGACAACTTGATCTTCGACTTGGTGAACATGCTTCGTATCACGTTCCCGGAGGAGGACTTCGCCGGAAAGACCATCATTGACTATGGATGTGGTACTGGACACCGCCTGGTCGGACTGGCCCTGCGTTACCCCGAAGCAAACGTAATCGGTGTCGATATGTCATGCGCATCCCTCGAGGTGGCGTCCATTCTTGCTGAGGCGCATCAGGTAGTCAACATATCCTTTGAGTATCAGGACCTCGTTGAATATCGGCGCCCGGAAGGGGCGACCTGATCACATCGACCGGAGTCCTTCACCATCTCGAGGATCCTCAAGCTGGCTTTCGCAGCGTTTCAAAGAATCTGAAGGAGGATGGCTTCGCTCTTATTTGGTTGTACCATTCTATTGGCGATTATTTCAGGCTTTTGGATTGTGACCTTGTGAGGCTCCTGAGCGCGGCCGCGGCAGGGGAATATGAGGACGGGATTGAGGTGGCCCGCGAGCTGAACCTCGCTTTGCCGGAAGACCAGTACGGGAGCAACACGGCTTATCAGGCGAACGGCGAGGTCAGCAGGACGTCCATCGATGTGGACGCATATTTACATCCCATCGTGCGGGCCTATCGATTTGAGGAGGCTGTGGAGATGTTTCATCAAGCCGGCTTGAGCTGTTGCTGCGTCAATGGTGTGAATCGCAAAGGCCAGAGCAAGCTCCTGGATCTAGGCGAAAATAGCCGGGCTCCGTATTTTTGTCTAAAGCCTGATGAGATCTTCCGGTCACCACTGCTGGTCGAGAGGTTCAGGGCGCTGCCCCTGCGCCAGAAGCTGAGAGTAATCGAGATTGCATGGAACCCTACCGGGTTCACCTGTGTCGGCGGAAAGGGACAATCCTTTCGCAGATGCGGAGAGCAGATAGTGGCGGGGGCGCTGAAATGAATTCGCGAGCGCGGTGTTTTCTTGCTACCCGACCGTATAGCGCGGGCTGGAGCGGATCGAGTTCACTCAAAAAAAAGACCCGTCTCGCGCAAGAGGCTGACCCGGTGGAGCGGGCAGCCTTCAGGAAGAAGCAGCGCCGCCCGAATGTGTGGCGCCTGATCTTCGTTGATGAATTCGGGATCCATCGCGCCATGTCCCGTATTTATGCGCGCGCGCCAAGAGGTGAGCGTGCGCGAGTCGAAGAACCGACCGAGAGGGGGGCCAACATTTCAGTCATCAGTGCGCCCCGCCTATCCGAGGTGGGAGCGACAATGATGATTGAGGGCGCAATAGACACCCAAGTCTGGGACCTGTAGTGAAAACCGCTATAGGGACCATCTGGTTGGATCTAAGAGGCTACGAAGCTTTTTAGCATTGATGGCGCAAGATATTGGTGGCCTTCACGGCAATTCCCAAGGAACCAAAGTATTTTCGGTCGGGCAGTAATACGGCGGAAAGTTCGACAACTTCACTTTCTGAGAGCGAATTGCGAGAGTGTCCCGGCAGGTGGGTGGATGGATGGAAAGACGGAAGGAAAAATCAGCGCCAACTTTCATCTACTAAGCTCTTGTATGGGACTCAGAATGGCGACAGCCTATCAAAAACTCAGTCGCATTCAATCGCCTTTACCCTAAGCCTGAGGAGCTCAAGCTAATACAGCCTTTATCATAGATCGTCGCATTGATAGATTCCCCCCGTCACAGGTCTAAACCTGCTCCTGCAAAGGATAAACGGACACGCTTTTTGCTAACGCTTCTACTGTATCAATCGCGCGGCAAAGGGGGATCTATCAATGCGACGATCTATAGGCGCGGGGCAATGAGCGCCCGTTCTTCGTCGCCGACGTGGCCGGGATAAGCTTTTCGTTCCATCAATATTGCATTGGGGTCAGAAATTTGAACTGCGATTTGTGCATTAAGTAAGAGAGGGAGCGGTGGTGAAGGATGGGGGAAGTAGATATATCATAGGCCAAATAGACCAAGTAACTAGTTGCGGCTTTCATTGAGACAAAATACTAACCAAGAATAATGTATTGTGCGTTATCTTCAAGTATTCCAAAAGGTCGGGTTGAAGCCACAACCGTGAGTATATTAAACACTTAACCCTCCCTCCACCGATAATCATTTCATCGATCTGACGCTTAACATGTGACTCAGAATGGCGGCAGCCTGTCAAGAACTTCATTAGCTCGACTTTGTCCGTCTATGCAGCGTAACAGGCCACATAAGTTGAGCGCCCCACTAACGGGCGCGGGACTTTTACAAAATCACAATGATCGCCCGACCCTGAAAAATGGCGCCCGTTCCACGGACAACGCCCTACGATCGCAATCGCCTCCGCAAAGGTCAATCTCTGCTATTCGTACCAGGCGGCGGCGCGAAGTCGTCCACAAAAATAACGTTCAGATCGGGCAACCAACCGGCAATTTGTCGGATGACTTGCCGGGCGAGATATATTTCATAAAGCCTATAACGTATCCCCAATCGTGGGTACATTAAGTAATTGGCCTCTTTTTTCAATATTCATCTCATCTACCTGAATTCTTAACATATGACTGGCCCGACGAGAAAAATCCGCGACAGGTTTTCCCCGCCGGCGCCAGTAGTAAGTGAAGGCGCGGCCCATAACTGACTCACTTTTTCGATGGCGATGAGACACTAATTCAACATGTCTCGTCGCAACACGGCGGAACAACAATTCGAAAAGTCGGGCGCGCGGAAAGAAAGCGTGAGACCGGCTGCCATAGTCGTAGTCTAGCGGAGACACAGGTCCTCCGATTCAAGACGATCTTCGGCGACCGGTTGCAAACATGGCAGATTGAGCGTCGATCCAAAGAATTGACGCTCAAGAGCGCGATCTTGTATCGGATGACGCGCCTGGGAATGCCCGGTAGTGTCGAGGTCGCCGGCCGACAAGCCACTCAAAGCAAGGGATCGCTATTCGTGCAACAAAGCCAATGTGACTCAGGATGGCGACAGCCTGTCAAAAATTCAAAAGTATTCCAACTGCCATCCTTTAAGAATCTCTGGTTAGGCGCCGGAACTCAAGGACGAGGGATATACCGATAAGGTGTTAACTTAATCGGTGTCTCTAGCTATAGCTATAGTGATTTATATGGATACTGCGCAATCATGGTTAGCCTTGCAGACCAGGCCGAAGAATGAAAAAAGGATAGGGCGCCTGCTCAGGGAAAAAGGCTATGAGTGTTTTACGCCGATGTACCGCCTGAAACGGAAATGGTCAGACCGCACGGTAGAAATTGATTTCCCTCTTTTCCCCGGGTACGTCTTCTGCCGCTTTAGCTCAACAGTATTAGGTAAAGCCATTTCAACTCAAGGAGTTATTAGAATAGTCGGATTTGGCGGGGAGCCTGCGGAAGTGGCCGTAGAAGAGATCGAAGCTTTACAGCTTCTAGCACAAAGCAATCTTTTACGAGAACCTTGGAAATATCTCCCCAGCGGAACACGAGTTCTCGTCGAAACAGGGCCTTTAGCAGGAATTCAAGGTATTATCTGCTCGGGCGATAATAAAAGACAATTGATCATTTCCGTAACCCTACTCCAACAGTCGGTCGCTATTCAGCTTGGCGAAGACACGGTCATATCAGTAATTGAGGATCTTAGAGAGGGCAGAATCAAGTTTAGCGATGAATCATATCTTGCGGCTAGGCTCTTAAGAGGGACTCGCTTATAATCAGAATAGATAACGGCCGCCTCACGCCGAGCCGAATAACGCGCTCGACCTTATTAAGAAGAACGTAAGATTGACGACCTTCAACCCAATCGCTAGGGAATGGAGCCGGAGGTTTTCCGGAATGAAGCCAACATCGGTTTTAAGGAGATAATGATGAGTTTATACGATCCTGATCAAGAAGATACCACGATCTACAAAGTAGTTGTGAATCACGAAGAGCAATACTCCATCTGGCCGGACTATAAAGATATCCCGCTCGGTTGGAGAGATGTGGGAAAGAGCGGCCCAAAACCGGACTGCCTGGCTCACATCAAAGAAGTGTGGACTGACATGAGGCCGTTAAGTTTGCGGAAGAAGATGGAGGAGATGGCAAGAAATCCTCCTCCTCCTCCTCCTGCGCCCGATCCGAACAGACCTCGCGAGAAGAGTTTGGTCGATAGGCTGTGTGAAGGAGTTCATCCGGTCGAAGCCAGTCTACGGCCTGAGAGAACAGTGAAACTTTTTAGAGAAGCAATCGGCCGCAATTATGTTCATGTTAAGTTCACTGATACCCGAGGCGGAACTGAACTTGGCGTGACGATGGATCCTGAGGCCTGTGATTTCATGGGAGCGGATTTTGAAAAATGCACTGGCGCCGTGCATATTGAAGGCGGTTTGACACTGGATTATGTGAAGGTCAGATGCATCGCCGACATAGATCTCAAAACGCTCAAAGGAAAAGGCAGGTTGGAGAAAGTGGATGTCAATTAATGTAATTTCGGCTTGCGTGTTCAGCCGCTTCCTCACGGTCGCGGCACTGTACCGCGCGCGTAAGCAAGCGGTCCCTGAATACAATTGTCGAAAATGCTTTAAGTACCCCGGAAACTAAGGTCGACTTTATCCATCACGCCGCATAACAAACGGCGTCTAAAGAAAATATCTTCTTTAGCTTACGCAGCCTTTCGTCTCATTTTCAAAGATCAATAAACTCCATGATTGATGGATAAAGTCCGGTAAGTTTTTTGGTGTTTTCTCTATGGGGAGTAATTTAATTCAGTGTAATGACTATGAACAGTAAGCCAATATACCATCTGGCTGAGTCTACGTTGGTTGAGCCTCTGGTAAACTCCTGGTCGGCATGGCCCTTCTTAATCGCGCCAGTTCCCGCCAGTTTACATTTGTTGCGATACCAATTGCCGCTTCTGCAATCCTACATTGAAGATCCGGCAACTCATGCCGCCGCCAGCCAGGACCCGTCTTTTGTCGGAGGGGCTTTTGTCGGCATATCAGCAGATCGGATGTCCGAAGTGTCGGCTCTACTGAATTGCACAATGAATAATTTGAACCATAATCTGGAATTAGCTAAAAGCCTTCTTGAGTTTCAAAGTTGGTTGGTGGCTAATGCTAAGGGATATAGTCTGGCGCCGTATTACCAGAGAGTTCCGGACCCACTCCGAGGCTATGTTGAACTCGTATACGATTATTTCAACCGCCCTTCTTTGCGGTTCTTCGAAAATCTCCTATACCAAAGCCGTTACTTTAATTCGTCTCTCCAGTCTTTGCGTCTTTCCAGGCTTGATCGGGACAACTCGCGCCCCTTTTTTTTTAATACTCCCCGTCTTATGGAGGGGGGGCAGATCGACTGGCAGATCCCGTTTGATGCGTTCCAGGTCGATCAACTATTTATGCTGGACACGCAGCCGCAGTCGCTCGATTTCATCTGCGAGGTCCTCCAATTGAATGAGAGGTCGCGAGGGCGCTTGTTACCAATGCTTACCGAGGAGCCACGAATACCTCCTAAGAAGTGGGAGAGAGAGTCCGTGCGTATCCGATACTTTGGGCATGCCTGCCTTTTAATTGAGAGAAAAGGAATATCTATCCTCACCGATCCCCTCATAGCTGCCATCCCTGCAAAGGATGGGCTTGAGCGATTTTCGTATGGTGATCTGCCGGGTGAAATAGATTTTGCTCTGATAACCCATAATCATCCTGATCATATCTCACTGGAAACAATATTGCGCTTACGTCATAGAATTAAATGTCTCGTGGTTCCCAGGTCGTTTGGAATATTGTACGGCGATATTTCTCTTAAGGCGCTAGCTCACAGAATTGGCTTCCGAAACATTATCGAAATGGATGCCCTTGAGAATCTGATGTTTCCTGATGGAGAAATCATAGGCGTCCCATTTCTAGGCGAACACTCCGACCTGGCTCATGGCAAGACAGGATATGTGATTCGCCTCGGCAAGAGACGGATTTTGATCGGAGCCGACTCGGACTGTTTAGATAGGCAAGTGTATCGAAATGCGCGTCAATGCATTGGTCGCGTTGATACCGTATTTCTGGGAACAGAGTCAGTAGGCGCGCCTTTGTCATGGAGCAACGGCTCTCTTTTAGCCAAAAAACCCTCCAGTGAGGAGGAGGAAAGTCGTAGACAACATGGTTGTGATGCCAGAAGAGCCATCAACATATTAGATGCCTTGGGCGCAAATCGATTGTATAACTATGCTATGGGCATGGAACCGTGGATGGAGCATATCCTTGGCCTGGGAATCACCGAAAATTCACCACAATGGCAGGAATCGGAAAAACTGCTTGCGCAAGCAAGGACACGCGGATTTTTAGCGGCCGAGCGATTGTATGGAAAAGCGGAGATTGTATTGGAAGATGCGGATATTGCTGAAGAAGCGTTCGTATCTATAACATCTACTGCGCAAAGCGCAGGAAACCGCGAGATCAGCGCGGATGATGAGTTTGTCTTCGATCTTGACTAATGTGTGTTCGATAGCCTTGCCAGGCGTGATTACAGCCAAATCCGAATTTCAATATTTTGAGAGGTGGAATACGTGAACTCGATAGCCATTCCTCACTCTGTTTATGATCGAAAGATCGATTCCGCGCGCCAATACTGGAGAAATGCGATTTCAACTGATTGTGGGGCCGCTCTTCAAGAAGTGAGCAGAAACCCACAAGCGCTTCTTAAAAATGTACTCGCAGGCGGGAGTAAGATCGGCGGTCGCAGATCGACCCATGATTACGAAAGCGAAACTTTTTCCTTCAAAAAACAGATCATCGAGGCCGGCGGTAGGGCGCCCCGGACGCGGCGCCGGTCTGCCCCAGGCATGGCTTAAACCGCCGAGACACGCCAATCTCAGCGATTCCGAAACTCGAACTCATTCAGAATTTATACATAGGTGAGAATATATGAGCCTGGTAACCGAATCTCATCCGATTGATGATCGGAAGACAGATTTCGCTCGTCAATACTGGCTGAGAGTTCTTTCAACGGATAGCTGGAATAGCATCATTCCGATGAGCTATTCGGAGGCAGCCAATGGAACAGTTGAAGAGCCGCTGCCATTGACTATTACCGGCGTAACATTTGAGAGACTCGCGAAATTGACGGCAGGTTCCCCTTTACTACTGTACGTAACATTGTTGGCTGGCGTGAAGATCTGCCTTTACAAATATAGTAGAACGAATCTGATTGTGGTGGGAGGAGGGCCCCGGAGGGCTGAAAGTGAATCATCCGGAACCGATTCGCCTTTGGCAATAATTGACCATTTTGAAGAGAATCTCTCGTTTCGCAGCTTGCTATTAAATATCAAAGGATCGGTAATCGAGGCCCATCAATGTCAGGATTATCCGCTCAGCGCTTTTGCCGACGATGTGCATATTGGCGAAGGAAGGCAATTCTGGCCTCAGGTGTCGGTAGTGGTGAAAGATTTTCATGGCGATATTCCGCCTTTAAGAAGCGGTATCAGTCTGAGGTTTCAGAGGCTGGCGACCGAGGTGAGCGGGACGGTAGATTTTGATCGCCGGCTATTTGACCCGGATATCGTCCAGCGATTCATAGATGACTTTTTGAGCGTCTTAAGCCTCGCGCTTCAGGATACGGCCATTCCGGTTAACGAATTAACGGCATTAACGCCGACCGAGCGCCGGCAACTGATATCGGGGTGGAATAATACCAGCCGCCCCTCTCCAGGGAATCATTGCGCGTACGAGCTGTTTGTCTCGCAAGCCAATAAAACGCCTGATGCTATAGCTATAATTTGCGACGATCAATATCTAACCTACCTCGAGTTAAATCGTAGGGCTAATAAATTAGCGCACGATCTGAAGGTTGCCGGTATAGGGCCAGAGAAACGTGTTGCCTTGTGCCTGGAGCGCGGTTTAGAGATGGTGGTGGGCGTCCTGGGGGCGCTAAAAGCTGGCGGAGTATACGTGCCACTTGATCCTGCTTATCCGCCGGAACGCCTTGAATATCTGATAAATGATGCGCAGGTTAGCATACTGCTGACTCAACAACGCCTGCTCAAGCGCCTACCTTCAGTAGAGGCCAGGGTGGTCTGTTTGGATTCGGTGGAGGAGAGAATCGGTGAGTTGAGTGAGAGCGACCCGGAGAGAGAGGTAGCGGCGGAGAACCTGGTGTATGTGATCTATACGTCTGGCTCGACCGGAAAACCGAAGGGCGTTGCGGTTCATCATCAAGCCTTGGTCGAACGAATAGTGGCCCTCATTGAAGCTTATGCGCTCACCCCGACAGACCGACTTTTACAGTTTGTCTCCCCGAGCTTCGATGCATTCGGCGAAGAGGTATTTACCACGCTGAGTTGTGGGGCCAGCCTGGTGGTAGATCCGCGAGCCTCCAGTTACATGGCTCATGATCTGTTTAGTCTAGTCGAAAGATTGGACATTACGGTCCTCCATATTCCACCGGCATATTGGCATCAGCTAGTTGATGATCTTTCTAGAAGTCAGCGACTGATATCGAGACAATTGAGACTTTTCATTACGGGCGGAGAATCTCCATCTGTCGAAAAGCTCAAGAAGTGGGCCGTTATGACAGATGGCAGATCGAGGTTCGTCAACGCTTATGGTCCGACAGAAGCGACCATTACCTCCATGGTTTATGAGCCACGGATGGACCCGAATCAGATCTATCTTCAAACCGGAGTACCTATCGGTCGCCCTATAGCTAATACGCAGATCTATATTCTTGATAATGACCAGGAAGTAGCGCAAATGGGGGGGAAAGGAGAGATCTATATCGGAGGAGACGGAATCGCCCGCGGCTATCTGGGACAACCGGATCTGAGCGCGGAGAAGTTTATCCCACATCCGTTCAGTGAAGAGGCCGGAGCGCGGCTCTATCGAACGGGAGACGTTGGGCGCTATCTCCTGGATGGTAACATCGAGTTCATCGGACGACTAGATGATCAGGTCAAGCTTCGCGGATACCGGATCGAGTTGGGAGAGATCGAGGCGATGTTGAACGCGCATCAGTCGGTGAGACAGAGCGCTGTAGTGGTAAATGAGGATGAGAGAGGTCGTAAGCGTCTTTGTGGATATGTGGTGGGAGGAAAAGAAGCGACGGCCAAGTTGTTGAAAGGGTATTTGAAAGGATGCGTTCCCGAGTACATGGTTCCGGAAGTGATCATCAAGCTGGCAGAGATGCCCATCACGACAAACGGAAAGATCGACCGGAAGAGACTGCCACTAATGGAGGACGCGTCCAGACAGGGAGGATCGCTGTATGTCGGCGCACGGAAACCCATGGAGGAGATTCTGATTGGAATCTTCGAAGGCGTATTGAAGCTTGATCGAATCGGGGTGCACGACAATTTTTTCGAAATCGGAGGAGATTCATTATTAGCCACGCAGGTCGTCTCACGAACAAGAGGTATCTTCGGAGTGGAGATCGGGTTCAGAGCCATCTTTGAGGACACGACGGTAGCAGGTTTGGCTCGGAGGATAGAGGAAGCGATCGGGACCGGAGATAAGGAAGCGCCGCCACCGCTGGTCAGAGCTCCTGAAGAGGAACGACAGTGGCTCTCGTTCTCGCAACAGAGGCTCTGGTTTCTGACTCATTTCGAGAAAGCGAGTGAAGCCTACCATATCACGAGTGGTCTCCGCCTGAGCGGCGATCTCGACCGGGTGGCGCTGCGCCACGCTCTCGATCGCATCGTCGCCCGCCACGAAGCCCTGCGCACCACCTTCTCCCAGCTCGATGGCCGCCCGATACAACTC
>Ga0066903_100002222_pt1 | contig 14979 bp, 18 predicted proteins | sample PanSoiMetaGPlot1_FD_67491 | JGI IMG/M metagenome (GOLD analysis project Ga0066903, IMG submission 67491) | Tropical forest soil microbial communities from Panama analyzed to predict greenhouse gas emissions - Panama Soil - Plot 1 (version 2) | ecosystem: Environmental > Terrestrial > Soil >...
AAATGCTCCTGATAGGCAGAAGTTTCTTTACCCGAATAGCGGGCCCATTTGCGTTTGAATTCCGCCGGAGTCATCTGCGAGAGTCTTGGTTAGCATAGCGCGGCTACTTGATCGAGAGGCTTTCTGATCGTTGCGCTATTCTCATCTGGATGTGGTCGCGTCGATCAGATAGCTGCGACCGCGCGAATGCGAATGTAACCGACCCTAAGGAAAGGGAGTCTATCAACATCAACCTAGGAATCGATCGTCATAAATAGCGTGTTGAGCCCTTCAGCCAGGGTGGGATGCGTAAGGACGGCGTCTCTTAAGGCGGTGTACGGCAGCTTACCCATCATCGCCACCTGGATGATGGTCATAATCTCGCCACCTTCGAGGCCCAGGATCGCGCAGCCCAGAATTTGTTGCGTGTCGGCATCGACAATTGCCTTCATGAAGCCGCGGGTCTCGAGGGTTTCCAAAGCACGGATCACGGCGTTCATGGGCAATTTCGCCACACGAATGTTGCGTCCCTGTTTTCTAGCTTCGTTTTCGGTCATGCCAACACGTCCAAACTGGGGATCGATGAAAATCGTGTGGGGCACAACGCGATTTCGCGTGCTGGCGCGGCCATGGTCTAGCAGATTGGTGCGTAAAATGCGGAAATCATCGTAAGTGAGGTGGGTGAAAGCTGGCCCACCTTTGACATCCCCGATTGCGTAAATGCCAGGAACATTCGTTTCCAGTTGTTCATTGACTTGGATGTAGCCTTGCTTGTCCAGTTGGATGCCAGCAGCTTCAGTGTTGAGAGCTTCGGTGTTCGGGACACGACCGATCGCGGCTAGTAAATGTGAGCCAGCAACTTGCTGTTCACCCTTAGGCGTGCGCACGGTCAATTGAATGCGCGCCCCGTTAAGTGGTTGAATATGCTGCGGTACAGCTTCGGTCAAAACTGTGATCCCATCCTCGCGAAAAATCCTGGTTATTTCGTCGGCCACATCTTCATCCTCGTTCATCAGCAAGCGTGGATGATGCTGAATGATCGTGACTTCGCTGCCGAAACGGCGAAACATTTGGCCGAATTCCAGCCCGATGTAGCCGCCACCGATGATTAAGAGGTGCTCTGGGAGCGAGTCCAGTTCCATGATCGTGGTTGAATCCAGTAATGAGACGCTCTCGACGCCTTTGATGGTGAGTTGCTTTGGTCGTGCGCCGGTATTGATAAAAATGAGTGGGGCGGTGATTTCTCGCGTTTCGCCATCCTTGAGAGAGACCTCGAGCGTCTTCGAAGCGGTAAAACGCGCCTCGCCTCTCAACAGATCCATGCCTGCCACGGGTTTGACGAGGCTCTCGAAATAGTTGCGAGCACCCTCGACCATATTTTGTTTGCGTTTGCGCACGGCGTGCAGATCGACCGAAACGGGGCCAGTGCGGACGCCGTACTCAGCACCACGCTTCGCCAGATAAGCGATGCGTGCGCTGGCGACCATCGTTTTAGTGGGAGTACAGCCGACGTTAACACAGACGCCGCCCAAGGGACCGCGCTCAATCACCGCCACTTTCCGGCCTGCTTTGGCGAAGGCGATTGGGAGGAATCTGCCGCCCTGGCTGGTACCGATCACAATGACATCGTAATTTTTGGGTTCTGACATGCCGACTTCCTCCTTCTGCTTCTACCTACATAATAATGGAATCGCATCTACAACAGCGTTGCGCGCGTTCGTGACCGAGATAGGCTCATCCTGTGATGTCTGACCGAGGCTGCTCTCATCTCGACGCGATTGAATCAATCAAGCAGCCGCAGCGCCGCGAATGCGCAGAGTGCGTGAAGATCGGTTCACATTGGGTCCATCTGCGCACGTGCCAGGCGTGCGGCGTGACGCTCTGCTGTGACAGCTCGCCGAACCGTCACGCCAGCAAACATGCGCACGCGAGCGGACATCCTGTGATAGCATCCGCACAACCGGGCGAGCATTGGTTGTACTGCTATCCTGACGACGCCTTTGCCGAATACTGAGCGAACATTTTGTGACGCCTCAGTCCGGCGCGTTCCACAGCAAACGCCTGTTAGCGAACAAATCAGCCCTGCACCAATTGTCATACGCAAAACACCTATACCTTGACGTCGCCAACCGAGTGTCGCGGTGGGTGATCTACGACGATAACTCGCGAATCCGTGATGGCTTTGACGGAATGAGGAGTGTTTGGAGGAATCACGGCAGCGCATCCGGGGCCAATCACTCGAGATTCACGGGCGATTGTGATCTCCAGCTGACCATCGATGACGTTCCAGACTTCGTCATTTGGATGGGAATGCTCGTGAATCGATGCACCCGATTTAACATCGCAATATGCGAAGGTCATCTTCCGGGAATGGAAGAAACGTCCTCTCCAGCCCTTGCGTAGCTCTTTCGCATCGAGGCGGTTTGTATCGATGAACGTCACAATCCCGTCCTCGTTAGACATACTCAGAACGGGCCACCTCGACGGAGAAGCACGAACGTCACGTAGTGCGTCACCAGCAACAACGGGACCCAGAAAGCCGGTATCCAGTAAGTTGGTCCCATTGCGACCGGCGCATTGTAAATCGTGGCAGAGGTAATGGCGGCGAGAAGATCAAGGGTTCCGAAAATGTTGAACACCCATACCCCCGGCCTGGCTAGGCGAGAGCCGCGCAACACGAGTGGGATTGCTGCGAAAGCAAGGATCGCCGTTATGAGATCGCCAAATGCTGCTGGATAAGCGAACTGCGACGGCAATCCCGGATAGGTCGCGCCGCGGGAAAGAAACATCATCCCCAAATGTCGCGTTGAATGCAAAAGCAGGATAGGAACGAGAATCACTCGCGGTCGAACACGCGGAATCAGAGGCAATAAATACAGCCGCGCCGCTACATAAAATATCGCCGTGTTGGCGACGAGATTTAGCGGAAGTATGCGATCAACAATGACAGTCATTCAGCCTTTCGGCTACAACGCGTTCATCCCGGGTTAACCAGAAGCCGGGCCCGAATTCTTTGCGGAACTTTAAGGCTGTTCTGTCATGAGACAACAGGATGAACCCTAAATAAACTGAAACCCTGTGCCTCTAGGCGAGTGACGCTTCGGCTCTTGAGAATACAGCCGCAAATGGGAGAGTAATCAGCAGAAAATTAGCGCAAGTAGCATGCCTAATACGAAATCGCGTCCGCAGAAGCGGCGGCGGCGCTCGATTATAGCATTTGAAATGATTCGGCTTGACCGGACAGCAACGGAGCCGCTCCACGAGCAGCTTTACCGCCAAATTCGTGATGAGCTTAAATCGGGCAGGTTCAGCGACAGCTCATCTCGACTTCCCTCTTCGCGGGCTCTCGCTACAGACCGGGGAATCTCAAGATCGACGGTTAGACTCGCGCTTTCAAAACTTCATGCCGAAGGTTATCTTCGCTCAAAGCCCGGGTCCGGAACATTCGTTGCGAACCTTCTTCCGGAAACCTTTTTGACCGCGGACCAACCGGAAAGCTATCAGCCAATCCAGCGCTCAATTCGCATCTCCGATCGCGTAAGAGCAATTCCGGACGCACGCATTGGAAATCAGTTTGACCTCGGGGCAACCGGCGCGGGCGCAGGCGTGTCGCTGGTGCCGAGCATTCCGGCAGTCGACGAATTTCCGATGGCTGTCTGGGAACGTCTCAGGGCGCAGGTTCTGGCGAAAAAAGGCGTCAACCTGCTGCGCTACGCGTCGAATCGCGGCGACTCCGAGCTGCGCAAGTCAATTGCAGCGTACTTGTGCGATTTCAGAGCGGCGCGCTGTCACCCGGATCAGATCGTGATCGTGGCTGGCATGCAGCAAGCGATGTTGATCAGCGCAATGGCTGTGCTGAATCCGGGTGAAGCCGCCTGGGTCGAAGACCCTTGTTATCAGCAGACCCGGAGGGTACTTACTTTGGCGGGTGTTAAGATAGTTCCTAAGCCGCTCGATAACGAAGGAATCGTCATTGCACGGTCGCCAAAAGAACCGCTGCCGAGAATCATCTACGTAACTCCCTCCCATCAATTTCCTCTCGGAGTTACCATGAGTTTTCAACGCAGGACGGGCTTGCTCGCTTTTGCGCGTGCTCACCACGCATTTATTTTCGAGGACGACTATGACGCGGAGTTCCGCTTTACCGGGCCACCACTCCCGTCGTTGCAAGGGATCGACAACGCGAGCCGAGTGATCTACGCGGGGACGGTGAGCAAGATCCTTTGCCCCTCCTTGCGTCTGGGCTTCATCGTTGCACCAGAGCCGTTGATCGATTCGTTGGTCAAGATCCGCAGTGCGATGGATCAACATTCGTCTCCGATCGACCAGGCGACGCTGGCGCGTTTTATCACCGAGGGCTTTTTCCTGAGTCACATCAAGCGAATGCGAAAGATCTATGCCGAGCGGCGGGATTTCTTTATCAAACAATTCAATGAACTGCTTGGCGACCGTTTCACTCTGCAGGTTCCGGAGGCCGGGTTGAACATTGTCGCCTGGCTTAAGCGCCAGGAAGACTTCCCGATGATCAGGCGTATCACACTTGATATCGGAGTAAGGCCCTCAGCGCTTTCGTTCTTTTGTATTCAAGCCAAGCTAAAGCCAGCGTTCGTTTTCGGATTCGCGGCTTGGACACCGACACAGATTCGAGAAAGCCTCGCAAAACTCGCATCGGCACTCAGGAACAGCAGCAAGGATCTAAATCACGGGCGCCAGTCGCGGTAAGCATCGTGCGCGCCCAGGGCGAGACTGGTTCGGGCTTTGCTATGGCGGTCGATCTGTTCGGCCAGCCACTGAAACCATTCCCAATTTTTTTGCGAACCTGCGCGCTCACGTTCGTATTCGACGTAGCCGCGCAATTTGCGCCAGGCGACGCGTACTGTGCCGCCCAGCAGTTCGTCGACGACGTTCAACGGAACCATGCGCGCAAACACGGCGTACCCAAGCGATTCCAGAATGCAAGCTATGGACTGGACCGCCTGAAAAAGACGCGGATCGGCTTCGATTCGCGCGGGAGTTGTTCCCTCGGAAATTGCCTGCACCAGGGTCATCGAGTCGATCCACGCCGGCGTCAGAATCGCCTGGACCGCCACGAAGGCTGCGCGTTCCTCTCGCTCCTTGCGCGCGCGCCGCATCTCAATCAATCCGAAAACGACAGCCGTCAGTACCGTGAGGGCCGTTGCAATATTCGCAACCGTCGAAAGATTCACCGCACCAATCTGCTCAAACGCGTCGTTTGATGTCACGCAAATTTGGTCTTACGCGCAATACGCGTTAATGACACAAAAAAGCCGCACGATTCGCGGAACCGTGCGGCTTTTATCGTAATATCCCAGATTGCGCGTTGACTCAGTCTATAACGACGACGTGATCAATCATACGCAGATCGCCCATGTCTGCGTAATAAACGCGCACGCGCGTGCCGGGTTTGATCGCTGTTTGGACGACTTGTCCTGCCTTGTTCACAACGTGACCCCGCCCGTTGAGAACATAACGGCCCGGATTATTCGAACTATCTTCGCGAACAACGAGGGTTTTGGCAGGCTGATAACTGGCAGCCGCACCTTCTTCAGTCGTCGTTCTGATGATCGTTCCCGTTACCTTTATCGGTTCCGTCGTTGTTGTTCCTTGTTTCTTATCCGTCGAGCTCGGCTGGGCGAATGCCAGCGGCGCAATCACCACACAACCGAGCGTGACAATTATCTTCTTCATGTTCGCCTCCTATTGTTAATGCATGTTCTGCTGAGCAAGTTTCTGGAGCTGGTGAGGATGGAACAAGAGCCACTTCGCGTAATTCCCACAGCCCACTTTCCGCGCCGCTGGCGCGGTCCAAGGACCGTCCAAAACCGAGAGCGTTTATGATCTACTCAGTAGATCCCGGGAATTAGGCGCCACGTCTGGGAGCAGTAGATGTTGTAAGCATCTCCAAACTGCGCTTGCAGCAGGTTCTCTTCTGCATTGATGCGCGCAAGCAGAGCCGGAATAAGCAATAATGTCAGAAGTACACCGACTCCCGACCGAAAAGCTAAGCTCCATCCCAGTGAGTTGATGAGTAGACCTAGGTAACTCGGATGACGGATGACTCCGTAGACGCTGCTGGTCACGAGAGTATGCGCCCGCTGAATCGCGACCAGGCCGCTGAATCGTTGGCCCAGCACAAAGACCGGCCAGATCCGCAACGCACCACCGGCAGCGAAGAGCAGGACACCAAGCCAGCGAATCGTATCACCATCGATTGTCCACAGATCCTTGCGATCGGTGTATGCGGGGAGATACGCGTTGAGAAATCCAATTATTACAAAGACGGCAATCACCCAGCGGTTGCCGCGGGTCTCGCGCACGCCGGGGCTCAGGTTCCCGCCGGCGAAAAACGCCACACCCGAGAGCGCGAACAGCACCACCATGAGCGCTATCAGTGCCGGGTGGGAGAAGAACGACCGAGACCCACCCCAACCCAGAATCGCGAGACCGGCGTACGCGCAACTGCCGATCACTATAAGCGCAAATCTGAGAGCCGACCGCATCAGCAACAGTATCCTATGACAACCGAACGATACAGTGACCGTGACTGCTCATGCGGTTGTCGAATTGGTGGGGAGACAACAGGGCTTCACCTCGACAGAGCCGAAATCCCGGTCCCGACGCAGGTAGACGAGTCGAGGTTTTGGGCGATTATCCATCAGTTACAATTTCTTACCTGATCATGAGCGGCTTCTTCGAGGAATTGAAGCGGCGAAAAGTTTTCCGGGTGGCAATCGCCTACGTGGTTGTGAGCTGGGCGCTTGCCCAAGGTCTTGCTCAGGTCCTTCCCGTTTTCGATATTTCCAATTCGGTGATCCGGAGCGTCATCGCGCTGATGCTGATCGGGTTTCCGGTTGTGCTCGTTCTCGCCTGGGTATTCGACATTACACCGCAAGGTATCCGTGCAACTCCGGCGCCAACCACGTCCGCATCGCCGCGCGTTCGCCGCAATTTGATCATGCTAATCGCGATTGGCGTGATCATCTCCGCGGCAGCGGGTTTCTTCCTCTTGCCCCGAGCGTCAGCGCGAAAGATCGACAAATCGATCGCGGTGCTGCCGTTCCAAAATCTCAGCGATGAAAAGGAGAACGCCTATTTCGCCGACGGGATACAGGACGACATCCTGACGAATCTCTCGAAAATCGGTGATTTGAAAGTGATCTCGCGGATGTCAGTCATGTCTTACCGTGGCGACGGCGTGCGAAATGCGCGTGAGATTGGCAAAGCGCTCGGTGTAGGCACACTTTTGGAAGGCAGCGTTCGTCGGGCTGGTAACCGCGTTCGCGTGAGTGTGCAATTGATCAACGCCAACAATGACGAGCATATCTGGGCGGAAGATTACGACCGCGAGTTGACCGACGTGTTTGCTATCCAGACCGATCTGGCAAGAAAAATTGCGTCGGCGCTCCAAGCGAAACTTTCTCCAAATGAAACCGCACGGCTCGATCGCCGCCCGACAAAAGATTCAGATGCATACTTGCTTTATGTCCAGGCGCACGACTACGCCAACCGACCAGATCGTTTCCGCGAGACTTATTTAAAGGCCGAGGAGTTGTTCGAACAAGCGATCAAACTTGATCCGAACTTTGCTCTGGCTTTTGCCGGTCTGTCGATGGTGCAGAGCTGGCTCTATCACGAGTCCGAGCCGACAGCGGCCCGCCGAGAAAAAGCGCGTCTCAATGCCAATGAAGCGCTGCGCTTGCAACCCAATCTTCCGGAAGGACATCTCGCGCTCGGGTTCTCGTACTATTATGGCGATCGTGATTACGAGCGGGCTCTCGCTGAATTTGAGATCGCGAAGCGTGATCTGCCAAACGAAGCTGATGCCTATATGGCAATCGCCGCCATTCAGCGACGCCAGGGTAAGTGGGCCGAATCAACCGCGAATTTCGAAAAAGCGGCCGCGCTCGATCCGAAAAACGCAAACCTTCTTTTTAACTTTGGTATGAACTACGTGGCTCAGCGTGATTTCGAGACCGCGGATAAGATTTTTGATAGGGCAATCGCCGCGAACCCACAATCCTTTTCAGCAAACGGAATGAAAGCTGGCTTGGCGATCATATGGAAAGGCGATGTTGGCCTTGCCGAGAATAAACTGGCCGCGCTTCCTCCGGGATACGATCCGGATGGGCTTGTTACGTCAGCGCGGGTGTATGTTCTCACACTGCAGCGGAAGTTTGCTGAGGCTCTTCAATTGGTAGAGCAATTTCGCGGCGAGATATTGACTTACCCAGAGAAGGGTCCTTGCCCAAAGGCTTTCATGGAAGGGAGCATTTATCTGCATCAGGGCGATAAAGAGAAGGCGCATGCGGCGTTCGAGCAGGCCAGAATTGCGGCGGAGCGACTCGTGCGTGAAGCGCCCGAGGATCCCGGTCGTCACGCGCATCTCGGCGCTGTGCTAGCTGGGTTGGGACGGAAAGAAGACGCGATCAACGAAGGCAAGAAGGCGGTCGAATTGTTGCCTGAGGCTGAAGACTCTTTCGCAGGGCCTTATGCTACCGCTGCGCTCGCCGAAATTTACGCCTGGGTCGGGGAACACGACGAAGCATTCCGTCTCCTTGATCATTTGCTGACCGTCCCGAACGGCCTCACCGTACCAACGCTTAAGCTTGATCCCGTTTGGGATCCGTTGCGCAAAGATCCTCGCTTCCAAGCGCTGATCGAGAAGTACGCGGGCAAGCCGTGACGCGATTCGCAAAGGCGAAGTATTAGACCAAGCTGTCTTGCGGCCGCATTACTAAACCTCCCTCGAACACTCCGTGAAAACAGATGGATGAGTTTAACTACCTTTCAGTCCTCCTTTCGGTCATTCTTGGTCTGGCCGTTACGCAGATCCTGAAGGGCTTTCGTGGGTTACTGCTGTCGCGGGCACGGATTCGAGGTTACTGGCCGGTGATCGGATGGGCTGTTTTGTTACTACTCGTCTGTTTTCAGAACTGGTGGTCGATGTTCGGAATGCGAAACCGTCACGACTGGACTTTTGAACAATTCGCGATCGTGCTGCTGCAAACGATACTCATTTACATGGTCGCTGGATTGGTTTTCCCGGATTTCTTTGGTGAAGCGATCGTCGATCTAAAGGAGAGCTTCTACGCACATCGCGGCTGGTTCTTCTGCCTCGCATTCGCGATCATCGTCGCAAGCGTGTGCAAAACAGTGGTGCTAGATAACAAGTTGCCGGATCCCAGCGATCTTACATTTCATGCGATTTTTGGCGTGACCCTTCTCGCAGGTGCTGTGACGCGGCGCGAGCTCTACCACAAGACGCTGGTTATCTTTGTGGGCGTCACTTTTGTCATCTACATCGTTTTGCTTTACACCCATATGCGGTGAACTCGTAACCGTTCTCCAAATGTCCATAAAAGCAATACCTGAAGGATTCCATGCCATTACTCCCTATCTATTCGTCCAAGGCGCCGCACGCTTGATTAATTTCATCGCCGCAGCGTTCGAGGGCGAGTTGATCTCCCAGCAGAAGCGGCCAAATGGCGAAGTCATGCATGCGACAATGCGAATCGGAGACTCGAAGCTCATGCTGGCCGACCCGACGCCTGAGTTCGGGGCGATGCCCACGTCAATTTACTTGTACGTGGCCGATTGCGACGCCGTCTACCAGCGCGCGCTCAACTCCGGCGGAGTTTCTGTTTTTCCGATGATGACCTTGCCTTCCGGTGAACGGTATGGGGGCATCAAAGACCTCTGCGGCAATATTTGGTGGGTTGCCACACACGTCGAGGATGTTCCGCCCGACGAGCAGGAACGGCGCTGGAAACAATTCAAAATGCCACAAATCAAAGCGGATCCGAAGAAGCCCTAACCGGGCGATGCCGGAACTCCAAACGGCCTTGCGATACCAATACTCAAGCTCGATCCGGCTGGGACCCGCTGCGCAAAGAACCTCGCTTCCAAGCGTTGATCGACAAGTGACGCGGCGATGAAGATTTCGTCCTTCTCACGAAAATGATTATAAAGTGTACCTTCAGTCAGCCCTGCCTTTCGCGCGATAGCCCGCGTGGTAATCCGAGCCAAACCCTGCTCGCGCATCAATTCTTCTACGGCCGCAAGCAAGCTTTCCTCCGTCCCTCTGTTAGTGCCCGGCTTGCGAGAACTTTTTCGCGGTGATTTCACAATCCTGTTTAATGACTATTGCGTGATGTAACGAAGACCGCTTGCCGAAAATATTTTCGATCGGTGATCTCGTCGGCAATGAACGAAGCGACATCCGCGCGCGTTGTTGAAAAGGATTTCGGCTGGAGTTGCAACGAGGCAACATATCCCCTGGGCGCACCATTGGTCAGCTTTGAGGGACGCACAATTGTCCAGGCCAAATTACTGCCTTTCACGATTTCCTCGACGCGACAATGCTCCGCGACGATGTGACTGAAGATTAACGGTCGGAGGACATACTTAAAGATGATCCCATCCAGCGCCACCATACCAGCAGACATAGCGAAATATCGTGCAACGTGCACCTCTTGAGCCGCTGCTACCGCGATGGCGGTCGTCGTAGATTCTACATCATTGCGACGCAACGTTCCCGCACCTATCGCATTGACGACCACATCGCACTCAGTAAGGGCTGCGCACATTTCCGCTTTATTGCGCGCATCCGCAATCATTAGCTGCACGGACCGATCCAGCGCGGGAGTCGGAATCCGGCGTGCCACCCCGCAGACCGCGTGGCCGCGCTCGACAAGAAGGTGCACAACCGCTCGACCAAGTTGACCCGCTGCACCAAGCACCACTACTCGCATCAATCACCTTCCATTTAATTACCCGCCAAAATCGCGCACGCAAAGGCAGCCAACGCGGTCGCCGTTCGGACAGTGTGTGCCGTATTCCAGCGGCAGACATACTTTTCCCAATCGAGAGGAAGTGCGCCTGGGCTCCATCGAGCAAAGCGCCGGTTGAGCGGGACGTTGAACGCAATTGTGATGCCGATTGTTGCCACAGAAAGTGCGCCACCTGAGGCGTTGATCCGCCACGAAAGCGGTGTCGGGCAGAATGCCAAAGCCGCGACGCAGGCGGCTACGGACAATAGCATCACCGGCGGCATGAACTTGGAGAGCCGGTAAATCAGTTGTTGCCGAAGAAACAGGTGTGACAACGGGTCGAGCCTGGCGGCGGCCGGATGAACTGCGAAGCTGCCCATTACAAATACGCCAGCGACTATGCCAGTCGCAAAGACATCGATGGACTGGGCTATGCACATCTTCGGAATCTGATGGGCCTTTGCGCCGTGCCTCGGAAATAACGATTCGCGTCAGCACGCATCAAAAAGTAGAGGAAGGCGGCATATTTAACACAGCCGACTACAAAGATGATCAATTGCTGTGGCGTAACGTGAAACAACGTGACAGCCCGAACCAAAGCTAGGCCCGCCCAAATCATGTAAATAGATCGGGCTCAGCTGACGCCTTGAAGTATGCCAATGCCGCTTGCGACCATTATGAAGATGCCTATTTCGCTAAAAGCCGTCTGCACTCCAAATGGAACCCTGCTTTGGACCATAGCGCCGATGTGGCGAGGGTTCGCAAACAATGCAGCCGCAAACACTAGCTGCGCCACGATTCCGCCCACGATTTCAACCCAAGCTATAACCGATACAGGAATCGGTCGCTGCAGTCGCTGGGTCTGACGCATTTTTTCCATCGACATCGTTCACCTCCCTTTTATTCCGGTTTGGCGAAGACCTTGGGATCCGCTTAAGTAACACCAGGCAAACTTGAGTTAGCATCTCCTCCGTCAACTTGATGGATAACCCGTGCCGCAGCGAGGCTCTTGGGCAATTTGAATCCGGCCAGTATCAGCCAGATGAAACTGGGGAATCTCGTCAGCGGGATGAGAAAGAGCAGACTCGGAATCACCAGACTCAGAGTGCTCAACTCGCCGATGACGCCAAGCGCCAGACCGAAGAGGACCAGCCATTTGGGCATCAACTTCATAATCATCGATGGAACGGAAAGGCCCGCGATAAGCAGACCCATCGGCACCGAAAAGCCGACGCCGCCAATCGAGAACACGAAGTAATATAAGGCGCGCAAAACTCCCGTTTCCTGCGCGATGCCGGGATACGCCATGACCCAAAGCACCAGCGCCGAAATCGCGATATCAAACGCTGCCATGAAGCCCCCGAAGAGGGAGATGTGGGCGCCAGCCGCGCGCACTCCAAGAAATTGGAGCCGACTCACCATCGTTGCTGTGAATAGACCAAGGGGAATTGCCGCGCCGAATTGCAGGAAGGCGCACATCAAAACCGCTCCGGAGTGACCTTGAAAATAACCGGCGATCGTCTGCGGGGACTCCCACGGTCCGGGGAAATATGGGCGCACCGCCGTGGTCGAAGCGGCCAGGTGCTCCGGGGCCCGAAGGGAAATGACAAAATACAGCCCGGCGTTGAACAGGGCGGTATAGATGATTGCGACGATGCCCGGATTTGGTCCGGCATGTCCTTTGCCTGACATTGTAGTTGCTGTCATGAATGATTCATAAAATGAATAATTGATTGGCGCAAATATTTTTCTATCCTTTTCCTGATTTCATGAACGCTGGTAAATCACGACCGTGCGGCGCGGCGTTTCTGCTCGCTCAGTTGGGGGCCCACGGCGCCGACCTCTTTGGTGAACGCGTTGCCGTGCTGGGAATTTCCCCGCCCCACGCAGGAATCCTACGGATGGTTTCCGCGATGCCAGAATGCAACCAGCAGGCGCTGGCGAAGAGACTTGGTGTGCTCCCGAGTCGCATGGTCATCTTGATTGATGAGTTGGCGGCGAAAAGATTGGTCGAGAGAAAACGCAGCACGAAAGATCGCCGCCACTCCGAACTTGTTCTTACTGCAAAAGGCAAACGAACATTGGAAAAACTTTCCAAGATAGCCGCCCAACACGAAGCCGAGTTGTGCGCTGCGCTGACAAAAGAAGAATGCGACACCCTGGCCGCATTATGCCGGAAGATTGTCGCTCACCAGGGGCTAACTCCAGACGTGCATCCCGGTTATCGGAAGTTGTAACGAATGATTAGTGACGGTTCGGGCACATGAAAAAGGCCTACGGATTCAACATCCCGCAAACGATCGAGGAGGTCTGCGATCCGCAGCGTGTCGCACTGCTGGTTTACGACATGCAGGTCGGAATTTTAAGTCAGATTGCGAATCCACATGAGATAACACGACAGGTTCTAAAAGTCCTCACCGTGGCTCGCGACGCAGGAGTACGCGTGTTCTTTTCGCGTCATCTTTCCCTGCCAAAAGAACTGATGGGAATGTTTCAGTATCGAATGGCAATGGCTTGGCAACGGACGGATTCGCCTGACCAGGTGAATCCTTGGTTTTTGCGCGATGCTCCGGAATTTCAGATTGTTCCCGAGTTATCGCCGCGTCCAACTGAAGGAATCTTTGACAAATTGAGCATGTCCGCTTTCGAAGGCACGTGGCTCGACTTCGCTTTGCGGGATTGCGGCATCAACGCCTTTATCGTTGTCGGCGTTGCGATGGAAATTGGCATCGAGCCCACCGCGCGTCATGGCGCTGATCTGGGGTATATTCCTGTGATTGTTACCGACGCGTGCGGTGCCGGTAATGCAGACGCCGCCAAACGTTCGATCGAGAGTTTAAAATTTGCAGGCGACACGTTGATCGCGAATACGGAGACGATTTGTGATGTCCTTCGAAATCGATCTGGCGTTTGCGGCTCGTGAATCTCAATCAACGCGACGCCTCATTCCCCGTCGCAACAATCGGTAAAACCCAAACACGGCAAGCCCCAGCACCACGAGTACTGCGAACACCACCACCAGTATGTTGTGAATGGGATTAGTGAGAATGTAATTTGGATATCGCGCGTAGAAACCGTTGAAGCGTTCCAGCGCTGCGGGCAACGCAGTTAGGTCTGCTCTCGCCAACTCGAGGGGGTGCTCATTGGGATGGTAGCGAGATCCGAATCGGTACGCGCGTCCTCCCGCGTTCAATTCGATATGGCCGCCTAGGATATGGATAAGCGGACGCGTCTTCAGAAACTCGACGACGCGCAGGGCGCTTTCGCGGTAAGCTGCAGCATCTTCAATTAGCAATCGACCCGGCAACAGAAAATCTCCTGAAAAAAGGATGCCGGTTCTGTTGTCGTAAAATGCCACGTGGGTCTGATTGTGCCCGGGCGTCGGAATTACGTCCACAGTTCGGCCGCCCAAATCGACATGGGCGATGCCATTGGGCCAGGCAGTAAAACCAAAGAACGCTCGAACCCTCTCCAAATCGAAAGGCACAACCTGGACCGATGGAAGAGATGCAAACTGAGGGTCGCCAGCCCGATGATCCAGATGCCTGTGGGTATGCGCCACAAGGAGTGGAAGCTTTTTGTGATCCTTGTCCGGCAACAGCTCCAAGATCGTTTTCGCCACGGGCATCGCTTTCGGGTCGGCAACGGCACCGGTGTCGATTAAAAGAGCTTTGTCAGAGCCGATGAGCAGATAGATAAAATTTGCTTCAAAGCTCGCGCATGGACTTTGACGCAGGATAAAAGTTTGCGGCTCGTAGGTGTGCACCTGCAAGGGAGGCTGCGGCGATGCTGCGCAATCATTGGCACCGATGTTCCATTGTGCTGGCAAAGAACCGGCCACCGGCTCGGCCCAACCGGGCAACGCCGACAACAATATGGCTGCAAGCGCGAGCAGCCTCGCGTCTGATGATCGAAAAACAACGCGGCGCAATTGGTCGACGCGCATCGGACCAATGCGGAGGTTTGGACAAAAAAATCGCCGTGCCCGCATCTTCTTGCAGCGAGTGCACAAAACCGGAAGCCTCGTATGCACGCAGCGCGCGATCATTATTGTCCATGAATCATCGAGTAGGCGTTGACCATCGCAAGCACCGCTTCGCGATGCTCGGATAGGGTTAGACCTGCTTCGACAATTCGGAATCGACAGCGATGCCTCACTTCCTCGATAAGATGCCAATCGGCTGATGTTCGGATTCAAGATCACGTTGCC
>Ga0066903_100002223_pt1 | contig 14974 bp, 10 predicted proteins | sample PanSoiMetaGPlot1_FD_67491 | JGI IMG/M metagenome (GOLD analysis project Ga0066903, IMG submission 67491) | Tropical forest soil microbial communities from Panama analyzed to predict greenhouse gas emissions - Panama Soil - Plot 1 (version 2) | ecosystem: Environmental > Terrestrial > Soil >...
TGTGGGCTGTCCTCCCACCCCCGGCGCGAACTGGGAGGGGCAAATGGAGAATGGCATGGAGCGAAATACCTGTTGCCGCTACGTCCCAAAAAGGCGACCCATTTTCCAGAATGCCTGAACCCCAATGACCGGTTGGCGTCTCTAATTGATAGAAATGAACCTATCTCGGCTTTGAAGGCGCAAATCTTTAAGCATTTTTGTGCCTTCCGAGAGACAGCCAACGTAAGAATGATAGCGATTCGGATCAAGGAAGGGTTGATTGCACGGACGTAGCAACAGATGGAGGGGCGTCACCGGAGTGATGCCTTGATGGAAAAGGAGTGATGCTGTGAGTCTTTTCAAACACCTGGCACTGAAGGAATTGACGGACCAACAAGTTCGTTTTGCTCCGCCTGCGCGGCGCCTGCAACAACTATCGCGCGCCGAACGCTTGCTGGCTGAAATCGAACCGGACAGGCAGTATCCGTATCAGTTTGTCTGTTACCGCATCACTGATTTCCGTCCCGATGCGTACCCGGAACTGGTGATCACCGGCAACGACCTGGAACGCGACCTGTGTGCCATGATCACCGAGCTGTCCAGCTCGATGCCCGCAGAACCGGTGGAAGCCATGGCCGAACCCGTGATGACCCTGGAAGAATTTAGCAGGAAACTTAATGTGACACCCAAAACCATCAATCGCTGGCGCAAACGTGGCCTGATCGGTCTGCCCATTTTGTTCAAGGGCCGTAGGCAGGTTGGCTTCTTACCTTCCCTGGTGGATCCGTTCCTGAGCTCGAACCAGGCCCGGGTCGAGCGCAGTGGGCGCTTTTCCCAGCTAACCGAGAAGGAAAAAGAGGATATTCTGCGCCGCGCCCGCCGTCTGTCGCGCGTGGCTGGCGGCACCCTGACCGAGATCAGCCGACGCATCGCCCACCGCCTCGGCCGCTCCACCGAGACTGTCCGTTACACCATCAAGAATTTCGACCGTGAACATCCCGGACAGGCTTTGTTTCCGTCTCAGACGGGGCCCTTTGATCCGGCAACCAAGCAGGTCATCTTTAGCTCTTTTCGCAGGGGGATTCCCGTGGATACCCTGGCAAAACGTTTTCACCGCACCCGTTCGTCCATGTACCGGGTTCTGAATGACATCCGTGCTCAACGGCTGGTGGATCTGCCGCTGGATTACATTGACAATCCATCGTTCGATGATCCGCTCATGACCGACGTCATCATGGCCTCGATGCCGGATGCCGACGAGTACGAGACCAGCCGCCGTCAACTGCGCGTTCCCAAGGACGCGCCCCCGGAATTGGCTTCGCTGTATGAAGTTCCCTTGCTCAACAAGGAACAGGAACAGCACCTGTTCCGCAAGATGAACTACCTGAAGCACAAGGCGGCCCAGCTGCGCAAGCGGCTGATCCTGCCCAGCGGCCGCATCAACTCCGCCCGCGTCCGCACCCACGATCTGGATCAGATCGAGGAGCTGCTGGACCAGGCCAACGCCATCAAGGACCAGCTCATCAACTGCAACATGCGGCTGGTAGTGTCCATTGCCAAGCGGCATGCAGCCCAGACGGATAACTTCTTCGAGCTGCTCTCCGATGGCAACGTGTCGTTGATCCGGGCCGTGGAGAAGTTCGATTACAGCCGCGGCAACAAGTTCAGCACGTATGCCAGCTGGGCGATCATGAAGAACTACGCCCGCAGCATTCCGGAGGAAAAGCACCGCCGCGAGCGCTATGTCACGGGGCACGAAGACCTCTTCGACGCCGCTCCGGACACGCGCACCGACGAACAGGAATGCCTGGCCTCGGCCGAGCAGGCGACGCACAAGGTCAATCGCCTGCTGGAGTACCTGGACCCGCGCGAGCGGCAGATCATCCGCATGCGGGCCGGCCTCGATAATTCCGAGGGCATGACCCTGGAAAAGATCGGCGAGCAACTCGGCATCACCAAGGAGCGAGTTCGCCAGCTGAACGTCCGGGCCATGAAGAAGCTCCGCAGCCTGGCCGAGACCCGCAAGGACGACATGGGCTAAGAAAGTTGCCAATTCGTGAACGATACCCGAGACGAAACCCGAAAGGATAACCTTTTGGGGTTTCGTCTTTTTGTTTTGATTGACCGTAGTTTTTCGCGCGGTTACATTGGGAGAAAATGCATTCCAACTGGGGGGAGTTGCCATGAAGTTCTGGAATCGTCGCGAAATATTGCAAAGCTCGGCCGGGTTTGCCGGGGCGCTGGCTGGCGGGGGGATTCTGGTCCCTGAGAGCGAAGCGGGGCAGTCGGATCAACCCCGTGCGGATCGGTTGAATGTTGCGGTCATCGGCGTCAATGGCCGGGGCAGGGACCATGTGAGCGGCTTTGCTGGCCGCCATAATTGCGTCGTATCGCACATCTGCGACGCCGATTCGGCGGTCATACGACCGGCCATGCAAGCCGCGACCAAGGCTCAAGGCTTCGAGCCACGTTACATCCAGGATCTCCGCCGCATCATGGACGACCGTTCGATCCATATCGTCAGCATAGCCACTCCGAATCACTGGCATGCCCTGGCCGCCATCTGGGCCATGCAGGCGGGCAAGGACGTCTATGTGGAAAAGCCGGTCAGCCATAATGTGAGCGAGGGCCGGCGGATTGTCGAAGTTGCCCGCCGCACCAACCGCATTTGCCAGGCGGGCACCCAGATCCGCAGCAGCACTGGTGTTCAACAGGCGATCGAGTTTTTGCGCGCGGGCCGGCTGGGGAAAGTACAGGTGGCCCGGGCATTGTGCTACAAACGCCGTCCCAGCATCGGCCGGGCCGGCGGTGAACGGCCCATTCCCGACTCGGTCAATTACGACCTGTGGTGCGGTCCTGCCACGCGCACGCCCCTCCATCGCCTCCGCTTCCATTACGATTGGCACTGGATGTGGGATTACGGCAACGGCGATTTGGGCAACCAGGGCATTCATCAAATGGATGTCGCCCGCTGGGGCCTGGGCAAAAACGAGCTGGCGCGGTCGGTCATCAGCGTCGGCGGGCGCTTCGGCTACACCGATGACGGTGAGACGGCCAACACGCAAATCATCGCTTTCAATTACGGCGATGCCGAGCTGATTTTTGAAGTTCGCGGCCTGCCCACCCAGCCGATGCGCGATACCATGGTCGGCAACATCTTTCACTGCACCGACGGGTTCCTGGTTTGCCCAAGCTATACCACAGCCATTGCCCACAATCTTCGCGGCGAGGTCATCCAGCGCTTTTCGGGGGGCGGAGACCACTACGGCAATTTCGTCAGCGCCGTCCGCTCGCGCCGGACTCAGAACCTCAAGGGCGATATTCTCGAAGGGCACCTGTCCAGCGCGCTGTGTCATCTCGGGAACATCAGCTATCGACTGGGCAGGATGACGCCGTTCCGGGGCCAGGCGAAGGCTTTCGGCGACGATCGCGAGGCGGGCGAAACCTTCGGCCGCATGGCCGTTCACCTGGAAAACAACTCCGTGCCCCTGGACCGGACGAACTATCGTCTGGGCCGCCGCTTGACCATCGATCTCAAGACTGAGCGCTTTGTCCGGGACGACGAGGCCAACCGCATGTTGACGCGGGAATATCGCCGGGGATTCGAGGTGCCTGCCCGGGCCTGATCAAACCAGATCGAGTCGCCTTTTGGTCACGCGGGCGCGATTGCACTCGGCACAGATGCCGCGAATGATGAAGGTATGGCCGCTGGCCTGGAAATTGTTCTCCGCGCACACATCGCGAATCACATCATCCACCGCCTGGGACTGGAATTCGATCATCTTGTGGCAGCGCTGGCAATACATGTGTTCGTGCTGCGGGTATCCGTAATCGTGCTCGTAAAAGGTGCGCGATCCGACGTCCAGCCGCCGCAACAGGCCGGCATCCACCAGTTTGTTGAGCGTGCGGTAGACGGTGGCCCGGCTGACCCGAAAGCTCTCCTCCTTCAAGGCATCGATCAGTTGATCGGCGTCGAAGTGATTGTGCCGGCTGAAGATGTAGTGAACCATGTCCCGCTGCTGGTCGGTGTAGCGCTGCGGGCGCGGCCGGCTGGCCAGGTATTCCCGGAACTTGTCCTCCGGACTCTGGGATACATGAACGGCTGGCAAGGACACGGATGCACTCCCCTATTAGTAGTTTTTCCGGCAACAATGGTATTTTAAGGGAAGTGCAAACGGCGGACTAGCCCGCTCAAGGCCGCAGAGCCCGAAGGGTAAGCGAAGGGATGACGTCACGGCTCGTAAAGTCGTTACTCGCGGTCAGACAGGTGATCCAGAAGGCGGTCGAGGGTTTCCTCCCATTTTTCGGGAGTGTCGTAGGTGCCGGCGGCAATTTCCTTCTTCACTCGGGCCACCAGCTCATGACGGATGGCAGCGGATTTTTTCGCCCGCTTTTTCTTGGGAGGAAGAACCTCCACGGTTTGCGTTCGCTTCCCCAGCTCCTGCCACCAGCCGGGGCTGCCCCGTACCGGACCTTCCAGGCATTTGTGTTGGTGCATGGGTTTCTCCCCTGGCAACCAAAACGACGTGAAGTTCGGGTTGCAAGGCTTCTAACAAGGATATGGATTCTTAACCCGTTGGCCGCGAAATGACTGTGCGGCTTACGTTGGGTTTTCCGGGGAGGGTTGCACTGTTCATGCGCCCACTCCCACTTACTAAACTACAATATCGACGCACCGGGGCAGAACATTTAGGCAATTTGGCGACCCAACCAGCTTCCCCAACCCACTTTCTTGATCTATTTTTCCGGAAAAACTTTGGCAGCAAAGTGGGGGCCTGGAACGAAGAATCCGAATCAACCACAGTCCCGGACCGAAGCGGACGACCGCCACCGTTTGACCATCCGCAGGGCGTTGCCCCGGGCGCCCAGCGGCTGGCAACTCAGTTCATCCATGAGGGCCCGCATCAGGTAAACTCCCCGGCCCCCAACCCGCAACTCCCCCGGATCCATGTATGGGACCGCGGCCAAGTCGAACGGATCTGCTTCGTCCAGAAGCAGGATTTCGACCGCATCCGAATCGATGCGGCAGCTAATCTGTACCGAGGCCTCTGGTTTTTCCCGATGGCCGTGACGAATGATATTGGTAACCGCCTCCCCCATGGCCAAGACGATGTTGTGGATGGTGTTTCGGTCCATGTCCTCCGTCTGGCAGATGGCTTCGATGAATGCCCGTGCCACCGACAACATGCGTAGATCGCTGGGAATGGTCAGCGTGAAGGGCAGTGAGGACATTGGTTCCTATCCTATGATCGCTTGCGCTTTTAGCATTCGGAAGCCGCCGGGAAGGCCGAACAAGCTTATCATAATCTTCCCGATAAACAGCGAACAGGCAAGTTTTTCTACTCGTGACGCAGGGCTTCAATCGGATCGAGCCGGGAGGCGCGGATGGCAGGATACAACCCGAACAGGACGCCCACCCCAATGGATGCAAGCGGCGAATAAAACAGAGAGGGAATATGCAGCTTACCGGGCAGCTTGCCTCCAAAAAGACTGACAATAACGGGCAAACCATACAGAATGGATAAGCCGAGGAGAAGCCCGACCAGGCCGCCGATGCCGGTCTGCACGACCGCTTCAATGAGAAACTGCATGGTGATGTCACGGCGCTTGGCGCCCAGAGCACGGCGAACGCCGATCTCGCGAGTACGTTCGGTAACCGTGGCCAGCATGATGTTCATGATGCCGATGCCCCCCACTACCAGCGAAATGCTGGCGATGAAAGCCATCAACATCAAAAAACGATCGCGTTCCCGCTCCGCCTGTTCCAGTCTGTCTAGGGGCACGGTAACCGCCCAGTCTTTGCGCGGATGGTCTCGTTTTAATTGTTCCTCAATGGCCTTGCCCACGCCACGAACTTTGTCCATATCGCTCACGGTCAAGGTGACCTGATGGAGTTCGCACTGCTCCCCGGAGAAGGAGCCTGACTGCCTCAGGATGATCTTTTCGCCGAAGCGCACCTGGCAGGTGCGGAGAGGGATATACACGTCGTTGTTGAACTCCTCGGCAGCCTGGCTGCCTCCCGTGCCTCCCGTGGGCATGCGCTCACTGATGACTCCGATGATGCGGTATTCGTGCCGGTTGATGACCACCGTTTGGTCGAGCGGGTCCTCGAATGGGAAAAGGTATTCGGCAATGGCGGAGCCAAGCACCGCGTAGTTTTGCATTTCTTCATCATCATATTCGGTCAAGAAACGTCCGCTGCCCATCTCGAAGGGATTGACTTCTGCGTACTTGGCCGTGGTTGCCACCACCCGGGCGTTGGAAAGCATTTTTTCCAGGCGGCGAACTTCCTGGGGGAAGATCCGCATCGGCACGTGGCGAACGACCGTGTCGATCATCTGGAATTTTTCGTAATCTTTCCTGGTCAGGCCGTACGTGGCAATGCGGGTGCGCCGGCCGCTGGAGGAATCGTCCGGCGGCTTGACGCTGCGAACGATGACGTTGGTGGCGCCCTGGCGGGCAATGTCCTCCAGGGCGTCCTGCATGCTGCCTTCCCCGAAGGACATGAGGGAAATGACCGCGGCCGTGCCGATGATGATGCCCAGGACGGACAGGCTGGAACGAAGCTTGTGCAGCCACAGGCTCCGCACCGCCAGCACCATGGCACGCGAAACCTTGTCCCACCAGGCAAACCAGAAACTGCTCATGAATCCACCGACCGATTGCAAACCGGTCGCCACTATCAAACTCAAACCGGCCGCATCGCCTGTTGCCAGGGCTCGGCAACGGTGACGGCCGGGGCCGCCGCTTTCCCGGGATTGATCTCGTCCGATTCGATCACGCCGTCGCGCATGCGCACGACCCGGCGGGCCCAGGCGGCGATATCGTTCTCGTGCGTCACCATGATGATGGTCTTGCCGGCTTTGTTTAGATTCTGCAAGAGCTGCATGATCTCGTCGCTGGTTCGCGAATCGAGGTTCCCGGTCGGTTCATCGGCCAGGATCACGTGCGGATCGTTGACCAGGGCGCGGGCGATGGCCACGCGCTGCTGCTGCCCGCCGGAGAGCTGCATGGGCCGGTGATCGAGCCGGTCTCCCAGACCGACCAGTTCCGCCTGGCGGATGCAGTGCTTCCGGGTCTCCTCCGTCAGGTGGATGCCCTGGTAGAGCAGGGGGATTTCAATGTTCTCCACCACGGTGTACTGGGCCAGCAAGTTGTAGGACTGGAAGATGAATCCGAGGTAACGGCTGCGGATTTCGGACAGCTGATCGTCGTCCATCTGCGACACGTCTTCGTCGCCGAGGTAATACTGGCCACTGGTGGGCCGATCCAGGCAGCCGAGCAGGTTCAGCAGGGTGGATTTCCCCGATCCGGACGGGCCCATGAGGGCGACGAAATCCCCTTCGTCCACATGCAAGGTGACTCCTTGCAGCGCGCGCACCACGACTGCTTCCAGGTAATAATTCTTGTACAGGTCGATGACGTGTGCGACCGAGGCCATGGTATGTTCAGATCTGGTTACGTTTAGCGTTCGCATCGGATTTTCCGAACGCTAAACGCAAGCACATTAACCGCCTTTCGCAGCGTTCTTGAATTTCTCGATAAGCGCCTTCTTTTGTTCCGCAGGCATCTTTTCCCATTTGGCTTTCATCTCATCGGTAACGACGGGGACGCCTTTGGGGGCATTTCCGTTAACTTTTCCTGGGCCTTTGGCTTTGCCGGGCTTCTTGCCGCCTTCCGGTCCGCCGCCTTCGCCCTGCTGCTTGATCTGCGGCACGCCCGCTTTCAACTTGCTGTTTTCCCCCACGAGAAGCGGAACGGGATTGATGACCACTTGTTCCCCTTCCTTGAGGCCCTCGCTCACCTCTACCACCTTGTCGTTGTTCATGCCCACGACAATGTCGCGTTCCTGGGGCTGGCCTTCGGCATCAATCACGAAGCACTTGCGCTTGTGGCCCATCTTGATATTGCCCACCACCGATTGAATCGGGATGACCAGAACATTGCCGGTGCTTTCGTCGGCGAAGATGGTGACCTCGCAGCTCATGCCCGGCTTGAGGTTAAGGTCCTCCAGGTTGTCGTCAATCGACACCATGGTTTGATAGAGCTTGACGTCGGCCGACAGCCAATCCTGCGCTGACGGTGTGTTATTCACCCGGGTGACAATTCCCTTGAGCACCCGGCTGGACTTGGCGTCCACTCGGATCAAGGCCTTTTGTCCCGTTTGCACGTGAGAGACCATGGCCTCGTGCACGCGCGTGTTGACCATCATCCGGGTCAAATCGGGGATCTGGATGAGTTTCTGTCCCTCGCTGACATTTTCGCCAACCGCTACCAGGGCCTGCTTGCCGAAGCCGCCGCGGGTGCTTTCGGGAATATAGTAAATCGCCAGGCCGTCTTGCTGGACGTACATCTTCCAGTCCGGGTGTGCGTACATCTTGCATTTGCCGATTTCGTCGATCATGTCCTTCTGCTTCGCCGCATGCTGATCGAGCACGGATTTTTTCGATTTGCGGTCGGAATCCTTGGTGGACTCGTTTGCTTCGGCGCCAAGCTTGGCCTTGAGCCAATCCCGGTAAGCGACGGCGACCTTGCTGCGCAAATCGGTTTCCGTGACCACTTTTTCGAACTTCTCCAGGCTGCGCAAGTCGGTTTCCAGCTTGGTAAGACTGTATTCCGCGCTTTCCTGACGCGATAAGTCGGAATCTGCCTGGGTCTTGCTCATGAAACCCAGTTTCCACATGCGCCGCGACCAGGAGGCGCGTTCCAGCCAGCTGTCCCGGTCTCCCCGGGCCAGCTCAATCTTACCGAGCGTGTCCTGCAGTTTCGCCTGGTAATCACCATCGGGTTGGATCGTGGCAAGCAAGAAGCCGGCGCCCTGCAGCGGCCTGGTTTGAAAGCCGCCGGCCAATGTGCTGACGGCGCCGGCAATCGCTACCGGATCATCTAGCCAGACCTTGCCGATGTACTTCTCCAGGTTGAGCTTGGCGATCAGAAAATTGTTGTACGCTTTTTGGATATCGTTTTCATTATCGATGAGCTGGATCTTGTAATCCTCCTCGGCCTTGATGTAAGCGGCGCGGGCATTATCCACGTTGATGTTCTGATCCTTGAGATTCTCCTGCAATGTGGAATCGTCCAGTTCGATGAGCTTGTCGCCGTGGTGTCTGCCTGGCCTGAGTCCGGCGGCCGCACACAGCGGGGAAGCGGACGGGGATCCCATCATTCCCAGGGTGTTGGCGTAGATCGAGGCAAACGGCTCGCCGCCTTTCACATACGTGCCATCTTCCACTAACCACTTGATCGTGGTGGCGATGCCGGTCTGCGACTTTGCCTTGACCCGGCAGACGAATTCCTTGTTATCGGCCGATTCCAGGGAGCCCCGCTCCACGATCGTCAACACCAGCTTTTCCCGCTTGACCGTCCAGGCGGGCCCGTTGAACGGCGCCTTGCCGCCTAGCAGCCAGAAATACCCTGCCAGGGAGAACAAGACGAGCAAGACGCTGCCAAGGGCGGCCAGAACCCAGACACCCTTGCGGCGTTTTTTCAACCGGGAGGGCAAGCGCGGAGATGAATCGGCAGGTTCGGTTGCTTGAATGGCCATCAATCGCACTCCTGGGTAGGTCGTTCCTGGGGAAGCCTAATCCAACTATATCGGTGTCCCAAAGGCGTAACAAGTTAATTCCGGAAGGATGGGCGACCGGCTCCTCGAGAGAGGGCCTTGCGGAATGCGCAGACCGTAGCACCGATTTGCTGGCTGTAGCGGTTGGAAGGAATTTACGGAGCGCGGTTATCGCCGGACATCTTGCGGTTGCACGTATCTGGTCGGCAGGAGCAGATGATCCTCCGGTTCCACGAATCTGGTTGGCAGAACCAGGTGATGATCCGGTTCCACGCCTGGCACCACCGCATGATCCTGGTAGTCCACGTTTCGGATTGGCACAACCAGTTGATCGTCCTGTTCCCGGTTTCTTGGTGGCAACATCGGGGGGAGCACGCGTGGTTGCCCGGCCGGTTCCGCGTTGTCGTGTCCTGTGCCGCCTTTGTAGGTCACGCTCTCATCCCACAAGCCGCGGGAATCCAGCGGCATGAGTCCCATGTCGCGGTACAGATTGATCCGGTTCTGGAGATATCCGAGCCACTGGTTGAAGAGATCGTTCTGAGCGCCGACGAGTGCGGCCTGCGCATTGGTTAATTGCAGCGTCAAGGCGGCTGCATCACCCGTACCGGGGAGGGGGCTAGGGGGCGACACTAGCGTGGCGCCACCAGAGGGCACCGGAGCAATCACCACCTGCAAGGCCTGAGTCAACACAAAATAGGCCAGCTCCATGTTGTCCCTTTGCACCCGCTGATAGTTGTAGGCGGTAATGCGCAGGTTGCGCAACTGGAAACGAACGGCGAAGGCCACCTGATCCAGGGCGTCCATGTAATTGCGGCGTTGCTGCTGGTATGCAATCAGAGTGCTGCGGTAATTGTTGCGTTCGGTGATCCGGACGATGGGCAACAGGGTATTGAACACCAGATCGTGACGGGTGGATTGCGGGGTGAAGGCCAGGGGGGTGCCCAGTCCCCGCGGCGTGAGGCTATCGATGTGGTATTCGACGTTAAAGGTGCCCATGAGAGCATTGGCGGCCACCTTGATCTTGCGCCAGGAATCGACCAGCTGGGCCTGCTGGTTCATGAGGTCGAGCCGATTTTCGAAGGCCGTCTGAACCACGGTGTTCAAGGCCGTGTCGTCGTCGGCGCTGAGCAGATCGACGTCACCGACGTTGATGGGAGGCAAGGGAGGCCAGCTTTCGCGAATCTGCACCAGGCGTTCCTTGATCGCGCCGGCCAATATTACTACAAATTTTCCGTGAATGATTTTGAAAAGGAACGCCTGCCTTTCACGTTGTTTTTTCTGGTCCTTCAAAGCCAGCCAGGGCCGAGCCTCGTAATCACGCAGCTGAATCTCAAACTCCCCCAGCTCAATGTCGAAATTCAGCTTTTCCAGTTGTTGCTCGTCCTGGGTGCTGAGGGGCCGGCCTTCAACTTCCAGGTCGGTCTTGCGATCCAGAAGCTTGCGGCGCTGGGCCCTCAAATCAGCAAGCCTGGTTTTGATGTCGGCCTGCTTCAGATCCTCCCAGGCCTTCCAGCGCAAGGGCGCTTCCTTTTGAAACGGCAGTCCGTCCACCAGGGGCGATTTGGTCATCACTGTACGCAGCCGGCCACGCAGTTTGTCGGCTTCCTCGAACTTGTCGTACCTTCCCACCTCGTTGATGGCATAGCCGTAGCTTTCTGCAATATCCTCGTATTCGCCGATGATGTCGTAGATCCATTGAATCGGCCCGTCGTCGAGTTCTACCGGCAAGGTCGTGGGCAGGCCCAGCTGAATGCGGAACAGGTCCAGGGCCTGGCGGTATTGCACCCATTGTTGCAAATGGGCTTCGATGGCGCCGAGTAGTTTCTGATGTATCTGGCCCACCTGGAGCGCAGCGACAAAATCGCCTTGTTCCCAGATTTTGAATATCGTCAAGAAAAATTCAAAGGAATGTTGATTCTTGCGGGCGACCACCTGCTGGGCCTTCTGCAAAAGGGTTCCGAGGTAGCCTTGTGGATTGGCGCCAAATGGCGGCACGACACCGAGGCGGCCTCCCGTGCCGGGCGGCACCTGGATATTGGGGGGTGAGCCGACAAATCCCGTAGTTACCGGCGCCGCCCCGGGAACAAAGGGGTTTGGATCGTTGACGGTTCCGGGAGGCAAGGCCGTCACGCCCGCGCCCTGGCCCACGATGAACGCTGCCTGGCCAACCGCAATGAACGTGTAAAAACCCTGCTGGAACCTGGAGTAGTCGCGGACCGCGTACAAGAGATTGCGCTCGGCCTGAGTCAGAGGCTCCAGCGTAACGGCGCGGCCGCCGCCGCGCAAGAACGGCTGCACGAAGTCCAGCGACACATTGGACTGGCTGATCGTTCGAATCTGGGAGTTGGCCAGCGTGCCGAGGTTGATCACGGTCTGGTTGGCGAACTGCACTAGGAGCAAGGCCCCGGTGGAAAACAGCTTGGTGAAGCCGCCAGTGGCATTGGCCGCCCAGGTATTTTGCGAACCATCGACGGATTTGAAACCCGCTTGCTCCCGGATGACCTGGCCCAGGGCGAAACCCTGGGCGGCGAAAGCGAAACGCTCGTCCGTGACCGGCAACGCGGACAGGTACAGGCCCTCCACCGCGGTCTGATACTCCCGGCTATTGAACAGCGCCAGCTCGACCGACTGGTCCAGGTTGATGAGATAAGGCTGTTTCTTCTCGGGCGGAGTTTTTTCAGGCAACAGTCCAGTCCGGCTCACCGGTTTCGCCAGCTCGTTTTTCAACTCATAGGATTCCAAAGCGTCGAACACCGGCGGAAGTGGGCCGGCCGGGCCGATCAGTTTCTTCTTTGTGGGGTCTTCATCCGCGTAAGCGACCCTCCTGGCTTTTTTCTTGCGTTCAGCCAGGACAGCGCGGTTTTCCCGGTCCCATTGTTCGAGTACTTGCAGGTAGCCCGTGCCCTCGATGTAGGCCACCCCCTTGTGTCCAGGTTTTTGCGGATTGGGCGACAGCGTCTTGGCGGCGATATCATCCGGCGGCATGGGCGGCCGGTCCGGGTTCGTCCAGTCGGCAAAGCGCGAGCGCGGATCCGGATACACGTGCAAGTGCTCGATTTTCCAGCGCGTGTCCTTGTCCTTCTCGGCCAGCAAACCCAGGACCTCGCGGTCGGCCTGCTTGCGAAAGAAGCGGCGCGAGCAGCCGGCCCCGGCGAGTAAGCCCAGGACCATGAGCAGCATCAACACCCATGCTTTCCTTCGGGTTGACATGCGCATGTGCCCGCACAATCCGAAAAATCCCCCTATCCGTTATCGGCGGCAAAATTTGCCAACTTGACAGGGCAGAGATTTCTAATGAATTTGGCAAAGGAGAAGCACTGAGAAGGAAGCGCCAGGGCAATCTGAGAAGTTTGGGATTGTTGGACTTGGCCGACCCCGGCAACCTAGACGGTTTCCGCCACCAGCGGGCTGCGGGCCAACCAGGTTTCCAGGTGGTCGAACAGCGATGCGAACATGTCACGCGTGATCGCCCCCATGGTGGCGATCTGCACCAGGCGGCGCTGGGCCAGGTAGGCGCTTTCGCCGCCAATGGCGAATCCCCATCCGCGGCAGCGATGCACAAATTCCTCGGAAGATTCTTCTCCCGGCGGCGCAAAGGTCGTTACCACGGGGCAGGCACAATCTTCCCGGGCGAGCGGCGGCAAGCCAAGTCGGCGCAACTGTTCCCGCACGGCCAGGCCCATCTCCTGATAGCGGTCGTAACTGGCCTGGGCCTTTTCGGGAGTGGCGTATTCCTGCAATGCTGTTTCCAGGGCCAACAGCGTAGGGGATGGGAAGGTGTAACAAGGTCCTTCACTGCGCATGGCGGCGGCGATGTCAAAATAACTCGGCACCCGGCTGCGATCCAGATGCTGCAAGGCTTCCAGGTCGGCGAAGATAATGGCCGTGCCCGCGATAGCTCCCAGCGACTTGCCGGTAGCCCCCGTGGCCAAATACACATCGCGCAGGTCCAGCGGAACGGCGCCCAGGCTGCTGATGCAATCCACGCACACGCGGATATCGCGGGCGCGGGCCAGCTTTACCAGTCCGGGAAGATCGTTCAAGACTCCGGTGCTCGAATCCTGGTGCACGCCCCACACCCAGCTACCGGCCGGCTCCTGAGCCAGAGCAGCTTCCACTTCGTCCAGATCCCACGGCTCGCCCCAGGGCCAGGATAGTATTCGTGGTTCCAGGCCAAAGCGGGTCGCTTGTCGCGCCAGTCGTTCGCCGAACTCCCCGTTAATGAGCATCAAGCCCCGTCCCTTGCGGGGTGAGGAGGCGAGAGCGGCGGCGACGGCTTCGTTCCCCAGGGTGCCGCTGCCGTTGAGGAGGGCCACATCGCGCCCGCCCACGATCTTTCCCAGCAGAGTCCGCACCTTCATGAAGCGGCGAATAAACTCCGGCCCCCGATGGTAGATGGGAGGCTGATGGAACGCCGCACGCACCGCCTCGGCAGTGGTGACCGGTCCGGGTAAGAGACAAACCGGTTCCGCACGCCGCGGCGTTACCTTGTCCATGTGTATTTCCCAGAGTTGTTTGACCCGTTGCATCTTGACCGGGAGCTGGCCGATTGTCAGCACCATGGGCACAAACGACGCTTTGCCGGAAGCGACTGCCGGACCCAGGGCGACAAAACCCAGACGCTGATAGAGTGCCAGCCGCTCCTCCACGCCGGAGATGTACAGGTGCGTGTAGCCATGCGAACGAGCATACTCGTACAGGGACCAAATCAAACCAAAGAACATCGTGCTGTTGCGTTCTTCCGGCTCGATGGCCAGGAGGCGGACTTCCAGGGGCCGCGTTCCTGTTCGTTGAAGGATGCCCGGCTCGCGCAAACGCTCGGCCACCGAAAACGGCGGTTGGTCGTGGGCGCTCACCATGCCGACCACCCGGCTTTCGCGCAGCACAATCAGGTAGGCGTTCTTCTTGTGAAACTTGTCAATCAAGAGGCCGTTACCCGTGTCGGGATGCTGGGGAATCTCGCCCACGAAGGTACGGTGATTGAGGCGGTGTATCTGTTCGAATTCCTGATTGGTTTCCGCTCGTTTGAAAACATATTGGCCAACTCGCAACATTCCTGGACCACCTCCGACGGTGCTCGACCTGCGAAGAAAGCATCCGACGAACCCGCAGGAACGCGACGCGCACGCCCCCCATCCTAGGGTGAGAGATTACAATCACCCGGCGCAGTTTGCAAGGACCAGCTTGGAATTGATTTACAGAAGTGTTAAAAATTGTCAAACTTTGAAGCTTGGAGATTTCGGGCAAAATTCCAGGGAAAACGAATGCTTTTCCGTGGGCAGGCTTTTTTCCGGCCGTGCTCTTGCTTTGCCGGCATGGCCGCGTAGTCATTGGGTAGGCGGCGACCGGGACCGGATTGCTTTCGCTCAAAGAATGTGGTAAAAAATCCCGGTTTTACCGCCTTTTTCGCGCACCTGGCTCTGGTCACGGATC
>Ga0066903_100002224_pt1 | contig 14972 bp, 7 predicted proteins | sample PanSoiMetaGPlot1_FD_67491 | JGI IMG/M metagenome (GOLD analysis project Ga0066903, IMG submission 67491) | Tropical forest soil microbial communities from Panama analyzed to predict greenhouse gas emissions - Panama Soil - Plot 1 (version 2) | ecosystem: Environmental > Terrestrial > Soil >...
ATGACCGCCTCGTCCTTCTACAACGCCAATCTGCAGTCATTCATCGTCGGGGCCGACGGCGTTGCCCAGCCGGGAAGCGCCGCCCTCCTGCCCACCAACTACGCGGTCACCGGCGTGGTCAGCGCCTTCGATGGTACGCAACACATGCTCGCGTTCAGCCACAACGACAGCCTGACGGTCGAGGCGATGCCCGTGTCGACCAGCGGGAGCAGGCTGGGCAATCCGGTGGTCGTCTCGAACAACATGCCGGTGACCGTCGGGACGGAAGAGTCCAGCGTGTCTCCGGCGATCGTGCCCACGTCGAGCGGCTTCCTGATCGGCTACCTCAAGAACTCCAACGCTCCGGGAACCGCCATTCGGAGGACGAACCTCTGGATGGTGCCCGTGAATCGCAGCGCGACGCCCGGCACGCGCGTCGAGCCCCGCCCGAATGCCGTGCAGGGGCCGGTCGTCATGGCCACCGACGGCAGCACGATCATGGCGTTGTGGATCGAATACGGGACGCTGCTGCTTGCGGCGCGCTTCGACGCCATGGGCAATCCGCTCGACGCGACCCCGCTGCTGGTCACCAGCCGCCAGGGTGACGCGATCGGTGATCTCCAGCTGATCTTCGACGGCACGCAGTTCGTGGCGTACTGGAGCCAGAGCCGCGCGACCGCCGGAGGTGGCTCCGCGCGGATTGCGCGGATCAGCAAGGACTTGAAGCTTCTGGACGGCCCCGCCAACGTCGGCGGCCTTCCGGTCGGCAGCGGCAGCACGCCCAAGGCCGCGCCGCGCGTCGGCAGGCTGGGCGCCGGATCGCTGGTGATCTGGGACGGCTATTCGATCACGCCCGCGTTGACCGGCGTCGTCGTCACGCGGTTCACGAACGATGGGCGCGTGCTGGACACCCAGGGGCGCGCCGACGGGATCTTGTCGCTGGGCCCCGTCGCGGGCGCGCCGTTCGCCCAGCATCCGCTTCCGGAGATCCACTGGGGCAACGATCGCGCCCTGCTGGTCTGGATGTATCCGCCGGCCGATCCGCAAGCGGAGACCTTCGGCCTGGATTACGGATTCGCATTTCCGTGGGACGGCGGCGGGTCGGGAACTGGGGGCGCGGGCGGTGCTGGTGGCGCGGGCGGTGCCGGGGGCGCCGGCGGCGCGGGCGGTTCTGGTGGCGGCGGCGCGGGCGGTTCCGGTGGCGGGGGCGCGGGCGGTTCCGGTGGCGGCGCCGGTCAAGGTGTCACGTGCGGGTTCACGATGCCGAACCCCGCTTCTGCCGGACTACCGAACGCTGCGAGCTACGACACCACCGTCGCCGGGATCGTCATCGACAACGTCTCGGGCCTGACCTGGGAACGCCAGCTGACCGGGGCGGCCGCCGGCGCGGGTTGCACCCTGGACGGATCCGGTCTGCAGCTCTGCCCGCAGACGTCCGCGGCCGCGTACTGCGCCGCCGATCGCACGGGTGGATACGCTGATTGGCGCTTGCCCACCTGGCTCGAGCTCTTCTCCCTCGTCGACTACACGGTGGCTTCACCGGCGATCGATCAGACCACCTTCCCGGGAACGCCCGCGACCGCGTTCTGGAGCTCGACCCCGGCCGCCCTGTCGACGACTCAGGGATGGACGGTCAACTTCCAGCAAGGCAGCTACCAGCGAACGTCGACGACGGAGGCCCACAACGTCCGCTGCGTTCGCGGCAACGCGCCGCCGTCCCATTGCTACCCGTCCGGCGCGCGCTACCAGCTTCGCGACGACATGGTGACCGACGCGACGACCGGTCTGGTCTGGCAAAGCTACGGCGGCCCGTCCGGATTGATCTGGATGGACGCGACCGCGTATTGCGCCGCCCAGGGGATGCGGCTGCCCTCGGTCAAGGAGTCCGCGACGATCCTGGACTTCACGCAGAGCCCGTCGAACGGCTACCTCGTCGATCGCACTGTCTTCGCGAAGTCCGGCAGTTTCTGGTGGACGTCGACGGTCATCCTTGGCCAGTACATGAGCGCCTGGTCCGTCTCGACCCAGGACGGCGGCATGGCCATCGACAACTACTACGGCGGGGCCACCGACACGCGCTGCGTGCACTAGCCGCCGTGGATTCAAGGCTGTTTCCGGCGTTCTTCCTGCTCTTGGGCGCCGCCCTCGAATGGCTCGCTCGGCGTTCAGCGCGGCAACAGCGAGCCAGCATATCCGCGTATCGGGCGGCAGCCGTGTCGGCGGTTGCGCTGGCGATCCTCGGCGCGTTCACCGTCGACCGCACCGGTCCCATCTGGGACAGTGAGACCTACTTCCGAATGGCGGCCGGGGGAGGCCTGCTGAACGGTGGGCTGGCGCCCTTTTGTTTTCGGATCCTCACGCCAGCGATCGCGCGGCTGGTCCCGATGCGGTTGGCCGTCAGCTTCGAGCTCATCAATCAGGTGTCGTTGTGGGCGGCGGGCACGCTCGTCTATTGGCTGCTCAGAGCACGCGGCCTCCGCCACGAGACGGCGCTCGTCGGACCCTGTGTCTTGATCCTCTCGAGCTTTTCGAAGTTCGTGCTCTGGTATCGATTTGGCGTTGACCAGCTGGCGCTCCTCGCCATTGTGGCCGTCGCATGGGCGCTGGCGGAACGCCGGATCGTGGTGGCGGCGCTGCTGGCGACAATTGCGGTGCTCGGCAAGGAGTCCATTCTTCTCGTCGCTCCGTTCGCCTACGGCGAGCTACGGACCGCACCGCGACTTCGCCGCAATCTTGCTCTTTGCGTGCTCGCGACGCTGGCTTTCTGGGCCGCGGCGATCGTCGGGTTCGTGGTCTTGAGGATGACGATCCCACACTCGGCCGGCGAAGGCAGCATCGCCCAGACAATCAGCAACTGGGCACGGGCGCGGCTGGGTTCGCCGAAAGGGTTCTGCGAGCTGACGTTGGCGGTGCCGAAGACGTTCGGCGTGATGCCACTGCTGATGGTCCTGAGCGGGCGGCGCACGTTGGCGATCGTCCGGAGGGAGCCTTACGCCGCCGCCACCGTCGTCACCTTCCTGCTCGCCGGAATCTTCGGCGCCGCCGACTACGAACGCGTTTACTTCCTGGCGATTCCATTTGTCCTGATGATCTGCCTTCCGCTGCTCGAGACGTCGCAACTTTCTCCGAAAGAAGTGGTGGCAATGGTGGCCGCGCACGTCAGTCTCCTGGACGTGTTCTCGCCACCGACCTTCCTGGACTTGCCACGCTGGTTCATGACGAATGCTCGATGGCCGGACTTGGCTGCATACGCCGCGAAGGTCGCGCTCTGGACGGTGGTCCTGAAAATCGTCGGGATCGGGAGCACCTTGAAACCGCAGGGCGACGGCGGTTGGACTCAGGGCGGCGCGAGCTCGAAACCGACGCGCGCGGTTTGACCGGACTCGACCACGACCTCGCGTCGCACCGGCGTGCCCTTGCCCAGTGCTTGTGCGACGACCACGTGCTTCCCAGCGGCGATCTCGTTGAAGACGGTCGGCGTGGTCCCGGCAGGTTTGCCGTCGATGGTGATCGCCGCCCAGGTGGGACTGGCGTTCACGTAGAGAGTACCTGAGCCAACCGGCGACTGCCGGGCGGCGCGGGCGGGCGCGTGAACGCGCCCCCGTGGGTGCGCGGGTGCGGGTGCCGGCGCCGGCGTCGGCGTCGGCGTATCGTGCGGCGATTCGGCGATAGGGACCGACGTTTGCGGGGCCGGCATCGGCTTTGCCGTCGCCATCGGGTCAACAGGCGAAGATCCCCGGTCGCGTTCGACAGCGGCGGACGAAGGAGTCGGTTCGGGCAATCGATCGGCGTGTGGTCGCCTCACGAGAAAGCTGGTCACGGCGACGGTCGCCGCCGCCAACGTCGCCAATGTGACCGCCGCCGATCGCCGCCTCCGAGGCGATGAGATGGCGCTCCCCGGCGCGACCGCGGGCAGCGCCGGCTCGGACGCAGGGGCCGACGATTCGCCGCTGGTCGCCGCCTCACGCAACCACCGAACGTGCTCGCCCACCCTGTCCGGCGCGATATGCGCCAGCAGCTCCGCGACCTCGGACGCACCGATGCCGACGCCCGCGGCGCCCAGCGCGGCTGCAAGCGCCCGCTGCATCTCGAGCGCGGTCGAAAAGCGCCCCATCGGATCGGCAGCGAGGGCCCGCGCCGCGATCTCGGCGAGGGCCGCCGGCACGCCGGCAGACTCGTGAAGCGCCGGCACATCGCCGCGCACGATGCTGGCCAGCGTCTCCGAGTCGGTCTGCTGCTTGAACAGGCGCCTGCCGGCCAGCGCTTCCCAGAGCTGTACGCCGAGGGCGAACACGTCGCAGCGCCGGTCGACCGCAGCGCCGCTCGCCTGTTCCGGCGACATGTACCCCAGCTTCCCCTTGATGACGCCCGTCCGGGTCACGCTGGCGCGCAGCGCCGAGTGCGCCACCCCGAGATCCACCAGCTTCACGTTGCCGTCCCAGCTGATCAGCAGGTTGTGCGGCGTCACGTCGCGGTGCACGACGTTCAAAGGTCGCCCCTGCTCGTCGGTCGCTTCGTGAAGGGCGTGAACAGCCGCACACGCATCAGCGACGATTCGCGCCGCGATCCAGGGCGGAATTTTCCCGCCATCATTGAGAAGCTCGAAGAACGACAGACCCGGGACGAACTCCATGGCGAACCACGACAGGCCGTCGTCCACCCCAGCGTCGAACACCTGTGCGACGTTGGGGTGACAGAGCAAGGCGCCGAGGCGCGCTTCTGCCAGCAGCGCCTCGTGATGGCGCGGATCGTCGCCGGCGTGGAACAGCACCTTGATCGCGGCCAGCCGGTGTACGCCGCCGGCCGCTTCCAGCCGGGCCAGGAACACCTCGCCGCTGCCGCCGCGGCCGATCCGGCGAACGAGGCGATAGCGCCCGATGCGGCGTGGCGCTCCGGCGTTCAAAACCGGCCCCGGATGTACAAGACGGTGGTCGCAGCGGCGAGCAGACCGGTGACGACGGCGCCGACTGTTGCCCGAAGCTCCGCGGTCGCCGCCAGATCGTGCAGCTTCTTCTGTTCGTTGACGGTGGTGGAACCGTCGAAGCTGTCGTTGTATTCGCTTCGCCGCTCGAGGGCGACCCAACCGAGCACGCCGGTCGCAATGGCGGCTGCGCCTGTCGCTGCGCCGAGTATCAGCACCGGGCGAGAAACAGGACGGGAGCGCGCCGCAGTCGTCGCGCGCAAGACTGCCGGATCTCCGCCGGGACCGGTGACCGGCGGCAATTGCGACGTTGACGGGCGGCAGATCTCGGCGCTCGCGATCCCGGGCCAGAGCTCGTTGTCGTGCTCGTCGAGCACGCTGGCCGTGACGGTCGCGCAGCGGGCGACGGACACCGGCAGCGCGACGACGAACCGGAGCGGCGCCTCGCCGAGATCGCGTGTCTCGCTTACCCCGCCCAGCCGCACGAGCAGGCGGCGCGCCAGGCTGTCGTCGTTTCGCCCGGCCGTCGCATCCACCGAGACCTGGGCCGAGCCTGCCACGTGGGCGAGCACGACCTTCGGATCGTCGGGCGGCAGCGGCGTGGCGGCGCGATCGAACACCTCGCCGACCTGCGGGCCCACCCAGGACGGCAGACGCAGTCCGCCCTCGAGTCGCAGCGCCCGCCGGAACTCCAGGCCCGCCTTCGCCGGATCTCGCCGCGCCGACGCCACGATCCCGAGCTCGAGGTGAACGCTCGCGACTTGGCGCCGCGTCAGCGCGCCGGAGTCGAGCAGACGTTCCGCTTCCTTCTCTGCGGCATCGAAGTCCGCCGCCTGCACCAGCCCTTCCAGACCCACCGTCGGTCCCCGGGCGTCGACTTCGGCTGCGGCGCGCGCGGGCAGGGCGACGCACATCCCGAGCAGCAGCGGCCCGCCCAGCCGCGAGGTCCGTGCCGCCCAGGGTCCAACCAACTGCGTCTTTCCCATGTTAGCGGCGCCTGCACCGCGGATGGTAACACGTCTCGTCATGCTACCATCGCCGACGGTGACGCAAGAGTGGAGGACGCAGCTCGAGCGCGCGTGGCGGTGCCTGGAGCGATGGGAGGCGACACCGGCGCGAGACGCAGTCGAGAGAGCGCGCGCGCTCGCCGCCGGTTGGGGCGAGGCGCGTGGGATCGCGCTCGCGGACGTGTTGCTCGGGCGGATCACGCTGCTTTCTGGCGGTGATCCACGCGTGCACCCGTCCCGCCCGTCGGTTGGTGACACGACCGACCGCGAGCTCGCGGCCGCCGTCTTGCGCTTCGACGCGGAGATTGCCGCAGCCTTCGGCGCGACGTCGTCGGCGCTTCCAGAGATCCCCTCGCTCGAGGACGACAGCCCGGTCGATGCCATCGCCGCGGCCGCGATCGTCGGCAGTCTGCGGCTCGCCGACGGCGCTCGCAAGCCGCGCCGGATCCCGGGCGCCGGAGCGATCGCGCGGCGCGACGACGCATCGGGATGGCATGACCTCGTCGCGGCGCTCGACATCGAAGCCGACGGCGGCAGCGGGATGGTCGCCGTCGATCGCGCGCTGGTCGCCGGGGATCGCGAGCAACACCGCGCGCTCCTCTGGACCGCGCTCGGAATCCGCGCGCTGCTGTGCGAGCGCCGCGGGGCGCGCAGCGAAGCGCGCGCCACCCGGGAGCGAATGCGCGCGCTGATGGAGACCTGGGCGATCGGCTTGCCCGCGTCAGAGGCGATCGCCGCGCTGGCCCGTCCGGACCGGGCGGCGATCAGCGGGGCCGAGGCGTCGGGCGCCCCGGGCGGCGCGGTCGCTTCGCGGATGGTCGACATCGCGCTCGCGCTGGGGCAGGAGCGCGACGTCGCCCGCCTGATCGACCTGGCGCTCGACGCCGCGCTGGCCGTGACCGGCGCCGAGCGCGGGATCCTGCTGCTGCGCGATCCGCAGGCCGGCTACCGTGTGGCGGCCCATCGCCACGTCGGCGCGGGGGCGAAGGGCGGGCCGCTCGTCGAGCTCAGCTCGACGGTCGCGCGGCTGGCCCTGGAATCGGACGAGGTCGTGCTCGCCAACGAGGTGCGAAGCGATCCGCGCCTCAGCGAGCGGGCAAGTATCGCGCTCGACGTCACGAGCCTCCTCTGCGCGCCGATTCACGCCCGGGGCGAGCGGCAAGGGGCCATCTACCTCGATCGCCGCGCCAAGGGTCAGCCCTTCGACGAGCCGTCGGTCTCGGCGGCGCGCGCCATCGGCAGCATGCTGGCGTCGGCGCTGCTCGGCGCGCGCGTGATCGCCGATCTCGAAGCCCGCTCGCGCGATCTCGAAGTCGCCCGCGACGAGCTCGCCGTGGCCCTCGCCCAGCGCACCGTCGAGCGCGACGACATGAGCCGGCGCCTCGCCGACCTGCGGGACGTCGTCCCGGCCGGCGCCGAATCGCTCGTGGGCCGCGCGCCCGCGATGCGACGCCTCGGTCAGATCATCGCCAATGTCGCGGCCTCCGATGCACCGGTGCTGATCAACGGCGAGACAGGGTCGGGCAAGGAGCTGGTCGCGCGCGCCATCCACGCCGCGAGCGCGCGCCGCGACCGCCCGTTCGTGGCGCTGAACTGCGGCGCGCTGAGCGAGACCTTGCTGGCCGCCGAGCTGTTCGGCGCCGAGCGCGGCGCCTACACGGGCGCCACCACGTCCCGCCCCGGCCTGTTCGTCGCGGCCGACGGCGGCACGCTGCTGCTCGACGAGGTCGGCGACATGCCCCCGGCGATGCAGACGACGCTGTTGCGCGTGCTGGAGACGTCGGAGATCCGGCCCGTCGGCGCCACCCGGTCGCACAAGGTGGACGTGCGGATCGTGGCGGCGAGCCACCGCGATCTCCTGGAGCTCGTACGGCGGGGCAGCTTTCGCGACGACCTCAGATACCGCCTCGAGGTCGTGCGCATCGAGGTCCCACCGTTGCGCGATCGGATCGAGGACCTGCCCGAGCTGTGTCAGCACCTGCTGGAAGACGTGCGGCGGCGCTACAACCTCCCGGCCCGGCCCCTGTCGCCCGAGGCACTTCAGGTCCTTCGTCAGCGGCGATGGCCGGGCAACGTCCGAGAGCTTCGCCACGTGCTCGCCTCCGCCTCGCTGGCCGCGACGGGTGCCTCCATCCTGCCGGAGCATCTCCCGCCCGAGCGCGCGGCCGAAGGTGCGCCCGCCGATCCGGCCACGGTGGATCTTCGCCCGACGGACGGCCACGCGGTCCGGATCGGGACAATCCGCAGCGCGCTCCGGGCGACGGCGGGACACCGCGGCCGCGCCGCCAAGATGCTCGGCATCTCGCGTTCGACGCTGTACCGGTACCTCCAAGCCGGCGGCGAGCCGGACGCTGATCCCGAAGCCGCGGAGGACTGAGCGGCGCCGCTACATCCGCGTACGTTCGGCGACGAACGAGTACGTCAAGGTGCCGCCGACCTGGCGGATGAAATACAACCGGCAACCGTCGGGCGAGATCCACTGGGGATACTCGTCGCCCGTCGTGTTCAGCTCGGCGACGCTGGTCACCGCCTGGAAGGCGTCGTCTCGCGACGGCCGGCTCGTGACGCAGATGTCGATGTTGGGGTCGTCGCCGCAGCCGAAATAGAGTGTGAGCTCGTCGCCGGAGACCACCGGGTAGTTGCCGACCGTGCTCAGCGGAGTGGATTCGTTGCCCGCCACATTCGCCGCGGTGAGATCGAAACGGCGGATCGAGCTCGTCCCGTTGCGATACGAGCCGAAATACAGGGCGGAGCCGTCGGGTAAGACGTAGGGGCTGCCTTGCTCGGCGATCATCCCGGCCTCGAGCATCACGAGCTCGGGCGTCGAGAACTGTTGGCTGATGTCGGTGCGGCTCGACCTGTAGATCTTGTCGTCGCTGCCCGCCCTCGTGCTGTCCATGAACAGCACGAGGCCGTCGCCCGTCACGGTGGCCGATTCGTCCGCCCAGACCTCGTTGAGCGACGTCAGCGGGACCAGAGGCCTGAATGCATCGCTGCGATGCCCGCGCGACGCGCTGTACAGATCGGTCGTCAGATAGTTCCCAGGCCCTTCCGCCACGTACGCGGTCAGCTCGTCGGGCGACAGCCGGACCGTGAACTCGGTCCCCGGATCGCGGTTCAGTCCGTAGACGAGCATCGGCTCCCCGAACGGCATCGACGTGTCGCAGGTCGGCCCGGGCGGCGGGCCGTCTCCGGAACCGTCCTCCGCATCCCCGCCGGATCCGGTGTCGATCACGCCGCCCTCGCTCGACGAGCCGCCATCCGGAAGCGGGTGTAACGGCCCCAACAGCTCACAACCGAATGCGAGCCCTGCAGCCGAGATCAGGGCGGTTCGTCGCCCCAGCGACGGCAACCTGATCACCTTCTCCGCTCCGCGACGTACGTGAAGGTTCCCCCGATGGCGAGAGTTCGGGAGAAGTAGAGGCGGCAGCCGTCGGGGGAGATCCACTGGGGATACTCGGTGTCCGACGTGTTCAGCGTGTTCACGCTCACCGGCGGATCGAATAGACCATCGACAGACGTTCTCGTCCCCACCCAGATGTCAGCATCATAGGGTGAGTTGCCGATGGCGAGGTACATCGCGAGCTGGTCGGACGTCACCACCGGAAATCGCGCCATCGGTCCAGGCGAATCGATCTCCGACGTTATAGCGGCCATCGGGATCCTTTCACTCATCGTCAGGACCGCGTGGTGGACGGCGTTGCGCACGGGCCAGTTGGAGATGAAGTAGAGGGCCGACCCGTCCGGCATGACATACGGGTCGAACTCATCGGTCTGGGGCGTGGTCTCTTCCAGGACAAGCAGGTTCGGCGGCCTGAAGGGCTGATCGGTCGAGTCGCGGATAGCTGAATAGATCCTCGTCAGCCCGCTGCGATTGCTGTCCATGAACAATGTCAGTCCGTCGGCAGTGACCGACACAGACAGATCCGCGGTCGACCCGTTCAGCGGCGCCATCGGAACCAGCGGCCCGAACGGATCCGATCGGCTTGGGCGCGTCGTCACATACAGGTCGGCGGTTTTCGAGGAGTCTCCGGCGGCGAGGTAGGCGGTCAGCTCGTCGGGCGAGAGGTTGATTCGATATTCGTGACCGGGATTGCGGTTGAGCCCGTCGACGAGCACCACGTCAACGAACCGCATCGACAGGTCGCAGTGCACAGTGGGCGGCGGGCCGTCACCCGCGTCGCTGCCGCCGCCGCCCGTCTCGTCCGCGTCTGGGCCGCCGCCGATCGTTCCTGGCTTGCCTGGCGCGTCCCCCGCGTCGACGCCAGGAAGCCGTTTGAGCGGCGCGACGAGTTCGCAGCCCGCCGCCAGCAGCAGCGCTGGAAGCAGAACGACAGCTGGTCGCGCGGGGAAAGAACGCATCGCCTCCAGCACCGCGACGGTAGCACGCCATTCGATCATTGCGGATCCCTCGGCAGATTCGGTTCGGGCGCGCGGCGCGACGTCATGGCGCATACGTGCTCTCAAGATCGATACCAATCCGTGAGCTCACCCTTGCTGGACGCTCCGCCCGGGGCGATGTCTCACGATTGTCTCAGGACGGGACGGACCGCCGTCCGCTGAGACGCCAGATGAGACGTTGGGGGCCGGGCGCACGCGGATGTCCGCGCGGGCACGCGCGTTGCTCCTGGCGAGCCGCGCGCGGACGGTCACCCCATTCCCTCGGAGCCCGCCCATCATGACCCTACGGCACTACCTGTCTTGTCCAAGTTTGCCCTCTCCACGTGCTCGCTTCGCTGCCCGAGCGATCGCTGCACTGGTGCTCGCCGCTGCGCTCGCCGGTTGCGACGGTCGAGCGCCGGATCTCGAACGGACCGGCGACATCCACGCCGCGATCCGATCGAGCGCCGGCACCGTTCCGCGGACTGACGGTTCGCGGGCAGCGGCATTCGCCGCCAAGGCGGCGATCTATCGCAAGCTCGCCGCTCGAGACCGGCAGGCATCGGTGACGCTCGCCGCGTTGGCCGCGCGGCCGGCCCCGCTCAGCGGCCCCGAAGCGAGGGGCGGCGCCCCCTGGCGAAGCGCGAACGCGCCCATCATCGCGAGCCCGCACGCCACCACCGCAGCCGGCGACGTGGCTGTCATGGCACCCACGATCGCGGAGCAGACGCGTGACGCAGCCGCATCCCGCGCGGAACGGCTCGCCGTGTTCGCGCAACGCGCCGCCGATTTCCATCGCCAGCTCGCCCGGACCCAGTCGGCCGGGAAGGGGGGCGCGCGATGATCGCCCGCAGCGAAAGAATCCTCTGGGTGGCGCTCCTGGGCCTCACCGGCGTGATCGGAGGCTGTTCGGTCGCGGCGCCCAGCGCACCGGCTGAATCAGACAAAGTCGTGACCGTCAGGTCGGCGCTCTCGAGTGACGTCGTGGTCACCGTCGTCGACAGCGACGGCCAGCCCCAGGTGAGCGCCGAGGTGCTCGCCGCGGACTCTTCGGGCAGCTTCGTCGACATCCAGTACACGGACGACAACGGGCGAGTCACCTTCACGCTCGATCCCGGCGGATACCAGTTCGCGACGCCGGGGATCGACTACTACGTGTTTTGGAGCGGCCCCTCCGACAGCTGCCAGGTCCCGAGTTGCACGGCCGCGACGATCACGGTGACCCACCCCGTCCTGGTGACGGTCGCGGACACCGACGGCAACCCGATGGGCGATCTCGAGGTGCTGGCCCAGCACACCGACGGAAGCTACGAGAACCTCGACTTCACTGAAGACAACGGACAGGTCTCGATGTCCGTCGCCGCTGACTCCTACCGTTTCGTGGTCCCGATCAACGACCAGCTCTTCCCGAGCGGCGATCCTGGCAGCTGCACGGTTCCCGGGTGCACGGCCGTCACGGTTTCGATCCCACCGCCGGTCATCGTCACCGTGCGCAACGCCGACGGAACGCCGCGCGTCGACGAGCCCGTGCGGGCACAGAGTCCGGACGGTGAGTGGGTCAGCAACGTCTACACCGACGACAGCGGGCAGTCCGTCATGTACCTCCCCGTCGGCAGCTACCGCTTCGTCATATTCAGCGACAACATCATGTACACGAGCGGCGCGCCCGGGCACTGCACGGTGCTCGGCTGTCGGTCGGCGTCGATAACGCTGCCGGCGCCGGTGGTGGTCACCGTCGTCGATGGAGCGGGCGCGCCGATCGCCAACCAAACGGTCACGGCGGTCGAGCAGGCCTGCGGCGCCACGGTGTCGGGGGATACCGATGACGAGGGACACGTCGCCCTCCAGTTGTCGAACGGCGCCTGGCAATTCAAGGCGACCTGCGGGTGCGAAACGTTCACCAGCGGCGAGCCGGGGTTGTGCACGGTCCCCGGCTGTACGACCGCCCGCATCGTGATGATCTGCGGCGGTTGCACGGGGCGCCCCGACGGCACCGCGTGCAACGACGGGAACGCCTGCACGCGGACCGACACGTGCCAGGCGGGCGCCTGCGTGGGTTCGAATCCGGTGACGTGCACGGCGCAGGATCAGTGTCACAGCGAGGGCACGTGCAACACGGCCACGGGCGTCTGCTCCAATCCGGCGAAGGCGGACGGTACCAGTTGCAGCGACGGCAACGCCTGCACGAGCGGTGACACCTGTGTGGCGGGAAGCTGCGCGCCGGGAGCGCAGAGCTGCGTGTCGATCGCGATCGAGGAGACCTCGGGCAATGTCAGTGCGGCGCCACAGCTGTCCGTCAACGTCGCGGCCGGCGCGGGCGCAGCGGTGCCGGGCGACCTGGTCGGCTTCACGGCGCATGTCACGAACACCGGGACGCTGGTCGACATGTTCCCGGGCACGTTCACGATCCACAACCAGGGCTCGTCGACGTTCGTGGTCGGCGGCTACCAGCAGACGCTCGAGTACCTGTCCGTGGCGACGCACGCCTGGGTGCCGTTCGCGAAGGTCGCCTATGACGCCAACAACAACCCGGTGTCGGACCCGAACCTGTTCCCGCTGGTGTGGGAGCTGCTGTCGCCCAACGACGGCGACGGCGCGACGTTCGCGGCCAGCGTCCCCGGCACGTCGATCGCCGCGGGCGGCTTCGCGCAGTGGCGCTTCCGGCTGTCGCCGGTGCTGCCCGCCGACATCGTCAACATCATCTTCGACCCCGCGCAGGCGAGCGGCCTGCGCGCCGCGATCCACTTCGACCTTCCGGCGGGCGCAGCGGCGCCCGCGCCGGCCACTGCAGACCTCGGCAGCGCGCTCGCGGGTGTCACCGGCGCCGTCAACGACGCCGGCGTCAACGTCTTCTTTTCGTCGATCTTCTTCGTCGATGCCACCGGCACCGCGCTGTCGCCCTTCGGCAGCGGCCCGCTCGCGCCGGGCGCGACGCGGATGTTCGCGGGGCAGGTGGCGGCGCCTGCCGTGCCGGCGCGCGATCCCGGCGACGCGGACGCGACCTATTTGTCGAGGCTGACCGCGGACATGAACGCTTTCGGTTACGACCCGGTCGCGCGTACGACGGGACACGCGCTGACCGGCGATCCGCCAACGGCCGGGGCCACGACGCACGTGAATTTGCAGATTCCGATCGTCACGCCGACCAAGTCGGGCCCGGCCGCTGCCAACGCCGGGTTGACGTTGCCGTACAACGTCGCGCTCGCGAACAGCGGCACGGCTGTCGCCAGCTTGCTGGCGATCACCGACAGCGTCGACGGTGCGCCTGTTTCGGGCGCCAGCGTGTCGGCCCCGACGACCGTCGCAGGTGGCGCGATCGGGGCGGCGACGGTCAACGCCCCCACGCCGCTCGGCCGAGCGGCCGGTCCAATGACGGACGTCGTCGGCGTCAGCTGGAAGGACAAGAACGGCAACATCTACGGCCCGGTGTCGTCGGCGTTCACGACCACGCTCTCGGCGGGGCATCCCGAGGGTTACCTGTCGATCTCTGGTGGAACCGACTTCCCCGATCTGACGGGCACGACCAAGGCGCTGACTGCGATCGCGCTGGATCCGTTCGGCAACCCTGCGCCCGGCATTGCCGTTCACCTGGCGGTGACGGGCGTGAACCCGCAGGCCGTCGACCTGACGACCGATGCGAGCGGCCACGCCACGTTCTCGTACAGCGGCGCGAACCTCGGCACCGACACGGCGGTCGCGTCGGCGACCATCACCACGACGCTGGTGACGTCCGCGCCCGTGACGGTCCAGTGGGCGTCGTCGGTCGGCACGCCGTGCACGGGCCGCGGGACGCCGCTCGACGTGGTGATGGTGATCGACGTGTCGCCCTCGATGATGGACGAGGGAAAGATCCAGGCCGCGAAGGCCGCGTCCGACGCGTTCATCGACGACCTCGACTTTTCGCGCGACCAGATCGGCGTCGTGCTGTTCAACGGCGGCGCGGGGCTGTTCCAGCAGCTGACGACTGACGGTGCGACGGCGAAGACGAACAAGAACGCGGCGATCGACGTCTTCATCGCCCAGTGCGCCGGCATCTGCCCCGGCGGAACAAACTTCCCGGTCGCGCTGGACACCGCGCTCGATGAGCTTGGCAGCACGCGCCACCGTGCCGGGGCGACGCCGGTGATCACGCTGCTGTCGGACGGCGGCAACACGGGCGCCGATCCGGCGCCGGAGCTGGCGCGGCTGCGGGCCTCGGGCGCCAGGGCGATCTCGATTGGCCTCGGCTCCGACATCGACGGCGCGTTGCTGCGATCGATCGCCAGCTCGACCAACGATTACTTCTACGCGCCGTCCGCCGCCGAGCTGGCCTGGGCCTACAACAGCGTCAACCAGGATCTTTGCCGCAACCACCAGCCGATCGTCAGCGCCGGCGGCAACCAGAGCTTCTACGAGGTGCGCCTCCCCGATTCGCTGCAGCTGAACGGCGAGATCCACGACGACGGCCCGCCTGGCGACACGCGCCTGACCAGCACGTGGTCGCAGGTGAGCGGCCCGGCGCCGGTCGACTTCCTCGACGCGACGTCACCGGTGACGCGCGTCCTGTTCACGACGCCCGGCACCTACGTGCTGCAGCTCGCGGCGACGGACGGTTTCCTGACCGTCGCCGACCGCGCGACCGTCACGGTCGATCCCGACCCGTCGATCGTCGGCGCGAACCTGCTGGTCGCGCTCGCGACGCCCGG
>Ga0066903_100002225_pt1 | contig 14969 bp, 10 predicted proteins | sample PanSoiMetaGPlot1_FD_67491 | JGI IMG/M metagenome (GOLD analysis project Ga0066903, IMG submission 67491) | Tropical forest soil microbial communities from Panama analyzed to predict greenhouse gas emissions - Panama Soil - Plot 1 (version 2) | ecosystem: Environmental > Terrestrial > Soil >...
AGCGCGATCGCGCCGCCGTTGACGTTCACGCGATCGCGGTCGAGCCCGAGTTCCTTCTCGACCGACAGGTACTGCGCGGCGAACGCCTCGTTCACCTCGATCAGATCGACGTCCTTCAGCGTCAGGCCGGCTCTCTCGAGCACCCTGCGCGTGGCCGGCACGGGCCCCATCCCCATCAGCGTCGGCTCGACGCCGACGTAGGCCCAGTGCGTGAGCTTGGCGAGCGGCTTCAGGCCGTGCGCCTTCACGCCGGCCGCCGACGCCAGCATCAGCGCGGCGCCGCCGTCGACGATGCCGCTCGCGTTGCCCGCGGTGACGCAGCCGTTCTTGCTGAACGCCGCCGGCAGCTTCGCGAGCCCCTCCATCGTCGAATCCGGTCGGAGGTGATCGTCCTGCGCGAAGAGCTCGACGCCTTTGCGCGATTTGATTTCGACCGGGACGACTTCGTCCTTCAAGCGCCCTTCGGCCCACGCCTTCGCGGCGAGCTGCTGGCTGCGGATCGCGTAGGCGTCCTGCTCCTCGCGCGTGATGCCGTACTTCGCCGCGCAGTTCTCGGCGGTGCCCGCCATCGTGCAGCCGCAGTGTGTGTCGAGCAGCGCCGACCACAGCGTGTCTTCGAGATTCCCCTGCCCGAGGCGCAGGCCGCTGCGCAGACCGCGGATCACGTGCGGCGCCTGGCTCATGCTCTCCATGCCGCCCGTGAGCACGATGTCGGCTTCGCCGAGCTGGATCAGATGCGCGCCGTTGATCGCGGCCTGGATGCCGGAGCCGCAGAGACGATTCACCGTCAGCGCCGGGACCTCGATCGGCAGCCCCGCTTTGAGCCCCACGTGCCGCGCGCCGTACACCGCGTCGGAGCTGGTCTGCAGCACGTTGCCGAACACGACGTGCTCGACGTCCTGCGCTTTCACGCTCGTCCGCTCCATCGCCGCGCGCGCCGCGATCGCGCCCAGGTCGATCGCGGAGAAATCCTTCAACTTGCCCGTGTACTCCCCCATCGGAGTCCGAGCGCCGCCCAGAATATGAACGTCAGTCATCGCCTTCCCCGTTGCTGCTGCTGAGACGCGCCGACGGCAGCGGCCACGAAGGTCACAAAGGACACGAAGATCACAAAGCCAAGTAGGTTTTTCTTCGTGATCTTTGTGGCCTTCGTGATCTTCGTGGCCCGCCGCCGTCGGCGCGTTTCAGCGGATCTCCCCTGTTATGTAGTCTCCGGCCTCCCGCGTGCCGAGCGTACCGCCGATGTCGGCAGTCACATGGTTCTCGCGGACGGCCTTCAGTATCGCCGCGTTGATCGCGGCGGCTTCCTTCTTCAGTCCCAGCGTCTCGAGCATCAGCGCGGCGGACGCGATCGCGCCGATCGGGTTCGCAATGTTCTTGCCGGCGAACTTCGGCGCGGAGCCGTGCACCGGCTCGAACATCGACGTCTTCCCCGGGTGGATGTTCCCCGACGCCGCCATCCCGAGGCCGCCCTGGAACGTCGCGCCGAGGTCGGTGACGATGTCGCCGAACAGGTTGTTGGTGACGATCACCTCGAACTGGCCAGGGTCGAGCACCATGTACATCGCGAGCGCGTCGATGTAGTAGTGCGTCGCCTGGATGCCGGGATACTCGGCGGCGACCGTCTTGAACACGCGCTGCCAGAGCGCGTGTCCCTGCTGCATGGCGTTGCTCTTGTCGGCCATGCACACCTTCGTGCGGCCGTTCGCCTTCGCGTACTCGAACGCGTAGCGGACGATCCGGTTGACGCCCTTGAAGGTGTTCAACTCCTCCTGGATCGCGACCTCATCGTCTGTTCCGGCTTTGAAACGTCCGCCGACGCTGACGTAGAGCCCTTCGGTGTTCTCGCGGAAGACGGCGAAATCGACGTCCTTCGGCTCGCGGTTCTTGAGCGGGCACAGCCGCGCGTCGAGCAGCTTCACCGGCCGGTAGTTGACGTACAGATCCAGCTCGAAGCGCGTGCCGAGCAGAATGTCGCGCGCGTGCCGGTTGTCGGGCACGCGCGGATCGCCGAGCGCGCCGATGAAGATCGCGTCGAAGTCGTCGCGCAGCATCGCGTAGCCGTTGGGCGGCATGGTGATGCCCGTCTCGAGGAAGTAGTCGGCGCCCCACGGCAGTTCCTCGATGGAAAACGACCGCCCGTACACGTCGCCCACCCGCCGCACGACCTTCAGCGCCTCGGCGGTGACGTCCTTCCCGATCCCGTCGCCTGCGATGACAGCTATTTTCGACATTGATCAGCGTCAGCCATTCGTCGTTGTCGCCATTCGGCATTCGTCATTCGGCATTCGTCATGGACTCGAGGCCGATAGCCATCCCCATGCCCCCTGAAACACACAGCGTGGCGAGGCCGCGCTTCGCCTTGCGCCGCAGCATCTCGTAGATCAAGGTGACGACGATGCGCGTGCCGGTGCAGCCGATCGGGTGGCCGAGCGCGATCGCGCCGCCGTTGACGTTGAGTTCCTCCGAGGGGATCGGCAGATCCTTCAGGACTGCGACCACCTGCGCGGCGAAGGCTTCGTTCAGTTCGACGAGATCGAAGTCGTCGAGCGACAGGCCCGTCTTCTTCAGCAGCTTCTGCACGGCGGGGACTGGACCGATCCCCATCCGCTTCGGATCGACGCCTGCGCTCGCCCAGCCGAGGATCTTCACGAGCGGCGTCAGGCCGCGCGCCTTCGCGACGTCCGCGCTGGTGACGACCACCGCCGCGCCGCCGTCGGTGATGCCGGACGATGACCCCGCCGTGATGATGCCGCCGTCCATCTTGTCGAAGACCACCGGCAGCTTCGTCAGGCTCTCGATCGTCGTCCCCGCGCGCGGATGTTCGTCGGCGGTCAACGTCTGGTCCTTGCCCCTCCCGTCCTTGAACGTGACAGGCGCGATCTCGTCCTTGAAGAGGCCCGCGGCGATGGCGCGCTCCGCTTTCTGCTGGGACTCGAGCGCGTAGCGATCCGACGCGTCGCGGGTGATGCCGTACTCGCGCGCGAGGAGCTCGACCGTCTCGCCCATGATGAGGCCGCAGACCGAGCACGTGAAGCCGTCGCGATACATCGCGTCGACGAGCGTGACGTTGCCCATCTTGTGGCCCCAGCGCGCGTCTTCGCTGTCGACGAGGTACGGCATGCGCGACATCGACTCGATGCCGCCGGCAAGGACGATCTCGGCCTCGCCGAGCAGGATCGACTGCGCGCCCGTCGCGATCGTCTGCATGCCCGACGCGCACGCCTTGTTGATCGTCTGCGCGGGCACGCGGTCGGGGACGCCGGCGCGGACGCCGACCTGGCGGCCGGGATTGGGTCCCGATCCCGCCTGGCGCGCGTGGCCGATCAGGACCTCGTCGACGTCATCGGGCGCGACACGCGCGCGCTCGAGCGCGGCACGCGCGGCCACGGCGCCGAGCTCGGCCGGGTGCACGTTCCTCAGCGCGCCGCCGTACTTCCCGATCGGCGTGCGCGCAGCGCCGACGATGACGATCTCCCTGGCCATAACCTCCAAGGATACAGCACGGGCGTCCCGCGTCGCGGCAGCTGCGAAGAGCTTCACAGGAGGTCAGGAGGTCAGGAGATCAGGAGGTATTTAAGAAAGCTTGTAGCTTCCGCCTTAAGGCGGAATGAATTCAACTAGATCGGCTTCCGCCTTCAGGCGATTCCGCCTAAAGGCGGAAACTACAGGAATCCCTCCTGACCTCCTGACCTCCTGTGATCCGTCGGCAGCTGCCGCGATCAAGCCCGCGACGATCACTGGATGGCCCCCCGGCACTGGTAATCCCAGATGTAGACGTCGACGAGGAATCCGACCGAATCGGCGACGTTCGAGTAGCCCTGAAGGTAGACGCGGTACGTGCCGGGTTTCAGTTTCGCGCGGCCCGACACGCCACCGGGTTTCGCCGGCCCCGCATAGATCGGACAGAGCGGCGCAGCGCCCGGGTACGGACCGTCGAACAGCGTCTGACACGACGTCGGAACGATGAACGCGTCGACGCCTCCGGGCTGCGTCGGCAGGTTGGTGTTCGAGAGGCTGAACTCCGCGTCGCTCGTCTGGCCTTTCAACGCGACATCCTGGTACCTGGCGCCGCCGCAGCAGGGGACGGTCGCCGACGGACCGTTGGGCGCGACCGTCACGCGATCGTGTTCGCCGAGACCGCAGTTGTGGGTGCCGCAGCCGCTCAACGAGGCGGCGACACACAGAAAAAGGAGAAGGCGACCCATGGACAGCGGCTCCACGGCAGGCGGCGGCAGACACCTTACACGAAACTGCACGCCCTGACTAGATCCAAAGTACTGGATCGAAACCTTCAACCTTCCCGATCCGATCCATGCGGTTTTGAGGTACCGTTGCGGGGCTTATTGACGAATCCCTAATAAACGGGGCCGAACGACCCCAGGGATGGGCTGGGTACGGTGTGTGCGTATAGCACTTTTATCCCGGCCAGACGATCGGCTTGTGCGTTGCCGAATCGTCGTGTCCCGCCGGGTCGATCAAGCAGCAGGAGGATGGTTTGATGCGTACTCGTGTTTTCGCGGCATTGTTCGCGATGACGCTGTTCGCGTGGCCGGCGGCGGCGCAGGAACAGCGTGGTGCAATTGAAGGCGTGGTGAAGGACTCGCAGGGCGGCGTGCTGCCCGGGGTCACGGTCGAGGCGAAGGGCGCCGGCGGCGGCGTGCTCTCCACCACGACCAACGAGACCGGGAGCTTCCGCTTCCCGTCTGTGCTTCCTGGTTTTTACGAGGTCAGCGCGACGCTGGGCGGTTTCAAGCCCGCCAAGGTCGGCGACGTCGAGGTCAGACTCGGCAACGTCAAGAGCGTGGCGTTCAACCTGCAGCTCGCGACGGTCAGTGAAAACGTCACGGTCACGGCCGAATCGCCGATCGTCGACGTGAAGACGAGCGGCAAGTCGACCAACATCCGCGCCGAGCAGGTCAACCTCCTGCCGCACGCGCGCGACTTCACGTCGCTCGTCACGCAGGCGCCCGGCGTCAACCAGGAGGCCAAGTCGGCCGGCGTCATGATCGACGGCGCGGCCGCGGCCGAGAACCGGTACGTCATCGACGGCATCGAGACGACCAACATCATCGGCGGCCTGTCGGGCCAGAACCTCCTCGCCGACTTCGTCGAAGAGGTCCAGATCAAGTCGACCGGGTATTCCGCGGAATTCGGCGGGTCCACCGGCGGCGTCATCAACGTGCTGACCAAGAGCGGCACCAACAGCATTCACGGCACCGGGTCGGTCCAGGTGCAAGGGTCGAACTTCAACGGCGCCAACAACCAGTCGCTGCGCGCCGTCACCGGCGATGCGACCAAGGCGGAATACCACGTCTATCCGAAGGACGACTCGACCCGGTACGAGCCCGGCGCGTCGGTCGGCGGACCCGTGAAGACGGACAAGATGTGGTACTTCGGCGCCTATCAGCCGGCCTACACCACCACGAAGCGTCACGTCGACGCCACGACCGCCGGCATTGCGACGGCGAACACGTCGAACACGACCAACAAGCAGGAAGTGCAGTACCTGACGGCGAACGTCAAGAACCAGTTCGGCAACAAGCTGCAGACCCGCGTCGCCTTCAACAACAGCTGGAACAAGACGCAGGGCGGCCTCGCCTCGCTGACCGGCAGCGACTCGCTGACGACCGATTACAGCAAGGGGACGAAGAACCCGAACTACTCGATCTCGGGTCAGGCTGACTACACCGTCAGCCAGAACCTGCTGGTGTCGGGCCGTGTCGGCCGCTACCTGCAGAACTCGCACGACTTCAACGTGAACAACGTCGTGCGCTACTCGTTTGCGACGCCGAACATCGGCATGGCCGGCGTGCCCGCGCAGTACCAGCACGACAACGGCTACACCAACGTGCCGAGCAACAGCGGCGTGGACCACGACCTGCAGACGCGCAACTTCGTGCAGGGCGACGCGACCTGGTTCGTGAAGGCCGGTGGCCAGCACCAGGTCAAGGGCGGATTCCAGGTCGACCGCCGCGCGAACGACGTCGTCAGCGGCGAGCTCAAGAACCTCGTGACGCTGACCTGGACGACGACCGGTCAGGGCTGCCCCTATGGGTCCGGCCCTTTCGGTTGCTACGAGGTGCGTGCTAACGGACCGTCGCCCTCGCAGGGCTTCATCACCCAGGGCAACGTTCAGTCGAACGTCTACGGGGTGTTCGCGCAGGACACGTGGAGCGTCAGCAACCGGCTGACGATCAACCTCGGCATCCGCACCGAGAACGAGAACGTTCCGGCGTACGCGACCGCCTCGGACGTTCCGCCGAACCCGATCAAGTTCGGCTGGGCCGACAAGACGGCGCCGCGCCTCGGCTTCGCGTATGACCTCAAGGGCGACGGCCGCTCGAAGGTCTACGGGTCGTGGGGCATCTTCTACGACATCTTCAAGCTGAACATGCCGCGCGGCTCGTTCGGCGGCGAGAAGTGGATCTCGTACTACTTCTCCCTCGACAACCCGAACTTCGAGGCGATCAGCGGGGCCAACGGCTGCGTGCCGACCTGCCCGGGAACGTTCTACGGCAGCACCGACTTCCGCCAGCCGTCGGTGAAGCCCGGTGTCGACGTCGCGCCGCCCGGAGGGATCAAGCCGATGCGGACGCAGGAAACGTCGTTCGGCTTCGAGCACCAGATCAGGCCGACGCTCGCGGGGAGCATCCGGTACGTCCACAAGAACCTCAACCGTGCCATCGACGACGTCGGCGACCTCTGCCCGCCGGCGGTGTGCGGAGCGGGCGCCGAGTCCTACATCATCGCCAATCCGGGCGAAGGCCTCGTCGACCAGTTCGACATCTCGAGCGGCACCAGCCTGTTCAAGCCTCAGTTGGACGGCGGGGTGTTCCCGTCGAATGCGGTACTGATCTCGATGCCGCAGGCCAAGCGCGAGTACAACAGCGTCGAAGGCCGCATCGAGAAGCGGATGTCGAACAACTGGTTCCTGGTCGGCAGCTACACCTGGAGCCGTCTGAGCGGCAACTACTCGGGCCTGTCGTCGTCTGACGAAAACGGTCGCGATAACCCGAACAACTCGCGCGACTACGACTACCCGGTCATGTCGTTCAACGGCCAGGGGCAGCCGCTCGAGGGCGTGCTCGACACGGATCGCACGCACCAGATCAAGGCGAACCTGGCGTATCTCTTCAAGACGAACACGTCGGTCGGTCTGAACCAGTTCGCGACGAGCGGCACGCCGCTCACGCGTCAGGTTCCCATCATCGCGCCGGACAACTATCCGGTCCGCTACGCAGGCCGCGGCAGCGAGGGGCGCACGCCCTTCTTCTCGCAGAGCGACGTGTTCGTGCAGCAGTCGATCAAGATCGGCGGCGGCCGCGAAATGCAGCTGCAGCTGAACGTGCTCAACGTGTTCAACCAGCGCACGGTCATGAACGAAGTGACGACCGTGCGCCGGACGGGCGCGATCCCGCTCGGCACCGGCTACTACACCGAGGCGGCGTTCTACGCCGGCCAGATCAACTGGGATCAGCTGATCGCGAAGTCGGTGGCCGACGGCAAGATGACGCTGAATCCGCAGTTCGGAATGGCGAACTCGTACCAGGCGCCCATCTCGGCGCGCTTCGGTGTGCGGTTCACGTTCTAAGCCACGGATCGCCACGGATGAACACGGATAAACCGTAGTCATCCGCAGTAAGATGAGCCCCGCGGGTTCCGGCCCGCGGGGCTTTTTTCTTTCCGGAGGCACGATGCGACACACCGCCCTGCTCGTCGTCTTGCTGGGGTTCGCCGGAGTCGCCACGGCGCAGGTCCCGACCGCAAAAGGCGCCAGCCTCGAGGCGAAGCGCGCCAACGACCACTACAAGCGCGGCTGGGAGTCGATGCGCAAGGAAGCGTGGGAAGACGCGGCGAAGGAATTCCAGTCGGCCATCGACAGCGACGATCGATTCGCGCTCGCGTACTACTCGCTCGGCCGCGCCCACATGGGCCGCCACGACTTCTCCAATGCAATCACGGCGTACACAAAATGCCGTGAGCTCTATCTGAACGCCGGCGGCGACCGCCTGTCGAACCAGTCCGACACCAAGCGGATCATCGAGGATCGCATCCTCGAACTCCAGACGACGATCCAGCAAGCCCAGCAAGGCCCGACGGGCAAGGGCTCGTCACAGTCGCAGTCGCTCTACCTGCGCGAACTGCAGAACAATCTCGATCGCCTGCAAGAAGCGCGCAATCGTTCGAACAACGTGCAGATCGAGATCTCGGTTCCCTACTTCGTTCCAATGGCACTCGGCGCGGCGTACTTCCGCAACAACCAGTTCGCCGAGGCTGAGCGGGAGTACTTAGCTGCGATCCAGGCGAACCCGGGCTCGGGCGAAACGCACAACAACCTCGCCGTGCTCTACCTCCTGACAAACCGCATCGACCTCGCCGAGAAGGAAGTCGCGAAGGCTGAGGAGACCGGGTTCAAAGTGAACCCCGGCCTCAAGGACGACATCCGCAAGCGCAAGTCCTAACGCAAGAGCCGGATCCACCGACGCACTGACGAGAGCCTGCTCAGCAGGGACCAAACCGCAGATTGCGGTGACGGGCGGAAGTGTGCTGCGTATAATCGGCCCGCGGGTCACAAGCCCCAGGAGGATCCATGCGCAAACGTATGTTCGCGGCGCTTATGGCGCTTGCGCTTGCGCTCCCTGCGGTGCCGGCAGTGGCACAGGAGCAGACAGGCGCGATTCAGGGGACGATCAAGGACGCGCAGGGTGGCGTCCTGCCAGGTGTAACCGTCGAAGCGAAAAACCAGGCGACCGGTGCCGTGCAGTCCACGGTCACCAACGAGACGGGAATCTACCGGTTCCCCGCTCTCGCCCCAGGCCGGTACGATTTGAGCGCGAGCCTCACGGGATTCGCGGCAGCCAAGAACACCAACGTCACCCTGCAGCTCGGCGCGGTCCTGACGATCGATCTCTCGATGGGACTCGCCGGGGTCAGCGAGAACGTGCAGGTGACGGCGGAATCACCACTCATCGACGTCAAGCAGAACGCCAGCGTGGCGGTCGTCTCGCAGGAGCGCATCGACCGCATCCCGAAAGGGCGTGACTTCACCAACGTGCTCTCGGCCGTGCCGGGCGCCAACATCGAAGCGCGCGCGGGCGGCGTCTCGGTCGGCGGCGCCAGCGGCTCCGAGAACCGCTTCGTCGTCGACGGCATCGACACGACGAACCTGCAGAACGGCTCGTCGGCCAAGACCTACGCCTTCGACGTCATCTCGGAAGTTCAGGTGAAGACGGCCGGCTACAACGCGGAATTCGCCGGCGCCACAGGCGGCGTCGTCAATGCGGTCACGAAGAGCGGCACGAACGCGTTCCACGGATCCGGCGGGTTCTACTATCGCAACAACGGCCCGACGGGCCTCGACAACAAGGACAAAGGAAACTTCTGGGTCGGCAAGCAGCGCCCGACGCTCCGCCTGAATCCGTTGAACACGACGACGGCGGAGTACTTCACGACGCCGCTCGACGAGAACCCGACGTGGGAGCCTGTAGTCGACGCGGGCGGCCCTGTCCAGATGAACAAGTTGTGGTACTACGCCGCATACCTGCCGGTGCGGACCCATTCGACACGGACGGTGACCTGGACGACGCCGGTCCCCGGCGGTCCGGCGACGCAGACCTTCACCCAGGACAATCCAACCGATCGCCTCGTCACCAACGTCATGTGGCAGCCGGCGAACGCGTGGCGCGCGAAGTTCGGCTACAACCCGAGCTGGACGCGCAGACGGCACGACCTGCCCTCGATCGAGGCGAACGGCACCAGCACGGCCAACGCGGCGACCGACTACGACAGTCCGGGCAGAAACGACTGGAACAATTCGTATTCCGGCGAAGTGAACTGGACCGCGCGCCCGAATATGTTCGTCCATTTCTCGGGCGGGTACCTGATGTACGACAACGAGACGCTCGGCAACGGCACCGAGATCCGTCACATCATGAACGGGAACATCAGCGTGTTCCCGGGCGTGCCGGCCGATCTCAATCAGCCGAGCGGCTACGCCGACAACCGTTCGTCGAGCAAGACCGTCACCGACAAGCAAGATCGCTTCACGCTCAATGCGGACGCCACCTGGTTCAAACACGCCAAGGGCGAGCACGCGATCAAGGGCGGCATCCGCCTCGAACGGATCGGCAACAACCGCGATGTCGGCAACGTGCAGCCGGACATCACGTTCTTCTGGGATCAGTCGTACACCGATTCGGTCGGTGTCACGTCCCGCGGCACGTACGGCTATTACCAGGTGTCGCGCGGCGTCCTCGGCATTGGAGACATCCACTCGAACAACATCGGCCTGTACATCCAGGACGGCTGGTCGCCCACGGGCCGCCTGACGATCAACGCCGGCATCCGCACCGAGTCCGAGCGCGTCCCGTTCTACACGCCGGGCGAAGAAAACGACGGGATCCGGTTCGGGTTCGGCGACAAGCTCGCGCCGCGCATCGGCTTCGCCTACGACCTGAAGGGCGACGGCCGGTGGAAGACGTACGGCAGCTTCGGCAAGTACTTCGACATCACGAAGCTCGAGATGCCGCGCGGGTCGCTCGGCGGCGAGCAGTGGCACCAGTACTTCTACACGCTCGACACGCTGAACTGGAAGAGCGTGAGCTGCCAGGAAGCGGATCCGACGTGCCCGGGACGCCAGCTCGAGACCACCACGCTGCGGTTCGGCTCGAACGAGCCGAACAACCCCGAAACCGCGGACGTGATGGTCAAGTACTTCGGCCAGAAGCGCAACCTGCTCATGGACGGCATGAAGCCGCTGACGTCGCAGGAGTTCACCTTCGGCCTCGATCACGAGCTGACTCGGACGATGTCTGCGGGGATCCGGTATCAGCACAAGAACGTGCTGCACGCGATCGAAGACTTCGGCTGGAACGAGGGCGGCACCGAGTTCTACTTCATCGGCAACCCTGGTGAAGGCTACATCGGCGGCCTGGATTTCCTCTGGGGTCAGACGAATCCCGCGACCGGCTTCACGCCCGCGCCGCTCTACAACCCCGCGAACACGGGCGGCAAGGTGTATCCGCAGGTGAAGCCGGTGCGCGACTACGACTCGGTCGAGCTCCGGCTGACGAAACGCTTCGCGAATCGCTGGTCCGCGGAAGCGACGTACCTGTGGAGCCGCCTGTACGGCAATTATCCCGGCCTGGCGAGCTCGGACGAAGCGGGCAACGGCACCGCGCGCCTGTCGCCGAACGTCAACCGTCTTTATGACGGCCCGTGGATGATGTACGACGTGCACGGCAACCCCGTGCTCGGTCCTCTCAACACCGACCGGCCGAACTACTTCAAGGTGCAGCCGACCTACGACTTCCCGTGGGGCACGAGTGTCGGCCTCACGTGGTACGCGCGCTCGGGCGCGCTGTTCTCGCAGTCGCTCAGCTACCAGGGCTACGCGCCGGTGTTCTTCAACGGACGCGGGTCGCTGGGTCGTACGCCGATGGAACAGGCGGCGGATCTGCTCGTCCAGCACGACTTCAAGATCGGCGGACAGCGGCGCCTGAACGTGAACCTGAACGTCTCGAACCTGTTCGACAACGACGTGGCGACGTCCATCTACGACACGCCGTTCCGCGATCGGTTCACGCTCTCGCCCGTCGAGACGTTCTTCAACGGGTTCGACCCGATCGCGGCGGCGGTCGCCGGCACAGGGTGCGGCTCCTGCCGCCCCGACGCCCGGTACTACGGCGGTGTCGCGCCGCCGAGGACCGCGGCCGAACTGCAGAATGCCCGTCCGATGGATCGCATCTTCCTCGACCGCCGTCTCGTGCGGTTCGGGATGAAGATCACGTTCTAGGTCGGCTCCGACGTCCGACTGGCCCTCCGGGATCCGGTCCGGAGGGCCTTTTCCATTTCCAGAGACAGACGTCGGCATTCGACATTCGGCATTCGTCATTCAGGCCGCGTTTTTCAGCGGCCTGTTAGAGGGGCCACACGCTCATGCATATGCCGATCGTGACGATCGGAGTGGCGCTCGCGATCGCCGGCGCCGCCGCCGCGCAGACGCCGATGACCGCGAGTCCCGCCGCGGCGGCAGCCAACCGGTACTACGAACAGGGATGGTCCGCAATCCGCGCGCAGGAGTGGGACATCGCGAAGGGACATTTCGAGCGGGCGATCGGGAGCGACCCGACGTTCGCGCTCGCCTACTATTCGCTCGGCCGCGCCCAGATGGGACTGCGCGACTACGACGCCGCGATCACGACGTACGTCAAGTGCCGCGACGTGTTCCTGAACGGCCGCGGCCAGCCGTTCCGCAGCCAGATCGAGCTGCGCCAGTACCTGACGGATCGGATCCTCGAGTACCGCGCCGCGCTCGCGCAGGCACAGACACAGAGCGCTGGCACGAAGGGGACCACGCAGTCGCAAAGTCTTTACGTCCGCGATCTGCAGGCGTCGATCCAGCGGCTCGAGGACGCGCGCGATCGCAGCATCAACGTCAGCATGGACGCCGCCGTCCCCTACTACGTGCCGATGGCGCTCGGCGCCGCGTACCAGCGCGCCGGACGGCTCGACGAGGCGGAACGCGAATACAAGACCGCGCTCGCCGCCAACGGTGCGTCCGGCGAAACGCACAACAACCTGGCGGTGCTCTACCTGACGCTGGGCCGGTACGACGAGGCGGACGCCGAAGTGAAGGCCGCCGAGAAGGTCGGGTTCAAGGTCGCCGAGGAACTGAAGGGAGATATCCGCAGCCGGAAGCGGCTGGACCTGGTCACACGTCCCGAGTCCCTGGTCGGTATCCGGGATCGATCGGGCCGTCTGTCACGTCTTTTCGTGATACACTTGTTTTCGTGAGCGAGAGCCAGAACGTCACCCTCAGCCTGCCCCGCTCGCTGCTCAAGCGGGCCAAACGGCTCGCGGCCGACGAGGAGACGTCCGTGTCGGCGCTGATGGCGCAGGCGCTCGCCCGCCTCGTCGACGACCGTGTCCGGTTCTCCAGCGCGCGGCGCCGCTCGCTCGCCGCCATGAAGAGCGCCGCGTCGCTCGGCACGCGCGGCCGTGCGCGGTGGACCCGCGACGAGCTGCATGAGCGGTGAGGGGGCCCGCGAGTTCGTCGACGCCAACGTCCTCGTCTACGCGTTCGACTCGTCCGCCGGCGACAAGAAGACCCGCGCCGAAGCCCTGCTCGCCCGCCTCTGGGAATCCGGCACCGGCACGCTGAGCGTGCAGGTCCTGCAGGAGTTCTTCGTCGTCGTCACGAGGAAAGTGCCGCGGCCGCTCTCAGTGCCCGACGCGTCCGAGCGGATCCGCGAATTCACCGCCTGGGCCGTATTCAGTCCCGGCGCGCACGACGTCCTCGCCGCCATCGCGCTGCAGCAGGAAACCAGGCTGTCGTTCTGGGACGCGATGGTCGTGCACGCCGCTGTCGAGTCCGGCTGCGAGACGCTGTGGTCGGAGGATCTCGGCGAGGGTCAGACGATCCGCGGCGTGCGGATTCGGAGTCCATTCCTTCCGAAGTAACAGTTGTCAAAGGGCATTACAGGAGGTCAGGAGATCAGGAGAACAGGAGGTATCCGTGCTGTTTCGATGGAGCTGGAATTCGTCCTGGCCTCCTGTTCTCCTGAACTCCTGTGATGCTCTTCGACAGCCGCCCCGATTTGGCGCACGGCGCGTTTGGGGCTCAGACGCCGACTTCGACGTCCACCAGCACGCGCTCGAGGTCGCTCACGGTGAACGGCTTGGTCAACACCGGGATGCCCGCGAACTCGCGCCGCGCGTCCGCGAGCGCGCTGGCGTCCCCCGTGACGAAGATGAACCGGCGCCCTATCGCCGGGTGGCGGGCGGTCAGATAGCTCAGGCAGTCGGCGCCGCTGCCGTCCTCGAGCCGGACGTCGCTCAGCACGACGTCGAACGTCTTGCCTTCGCTCAGCGCCTTCGCCTGCTCGCACGACGCCGCTTCCGTCACCACGTAGTCGCGCCGCGTGAGCAGACGGACCATCAGCGCGCGGATCGGCGCTTCGTCCTCGATCACCAGCGCCTGGCGGCGATCGCCGTCGCGGTGCCTGGCCTCCGCGCCGTGAACCGGCGGCGCGTCCGCGGGTTTGCAGGCGGGCAGCGTCAGCTTGAAGCACGCGCCGGCGCCCGACGCGGGGCACAGATCCAGCGATCCGCCGTGCGCCGTCGCGATCCCGAGACCGAGCGAGAGCCCCAGCCCGGTCCCCTGCCCCACTTCCTTCGTCGTGAAGAACGGCTCGAAGACGCGGCCGCGCAGCTCCTGGCTGATGCCCGGGCCGTCGTCGGTCACCGTCAACGTGTGGGTCTGCTCGCCGGGCGTGGTGCGGATGACGATCCGTCCGGGGCGATCGCCGATCGCGTGCTCGGCGTTGAGCACGAGATTCAAGACCACCTGCTGGATCTCTTCGCGGTTCACGATCACCGGCAGCACGCCGGGACACGCCTGCAGCTCCAGCGAGATGTTGCGCTGCAGGAGCGTGTGCGCGCGAAGCTGGATGACGGCGTCGGCGATCTGGTTCAGATCGATCCGCGAGCGATCGGGCGAGCTCTTGCGCACGAAGGCGAGCAGGTTGCGGACGATCTGCCCGGCCCGCGACGCCTCCTGCCGCACGAGCTGCAGGTCCTGCTCGTGATCGACGTCCTTCTCTTCGAGCATCAGCTCCACCGAGCCGATGATCGTCTGGAGCGGGTTGTTGATCTCGTGCGCCACGCCCGCCACCAGCTCGCCGACCGCCGACAGCCGCTCGCTGTGCACGAGCTGATCGCGCAGCTTCAGCTCCTCGGTGATGTCGCGCTGCACGCCGACGAAGTGCGTGACGCGGCCGTCGCTGTTGCGGAGCGCGACGACGGTGCTCGAGACCGGGAAGGTCGATCCGTCCTTGCGCCGGTGAACGAACGTCCCGCGCCAGTTGCCCCGGGCGCGCACTTCGGCGCCGATCTGATCGACCTGCCTCTCGAAGCCGCGCTCGAGCAGGCTCGGCAGCGCCATGCCGGTGAGCTCCTCGCGCGTG
>Ga0066903_100002227_pt1 | contig 14966 bp, 18 predicted proteins | sample PanSoiMetaGPlot1_FD_67491 | JGI IMG/M metagenome (GOLD analysis project Ga0066903, IMG submission 67491) | Tropical forest soil microbial communities from Panama analyzed to predict greenhouse gas emissions - Panama Soil - Plot 1 (version 2) | ecosystem: Environmental > Terrestrial > Soil >...
CGCAACTCTCGGATCGTCGACTCGAGCTGGCTCATCTCGTCGCGATAGGCGCGCTTCGCCTCTGCGTCCGCGGCAGCGCGCTCTGTAGCTACGGCTTCGAGCTGCTCCCGCAACGCCGCGATCGTCGCTTCGAGCTGCTGCCGCTCGTCGGCCACCGATCGCCGCTGCTCCTGCAGCGCTGCCTGGTGCTCCTCCTCCCGGGCCTCGAGCTCGTCCCGCAGCGCCCTGACCGTCTCCTTCAGCTGCTCGCCCTCCGCGAGGGCGTCCGCGAGCGCCGAAGCCGACCGCTCTCGCGCGTCCTGATCATCGAGCCGCAGTGCCACCGCCCTGTGACAGTAACGCTCTCGTCTGCGGAAAGCGAGTAAGTGCGGGACTTTTCAGGCGCTCCGCTCAGTCCGCTTGTGCATGGCTTCGATCGCCAAAGGCCGACGCCAGCAGCCGGTTCTCGGTCGCAGTAGAGTGCAGCGGAGTCGGCGAAAGCGGAGAGGGCTCAGCCGCAGTTGGAAACATCACTTCTCGTGATCGGGGCCGGTCCCTACGGTCTCTCGACGGCGAGCCTCGCCCAGGAGCGCGGAATTCAGACGCTCATCGTCGGGCAGCCGATGAGCTTCTGGCGCGAGCACATGCCCGAGGGCATGTACCTGCGCTCAGGGGTGGATTGGCACCTCGACGCTGCCGGCGTGCACACGCTCGAAGCGTTCGTCGAGGAGCATGCGATCGCCGAGGAGGAGCTCGACCCGATCCCGATCAGGACGTTCCTCGACTACTGCGAGTGGTTCCGAAGCATGAAGCGGATCGCCGTCCGCGAGGAGACCGTCATCGACCTCGGCAGGTCGAACGGCCGCTTCGAGGCCACCCTCGCCGGCGGTGAGCGCATCGCTGCGGACGCCGTCGTCTGCGCGCCCGGCATCCGCCACTACACCAACCTTCCCGGCTGGGCCACCTCCGTCCCCGAAGGTCTCGGAGAGCACACCTGCGGCCTAGTGCGGTTCGAGGAACTCTCGGGCGCACGCGTGCTGATCGTCGGCGGCAGACAGAGCGCCTACGAGTGGGCGGCGCTGATCCGCGAGCACGGCGCGGAGCGCATCGACCTGGTTCACCGTCACGACGTGCCGCGATTCGAGCGTGTGAGCTGGAAGTTCGTCGACGCGCACGTCGACAGCACGACGAAGGTCGACGGATACTGGCGCAACCTGCCAACGGCAGAGCAGGAGCGAATCGGTCGCCAGTTCTGGGAGGTCGGCCGCCTGACACTCGAGCACTGGCTCACCCCGCGCCTTGCGGGCCCCGAGATCCGCCGCTGGCCTGGGACCGAGGTCGTCGGCGCCACCGTCTCCGATTCCGATGACGAGCTGCAGCTGACGTTGTCGAACTCGGAGCGGCTGACGGTCGACCACGTGGTGTTCGCTTCCGGCTACCGCGCCGACCTGACACGTGTCCCATACCTCGCAAGCCTCGTCGACGAGATCGAGATCACCGACGGCTTCCCCGTGCTCGACGAGTTTCTCGCGACCACCATCGCCAGTCTCTACGTCACCGGGTTCTCGGCCACGCGCGACTTCGGGCCGTTCTTCGGTTTCGTCAAAGCCTCCCCGGCTGCCGCAACACTCATCGTTCGCGACCTCCTGTCGAGCAACTGATCACGAATCCGGCTAGCTCGGAGGCCGCGGATCACGCATGCGTCGGTCAGCGAGCACGACCGCCGGCGGCTGCATTTCTTCAGCGACCTGCCGGCCGAAGGCAGTGCCCGCACAACTTCGGTCAGCAGACCCCGTGTGCGCACGGGCAGAATTCGCTCCCTTCGGAATGGTCCGGTTCGCTCCCTTCCTTGCTGGCCTGGCAATCGCCTCTGGAGTCGGGGCGGGCACTTTCGGCCTTGCGCAAACGCTGCTCAAGCCACACGCACAGCTCAAAGTCGCTGCTCGTGCCATTGGTGAGCTGGGTTCCGGCGACTACGTCACCAGCAAGCTGCGTCTTGGAAGCGGCTTCTTTCGCGTTCGCTGTCAACCCCTGACCCACAGCGCCTCACTCGTGATCCTCAGTGACGGCAGGCGGGTCCTCGTGACCAGGAAGAGGATCAGCCTCTTCGGGACAGCGCTCTTCGGCACGTCTAAGGCCTGGGCGATCGCCGATCTCGCCGGGTGCCCGCTCGTGCTTGGCCGGCTGCTGACTACACGAGTCCAGACGGCCTTCTCGAAGGGTCAAACGGTCCTGATGGCACGACACGGCCCTGACTACTGGATCAGGCTGACCCGCCGGCGACCGCTCGTCTTCCTGGTCGTGAACCGCGGGACGCTGGAGCCCGTCGGCGTTCTCCTCCGCAGCCGCGTGCTGAACGGAGGGGCCTCCATCCAGGAGATCCGGCGTCCGAAAGGGCTGGCGTCATAGTTCCTGCCGGGAGTCCCATAGGACGGGGCGCCGACGGGGAAGCCGCCGTCGAGAATGACGGCCGACGGGACGTTCTCGAGCGAGGAGGCGCGGCCGATCTGCGGATTCGGCTGGGGCGGCGCCAGCTCGTCTTCACCTGGCTCGCGTCCCGTATTTTCGTCTTCGGCTTCGCCGCCGTCGTCCAGGTCTTCGGCCTCGAGCCCGCCCGCTGGCGCCCAGGTTTCCGCGGCCATCCGTTCGAGCTGCTAGCGACCTGGGACGGCAAGTGGTACAGAACGATCGCCGAGCACGGGTACCTCCAGGTTGGAAGCACCCAGAGCGATCCCGCCTTCTTCCCACTCCTGCCGATCGTCCTGCGGGGGTTGCACGCCCTGGAGGTCCCTTACAATGTCGCCGGCATGGCGGTGAACAACATGTGCTTTCTGATCGCCCTGCTTGCCCTGTACGAGCTCGGTCGCGAATGGCTTCCGGAGGCAGATGCACGCCGAGCCGCGCTTTACGCCGCGGTCTTTCCGTTCAGCTTCGTCTTCTCGATGGTCTATCCCGAGGGCCCGGCGCTTGCGGCGATGGTGCTCGCCGGCCTGTTCGCGGTGCGCCGCCGTTGGCTCGCGGCCGCAGTCTGCGGCGCGTTGGCTGCGTACGCCCGCCCGGAGGGCGTCCTCATCGTCTTGCCATTGCTCGCCGCGGTGGTGCGCAGCTGGCCCTCCCTTTCGCAGAACGCTCGCGCGCGCGCCTGCGCGGCCGTGCTCGCACCCGTCGCCTCCCTAGCCGCGATATCGGTCTACTTCTGGACGGTGCTCGGCGATCCATTCGCCTGGAGCAGCGCCCAGCACGCCTGGGACAGGTCGTTGACGTTGAGCGGCCCGTACCACGCTCTGGCGCAAGTCGTCACTGCGCCCACGCACGACAGATCGTGGCTCTTCAGGGACGCTGCCTTCGTGCTCGTCTATCTGCTCTGCTTGTTTGTCGCCTGGTTCAAGCGACTGCCGCGCGGCTGGATCGCTGCCGGTCTGGCCATGGTGCTGCTGCCGCTCGCGAGTGGCTCGTTCCAGTCAGAGGCACGCTTCGGGCTGCTCGCGGTGCCGATCTACTGGGGCCTGAGCCTTGCCGGGCGGCGCACCTGGGTGAACAGGACGGTATTCCTCGCCAGCCCGGCCTTGCTCGCCGCCGGCGTGCTCACGATCGTCCAGCGCTGGCCCTAGCAACGACCGCCGATCGCCTCTGGCGAGCGCGTGCTCAGCCCGCGGACACTGAACTTGAGCCGAGTCAGGCTCTCGAGTGGGGGAGGGTAACGACGACGAAGGGCCCAACCTGCTGGCGACGGGAATGCTGGGGGAGTCGTGGGCGTAAGCGGGACCAGTACGAGCGCTCGGCCACCATGTAGTCGGGCCGGAGCGAGGGAACGCGACCAGCGTCTGCCGAGCCGCTCTTCAGGTACCAGGTGAGCGGCGAGCGCAACGCAGGGCCATCAGGCAGAAACTGGAGCGAATCGCCGGAATCCCAACCGTCGCGTACCAGCGTCCGCGCGAGACGATCGTAGGGCGGTGTCGAGGGCGGCGTGATCGCAAGGGCGGTGGCGGAGAGCGCGACTGCAGCAGCCACTGCGACCCGGGAGCTCGGCCGCGGGAGGGCGACGAGTGCCGCGATCGCAGCGGTCGCGGCAAATGGTGCGACCCCTACGAGGTTCCGGCCATCGAAGACGTGCAAGCCAGCGAGCCAGAGCACGGCGGCGAGCGCAACAGGCACAACACCGAGCTGCGCCCAAAGCCGGCCTCGAGACGAACGCCGCCAGAGCAGGACGAAGCCTGTCAGGACGAGCGCACAGACGGCCAGCTGAAGCGTCAGCAAGGAGGCGCTGCCAACGCCGCTGACACCGCGCGCGTAGAGGCTGCTCGGAGACTCAAACAGCACGGCGTAGGAGTCCGCGACCTTCAGCAGATCAAACGAGCCGATCCATGCGTAGTAGCCATGTCGGACCTGTCCTCCTATCGCCGGCAGCCAGGGTGCCAGCGCAGCGAGGCCGACCGCCACGGCCACGGTCAGGCGACGACGCGACCCGCGTAGATCACGCTCCGTGCAGATCCAGACGAAGCCGCCGGCGACGGTGGAGAGGAAGAAGTAATGCACGGTCGATCCGAGAGCAACGCAGGCGGCGAGAAGCGCGAGCCTGCGCCCGCGCGGATCCCTTGCGGCCGCCTCGAGCACGAGCGCAAAACACAGCGATAGAAGCGCCAGCAGCGCGTAGGCACGCAGTTCGGCACCGTGAAAAACCAGCTGACCGCTGAGCGCCAGCACCAGACCGACCGCAAAGGCAGCGAAAGGCGGAAGGAGCTCCCAGGCGGCCACGACCGCCAAGGCGACCAAGCCGGCGATGAAGGCGACGGAGAGAAACCTCAGCGCGACGAACGACAGACCAGCCTGGTGCCCAACCCAAACCAGCAGATACCAGGCGGGAGGAGTCGATTCCCTCGCCGCAATCACGTGCAGGGCGCCCGGCAAAGTGGGCTCGCTGATCACGCGCGCCGAAGCCACCTCGTCCTGCCAGAACGCCCGCTCGAGCGCAGCAGGAACAAGGATTCCTAGCGCCACGCCCCCAGCACCCAGCGCAGCAACTGCACGCCCGCGATCAGCCACGGCCCACCTGCGGCCGCCGACGGCGGAGACAACAAACCGAGAGACCAAGGGAGAGCGCACCGCACGAATTTCTAACTGCAGTCGGCCCCGTCAGTAGCGCAGACGTGACATCTGCCATTCACCCGCCCAACGGCTCGCCGCGTGCTGGGGGCAGATTGATCGTCTGCTTCAGGCCAGCGTCGCGGAGTGGTGGGGACGCGACCGGGGCGAAGCCCGCTCCCCTTCAGCGTTCGACTGCGAATAGCCGCCATTGGCCGGGAATGCCCTTCAGCTCGTGCAATCCGCGCTCCTGGAAGTTCAGCCCGGAGCCAGCAACGAGGTCCTTGACGGTCTGCGAGACGAGCACTTCGCCCGGTGAGGCGTTGGAGGCGACCCGGGCGCCGGTGTGGACTGCAATGCCGGCCACCTTGCCGTCGACGAGTTCACACTCGCCTGTGTGCAGGCCGGCGCGGACATCGATCCCTAGCTCGCGGATGTCCTCGACGACCGCGCAGGCGCAACGGATCGCCCGCGCCGGCCCGTCGAAGCTCGCGAAGAAGCCGTCGCCGGAGGTGTCCACTTCCCGGCCGCGGAAGCGGGCGAGCTGGCGACGGACGAGTTCGTGGTGCCGCTCCAAGAGTTCGCGCCAGGCGCGGTCACCGAGCGTCGCTGCCTGCTCGCTCGAGCCGACGATGTCCGTGAAGAGGACGGTGGCGAGCACGCGGTCCGGCTCCTGCTCCTCTGCCCCGGCCGCCCCCCAGGCCGCCTCGAGGAACGTCTGCATCTCCTGGAGTACCGGCGCCGACTCGCCCGAGCCGAGAGCGTGGTCTGCTCCGGCAAGTTCGACGTGTCGTGCTCCGTGAATGTGCTCAGTGAGGTAGCGGGAGCCGCCCCGGATGAAGTCGTGCTCGCCGGAACGGTTCAGCACGAGGGTCGGGACACGGATCGCCGGCAGCACGTAGCGCACGTCGATCTCCATGTTCATCCGATTGAGTGCCGCCGCTGTGCCCGGGCTCCCGCTCAAGCGGATCATGTCAGCCCAGGCACTCTTGTCGGCCTCGTCGGCGCTCGGTGCGAGGACTGCGACGCGTTCGGCGAGGTCTTCCGCTGTGCCCCAGCGACGCTCGGTCTCCTCGATGTCGCGCCGCAACTCTCCCTCGTTGGAGCCCCAGGGATAGTCGGGCGCCCACAGCTTCCTCGCAAAGGTCGCATACAAGACCAGCGCCCAGCAACGCTCTGGGTACGTCGCGGCGAAGAGGGCGCTCATCGGGCCGCCCTCGGAGACGCCTATGATCGCCGCCCGTTGCGAGCCGGCCGCGTCCATGACCGCGCGCACGTCGTCCATTCGCGTCTCGAGATTGGCGATGCCGGCCACCCGGTCGGACATGCCCGTGCCCCGCTTGTCGAAGCGGATCAGCCGGCAGAACGACCCCAGGCTCCGGAACACGGACGCGAGCGAGGACACGTGCCACGCCAGCTCGACGTTCGACATCGCGCCGGGTACGAAGACGACGTCGAACGGCCCTTCGCCCGTGACCTGGTAGGCGATCGCGACATCACCCGAGCGCGCATATCGAGTTTCCGGTACCTCCACCCCCGACGAAAGTGTCCGTCCTCGGACGGTCGCGCGCAAGCGCGCGGCGAACGGCCGCCGTCAGGCCTGCGGAGGAGGATTGAGGGAGGATCCGCCGCCCGAGTGCACCGGCGGTTGCGGGAGGAGGCCGAGGGAGCCGAGGGCGGTGGGCAACCCTGCCACGGCTCGCATCTCCATGCTGTGCGCCCAACTTCCGACGAACTCTCGCGCAGGGGCGGCAGGGTTCAGGCGCATGATCTCGGCGTAGAGCTGCCCGGACTCCTGCGTCTGGTTGGCGACCACCTGATCCTGCGTGCTCCACCAGATCTGCAGCGGGACGCCCGAGAAGGCGATCTGTCGCGCCCAGTAGAGGGGGCTGCGAATCGCATATGCCCCGGGGTGGGTCGCGGGGGTACCCTCGAACTCGATCCGGGCCAGCTGCTGCAGATGCGGCCCGTCGGGCAGAAGCGAGAAGTCCCGGTAGCGGGCGGCCATGTTGGTCGGAGCGTCGAACGCCGCCGCGCCGGCCAGCAGGTGCGGATAGCGCGCGACGAGCAGAAGCGTCTCCTGTCCGCCCATGCTCGAGCCGAAGGCGTAGATGCGACGGGGGTCGATCCGCAGCCAGGGCAGCGTGCGGTGGAGGAAGGTCGCCATCTTGGCGAGGTCGGAGATGTCGCCAGGGTCGCCCCAGGCGTAGATCGTTAGGTGGTGTCCTTGCCCCTCTGGATGTACGAGTGCGAAGCTGCCGATCGCCGGCAGGTCGCCCCAGCGGCGGATTGTGTCCTTTGCCGGGATGCCTCTACCGTGCGGCGAGATGATGAGCGGAATGGGTGGATGACGCCTCGGCCCGTACCAGGCGGGAAGCTCCACGAACGCTCGCCGAACCTGCCCGTTGTGGGCGCGGTAGTGGATGATCAGCACGCGGACGGCCGAGGACGGCCCCGCCTGGGACGCACCGGCCGTCGGTGGAGTCGAGGGCCGCAGCATGACGGTGAAGCTCGGCATCCCCACTCGGGGCTGGCGCGCGGCGAGCGAGTGGGCGGCGGCGGCGGAGGGCGCGAGCGGACAGGCGATTGCTGCCGAGGCGCCGGCGAGCAAGAGCGCCGGGGCGAGACGGGAAAGTCTGCGCGAGTCGGGGACTGGGAGGGACACGGCGCTCCTCGCTTGCGGGGGAAGTGCGGGTATCTCTTCAAACGTTCTTCGTGCAGCCTGGTTGTTGCGTCCGCGTAAGGCTTCGTTGCCTTGTGGTTAAGCCAGGTCGGCAGGGCTCGCTGTGCCCGCAGAGGCCCGTGAGGCGCGTCTCTCTGGAAGGTGCCCAGCCCTGCGTCGCCGCACACTGAACCTCTCGCCCGCAGCTGCAGAGAAGCTCTCGAACGCGACTGTGGCCACGCCGTTCGCGTTCAACGCCGCTACTCGTGAAAGGCTGGGAGTCACAAGCTGGAGCCGACTCCATGGGAGTCCGACGTCCACTCGCGGCCGGGCACGGGCGATCCGTCTGGGTCAGCGCCGTCCTTAAGGCCGGGAAGCGAGCCGGGCGTTGAGATCAGCCCGTGCGGGCACGCTTGGTGACCCGCCCCGGTTGACGGAGGCTCGTTCGGGCGGCTCTCCCGTGATTCGCATCCGGTACGAGCGCGCTCTTGCCCATGACCAGCAGTCCATCTGCCCCACTCGGTTAGCCGGCTCTAGGTCGCGGCGGCCCGGCGCGCTAGGCAGCCGGGTCCACAGACTCCACATCTCCCCGGCCTGATGGCTTAGCGCACCTACCCCGGTAGCCGAGACGCGGCGACGCTTGGGACTCTCGGGATTCCATGACCGCGACTCGAGTCGGAGAGCTCCATCTTGGGCGGTCGCACCCCAGCAAACACGATCGGTCGACTTGAGTCCCATGACGGCCCCATGGCCACTCGCAGGAGATCGGCTTTCCGAGGCCGAGGGCAGGCCGGACGCATGGCTACTCTGAGTGGGTGAGACTGGCGGTCGGAGACATGGTCGTTTATCGGGCGCACGGAGCGGGTCGCATCGCGGCCCGAGAACAGGACACACTCGTGCTCGAACTGGCGGAGGGCCTCTCTGTGACGCTGCGCGTGGAGCGCGCCCGTGAGCTGCTGCGGCCGCTGCTCAGCGAGGCGGATCTGCTTCGAGTGCAGGAGACGCTGCGCGATGAGCAAGCGCCGAGTGAACCTCTCTGGCTGAAGCGAAAGAAGGACACGGAACTGAAGGTGGCTGGTGGGGATCCGCTACGCCTAGCGGAGGTCGTGCGTGACGGCGCGCTCCGCGAGCGCAAACTGATCGCGAAACGCACCGGCTCGCAGTTCTCGGCGAGCGAGAAGTCCCTGTACCTGAAGGCGCGTAGGCTGCTCTCAGGCGAGATCGGCCTGGCGCACGGGCTTGAACCGGCAGAGGCAGACGCCTGGATCGAGGAGCAGTTGGACGCGACAGCGTAGAAGCGCATGACTCATGTGGCTCTGCCGCTCAGGAAGGCCTTGCTAAGAGCAGCAGGCCCAGGTACGTCATCAGCACCGCCGCGGCTGCGATCCAAAGCCAGACGACCGGTTGCCTATGCGCTTGGCTCATTCGTCGCTTACGCATCACCCGCCACTACTCAGGTGCGTTGGGTTTTCGGCGCTTTGAATCTGTGCGAGCACGTCTTCCGGCGTGAGAGCCCAATCACCTGCGCGCCAGCGATAGAGCAGCAGCTCAGATAGTGCCGGCGGGTGGGGCTGCTGGCTTGCGTACTCGTCTTGGCGGCGGGCAGCGACCCGCCCGCTCGCCGACTCGCGCAGCCGCAGGGCCGCGAGCGCGCGCCAGGCGGCTTCGCAGCGCCCCGGACAAACCGCCTCCTCGACATGGCGAACAGCACTCGCGAGCATCTCCTCGCGTGCCTGTCCGCACAACGGGCAGTACGCGGGCCGTCGCGTCGACCGGACGGGACTTACCGACGGTAGGGTGCGTGCTCTGTCGCCCCGAGCCTCGATGCGGTTCGGTTGGACAACCACGCTCAGCCGACCTCTTCCATTTCGGGGTCCGTGACCGTCTCTGCGGGAGGTGCGGCTGCTTCTGCTCTCCGCGCAGCCGCGGCCTGCTTCTTCTCCTGCTTGCGAGCGCGACGCTCCTTGAGCGCCTGCTCGCGCGCCAGCTTCGCCATCGTCTGCTGCCTCTTTTTCCCCGAGCCCATAGTCCTCCTGATCGTCGCGGGTTTGTGATTAGCGTTCGCGGTAGACGATGCGTCCCCGCGTGAGGTCGTAGGGGGAGAGTTCGATCTTGATCCGATCCCCAGGCGTGATCCTGATCCGGTAGCGGCGCATCTTCCCCGCCGTGTAACCCAGCGCCTCCTGCCCGTTGTCGAGTTGGATCCTGTACATGCCGCTGCCAACGGCCTCGACCACTTCTCCCTCGAGTTCGATCTTCTCCTCCTTCTCAGCGATAACCGACTCCTCTTCCTCCGGGGAGAGCGACCGGGCAGGCCCGTGCACCCTCAGGCGCCCGCACCGCCGCAGCCCGAAGGGCTACGACTGTGCCAGGACGACGTTGACCGCTTGCGGCCCCTTCTGACCCTGCTCGGGCTCGAACTCGACCTTCGCGCCCTCAGTGAGCGACTTGAAGCCGCTGCCGCTGATGCCGCTGTGATGGACGAACAGGTCCTCACCACCCTCGTCGGGAGTGATGAACCCATAGCCCTTCTCATCACTGAACCACTTGACCGTGCCAGTTGCCACGAAAACACCTCCCTCCACGCACTCGCGAACGAGTAGAGGAGGCGGTGACCCGCAACCGGTACGCGCTCTAGGAACTCGCAAGCCTAGCTGAATCGTTCCTGCGCGCCGCTCAGGGCCTCCGGCGGTCGGCGACACGACCGGCAGGCCGATCAGTTGGCTTCAATACTCACTAAGCAGTACCGACCCGACCGGCTCCTCGTTACCGAAACCGGGAGTGGCCGAGAAAGACCTGCAAGTGACATGGTGCGCGCCATCCGCGCGCCGGCCACGTTCCCCGATACAACGCCCGCTTGTCGATCTCCAGGCCCGCAGGGGATGTCTGAGCTGCATCCGTCCGCCGCGATTCGAGAACTCCGACTTGAGTCGGGGAAAGCGCTGATAGCTACCAGCTGATGGCGGGCTGCCACCCCCGCGAACGCAATCGAACACTTCGAGTCCCAGGACGGGCGCCACCCCTGGGTGCAACGTCCACCAAGGTGGTTCTTCCCGGAACCGGTTACGGGCTCCCCCCGGCCGGGTGGAAACCCAACCGCCAGGGAGCCCGTGGATTGTTTCTGCGGCTAGTAACCGCCGTAGCCGCCGTAGCCGGATGAACCGCCGCTGCTGTTCGCGGCGGCGTTGTTGTCGATCTTGGCTCCGGCGGGCGAGACGGCATCCCACTCCCCGCCGAAGAAGTTCAGGCCTTCACCCTTCGTCTGGCCCTTCTTCGAGTCCTCGAAGAACGTGTACAGCGGGTGGTGGTTGTATGTCGCCTGCCAACGCCCGTCCTTGCGCTTCGTCCGCCCTAGCAGGGACGCCTTCACCCCGGCTCCCGCGCTCGGTTGGCCGGACACGATCAGCGGCGGCCAGTCGGCGGCGCAGGCGCCGTTGCAGCTGCTCATGCCGCGCTTGTCCTTCCCGAACAAGTAGAGGGTGTGGCCGCGGCTGTCGACGAGGATATGACCAAGCGTCGACTGCCGGACACTGACGGTCGCCGGGCTGCCCTTCGAGGCGTCGGCGAGGCTCACGGGGATCAGCACCGCGGCTGCAAGGGCTGCGACGGCACCGACCAGAACAAGCTTCGATTTCATCACTCCTCCCTTCGTTGGTCGAAAATCGGTCACCCCTGAAGACTCCGCCGACGGGCGCCTATTCCCGACGTCGATCGGGCCGATCAGTTGCCGCCTGCACTGAGCGGTCGCCGCCGCCGACCACCGGCGAAGGGTCGCTCTCAGCTTGAGGCGGGCCGGCCGGCGCGGCGTCGTACCGGCGTCCCGCGCCCGGACGCACCTGCGTCGAGAAAAGCGGTGCCCACGCCGAGTAGCGAGAAGGCGCTCGTCCTGCACCGTCACTTGCGGCGCCATTGCGGGAATATCTGCGGCCGATCGGCGTCCTTCACAGTGTGCGCAACCGTTTGGTTGGCTCTTTGACGTCGGAGATATCGTTGATGGAGGCGTGTTGAATCGCAGTCGAAAAGACGAACTGGACGGCCGGGAGACTGCCGAGCTTGCCGCGCTCGCGGACGACTCGCTGGAAGCGGAGCGGCGGGCTGCACTCGAGGCACAGGTCGAGGCTTCGCCGGAGCTTGCCGACCTGCTCGCCGAGCAGCAGCGGGCGGTCGCGCTCACGCGGAGCGCCACCGAGGTCGAGGCGCCCGCAGCCCTGCGAGCGCACATCGGCGCACAACGACGTGCGCGCCGCGTGCCCGCACCACGCCGCCCCATGCTGGTCGGCGCCGCCGCAACGGCCGCGATCGGCCTTGCAGTCGGGCTAGGCGTATCCCTTACCGGCACGTCCTACACGCGGTTCCATGCCGCGCTTGCCGGGACTGCTCTCGCCCCCAGTGCCCGAGGCGAGGCAACCATGACCAGGACGTCGTCGGGCTGGCGGATCGACCTCGACGCGACCGGACTCCCCCGCCTGGCGGGCGGGCGCTTTTACGAGGCCTGGCTCCGCAACCAGGCGGGAGTGCTCGTGCCGGTGGGCACCTTCAACGAGGGCCGAAAGGTCGAGTTGTGGGCGGGCGTTTCGCCGAGCGAATTCACGACGCTCACCGTCACCCGTGAGCGCGCCAACGGCGATCAGGCGTCGTCGGGCGAGAAGGTGCTCGTCGGGACGGTTGGGCTCGGCAAGTCAGGCTGAGTCTCCGTCGATCCGGCGCACGACCTGCTGGCGGGCTCGGTAGAGTCGGCTCATGACCGTCCCCTCGCGGATGTGGAGAGCGCGGGCAGTCTCCTTGTACGAGAGCCCGGTGATGTCGACCGCCACGAGGACGTCGCGGAAGTCGTAGGGGAGCGCTGCGATCGCGGCGTAGATCTCGCCTGCCTCGATTGCGGCCTGCGGTTCGCGCGCCCGGGGATCAGGGACGAGATCAAGCTCGTCGGGGAGCGGGTCTGGACGAAGCCGGCGGCTCTCGGTCCGCTTCTGAGTCAGGAAGGTGTTTCGCAGCGCCTGCAACAGGTAGCCGAGATCGTCGTCGTTGCGCAGCAGACGGGGGCGGGCGAGGACGCGCGCGTACGTCTCTTGGACGAGATCCTCGGCGTCCTCGCGTGAGCCAGTGAGCGCCCAGGCGGCTCGGAAGAGCCGATCGATATGGTCACCGGCCCGGGTCGGGTCCAGCCGGTGCTCCCTCGCGTGATCGTCCGTGGTGGCCGCTATGTCCGGAAGAGCAGACGGTCGTGTACGTGAGACGAACTCCATCGGTCTGCTGTCAGGGCCCGATGTTCGAGTCGAAGGCGAAGACGGTGTCCGGGTCGTACCGCCGAACGTCGACAGCGTCGCGGAAGAAGCGCCGCGAGCCGCGCGTGGCATCGGTCGCGCGAGCGTTCAGTCCGCAGACAACAGGCTGGAGCAGGCGCATGCGGTAGCTGAACGACATCGCGACGCCGAAAAGTCCCGCCACTGACCGGGCAGAGCACCACCAAGTGAAGGAGCACTTGACGTCGCACAGAGCACGACTGCGGGAAATAAGTCCCGTTCGCCGGTGTCTCTAGCAGACGAAAGACAAACACTGCGAAAAGGGACACGAAGATGGCTAGAAACAGACCTGCGAAGCACGGAAAACGGAGAATCCTCGTACTTGCAAACGAGGCGATCGACGGAGCGACGCGTCAAGACGCGATCAAACCGGGCAACGGCGAGACCCGCGTGGAGGTGCTCGTGATTGCGCCGGCTCTCAACTCACGCCTCCGCCACTGGATCTCCGACGAGGACGAGGCGCGACGCAGCGCCAGCGCTCGCCTCGCCGCAACTCTCGAGCACCTCAGAACCGCCGGAGTCGAGGCCGAAGGCCGCGTCGGTGACCCCGATCCGGTACAAGCGATCACCGACGCGCTCCACCGGTTCGAGGCTCACGAGATCGTGATCGCGACTAATCGTGACGCGCACCCACACTGGCTCGCGCGCGACCTGGTTGGACGAGCGCGGCGGCGCTTCATCCAACCCGTCGCGCATGTCGTAGCCAAGCCGAGCGCGGACTCCAAGCTCGTCTCGGAATCCACGACCAGAGGGCGACCAGTCCGGCTTGCAAGAAGCGCCCAGGCTCCGCCCGCGCAAGGAGCGAACGCATGAACTCGCCGACCCGAGAACTAGCCCAGCGCCGGAACGGGACAGAGGAAGTTCTTCTCCTCTGGCACCCTACGAGCGACCGAGTGGAAGTGTCCGTCGGCGACTTGACGACCGGCGCCGGCTTTCTCATCGACATCCCGCCGGGTCGTGCGCTCGACGCCTTCTGCCACCCCCACGCCTACGCGGCCAACCCCGAGAATGCCTACCGCGTAGTCCGAGGCAAAGCGACGATCGTCGATGGCTAGCGTCGAATGCCCCCATGACGCGATCCGCATGCTCGTCACAGAGCGGCAGGTGTTGCGAGAGCGCCACGCGGGCCACGACGGGCCGAGCTCCCGGTTACCCAAACCTGTACCAGGCTGGAATGACCTGCAAATCGGTAGGCGCGCGCTTTAGTCGCTCGCCAGAGCCGCTTTCCCGCAGTAGCCGACTAGAAGGCTGAAGAAGTGACGATTCTCGCGTTGTTCGCCTCAGGCTCTGATTGGCACAACCACGGCTGGTTCTTGCGTTGGCCGCCGGTACTACTGTTCTGGTTCGGCTCTTCTTTCTTTTCGCGCGCCTCTTCTTCTGGCGCGGCCGCCGAGGCCCATTTGTTGATTACGGCTACCGCGGATCTGGCGCATGGGCGATCCTCGCGGAGCGCGACCGCGCGGCGAGATCACCCACGACGAGTAACTCCGGAAAGCCGCACGAGCGGCCCATCGGGATCGCGACGATATTGGACATGCCGAAGCTGCTTGACGCCGTCTCGATTCGGTGAACGTGCGGCTGAGTTCGCGTGGCGTGAGCGTAGACCGCCCGCGCTGGGCGCCCGCGGACTGCTAGTCCCAAGCGGCTCCACCTGGCCGTGGAGGCAGTGGCTGGTTTGCTGCTCCGGCCTCAACGCCTGGCAGGGACACTGCGGGCGGCTCGAAAGGGCCGCCAGCCCGCCTGTCGCGAAATGCGGGAAGAGCGACGGCCTCCTGCGAGCGCCGCCATCTGTCGGGTTCCACCATCGAACGGATCCGGTGCGCGCACCTTTCAGCGGACAGCCTCAAGCCGCGCGTGCGGCGCCTGCGCCAGGCGCAGGGCGTGCATCAGGTCGCGCTCGATGCCGTGGAAGAACGCGTATGAGTCGATGGTGTCCCCGT
>Ga0066903_100002228_pt1 | contig 14961 bp, 17 predicted proteins | sample PanSoiMetaGPlot1_FD_67491 | JGI IMG/M metagenome (GOLD analysis project Ga0066903, IMG submission 67491) | Tropical forest soil microbial communities from Panama analyzed to predict greenhouse gas emissions - Panama Soil - Plot 1 (version 2) | ecosystem: Environmental > Terrestrial > Soil >...
GTGCTCAAGGGCATCCTGCATCCGGACGACGCGCGCCGCGCCGTCGAGGCCGGGATGGACGGGGTCCTCGTGTCCAACCACGGCGGCCGGCAGGTTGACGGCGCCATCCCGACGATCGAGGCGCTGCCCGGGGTCGTCGACGCGGTGGACGGCCGGATCCCGGTGCTCCTCGACAGCGGCGTGCGCGGGGGCGCCGACATGTTCAAGGCCGTGGCGCTCGGCGCGACCGCGGTGTGCATCGGCCGTCCATACCTCTGGGGCCTCGCGGTGGCCGGGGAGGCGGGCGTGCGCGAGGTGCTGAGCAACTTCGTCGCGGACTTCGATCTGACCATGGGCCTGGCCGGCTGCCGCTCGATCGCGGAGATCGGCCCGGACACGCTCACCCGCGCCCCGGCTTGACGCCGGGGGTCGCGGTATTCCAGAGCGGCGACCTTGTCGTCGCAGCAGCATGTGTCGTTAGGCGGCGAAGCCGCCGCAATATGTGAGACTTAGCGAGATGCGGCAGCTGACCAGCCTGGACGCGCAGTTCCTCGCGCTCGAGACGCCGCGCCAGAGCGGGCATGTCGGCGCCCTTGCGATCCTGGACGACTCGGAGCGCCCGGGCGGGCCACTCGAGATCGACGACATCGCGAACCTCATGTCGGAGCGCATGTCGCTGCTGCCGCCGCTCCGCTGGCGGCTGATCGAGGTGCCCTTCGCCCTCGACTACCCGTACTGGATCGAGGATCCGCACTTCGACATGGACTTCCACGTCCGCGAGCTCGCCCTCCCGGCCCCCGGCACCGACGCGAAGCTCGCCGAGCAGGTCGCCCGCATCATTGCCCGCCCGCTCGATCGCTCCCGGCCCCTGTGGGAGCTCTACCTGATCCACGGCCTCGAGGGCGGCGGCATCGGGATGCTCACCAAGATCCACCACGCGCTGATCGACGGGCTCTCGGGCGCCGAGATCATGGGCGTCCTGTTCGACCTCGCTCCGGAGGGGCGCGACCTCGAGGAGGTCCCGCCGGTGCGCCCCGACCGCGAGCCCAGCGACCTGGAGATGCTGGCACGAGGGATTGCCGGGGTGCCGCTCTATCCGATCCGGGCGCTCCGCTCGCTCCCTGCCGCCCTGCCGAACCTGAGCGAGACGCCGTTCAGCGGGCTGCCCGGCGCCGAGACCGTCTCGCGGGTGGCCGACCGTGTCCAGCGAACGGTGCGCGGGGACGGCAACACGGCGACGCGCACGAGCCTCCGCGCCCCGAAGACCTCGTTCAACGGCAGGGTCTCCGCCCACCGGCGCTTCGCCTTCGGCCAGCTCTCCCTCGACGAGGTGAAGGCGATCAAGAACGAGCATGGCTGCACCGTCAACGACGTCGTCGTCGCCATCTGCACGGGCGCGGTGCGCCGCTGGCTGATCGAGCACGGCGAGCTCCCCACGGAACCGCTCGTCGCGCAGATCCCGGTATCGGTCAGGACGAGCGAGCAGGCCGGCACCTACGGCAACCGGATCATGCTGATGAGCGCCCCGCTGTTCACCAACCTGCCCGATCCGATCGTCCGCCTCAGCCGCACCCATGACGCCCTCGCGGTGATGAAGGAGCGCCACAAGGCCCTGCCCGCGGAACTGCTCCAGGACGCGAACCACTTCATCCCTCCGGCCGTGTTCGCCCGCGCCGCACGCGCGACCTTCACCCTCGCGACCAGCTCGCCCGGACGGCCGACCTGGAACCTCGTGATCTCGAATGTTCCCGGCCCCCAGTTCCCGCTCTACTGCGCCGGCGCTCGCGTGGACGCGAACTACCCGGTCTCGGTCATCACAGACGGCATGGGGCTGAACATGACGGTGATGAGCTACTGCGGCCACCTCGACTTCGGCCTGGTCGCCGACCGCGACCAGATGCCCGACCTCTGGAAGATGATCGAGTGGCTGCGCGACTCGCTCGAGGAGCTGCGGCCGACGAAGCGGAACCGCCGCACCTCGAGGGCGAAGAGCCCTAACGGTCAGCGCGCCAGCCGCTCCAGCGCGAAACGCTGATCACGATCACGCCGTCGTTCGGGCGGCGCTCCTCGTACTGCGCGTAGCGCGCGGCCAGCGCGGAGACGGCGCGCTCGTGCTCGGGGACGCCGGGCTCCACAATCCGCGCCTGGCCGTCGGCGCGGGCCCACCAGAGCGTCGACCAGTCGTCCTCGTAGTGATCGGCGAGCACGCCCACCTCGGGGTTCGCCGCGATGTTGTCCAGCCGCCGCAGCTGGGTCGTGCGCTTCGGCTTGTGGTCCACCGCCGTGACGATCTGGTCGCCGTCGACGGCGAACGTGATCGGGACGAGATGCGGCCGGCCCTCGGCGTCTACCGTCGCAAGCCGCGCCACGGGGGCGGAAGCGAAGAGGGCCCGGGCCTCGCCGGGGTCCATCAGGCGCCCGCGGCTCGGTACTCCTCGATCACGCCGGTCAGGTGCTCGAGGCGCTCCTGGGCCTCCGGGCGGGGAACCGATGGGATGAACAGGACGTAGCGGCTGATGCCGATCGCCTCGTAGCTCGCCATCACGTCCGCCTTCGCACGCGCGGCGTAGAGGCCCACCTTCGGCATCTCGCGCCCGGCCTCGGCGGCCATGTCGCCCAGGCGGTCCATCCTCCCCCGAAGCTCGTCCACCGACTCGATCTGGTTGGGCATCCACTCGTCGCCGAAGGCGATCACGCGATCGAGGACCTTCTCCCCGTTCCCACCGACGATGATCGGCGGATGGGGGTCCTGCGCTGGCTTGGGCCACGACCAGATGCGGTCGAACTCGACGTACCTGCCGTCGTAGGAGGCCTCGTCCTCGGTCCAGATCGCCTTCATCGCCTCGATGCGCTCCCGCATCACGCCGAAGCGCCGGCTCGGATCGGTGCCGTGATCCGCCATCTCCTCGCGGTTCCAGCCCGCACCCACGCCGAATAGGAACCGTCCGCGGGAGAGCCGGTCGAGGGAGGCGACCTCCTTGGCGGTGACGATCGGATCCCTCTGGATCACGAGGCAGATGCCCGTTCCGACCTTGAGCCGCTGGGTCGCCGCGGCGGCCGCGGTGAGGGCGACGAACGGGTCGTAGGTGTGCGAGTACATCTCCGGGAGCTCCCCGCCACCCGGATAGGGACTCTCGCGCGACGCCGGGATGTGGGTGTGCTCGGGGAAGAAGAGCGACTCGAACCCGCACTCCTCCGTCATCCGCGCCAGCTCATCCGGGGCGACCGCGTCGTCGGTCGGAAACATCATCACCCCGAAGTCCATCTATTGCGGCGCCTCCTGCGCCTTACATGCCTGACTCGTCGCCAACGCTCCTCGACCCACAAAATCGCAGAGTACCGGCCGGCAGCGGGCATACATGGCCATGCCACACTCCCCCCGATGCTCGACGAGCGCCTGGTGCGCGCACTCCACGTCCAATCCCTCCGCGAGGAGGAGCTTCATGCCGAGCACGAGCCTCACGTCCTGTTCCAGGCGTCGACCATCGGGGCGCTGCTCGACGGCGCGTACGACGGTGACGTGACCTTCGGCGAGCTCGCCGAGCATGGCGACCTCGGGCTCGGCACGCTCAACTCCCTCGACGGCGAGATGATCGCCGTCGACGGCGCGTTCTACCGGGCGGACGTCGAGGGGACGGTCACCGAGGTCGGCCCGGACACCCGCACGCCGTTCGCGGTCCTGACCTGGTTCACACCCACGACCGAGCTGCAGGTCTCCGAGGCGGTCTCACACGACGAGCTGATGGCGCTCCTCGACGAGCACGTGCCGGACGGGGCCGTCGCCTGCGCTGTGCGGGTCGACGGCCAGTTCGCGCGCGTCCACGCACGGTCGGTTCCGCGCCAGTCGCCGCCGTACCGTGGGCTGGCCGAGGTGGTCTCGGATCAGCACGTGTTCGACCTCGCGGACGTCTCGGGGACCATGGTCGGGTTCCGCTTCCCGGACTACAGCGAGGGCATTGAGGTGAGCGGCTACCACCTGCACTTCATCACCGCGGACCGCACCCACGGAGGGCACGTCCTCGAGTGCCACCCGACCCGGGCGGTCGCGAAGATCGACGCGTCCACCGACCTGCACGTCGAGCTGCCACCGGGCGTGGACCTCTCCTCGCCCCAGGCCAGCCGCGAGACCCACGAGGCCCTGAACCGGGCCGAGCACTGGGGCTAGCGGCGGGCGCCGGCGGCTATCACCACAGGCGAATGGAAATGGTGGCCGGATGAGCGACGGCGAGATGATCCTCATCGCCGGCGCCCTGATGGCCGCCGGCCTCGTCGCGTCGTTCGCGGCGGACCGGATGCGCGTGCCCGGCCTGGTTCTGTTCCTGGGCCTCGGGATGGCGATCGGCTCGGACGGGACCGGCTGGATCCACTTCAGCAACTACGAGCTCGCGCGGACGATCGGGATCGTCGCGCTCGCCCTGATCCTGTTCGAGGGCGGCCTCACCGCCAGCTTCAGCGAGATCCGCTCGGTGCTGGGCTCCGCGCTCTCGCTCGCGTTCATCGGGACGCTCGTGACGGCGGTGATCACCGGGCTTGCGGCCTGGTGGATCTTCGATCTCACGCTGCTCGAAGGGCTTCTCCTGGGTTCGATCGTGGCTGCGACGGACGGCGCCGCGGTCTTCGCGCTGCTACGCGGCTCGACGCTGCGCCGCAGGGTCGCCCTGACGCTCGAGGGCGAGTCCGGCCTCAACGATCCCCTGTCGGTCCTGCTCGTCATCGGGTTCATCGACTGGATCCAGAAGCCGGGCTACGGCGTGATGGACATGCTGGCGCTCCTCCTCAGGGAGCTGGGCGTGGGTCTCGCCGTGGGCCTTGCCGTCGGCTGGCTGGCGCTCCAAGCGCTGCGCAGGGTGCGCCTGGGCACGGAGGCCGCCTACCCAATCGCGACGCTCAGCATCGCCGCGCTCGCCTACGGCGGTGCGTCCGCGCTCCACGGCTCGGGATTCTTCGCCGTCTACCTGGTGGGCCTCGCGCTGGGGAGCAGGCCGATCCCCGCCAAGCGGGCGGTCACGGTCTTCCACCAGGGGCTCGCGGGGCTGGCGCAGGTGACGATGTTCCTGGTCCTGGGGCTGCTCGTCTTCCCCTCGCAGCTCTGGGGCGTGGCGCTCGAGGGAACCGTGCTTGCGTTGATCCTCGTCTTCGTCGCCCGCCCGGTGGCCACTTTCGTGGCGACGGCGACCAGCTCGTTCAACCTCCGCGAGCGAGTCGTCCTCTCCTGGGCCGGCCTCCGCGGCGCGGTTCCGGTGGTGCTGGCGACGTTCCCCGTCATCGCCTCGGTCTCGGAGGGCTTCGAGTTCTTCAACATCGTCTTCTTCGCGGTGCTGCTCTCAACCCTCCTGCAGGGGTCCACGTTCGAGCCGCTGGCCCGGTGGCTCAAGTTGACCGAGCCCGAGGGACAGGCGCCCCCGCCGCCGCTGCTGGGCAGGCTGCGAAGCACCGCGCAGATCTCGACCTCCCGGCCCTGGGACGCCGCGGACGGCGACCCGAGCTATCCCCGGGAGATCGAGGGCGTGGCGGTTGAAAGCCAGCTGCTCACCCGCGTCGACCGGGCGGGCGCGCTGGTCAGCCTCGAGGACGGGCGCTACGCGTTCACGGGCCCGATCGTCGCCGTCGGCTCGACCGCTGGCCTTCAGGCGTCCGCCAGGCGCCGGCTCGCGGCATCGACAGCCGAGGCCGACCGCAACTGGTGGCGCGAGGTGATCGGGGCGCTGGCGCGCGGCTCGGAGTGAGCCGCCTGATACCTACTGGCTTGCGACGTGGCTCGGCGGCTCCTGGTCGCCGGCCCGCTCCCGCATCCCCCGGGCGATCCTGCCGCCGAGCGCGCCGAGCAGCATGCCGATGATCGCCGTCACCACGGCGAGCAGCGGTGGAAAGCTGCCGAGCGAGACCTTCGCGTCGGTGCCGGCGATGCCGTGGGCAACGAGGAGTCCGATGCCGTAGCAGGCGCCGCCCACGACGCCGCGATCCGCCCCTCCCCAGCCGTCGCGGTGCTCGAGGCCCGCCAGAACGCCGCCGATGGCGGCGACCACGCCGACGGCCCAGTAGGCGCCAGCGGAGATGCCGACCATGATGCCCGCCAGGCCACCGAGAGCGAGCGGGATGACCCCGCCGAGGATCACCTGGACCGACCGCGGCCGATCGCGAAACAGCGGTGGTAGATGCATCCTTCTCCTCTCCTCGGCGGCTGCGTCCGGGCTGCCTTCGCAAAAGCTCCCGTGCGGATCGTCACGATACCCCCTCACGCGGAGGGACGGGCCGGGCGATCGAGCATGATGCGCCCCGTCGAATGCCCGAGGACGCCCCGATGAGACCGGCGACGCCGCTCCAGACCAAGCTCCTGATCGCGACGCTCGCGCTCTTGGTCGCCGCCATCGCGCTCTGCCTCAACCGCGACCTCAACGGCGACCTCTACCTGCTGCTGTTCAGCGGCCGTTACATCGCCCACCACGGGCCGGTCGGCACCGACCCGTTCCCGACCATCGAGCACGGCCGCCAGTGGCTGAACCAGCAGTGGCTGTCGGAGGTGGGCTTCTACGGCGCCGAGCGAGTTGTCGGCACCACGGGCATCGGGATCCTCTACGCGCTGCTGATCGGGCTCCCCCTCGCCCTGGTGCTCGCCGCGATCCGGCGCAAGGGCGCGATCACGATGCTGGTGGTCGCGGCGCTCTACCTGCCCGGGATTCTGGCGATCATCCATCCGCGGGCCGCCGGGTTCACGCTGCTCCTGTTCGCGGTCCTCGTCGTGCTGTTGCTCTGGGGACTCCGACTCGAGCCCGAAGCGAGAGCCCGAGCGACGCCCCCATGGTGGATGCTCGCCGGGATCCCGCTGCTGTTCGCCCTCTGGGCGAACCTCCACGGCGGCTTCATCGCCGGGCTGCTGCTGATCGGGGCGGTGACCGTCGGGCTCTGGATCGACGGCCGGCGCAGCCAGCCGTGGGTTCCCGGGGCCCAGGTAGCCGTCCTCGCGGGCGCGGGCGTGCTCGCGGCCGTCGCGGTGACATTCGCGACGCCCCTGGGCGTGGACATCTGGACCTACATCCTGAGCTTCCGCAACCCGGCGCTGAAGCTGGCCTCGACGGAGTGGGAGCCAGTGACCCACTCAGCGGGTGCGGTGGCATTCGTCCTGGTCGCGGCCGGCGTCGCCGTCTGGACGTGGTGGCGCGCTCCCCGGCCCCGGCGGGTGATGCCCGCCCTCGTCGCTGCGGGATTCGTCGTCTTCGCGGCGAGCTCGATGCGGAACCTGATCTTCGTCGCCCCGGCGCTCGCGTTCCAGATCGCGTGCTCGCTGCCGGATCGAGCCGAGCCTCCCAGCCGCGCCCTGGTGGGCCTGGCGGGCTCGGCGGCAGCGGCGGCGATCGTCGTGTATGCGCTCGCCCTCGGGCCACCGAACTCCGACAAGGTCGGCAACCCGGCGGTCCAGTACGCGATCAACCATCCTCCGAAGCAGGGCCGGATCGTCGCCTACGCGGGCCCGAGCTCGTACATGCTCTGGCGCAACCCGGAGACGCCCGTGGTCATCGACGGCTGGCTGGAGCACTTCACCGAGGACGAGCTGAGGGACAACTTCGACCTCCTGCACGGCGCCCTGGCCGACCCCACCCCCGCCGTGAGGCGACTACACGCCGGCGCCGTGATCGCCTACATCCCGGAGGCCATCGACCGCCTGAAGGCCCACGGCTTCGTGCCGAAGATCTCCGGACCGTACGGCACGTACCTCGTGCGCAAGCAACCGCGCCGGCAGTAGCGGACCTGAAAGCGCATGGTCAGTCGAGCGGGTGGGAAGCGGCCAACGGCGGCCTCAGATCCGCGGTGGCGGCTCCGGCGCCGGCTCGCCCTCGAGCGCGGCGAGGATCGGCGCGCTGTCGTAGTAGATCTGGGCCCTGGAGGCGATCCCGTCGGTGAGCGTCCAGACATGGACGAAGCCGACCTCGAAGTCCTGCCCGCTCTTCCTCCCCTGCCCGCGCAGCCGTCCGAGGACGACGATCCGGTCGCCGGCCTCGAGGAAGTCGTCGGGGTCCGCCCACGGGCCTTCGACGTGGTCCTGGAAGATCCGTGCGAAGGAACGGACGCCCTCATGGCCGTGATGCGTGCCCCCCCAGGGGAGGGGATCGGGCAGGGTCATCTCGATGTCGTGGGTGACGTCGGCGACCATGTCGTCCATGTCCCACCGCGTCAGCGCCGTATAGATCCGCCTGACCGCATCGACGTCGTGGTCTGCCATGCCGCCAACATAACGGCATGCGGGATGCGTCCCGGTAGGTAGGGTTCGCGCGCATGGGGATGCTCGAAGCGAGCTGGACGGTCGAGATCGAAGCTCCGCGAGAGCGCTGCTACGAGATAGCCGCGGACATCGAGGGCGCGCCGGAATGGCAGGGCACCCTTCTGGAGGTGAACGTCGTCAAGCGCGACCGCGACGACCGGCCGCAGGTCGTGGAGACGATCTCAGACGCAAGCGTGAAGAAGGTCCGCTCACGCCTGCGGTTCTCCTATGACCCGCCGGAAGGCATCTCCTGGGAGCAGGAGGACGGCGACGTCAAGTCGGTCACCGGCTCCTGGGAGTTCGAGGAGGCCGGCGAGGGCCGGACCAGGGCCACGTACGGGCTCCGGTCCGACCCAGGCCGCATCCTCGGGATGCTCCTACGCGGCCCCGTTGAGGGCAAGGTGAAGGAGCTGCTGACGAAGGGCGCCGCAGAGGGCCTGCGGCGCCAGGCTGAGAGCGCCGGCTAGGTGCTCGCGAGCACCTTGGCCTTCATCCGCTCGAACTCCTCGTTCGAGATCGCGCCCTTCTCCTTCAGGTCGTTGAGCTTGTGGAGCTCGTCGACCGGCGACGTGCCCGCCGTGTCGCGCACGTAGCTGTCGAAGTGCTTTCTGACATCGGCCTGCTCCTTGATCGACCGCTCCCGCATTCCGTGGCCGCGGGCTATCAGGTAGACCAGCGCGGTCAGGAACGGCACGAAGATCAGGAACAAGATCCAGACCGCCTTCCACCAACCCGACAGCTGGTGGTCGCGGAAGAGGTCGCCGATGATCGTGAAGAGCACCATGATCCATGCGACGAACAGGAAGATCCAGATAACGGTGAGAAAGGCGTCGCCAAGCGAATAGTCGGCGAGCAGCAATTAAGGCCTCCTAGATTCGAGGGGAGAGAGGTGTCGTTAACCCGACCCTCTCACAATGTGCGGAGGCCATGCCGTCATTTGCCGTCTCGATCGTCTTCCTGACCCTGGTGCAGGCCGCCGTCGTCGCGGTGCCCGGTGCTCCGCCGCGCGGCCTCCTCGACCGGGTGCAAAGCCGTTGGTGGGCGCTGGTGCCGCCGGCCTCGATCGTCGTGGTGATCGGGCTGATCGCTCTGTACTCCAACTCCGCCGATGCCCTCTCCTACCTGGCGCTGGTGGCGGTGCCGCCGCTCGCGGCCGTGGCGCTCGGGGTGGTCATGCGCGGCGCCCGGCCGGCGTTCGCGCTCGCGGTGGTCCCGCTGTTCGCCCTGGCTTGGGCCGTCTCGGGCTCGCTCACCGGCGAGACAGCGGCGCTGGCGCTGTCGGCGCTTGCATGCGTGACGCTCGGGGTGTTCCTCGCCGCTGTGGTCTCCCCGCGGTGGCTGCGCTGGGGCGTCTACGCGATGGCTGTGGTGGACACGGTCTTCGTGGTCGCAGACCTTCTTCAAGGACCTAACTCCACGCTCGTCGCCGCGGGCCCGCCGGCGGGACTGCCGCGACTGCAGGCGGTCTACTTCGGCTCCGCGACGATGGGCTTCGGCGACCTGTTCATCGCCGCAACGGTCGGGGCGCTCCTCGCTCGTGATCGGCGGATCCAGGTGGAGGGCGCCGTGCTCGCGGCGATCCTCGGCCTCGGATTCGACCTGCTGTTCTTCGCGGTCGACCTGCTCCCCACGACCGTGCCGATCGCCGTCACGCTGGCCGTGCTCCAGGTCCGCGACCGCCGCCGGGCGGCGCGCCGCGCATCGCCCCAACTCACCCGCGATCAGCTGAAACGGGCGTAGAGGGAGCCGCTAGCCCCGGCCCAGCAGCTTGGCCATGTTGCGCGCGATCGGCTGGACGAGGCTTGGCGAGAGCCGGTGGAGCCAGTAGAGCGCAAGCACCTGGCGCTTCGGCACCGGGACGATCATCGTCCGCTTCTCGATCGCGCGAAGAACCGCCTCCGCGACCTCGTCCGGCGACGCCCCGCGCTTCGAGTAGAAGTCGACGAGGTTCTCGTGCATGCCCTGCATCTCGCCGCGCACCGTCGAGTTGGCGACGATCGCCGTGTCGATGATCCCGGGGCAGATCGCGCTGACGTGGATCCCCCGCTTTGAGAGCTCCGCGTTCAGCGCCTCGCTGAGGCCGACGACCCCGTACTTGGATGCGCAGTACGGAGCGGTGTTCGCCGACGGCATCAGGCCCAGCTGCGACGCGGTGTTCACCACCGAGGCGGGGCGTCCCTGGCGGAGCATGCGCGGCACGAAGGCCTGTACGCCGTAGGCGACGCCGAGAAGGTTCACGTCGATGATCCGCCGCCAGTCCTCGGGCGTCGTGTCCTCGATGTTGCCGCCGTGCCCGATGCCCGCGTTGTTGTGGAGGATGTCGACCGCTCCGTCGAGCTCGAAGACCTTCGCGGCGAAGTCCTCGACGGCTTCCGGGTCGGAGACGTCGACCGTGTGCGGCGAGGCGCTCCCGCCTGCAGCCTCGATCTCGGCGACCACGGCCCCGACGTGCTCCGCGTTCACGTCCGCCGCGTGGATCTTGGCGCCGTGCCGCGCGAGCAGCAGCGCCGTGGAGCGGCCGATGCCCGAGCCGGCGCCGGTGACGACCGCGACCTTGGCCCCGAGGTCCATGCGCTGGGCATCTTGACGCCTGCAGCCGCCACGCGTCAGCTCGGTGACGCGGAGGTCCTAGGACCAATGTCCTCTTGAAGGTGCGACCCGCCCCGCGGGACCCTCACCGGGCACCCAATCAACAAGGAGCAGAAGATGACCAAGAGAATCGCACGCGCAATTGCACTCTTCGGCACCGCCGGAGCGATCGTCATCGGCGGCGCAGGCGTCGCGCAGGCCAGTCACGGTGCGGATGACCCCGCGGGGCATCATCGCCACCACGAGCGCCACCACCACCATCACCACCACCGCAACGACGACGGCCCTCGCCACCGCTAGGGCCGCTCACCCCGAGCTGGTCACGAGGAGCCGGGCCTCGCCCGGCTCCTCGTCGTTTTAACCGCCGTCTTCGCCGGCGGCAAGGCCGTTGCGCTGGGCCCACAGCGCCGCCTGCGTCCGATCGCTCACGCCGATGCGCTGGAAGACGCTGGTCAGGTGCGTCTTCACGGTCTTCTCGCTGATCTCGAGCCGACGAGCGATCAGTTTGTTGGGCAGGCCTTCGGCCACCAGGACGAGCACCTCCCGCTCGCGCTTCGAGAGCTCGGCACGCTGCTCCTCGGAACGAGCGGCGAGCAGCTCTCGCGCGGCGCGCGGCGCCAGGGGGGCATCACCGCGGGCGGCTGCCCGTATCGCGTCGCGAACCTCCTGAGGCTGGGCATCCTTGAGCAGGTAGCCGACCGCGCCGGCGTCGAGGGCGGCGACGACTCGATCGCGGTCGGAGAACGCCGTCAGCATCACCACCCGCGCCTCGGGCTCAGCTTCGCGGATCGCGCGTGTCGCTCGAATGCCGTCGACCTCCGGCATGGAGATATCCATGAGGACGACGTCCGGCCGCAGCTCGCGTGCGAGCTCGATTGCCTCTGTTCCGTTGGCAGCCGTACCGACCACCTCGAGATCGTCCGTGACGCCGAGGAGTTCAATGAGGCCGCCCCTGACCACGCTGTGGTCCTCGGCTATGAGCACCCCGATCACGCTGTCGGGACCTCAAGCCGGACGCGGGTGCCGCCACCCGGTCCCGGCTCGATATCGAGCTCCCCGGCGGCGCCCGCGGCAAGATCCCGCATGAGCCGCATCCCGAAGTGCCCGGAAGGCGAGGATGCGTCCGGGGGCATCCCCCGGCCGTCATCCGTCACGGTGAGTGACACCCGACCGTTGACCTGTTCGACCTTGACGGCGACGTGATCGGGCTCCGCGTGGGCGGCGGCGTTCCTCACGGCCTCCTGCGCCACCCGATAGATGACCGCCTCCTTGTCAGGACGAAGCTGTATCCCGGGAGTGACGTCGAGCTCCGCGGCGATGCCGCGCTGCCCCAGGGAGGATGTCAGATCGGTCAACGCGGACTCGAGGCCCTTCTCGCGCAGGCTCGGCGGGTAGATGTCGATCATCAGGCTCCGTAGCTCGCCGACGCTCCGCCGCGTCTGGGATGCACCCTGTTCCAGCGCCTCGTGCGCGGCCGTGCCGCCTCCATTCGCTCCCGTCCGCTCAGCGGCGGCAGCCAGGGAGAAGGCCGTGCCCGAGAGGCTCTGCACCACACCGTCGTGGAGGTCGCCGGCGATGCGCCGCCGCTCCTGATCGGAGGCGTCGATCGCCTTCTTCAGCAGCGCCTCTCGCTCCGCGTGGCCGCGTCGCAGGCGGCGCGCCATGGACGACGCGAGGGGAAGCTGAAGCAGGGCGAGGATGAGGAGCGCGCCGATGATCGCCGGCGCGAACGCCTTCCAGATGCTGGTTCCACTAGCAGCGATCGAGCTGAAGCGCTGATAGGTCTCGAACAGGAGCGGCCGCCCATTCGGTGCCTTGACGCCGAGATACACCTCGAGCACGTTGCCCAGTGAGCGCTCGAACCGGTTCTCCGGTCGCGACAGATCGCTGATCCCCGCGTCCACGCCGCCGTGGTGCAGGACGTGGAGGTCATCCGCACCGAGTCGGTAGCGCGACCCGATGAGGCGGTTCTTGTCCGAGTACACGATGCGGCCGCCGGCCGTCCAGACCTTCACTCGGACGATCTCGTTGCTCAACACCCGGTTCCGGACCACCCGGTCGAGGCGCCTGATGCTGGAGGGGCGCTCGCGGAGGATCCCATTCGTCAACTCCGGCTCGACGATCTGACGCCCGACGATCCGCGTCACGGTTTTCGCGTTGCCGACCGCCTCCGTCGTGCCGATGTGGCGCATCAGGAAGTAGCTCCCGACCCCCACCGCCGCCAGCGCAACCATGCCCCCGATCGCAAACTTCGCCACGGCGGAGGAGGTCGACGGGTTATCGGTGCGGTCCCTGCTCCTTTGTGTTCGCCCGAATCGAGCCACGCGGTGTTCCATCCCCCTCAACCCATGCAGGCGCCGAACATCACGCACCAAGGGTAGGACGCGGCCCGACAGGTCCTACGACCTATGTCCGATTGCGATTCGGACGCGCCTGCTGGGACCCTCGAGCACGTCACTCGAGCCAATCTGGAGGCACGTCATGAGAGCACGCATCACCCTCACGATCATCGGCGTTCTGGCGGTCCTGGCCGTCGCCGCCGCACCGGCAACCGCCGCGACAAACGTCCATCGGGCCACCCTCAAGGGGAGCCCGGGCTTCCCGGCCGTCACCGGCAGCGCGAAATTCTCGGTCGACGACGGGGTCCGTCAGCTGGAGGCGGAGATCCAGCACGCGAAGTCGCTCGCCGGCACCAAGCTGCGTTTTCGCGTTGACGGCGTGATCGTCGGAACCGCAACCGTCAGCCCCGTCGGCACGGCGCGTATCGACAAGTCCGGTGGCGGAATTCCCGCCGTCACCAAGGGCTCGACGATTCGCGTTCGCAGGCTCACCGGCGCGCCGGTCGCCTCCGGCACCTTCGCCTGAGTCGGTCCGATCGTCCGGCGGCCGGCGTCGGCTCCAACACGTCGACGAGCAGCCGCCGGACGTCGTCGCGTCCGACGGGATCGTGGAGTTCCAGGACCGCCCGTAGGAGCTCCGGCCCGCGTCGCCGGGGTGGGTATGGTCCAGGGGGTGGGCGAGCTGATCCACACCTGCTACCGGGTCCTGGACCTCGATCGGTCGGTCGAGTTCTACGAGAAGCTCGGCATGGAGGAGATCGGCCGGCTGCCGATCGGCGACGAGGCGATCAACGTGTTCATGGGCCTCCCCGACGACGGCCCGCGGCTCGAGCTCACCTACAACATCGGCCGCACCGATCCGTACGAGATCGGCACCGGCTACGGTCACATCGCGATCACCGTGGGCGACATGGACGCGGCCCTCCAGCGCCTCGCCGACGTGGGGATCGAGCCGGAGCGCCCCCCCTACACGGTGTCCGAGAACGGCCGGCGCCTGTGCTTCGTCCGCGATCCGGACGACTACCGGGTCGAGCTCATCGAAACGGCCGAGATCTGAGCCGCGCCGCTAGGAGGGCGGGCCGGGCAGCTGCGTCAGCTGCACCAGCGAGATGATCAGCATCACCGCTCCCACGGTGACGAGCGCGTAGCGGACGCCGCGAATCCGGAACTGGGTGCTGATCCCGACGAGGAAGAGGACGCTGGCCAGGAACACAGTCGTGCGGACGTAGTCGTCAGAGCGGGTCCCCGCGGTCGAGCCCTCCTCGAAGGCGGTGGTCGCCTGCTGGTTGAGGCTCCGGGCCTTCGCGAGACCGGGTTGCTTGTACTGGGGCATGTAGGTCGGCCCCTTGGGCGCGTTTGGGTTCGTCTCCGGATGAGTCTTCCGCCAGGCCTCGAAGGCGACCTTGAACTGAGGGCGGAAGCGGCGCTCGGCCAGCGCCATCGCCTCACGGTTGTTCGCCGTGAAGGCGGAGAACCACGCGTTGAAGGTCGAGGCGTCGAAGTTGCGGAGGTTGATCGCGTTGATGTCCGCCCGGTTGCCCTCGGACCGCAGCGTCGATGCCTCGGCGAGCTTCACCCGCGACTCGGTGCTCCACTTCGCCGCCGCATAGCCCGACCAGGCGGCCATCAGGGCGACGATCGACAGCAGGACGGCCTCGGCGATCGACAGGACGCGATCGTGCCGGTCGTGCTCGTCCCCGCCGCTGTGCTCGGTGTGGTGGGCGATCTCCTTGCCGACCTCTTCCGCCGACATCCCCTCCGGCACGCTCAGACCTTCCCACTCTTTGCGGCGGTTGG
>Ga0066903_100002229_pt1 | contig 14957 bp, 15 predicted proteins | sample PanSoiMetaGPlot1_FD_67491 | JGI IMG/M metagenome (GOLD analysis project Ga0066903, IMG submission 67491) | Tropical forest soil microbial communities from Panama analyzed to predict greenhouse gas emissions - Panama Soil - Plot 1 (version 2) | ecosystem: Environmental > Terrestrial > Soil >...
CGACAAGGGGTATGGATTCATCACTCCTGACGACGGCGGGGACGATCTGTTCGTCCATCACAGCGCGATTGTTGGCGAGGGCTACAAGACACTCGCCGAGAACGCGAAGGTGCAGTACGAGCCCGAGCAGGGCCAGAAAGGGCCGCAGGCGACGAACGTCGCGCCGGTGTAGTCCGAACCGCGGTGAGCGGCAGCTGCGGTGGTCTCCGGACCGCAGCGGCGGCCTGCCCCAGTCCGAGAGGAGTTGGTGGAGGTTGGCTCGTAGTCAGCAGACGCACGCGAAGCGCGCACGCGAGCTCGCGATCAAGGAGCGCCGCGAGCGCAAGCGAGCGAAGAAGGCCGAACGCGCGGCCGGCGGCGATGTAGCCGCCGTCGAGCGTGGAAGCAGCGCATCAAAAGCCGAAGGACAAGCCGAGACACCATCGGCCGAGTGGATTCAGTGAGTCCCGAGCGACCTGACGAGGGCGTAGCCGCTCGCACCAAGCGAGGGATCTGGGGGCTCTCGAAGAAGGCAGCCCACTACGGGAACGCACCCGGTGCCGATGTCCGATGCGATCGCTGCAGGTACATGTTCCCGCCCTTCGCGGTGGGTGGGTGCAGGCTCGTGCGCGGTGTAATCCGCGGTTCTGCGACTTGCGACGAGTTCAGGTCTCGCTCGCGAGGTTGAGCCGCCCCAGCTCGTCGACGAACCTTTGCCGCAGCTGACCCAGGCGGTTCTTCGTCGCGTCGTAACTTCGACGATCTAGCAGGGCCGCTGACCGGGGGGCGCTAGCAACGCTCCCCTACACTTCTTAGGTGGAGTTCGCGGTTGGCCAGGTGGTCGTCTACGGCGGGCACGGACTGGGCCGGGTAGTCGCAAGGGAGACGCGAGCCGCGACCCCGGACCCTGAGGAGGTCGTGGTGGTCGAACTCGCCGCCACACTAACCGTCACACTGCCGATCGCGCTCGCACGTGAGCAACTACGAGCGGTAGTGAACGAGACCGAGCTGGCGAGCGTGCAGACGACCCTCCGTGCAGCCCCGCGGGCAAGCGAACCTCTCTGGATCAGACGTCAGAAAGCGACCCGCGCGAAGCTGGCCTCCGGAGAGGCGATCTGCCTCGCCGAGGTAATCAGCGACGGCGCCAACCGCCAACGCGGCCAGACCAAGCGTCTCTCCGTCAACGAGCGCGAGCTGTACCTGAGAGCGAGGCGGTTTCTCGCCGACGAGATCGGACACGCCCGCGGCATCGACCCAGAACAAGCCGATGACTGGATAACCAACCAACTCGAGCACGCCACCGCGCTCTAGCCGCGGCAGCTATCCGCGCCACCTTCCCGAACACCAGCGAATGCCGGATTGCGTCTTGTGCGACGCGCGAGGCCGCCGTCGACTACCGCTTGTTCTTCTTCGCCTCGCGCTTCTCTTTCAGCGTCTTTTGAGCCGGCTTCTTCGCCATGCTCTTCTTCGAGTTCTTGTCCTTTGTAGCCATGACCACGTCCTCTCGTTAACCGCCCAGCGGCAGGACTGATCCGCCGAACTCCCCCCACGCTGGGGTCTCCGGAGGATCATGACTGAATCTAGACGCGCCCCGCCCCGCGGCGCCGCGAGCGCGAGCAAGCCAAGAAGGCTGAGACCGCCCTCAAGCGCGCGACAGACGGCGTGCGCCCGCCGCCAACAGCGACTGCACGCCGAGGCCGCATCAGAATTCAACTCGTCGAGTCGTGGCGCCGAGAGCATCTGACGCCGACCGAAAGCGAGCAGCGGTTCACGTGGGTCGCCGGCCGGATCTCGGCCTGAGACCAGCGCTCATACCGCCACCGCGTCGAGGCGAGCATCGCCGCCGCCAGTGATCGGCTGACGCGATCAGCACTCGTGGAACGAGACCCTTAGGGGTGCGCCTCGGACCGCGCAGCTTCGCTCGGCTCTGTCATCGGGGCCGGGCGTGTCTGCTCACCACGCACGAACTGATAGGCAAGCGCCGCGAGCGCCGCGCCACAGATCGGCGCGACGAGGTAGAGCCAGAGCGCGTGCAGGTTTCCCGAGACGAGTGCCGGGCCGGCTGAGCGGGCGGGGTTCATCGAGGCTCCGCTGATCGGGCCGCCGAACATCGCGTCGAGCCCTACGGTGCCGCCGACCGCGATCGCCGCCGCTTCGCCGACCGCGCGGGTGTCGGTGGCGACGGCCATGATCACGAACATCAGGAAGAAGGTGAGCACCAGTTCCCAGAGGAAGGACTGGGCTTGCGAGCCGGACGGCAGCGTCGCGCCGACGTTCGCGATGTTGCCGAGCGAACCTCGCAGGACTGCGGCGGCCGCGATCGCACCGAGGAGCTGCGATCCCCAGTAGCCGACGGCTCGGCTCCAGGGGAAGTGGCGGTTGAGAGCGAAGGCGAAGGTGACGCTCGGGTTGAAGTGGGCGCCGGAGATGTGGCCGACGGCGTAGATCCCGAACATGATCACCAGGCCGAAGGTGATCGCGACGCCGACGTGGCCAAGCTGGCCGGTCTTCGTATTGACCATGATCGCGCCGCAGCCGGCGAAGACGAGCGCGAACGTCCCGATCGCCTCGGCGACCAGCGCGCGCAGGTTCTCGATGCTCATCGCTCGGCGGGAAGAAGCTCGGCCATCAGTCGTTGCACTCGCTCGTCGATCTGGTCGCGGATGACGCGCACTGCCTCCACGTCCTGCCCTGCCGGATCGTCCAGTTCCCAGTCCTCGTAGCGTTTGCCGGGAAAGATGGGGCAGGCATCGCCGCAGCCCATGGTGATCACGACATGGGCGGCCTGGACGAACTCGTCGGTGAGCGGCTTCGGAAACTCCTCGCTCATGTCGACGCCGATCTCTTGCATCGCCGTGATCACTGCGGGGTTGATCTCCTCGCCGGGCGCGCTGCCTGCCGAGCGGACGTGGATCCGACCGTTCGAGCGAAGCTTCAGCAGTCCGGCGGCCATCTGCGACCGGCCGGCGTTGTGAACGCAGACGAACAGCACCTCGGGCTGGTCGGTGGAGACCAGATCCTGCGCCCGGGCGAGCGCCAGTAGCCGCTCGCGGGCAAAGCGGTGCGCGAGCACGGGCACGAAGACCGTGATCCGTGAGTTGCCCAGCGCATCGACGGAGTCGGCGATGTAGCGCTCGATCGTCTCGACGGAGAAGATTCCGGCGAACTCCTCCTTCAGCGCCTCCGCAGCGTGATGGACGTGATGTCGGGTGACGGGGTCGAGGGTCTCAGACACGATCAGCCTCCTCCGATGCGAAGTGGCCTAGCAACAGCCTGCCCTTGATGCAGGCTGGATCACCGGGAGGCCTTTCTGCCCCGGAGCCTCTGTCTTGACTGCTTTGACGATGGCGCCGTGCATCCCGTCGGCCACCTCGTGGGTGAACTCGACGGAGACCTCGTCGAATCCGGCGGCTTCGAGTCCCGCGATGTATTCGCTCCTCGAGAGGGCGCCTGCGATGCAGCCGACGTAGCTGCCACGCTCGCCCCTCTGCTCGGCCGTGAGGTGATCTTCGGCGACGACATCCGAGATGCCGACCCGGCCCCCCGGGCGAAGCACGCGCGCGATCTCGGTCAGTACGGCCGCCTTGTCGGTCGAGAGGTTGATCACGCAGTTCGAGATCACAACGTCGACGGAGTCGGCCGGCAGCGGGATCTGCTCTATGAGCCCCTTCAGAAAGACGGCGTTCTTGATCCCCGCCTGCTCGGCGTTTCGACTGGCGAGCGCGAGCATCTCGTCCGTCATGTCAAGCCCGTAGGCGAGGCCGGTCGGGCCGACCCGCTTCGCGGACAGGATCACGTCGATGCCGCCGCCCGAGCCGAGATCGAGAACCGTCTCGCCGTCGTGCAGATCGGCGACCGCGGTCGGGTTGCCGCAGCCAAGCGACGCAAGCACGGCGGCGTCAGGCAGCTCGCCGCGTTGCTCGGCCTCGTAGAGCACCTCGCCGAACTTCGCGCTCCCCACTGCGCTTGCCGCCGAATCGTCACAGCATGATCCCGTGCCGCAGCCACAGCCGTCGCCCTCGCCGGTCACCGCCTGGGCCGACTCGGCATAGCGGCGCCGCACCTCCTCGCGCAGCTCGTCGCCTGTCGAAGACATCAGCAGACCTCGTTGAGATCAGCGACTGCGGCCAGGGTCCGGAGCGCCTCTGGCTTGAGCGAGAAATAGGCCCACTTGCCTCGCTGCTCCCGCTCGAGGAGCCCGGCATCGAGAAGCTTCTTGCAGTGATGGGAAACGGTCGGCTGCGACAGCCCGAGCGGCTCGATCAGATTGCAGACGCAGACCGGCTCGCCGCTGGTCGCCAGCAGATTGACGATCTTCACCCGCGCCGGATCCGAGAGAGCGCGGAAGACCGCCGCCGTCGCCTCGGCCTCCTCATTCGAGAGCACCGGCGCCGCAAGCGGCGCACAGCAATCGACCGCAACCTCTACCACTCTCGCCTCCAACTCGCAGTCCTCCAGCTCACATCGATCATGGTCAATGTATCGATGCTTCTCGATGGATGTCAAGTTGAGCTGTTCCCTTCTCCGCCACGATGGAGGCAGATCGGCGTAGGCGCGCAATACTTCGACCATGATCGACCAGCTTCGCGCCGCAGCCGAAGCGCTGAATCACGGCGACCCTGAGCCGTTCGTCTCTCTCTTCGCGGAGGACACCGAGTGGCGCGGCGTGACGAGTGGCCACCTCTGGTGGAAGCACACACCTTCGTGACGCGGGCCAGACGAGGCCCGTGAGGTCTTGAACGCGGGCGGTGGATGGACGATCGAAAACCTGTCCTTCACAGAGGTCGGTGACGACAAGATCATCGGAACCGCACAGCTGACTGATGAGTACGGAAAGCCGCGGGACAGCAATCCAGTGGTCTTCACGTTCCGGGACGCCAAGATCGTGGACATGCAGGGCTGCGCCTCCCGACGCGAAGCCGAACAGTTCGCCCGCCGACACTAGGCCGCCCGCCGCGGCCGTAGTGCGAGCCGCCGGCCGTGACCGGCCGGTCTTCACCGCCGGGTACGGAGATCTCCCTCGCCCAGTCGCACGTCAGTCCATTTTGCGGCTCGGATGTCTTCGCCAGGCCCCAAGCTTGCGGGCGCCTCGGCCGTGCAAGCAGCCTCTTACTCCATGCCGGGCAGCGCCACGAACTCCATGACGTCGATGGACGCGCCCGGCATCTGGCGATGGGGGTGGTCGGCGAGCAGTCCGTCGATCGCGCCGCGCGAGTCAGCCTGCAGGATCGAGTAGCCCGACACGTCGCCTTCCCCCTGCACCGGTGCTCCGAAATCGACGATCGCACCACCCGCCCCCTCCATCCACGACTGCCAGGCCTGCAGTCCGGCCTGGGCCTGCTCCGGTGTGGCCTTTGCCATCTGCTCCTGGGCAGAGGTCGGAGAGCGATAGAGGACGAGGTACTTCGACACGGCTCCTCCCTTGCGACCCCTCTTTCAGCCGACGATACGCACCCGCTCACACCCTGCGCCGGCGCATGAAAGCGTCCCGCCGCGGCGACTGACTGCTGGATCGACGGCGAACTCATACACCGATCTCGAGCAGGGGTGGGAACTTATTTCCACGGCTTTCCACCGGTTGCGGATGTCTGACGCCTCAGTTGAGCCAGAAGAAACGAAAACCCGCTGATTGCAGCGGGTTTCATAGTGGGCAGCACTGGGCTCGAACCAGTGACCCCCAGCCGCGACTGCTGGCGTGACCCCCGGCTACGCAGGTAGAAGCTGGCTAGCCGATCCGGTCTACCTCCGCGGCGACGGCCCGCTGCGCCCCAGAGGTCTCGCCAAGAAGCAGCGCGTGGCGAGCTTTCAGCAGTCGAAAAGTCATGAGGACGTCCTCCTCGAATTCGGCCGGCCATTGCGTCTTTGAGTGCCAGCCGTACTCAGTGCCGTCAGCCTTCCAGCGCTGGTGGTTGATCTTCCACGAGTTGTGATGGTCCAAGAACGCCTCGTAGACCGCGGGCATGTGATCACCCTCAATCAGGTGTGTCTTGGTCATCAAGATCTCCTCGATCTTCTGGTTCCGTGGCATGAGATCGTTCTCCGCCCAGAAGAGCCAGGTCTTCAGATCCTCATCAGACAACGGCCGCCGCTCGCGAAACACGAACGCACGATTGAGAGAGTCCAGTAGGTCGATAAACGTCCGCCTCCCCTCGATGACAAGGAAGGCGAGCGGCCCGTACAACTCCTCGAGCTGCCTCTCGGTGTGGCTGAGCTGAGCCTCTGCCTCGCGGCGCCGTCGATCGTTTCGACTCGTCGCGACATATCCGATTACCGCGACCACTATCGCTCCGGCCGCCGCGATGGCCGGAACCAGCAAGGCAGGACTACTCGAAGCGTCAGCGGCGAGGAGTGTCACGGGGGAGTTGCCGATGCACTAAACGAGTGCGCCGGCTGCGAGCGGCCTCCCATACGTGTTCATGTAGGAGTCGCGCCGAAACGTCCTAATGAACTCAAGCGCTCCCTTCCGACCGGAGTCCAGGAGGAACTTCTTCTGGTCCGTAGTGAGGTGGAAGTCCGTCGTCCCGATCGGACCCGCATCGATGGTGCACGTCCGTACAACGGTCGAGTGCGACCGGAATCGGTCGTCCCAGGCATCGGTCGCGGTGTGGAAGATGTCGACGCCTTCCTGCACCGCCCAGCCCGCGTGATCTATCGCACGGTTGAGGCCGCCGCCGACGCCTCGACCGCCGACGAGATGGAAGCCGAATGTGGGTCGCCCCGCCTCTTCTTTTTGCGTGTCGAACAGCCAGACCGGGAAGTTCGACAGCACGCCGCCGTCGACGATCGTCGAACGCACGCCAGTCTCGCCGTCGATCAGGATGATCGGCTGGAAGAAATACGGGATCGACATGCTCATTCGCACGGCGTCGGCGATCTTCAACTCGTCGGGATCGAGCGGTTCTCCGGTGGGTCCCTTGTATTTCGCGATGTCGTCCGGCAAGACGAGCATCCGCTTGTTCGTGATGTCGGTGGCGATCATCTGAAGCCGATACCGCGGACTGGCGGACGGATCGTCGTTCTTAAGCGTCTTGAATCTCGCGCCATCGAGCTTCTCGTCGATCCATTGGTGAAACACTTCCCCATGGGCTAATCCGTGGTGTTCCGCCAGGTTCAACAGGCCCCCGATGACCTTTCCACCTTTTCCGAAATCCTCGAACTCGACGAAGGGGATACCCATGAACGTCGACTCGAGCTTATCGGCGTCATATCCGCAGGCGATGAGCGACGCACAGATTGACCCGGCGCTCGTGCCGGCGACATTCACCCACTCTGTGATCTGCAACGGCTCGCCATCGGCGTCGTTCGCCCCTTCCGCAAATTGCAAGAGCGCACCAACCAGGCCGAGGCCCTTCACCCCACCACCCTGGAAAACCCCGTCGGCCCGATGTGCCTCATCTACCTGCGACATCAGATACCTCCCTCAGACGCCGGATTGTGACGTTGACGCTGCGCCGACGATCCGCGCCGGTTTCGTGCAGCGACTCCAGACCTAGTACTTCCCACTACTGAAGAGGACCCCCTCGGCGTCACGCCTCTTTACGAGCCCGGGCAGCGTTGCCCCGCTGGCTTTGACCCATTTCTTCAGCTCTTGGGGCACTGCCGTGTATTGGCCGGCGTTCAGCTTCTTGAGCAGAGTCGACTGCTGGAGATTTCCCTCCCCGAGGTTGAAAGTGAAACTCACCAGCGCGTCGAACTGCGGCTGGTTGAGCGGGACATGAACCGCCCTGTTGACAACCTTCGCAGAGGCGCCGGCGTCGGCGCGGAGCAGTTCGAGCCCTCGCTCCTTGGTGATGCCGCGCCGAAACTCTTGCGGCTCCTCCCCCGTGATCGGGCCCGCGTGAACCATGTGCCCGAAACCGATCGTCGCGTTCCGCGCCGGAGAAGGGTCGTTGTACAACTTGGAGCGGAAGCCTTCGAACCCAGCGATGAAGCGGGCGCCGGCCGGGCTCAGACTCGCCGGAGGTGCATTCTTGACTGGATTCGCCTTCGCGACGGGCTTCTTTGCCGTCGTTCCGCGCGACTTCGCGATGGGCTTTGGTTTCTTCGCCGTCGCCGTCGCGGTGGTTGCTTGGAGCCGCTTCCAGTGCCGCAGCACGGGTGTCGGGTCGGAGGTGAAGACGAAATGGTGCGCCTCCGAGCCGGAGTGATATGGACGAGTGACGTGGTACCCAAGACGCTCGAGGTGCCCGACGAGCATCGAGCAGTCGTTCGGTTTGGCGCCAGGCCCCTCGTCGGCTGCGTCGATTCCCAAGAAGTAATGCGGCAGCTTCGCTCGGGCGGGAAGAATCCGACCACGCACGCGGTAGGCGGGGTTACCGTCTGAGAAGAGACAGTGCGAGGTCTGGTCTGGCGGGTTGGCAGGAAAGAACCCCGGATCGTGCTGGTGTGCGACTAGAAACGCCTGCCCGTGCAAGTTCGTGCCATAGCGCTTGTTGAACCTCGCTAGAACCGCGTCACGCCGATCGGCCGAGAAGATCGCGAAGCGGGCTCCCTTCTCCTGCGCATGATCGAGCGCCAGCGCCAGCACCCGGAACATCGGGACATCGTGGTACGAAACGGTCTCCCAGAGCGGGAGACCCCGGTTCTCGCTGGTAAAAGACATGCTCGCCTCCCTGTCCGTACCCGGGCCGCACGAGCACTAAGGACCTTGCTCAACTACTAGAGCACCTGCACGACGAGTCTCTCGCAACTATGGCGGGGTGTCAATGAGCTCGGGCACCAAACCGAGATCTGCCGCACAACCTCGGCGGAACTTGGCCGCCCTCGCGTAGACGTCGGCCGAACTCGACTCGACGACTGACCCATAGCTGCGACGAAGCGGGGCGATAAGACCTCTCTAGACCAAGGTTGTCCTAGCGAGTTCACTCTTGACAGCACCCCGTGACGGGGAGGAGTATCGACGGTGAGTCTGCGGCGAAGTCGAGGTCACGAGAGGAGCCGCGGAAGGTTCGACCACTTTTCAGGCGCGATGTAACCGGTCGGGCTGCTCTTCGCGGCGCGAAGTCGGCGCGAAAGGAGCGCAGCATGAACATCCATGTCCTCAACAAGAGCACGGCGGTCACCGACGCGCAGATACAGGCATGGCTGCCCGCCTTCAACGTCTTCGTCGGGCATGTACGGGAGTGGTGGCCCCGCCCGGCGACGCTCGTCTGGACTCCGCGCGACCAGGAGCCGACGCTGGGGTGGAAGCTCGTCTTCGCCGATACGAGCGACGAAGCGGGCGCGCTCGGCTATCACGACTTCACGCCCGACGGCCGACCGATCTCTTATGTGTTCGCCAAGGACGATCTCAGGTACGGCTACAACCCCACGGTCACCGCGACCCACGAGATCGCCGAGATGATCGCCGACCCGTGGATCAGTGAGGCCTTCCAGATCTCGAACACGCAGTTCTTCGCCAAGGAGATCTGCGACCCGTGCGAAGCCGACGAGTTTGGCTATTCGATCACCGCTGACGGGCAACCGGCGGTGCAGGTTTCGGACTTCGTGCTCCCGAAGTGGTTCATCCCGGGATCGAGCGGAAAGTTCGATTGGAACGGAAAGATCGACCGGCCGCTACGCCTGCTGTCCGGCGGCTATATGTCGGTCTTCGTATCCGGCAAGGGCTGGACGCAGATCCAGACGAACGAGAAGGGAGAGCTCGTCGCCGCCGGCTCCGACCCGAAGAGCAAGGAAGGCTTCGGACGCCTGAGCAAATACGGGCGCGACCGCCTTCAGGACGCCGCCGTCGAATGGGAACACGAGATCACCCTGCGGGCGTAGCGATGATCCGTTCGTCTGTGACGCCGTCGCCCCGGGACTTCCGGGGGCACATCGCCGAGTTGCGAGGCGGCACGACCTTCCGGCGGCGCGAGGCGGTCGCCGAGGAGCTTCACTCCACGCCCGAGCCGGCCCCTGAGCAATGACGAACTTCCCCGCTCTCGAGGTCGTCATCGGACTCGCGTTCGTCTACTTCGTGCTAGCTCTCGTCTGTTCGGCGGTGGCCGAGACCATCTCCAGCCTGCAGCGGAAGCGCGCCAAGATGCTGGTGGAAGGCATCGAGAACCTCCTCAGCGGGAGCAACTCGATCACGAAGGAGGGGCGCGACTTCGCCAAGGTCTTCTGGAATCACCCGCTTGTTCAGGCGCTGATTCGTCCCCGAAGTGGCCGACCGTCGCGTGCGAGGCCGAACAGAAGGCGAGGAGCGAACGTCTCTCAGGCCGACGGGAAAGGACCTGCCTACATCCCCGCGCGAACGTTCGTCTCGGCACTAGTCGACCTCGGTGCCCGGAACACCTCCGCAGCGAAACAAGCTGCGGTTGACGCGGAAAAGCTCGCCACCGTCCTAGCGAAGGTGAACTTGCAAGAGGCGATCAACGGGATACCGAGCGCGCCCCTCCGGCAGGCCCTCCTCGCCCTCTACACCGAGGCGGACGGCGAACTCAAGGCTTTCCGCGTCAGCGCCGAGAAGTGGTACGACGACGCGATGGACCGCGTCTCCGGCTGGTACAAGCGGCACATCCAGGTGGTGATCTGGATCATTGCGATCCTCGTGGCCGTGTTGCTGAACGTCGACACGGTTCAACTCGCCACGACGCTCTGGAAGGACCCGACGACGCGCGCGGCCCTCGTCGCCCGCGCAGACAAGACGGTCACAAAAGGGCAAAACTCGGTCAACGTGAACCAGACCGTCAGCGCAATCCCCCTCCCGCTCGGCTGGAAACTCAAGCTCGGAACGAGCCAGCAGGACATCCCGAACCAAGCAAGCCTCATCCTCTCCAAGCTGGTCGGCCTCCTGCTGACCGCAGCGGCTCTCTCGCTCGGAGCGCCGTTCTGGTTCGACCTGCTCAGCAAGTTCGTCCGCGTACGAGTCACGGGGCCGCCGCCTTCGACGACCACAACTGCCGACTCAACAGCAGGCTGACAAGCGTTTTGGCTGTGCTCCTCCTCCATGACGGCCAGGGCCTTGCGGTTAGCAGGCGGCTATGGACCGCCGACTCATTCTCTCCCGATTTCACAAAGTTTCCGCACGCACTGAGGAGGACGCGATATGCGTAGTGCCCTTCTCATCAGGCTCTGGGGAGTCCAGCTGAGGGCGGCAGCCTGGCTGGCCCGCGCCTTCCACTGGACCACGAGCGAGGGACGACCGGCGGCCGCCGGACTGATTCTCCTGGGAGCGACGCTCATCATCTCGCAGTTCGCGTCGGTCCCGCACGTCTGGATTATCCCGATCCTCTTGCTCGTCCTTCTGTGCGTCGTCTGGGCGCTGAGGGCGCGGCTCAGCATTGTTATCGAGGACTTCGCCGACCACACACCGGGAAAGACGGCTGCGGCAGTCGGAGCGGCGAAGCTTCTCTCGGTTGCACTCGCGGAGATGAGCGAAGTCTTTCGGGTCGTCGACGAACGGAATGCCCTGCCGACAACGGTCGGAGAAGGGACTCCGCTCGAGGCTGCGATTCGAGTCGACAGCCTCAGCGAGGTCATTCGCAACTCCGTCACAGCCGATACGAAGATCTCTTTCGCCGGAATCGAGATTCCGGTTGGCACGGGGATGATGCTGTTTGGGCGCATCGTCCAGGGGCCCCGCCTTCGCGCTCAACTTCATGAGACTGGAGGTCGTCTCATCCTAAGCGCCCAGATCAGTGGGCTCAGGCACAGCCCAAGTTGGCGGCTTGAGCAGGCGATCGACCCATCTACTGCCGAGAGCCGCGACGAGGCGACGCACGAGATGATCCCGCAGCTAGCGACGCGGATGTTTACGAGCCTTGGGCTGAGGCGGAAGGTGAAATGGGAAGCAATGGACTTGTTCCTGAAAGGGCTGAACACGTACCGCTCTTGTCTGCGGACTCCACGCGACCGGGCCGTCAAGTTGCTCGCGGCACGCCGCGACCTTGAGAAGGCGTTGTCCGAAGACGAGGACTTCGTACTCGTGTACTACAACCTTGGCGTCGTTTACAACGAGCTCTCGAGAATCGCGGGTCTGGCACAAAGAGAAGGGGTCGCCAAGAGGCACCGTGACGCCGCGGAGAAGGCGTTCGAAATGGCGGTACAGCAGGATCCCGCACGTTGGGAGCCCTACTACGCTCTGGCTCGGATTCATTACGAACAGGCTCTCGCTTGGCCCCAATACGAGCAGCAGGAGATGGAACAGGCCCGGGAGCTCTGCGAACGCGTCGTCGAACTTCCTCGTGGAGCCCGCCTCGAAAAGGTCAAGGCACACGACCTGATCAGATTGACTCACGACAAGTCGAGTTCGGAAGCGTTGGCGAGCGGACGAGAAGCCTCGAAACTTGTCCTCCGTGCCCTACGAGGAACGACTCTGAAGCGACGAAAGGTAGGGACCGAGCAAGATCAGCTCCCGACAGTCAGCGACCTCGCGGCGAACTGCTTGTCAAACCTGGCGGAGGCGGAGGCGAGCAACCCGCCCGATCTCGGCGTCCGACGATCACGGTTCTGGCGGTTCGGAAGAAGCGGACGCCGCTTTCAGCGGGTTCTACGACTCTATCTCCTCGCGCAGAAGCTCACAGATAAAGACGCCATACTGCATTACCGGCTGGGATCGATCGCGAGCGATTGGGGCAAGCACGAACTCGCAATCGAAGAGCTGAAGGCGGCAACGCGAATCGCGCCAGAGCGCGGGCTCTACTGGGCATCGCTCGGTCTTGCATACGCCCGCCGGAGCTCTAGGGCTGACGAAGATCGGGCAATGGCCGCGGTCGAACGCGCTCTCGCTGGCATCGACATGCTGAGGGCGCTTGACGAGCGGGAAGCGATCAATGTCGTGCGTGAGACGTATCTACGCCTCGGAAAGACAACGGAGCGCCGTCGTTTAGCAGAGCAGATCAGGTTCAGTAAAGAGATCCGCATCCTTGATGGGCAGTTGTCAGAGGGTGACGAGCGGTCGGTCGAGAATTCGATCGGGCGATATGCGGCGACTAACCGCAACTGGGAAGTGGGTCAGCTGAATGCATTGCTTGGGCGTCACTACCTCATTGACGGGAATGATCCGATTCTCGCGAGAGCCGCAGAAAAGCGGCTGCGAGCGGCAATCGATAAGTTGGAGAGCGATCACCAGGATCTAACGCTCTCGAAGATCTATGCTGATCTGGCTCGCGCACTGGTCCTGCAGGACCGCAAAGATGATGCGCTGAAGGCGGCAGAGGAGGCAGTCAGCCGTGCGCCCCTCTCAAGTCCCGCACACGCCGGAAAAGGACGCATTCTTTCCTCGGTAGGAGACCTCGAAGCGGCACGGGACGCTTGGGAGGACGCGCTGCTCTGGAGTTCGAGCGATCCAGATCTCCAATGGGAGCTCGGTTATTGCAACTGGAGGCTGGCCCAAGAGGCGACCGATCGCGACAAACGTCAGCTCGCACTTGAGCAGGCTAGACGCTACTTGACTCAGGCGAGCGTCCTCTTTGCAAATGAAAGGTTCGACGAACGGGTTCGCATTCACTATTGGCTTGGCCGGATCTACGCCGAACTGGGTGATTTCGCAAGTGTGATCCCGAGCCTGAGGATGGTGCAGGCCCCTGGCCGGATGAAGCCAGTGGCCGACTTGCTGGTCGCACAGGCGTATCGACGAGGGGGCAATTTCAACGCTGCTCAAACCCTCTTCCGTGGCGTCATTCGACGGGTGGACGCGCAGCTCGACGGTGGTGGCACGGACACGGTCGTGGGTCAAGAAGTCTTGGATGCATGGCCTCTGCGGCTTGTCAGGGCGGAGGCCCAGTGCGCCCTCGCCATAGCACAAGCAGAGCGAAGCGGTGACCCCCAGGCAGCTCGCGACGTCATTGCACCTGTAGGGAAAGCTCTCGGGCGTGATGCGTTCTCGCCTTACGAGTCAATCTACCCCGCACGCCTCGACGAACTGCGCGCGCACTTCCATTACGCGGAAGGTCTGTTGCGTCTTCAGCAGAACGACGCTCCAGAAGCTGTCGAAGCATTCAATAGATCGATCGCGTATCAATCGGACCCCGAGGTCTACCTGAAGCTCGCCGAGGCCTACTGGATGCGGGCAATCGAGGCTAGAGACCCGACACGGAGAGCTCTGCTAACTCGGTCACAGAGCTACTGCAGCCTCGTCGAGGCGACCGATCTTCGCGGCTTGTGCACGAGGCCACTCGAGCGTCTTGTTGCTCGGCTTGATGCCGCCTCCCGAAACGCAGAGGAGACCTCGTCGACCCCCACTCCAGCAAACGTAGCGTGAGCTGGTGAGGCGAAACCAATGGCACAGGCCGCTGGCGTCAGGACAAAGGCGCCTAACCCGAACCTGACGCGCTTCAAGGGGATCCATTCGCGAGATCCTGCCATTACCCAACTGCGGCGTCGCGCCGGCCGTCGGTCGCCCCGGGGGCGATCGCTCCGTCGTTGCGTACGGGCGGAGCTGCTTTGAGACCTCTGGGCGTTTGAAGTAGCGAAGGATCGTCGTCTGAGAGACGCCATAGTCGGTAGCTATGGAGCGCAGGGGCTCCTTCACCGCGCCGCGCCGGATGAGGTCGGAGTCGGGGACAAGCCGGCGAGGCCTTTGGTCGTCGGGGCGGGCGTTCGATGGGTACTTGGTGTCGTTCGCCAGGGCGCGCACAATGACTTGGGCGTCGATATTGCGGAAGGCGTTCTCGGGGGTGCGTAACCCTGTCTTGTCGACCACCTCCTCGACACCCCCACCAGCCGCGACCACCGCCTCGGCCTCGTGATCGTTCTGGCTAAAGCGACTTCGGCTGCTCGAGCCCCGCGGCGCATCATGCTCGTCGAGCAAGGCCTCGTAGCTGGACGCCGGCCAGCCTGACGGCATCCACGCTGCGAGCCGGCGGTCATGCTCCTTATCCTCCTGGGCTCGCTTCCGAACCTCCTGCTGCAGCTCTCGCTCCGCAGCTGTGGCGCCTGGAGCCTTTAAGCCGCTCAGGTCAGCGCCGGCAGATCCTCGGGTGAGAGGACGCTCGCCCAGCCTGGAGTACTCTCGCCCGATGGGTCACCGAGCTGCGCTTGTCGCACTGGCGACG
>Ga0066903_100002230_pt1 | contig 14953 bp, 13 predicted proteins | sample PanSoiMetaGPlot1_FD_67491 | JGI IMG/M metagenome (GOLD analysis project Ga0066903, IMG submission 67491) | Tropical forest soil microbial communities from Panama analyzed to predict greenhouse gas emissions - Panama Soil - Plot 1 (version 2) | ecosystem: Environmental > Terrestrial > Soil >...
CGCCAGGACTTCCGGCTCTATCTGGCGGCGGCCGGGCTGCGTACGTGGGGAATCGACTATCGTACCCACGCCGTGCCGGCCGAGGCGCAGCCGGCCGACCTCGCCGTGCTCGGGAGCTGGACGGCCGAGGTGTTTCTCGCCGACGTCCGGTGGGCGGCCGGCTTCGTGCGCGGAACCGACAAGGGACCGCTCTTCGTCGCCGGCTTCAGCCACGGTGGAGCCCTGACCTACCGTCTCGCCGCGCAGCCCGATCGCGGGCTCGCGGGCATCATCGTGCTCGACGGCGCCACCGCGACGGCACGGTCATCCGGTGGTGGAGACGTAGCCATCGACGTCGGAGGCCGCCGTCTCCCCTACGCCGAGCGCCAGCGTCTGCTCGACACGGTGATCGCGGATCCTTCTCGCCCGTCTCCGCTGCCAGGCTACCCGTCCGCCGGGGAGGCCCTGGCGGACATTCTGTACTCCGCCGAGAGCTTTGGCGGTCACGGGGGGCTCGCCAACACCCGCGATCAGGTCTCCGACCTGCGGGTGCTCGCGACGCTGCTCCGAAGCTACGACCGCTGGTGGCCGCGCGCAGCTCTCGACGCGTCGCCGCCCGAGGGGGTGCCGCAGCCACTGCCGGTGGTCGCGTTCTCGAGTACGCAGCTCGGCCCGGCCTGGGTGGAACGGGTAAAGAGCTCGGCACACACCCTGGGCGGCTCCGCAGCCCTCGTCCATGAGCTCCCCGGCTACGGTCACCTGGACGTCCTCGTCGGCCGCGAGGCCGCACGTGACGTCTTCGAGCCGACACTCTCCTGGTTGCGTAGCCAGACACCGCCGTAGGCGGTTCGATCGTCTAGCGCGAACCCCGTTTGAGACCCCGCGAGTCCACGCGGCGGGGAACGTGGGCCCGCAGTCCGAGACGTCGGCGCACGGTACGCGGTTCCAGACCGAGTGTCGTGCACGCATACTCGAAGGAGAACCGCGCACCCCCGCTCCGGTTGCACACCCATTCCCTCGCCTTCCGGCGCGAGTGACCCCGGCGCTTCTTCCGCAGCCGGTGGAAGGCATCTCTCAGCAGCACGGCAAGGAGACGGCGCTCCCCCACGAATGCGAGCACGTCTTCGTCGTCTTTCGGGTGTAGGTCCACGCTCGCCATGGGCTCTTTGGTCGCCATGGTCGCTATGGACAAGAACCGTACCAGCACATCGTCCCCCGATTCCTGGGCGCGGCGGGGCACCTCGGTGCAGCAGAAGGCGACGCGGCTGGTTGCCACGCGTGCGGTCCGACGCGTCGGATCGGTCGACAAGACCCTGGAAGGGTTGAACGCGCTCTCGTGCTCGCCTCCCTGGCACGAGCGTTGCTGCGACTTTGCACCACAAGCTGTTTCCGGCCGGCTTCAAGCGGCCATCGCCCGCCTCGATGGGCAGAAGGAGTATCGATGGTGTCCGCGCTCGATGACCCCAAGCGGTCTTCCACGGAGAGTCTCGGTCCCGGCGACTGGCTCGAGGATGCCATCGTGCGGGACCCGGTTCTGGGAAGTCTCCTGCCGCAGCTCCGGCGTCTCGCCGCCGGCGCGGGGCCCGTGCTCATCTTCGGCGAGCCAGGGACGGGTGCCGAGCTCGTCGCGCGCGCCATCCACGACCTCTCGCGGCGTGCCAGCCACCCGTTCGTCGTGATCGACTGCGCCAGCCTTTCGGAGCCGCTCATCGAGGCCGAGCTGCTCGGCGTCGATGGTAGCTCGGAATCGCGGCCGCCCCACAAGATGGGGACCTTCGAGCAGGCCGGCGTGGGGACCGTGCTGCTCTCCGAGGTGGGTGAGCTTCCCCCGCGCCTTCAGGAGGCATGCCTCCAGCTGCTCGAGCGGCGAGAGGTGGTCCGGCTCAACTCCGATTCCCCCGTACCCGCCAATGCGCGCTGTCTGGCGGCGACCAGCATCGACCTCCGCAGCCGGGTCGCGGCAGGCCTCTTCCGGGAAGACCTCCACGCGCGGCTCGCGGCGGAGATGCTCACCCTGCCGCCGCTGCGCGAGCGGCCGGAGGACATTCCGGAGCTCGCGCGCCATTTCCTCGAGCAGTGCTGCGCGCACCTCGGACCTCGGGATCTCACTCCCGAAGCCGAGGAGCTGCTCCGGAACTACCGCTGGCCGGGGAACCTCCGCGAGCTCCGCGAGAGCGTCGAGGAGGCCGCCCTGCAGGCACGAAATGGAAGGATCGGCCCCGAGCATTTCCCGGGGCAGATGCGCCGCACGCCGGAGAGCGGCCCGCTCACGTCCCTGCGTGACGTCGAGATGCGGCACATCGAGCGCGTGCTCCAGGAGGCCCGGGGCAACCAGCGGCGGGCGTCGCGCATCCTCGGCATCAGCCGCTGGTCGCTGTCGCGCCGGCTCCGCAAGTACGGCATGCAGCCTCGCGCGGAGGAATAGGCTCGCTTCCACGTCCGTTGCTGCGCGGCGGTTGACTCACGCGCACCCCCCCCGGAATACTCGAGGACGCTCATGCGCAAGCGTCGGGTCGCCGTCGTCGGAGCCACCGGGATCGCCGGGCAGCAGTTCCTTGCCGCGCTCGCGGGTCACCCGTGGTTCGAGGTCGCCGCGCTCGCGGCCTCGTCGCGTTCCGCGGGCCGCTCCTACGGCGAAGCCATCCGCGACGCGAGCGGTAGCCGGCGCTGGTGGGCCTCTCCGGAGCCGCCGGACGAGTTCCTCGCCCTTCCGGTAACGGAGGCGGCCACCCTCGATGCCGGGTCGGTCGATCTCGTCTTCGCCGCGGTCGAGAGCGATGCGGCGCGCGAGCTGGAGCCCCTCTACGCCCGCGCGGTCCCGGTGGTGAGCACGGCGGCTGCTTTCCGCTACGAGCCGGACGTCCCAATCGCTCTTCCCGGCGTCAACCTCGCCACGCACCTCGCCCTCGTCCAGGAGCAGCGACGGCGGCGGGGTTGGAAGGGGTTTGTCCTCCCGCTGCCAAACTGCACGACAGTCGGCCTTGCCATCTCGCTCAAGCCGCTCCTCGACGCGTTCGGTCTGGCGCGCGTCCTCATGACCTCCATGCAGGGTATCTCGGGAGCGGGCCGTTCACCGGGCGTCGTCGCGCTCGACATCGTCGACAACCTGATTCCCTACATCCCGAAGGAAGAGGAGAAGGTGGTGGCCGAGACGGGGAAGATCCTCGGCCGGCTCGGCGAGGGTGGGATCGCGCCGCATCCGGCGCGCGTGGGGGCGACGTGCACCCGGGCGGCGGTCCTCGAAGGTCACACCCTGGCCGTCACGGTGGAGACGGAGCGGCCCTGCGATCCCGCCGCCGCGGCCGCCGTGCTCCGGGACTTCAAGGGCGATTACGCGGGCCTCGACCTGCCCACCGCACCGATCCATCCGATCATCGTGCACGAGGATCCGTTCCGTCCCCAGCCCCGGCTCGATCGGGACACGGAGCGCGGCATGGCAACGCATGTCGGTCGCCTGCGTGCCGAACCGGCGCTCGGCCACGCGCTCAAGTACGTCGCCCTCTCGCACAACACGCGGATGGGTGCGGCGCACGGTGCGGTGCTGGTGGCCGAGTACCTCTGTCGCACCGGCGGGATCTAGGAGCGCCGCTCGGTACGGGCACGTAGCGCGCAGATGCCGCGCACCGGGCAGACCGGGCATCGCGGCGCGCGAGCGGTACAGACGAGGGCGCCGAGATCCATCAGAGCCTGATTCCAGTCGCCCGCGCGCCGCACGGGGACGAGCGCGGCTGCGAGCGCCCAGATCCGGCGGGCCCGGCGCGCACTTCGCGGTGCGCCGCGCATGCCGAAGACGCGGCCCAGCACGCGCGCGACGTTGGTGTCGACCGCGGGGACGGCAGTGCCGAACGCCAGACTCGACACGGCTCCCGCGGTGTACGCGCCGATGCCGGGGAGCCGCCCCAGCTCAGTCGTCGACTGCGGCACGCGCCCGCCGCTCTCGGCGACGATTCGCCGCACCGCAGCATGGAGGTTCCGCGCGCGCGCGTAGTAGCCGAGTCCCTGCCAGCTCTCCCGCACCGCATGAGCTGGCGCAGACGCCAGATCTTCGAGAGTCGGGTACCGTTGCAAGAAGCGCGGATAGAACTCGACCACGCGTGCCACCTGGGTCTGCTGCAGCATGATTTCGGAAACCAGCACCGCATAGGGGTCGCGAATTCCGCGCCATGGCAGCTGTCGGCGATGACACGCATACCAGGCCAACACGCGACCGCGAAACGAGCGAGCCCTCAGCGACTTTCGCTTCGAAGGTGGCACGGAACTCGCTAGAATGGGGGTCGATGGCTCGACGGGTGCGCAACAAGATCTTCGCGATTGCCGCCCGCATTCTCACCAAGCCACGGGGCAACTACAACCACCATCTGCCCAACGACCTCGAGAGCCTGCGTCGCGGTTTGCGGCTCGGGGACGTGATCCTCGTCGACGGCGAGCAGCGCATCAGCGAGGTCATCAAGTACCTCACGCAGAGCTCGTGGTCGCACTCGGCGCTCTACGTCGGGGACGAGCTCCTGCGACGCCATCCCGAGCAACGGGCCGCACTGCGTGCGGCCTACGGCCGGGATGCCGAGCACATGATGATCGAGGCGCTGTACGAAGGGGTCCTCGCCGCGCCGGTCACCAAGTACGCCGACATGAACCTGCGCGTCTGCCGTCCGAAGGGACTGCAGCGGGACGATCTGCGCCGCATCCTCGACGAGGTCATCTCCCAGCTCGGGCAACGCTACGACCTGCAGAACATCTGGGACCTCGCGCGGTACTTCTTCCCGGTGAGTCTCATCCCGCGGCGCTTCCGGCGCCGCGCGCTCGAGTTCGGCAGCGGGCTGCCCACGCAGGTCATCTGCTCGAGCCTGATCGGGCGCGCCTTCCAGAACGTCGGCTTCCCGATACTCCCCTCGCTCACACCCGGCAACGGCGCCCGGGCACCCCAGCGCTGGCGCGATCGGCTCCTGCGCCGTACCCCGCCCCCCTACGCGACGGTCTTTCGCCGCCAGCTCCCTTCGATCATCACGCCGCGGGACTTCGACCTCTCCCCCTACTTCGAGGTCGCGAAGTTCCACTTGCTCGAGGTACCCGAATTCGACTACCGCAGGATCAAATGGGCCGAGAGCGAGATGCGGCTGGTGAGCGGCAGGCGGTCGGACTAGACGGATCACGGCGAGGTGTCGGCCTCGGGCGCAGCCGGGGGTGGCACGAGCTCGCGGGCGAGGGACTCGAGCTGTTGGACCTGCTGCTCGACCTGCGTCCGCAGGTGCTCCGCCGTCTCCACCATCTCCCGCCGCTCGCGCAGGATGTCGTCGAGCGCGTGATGCAATCGCTCGCGCTCGGTCTGGATCTGGTTCGCCGACGCGTCCAGCGCGGCGAGGCGCTCGCTGAACGCCTTCACGCGCCGACCCCAGTAGAGATAGGCCGCGCCCATGCCCAGTGCGCCTCCCACGAGGAGGCCGAGGGTGAACATGCGAAGCCAGCGCACCATGGGGGGCACATACTACTCGCGGGCGCGATCGGTCCATAGCGGCTGGGGCTCGCGGCGGATCGAATGAAACGCGCTTTCGTTTCACCCGAGATTCTCGGCGGCGTGCTAGTGGCGATGGTCGCCGGAACGCTCTTCTTGCAGGACGTGGGTCGCTATCCGTTCTGGGACCCGGACGAGGCGCGGCATGCCGAGGTGGCGCGCGAGATGGCGTCGGCACATGGCATACGGCGACTCCTGCTCCCCACGCTCGACCTCGAGCCGTACCACGAGAAGCCGGCCGGGTATTACTGGCTCGTGACGCTCGCCTACGACGTCGCCGGCGTCAGCGAGGCGCCCGCACGAGCCATCAGCGGCGCGGCAGCGCTCCTCGCCGTGCTGATGCTCTATCTCTTCGCGCTCCCCCGTGCCGGGGTCGCGGGAGCCATCGTCACGAGCCTGGTCGCCGCGACGAGTGTCGGATGGTTCGCGCTCGCGCGTTTCGCCACCCTCGACATGCTCTTCACCACCTGCGTGACGGTCGGCGTGCTGGCAGGCCTCGACTGGCTCGAACGTCCCGCCTCTCCGGGGCCGATGCTCGCCCCGTTCATCGCCGCCGGGATCGGCACGCTCGTCAAGGGACCGCTCGCGGTGGTGCTGGTCGGCGTTCCGCTCGCTCTCGCCATCGCCACGGCACACCCGCGTCCACCTTGGCGCGCCTTCGGTCTGGCGCGCGGTGCCGCGGTCACGGTGGCGATCGCCGCGCTCCTCTACGTGCCGGTAGGCATCCTCGATCCGAGCTATCTCTCGGGCTTCGCCGAGACCAACTTGCGGCGGCTCGGCGCCGCGAGCCCGCACGCCGCGCCGGTGTACTACTATCTCCTCTGGCTGCCGGTCCTCTTCCTTCCCTGGACACTCGTCATCCCTCCCGCCGTGGTCCGCGCCGTCCAGGATCCGCGCAAGCGACAGCGAGCGCTCCTGCTCTGGGCGGCGGCGGTGCCGACCGTCCTCACCCTCGCGCGGGGGAAGCTCGCGACTTACGCGCTCTCCGCGCTCGCCCCCCTAGCCCTGCTCGTCGGCCCTGCGGTGACGGAGGCATGGACCACGGAGGACGGAGACGACGACGACTGGTTCCGCATCGTCGGGTGGGTGGCGGCGGGCGCCCTCGTGACCGCGGCCGGTGGAGCGCTCCTCCTCGATCTCATCCTCCCCGTCGCGGCCCCCGGCCGCCCTCTCCTCACGGGGGCGGCGCTCGGCTGGGCGGCCGTCCTCGCGGTGGTGCTGCAGCGCGGCCGCCCCGGCCTGGTGCCAGGGCTGCTCCTCGGCGCATGCCTCACCATCTACCCTCTCGTCGTTCACTTCATCCTTCCCGCGGTGAGCGCCCTGCACAGCGACCGGGAGGCGGCCCGCCTGGTCGCCGCGTCCGGGCCCGCGCCGGTCGTCGCCTTTGGCGGGCACGCGCACTCGTTCGGCTTCTACGTCGGCGCACCGACGCTCGAGACCGAAGATCCGGAGCTGGTCCGCCAGCTGTTCGCACGCGAGGATCCGGTCTTCCTGGTGACGGGCGAGAGCCACTTCGATGCGATCGAGGCCCTCCTCGGCCCGCGAGCGTTCCTCTGGCATGCCACTCCGCGGCGCCGCCTCTACGCAAACCACCCGCGGCCGGTGCCCGAACCTCCTCCGACGGGCGAAGGGGCTCAGCCCGAGCCGGAAAACGGATCGCCGTAGCGGGCCGCCCCCCCGAGCTCCTCGGCGATGGCGAGGAGCCGGTTGTACTTGGCAGTCCGCTCCGCGCGGCAGGGCGCACCGGTCTTGATCTGGCCGGCACCCGTGGCCACCGTGAAATCGGCGATGAAAGGATCCTCCGTCTCGCCCGAGCGGTGCGAGACCACCTGGCGGTAGCCCGCGCGCTGCGCGCGCGCCATGGTATCGCGCGTCTCCGTGAGCGTGCCGATCTGGTTCACCTTGATCAGCACCGCATTCGCGACGTGCTCCGCGATGCCGCGAGCGAGGATGCGCTCGTTGGTGACGAAGATGTCGTCGCCGACCAGCTGGAGGCGGTCACCGAGCTCCGCGGTGAGGCGCTGCCAGCCGGCCCAGTCATCCTCGCCCAGGCCGTCCTCGATCGAGATCAGGGGATAGGTATTCACCCAGCGGCCGTAGAGCGCGATCAGCTCATCGGCCGACTGACGGTGGCCGCCGGCCTTGTGGAAGACGTAGCCACCGTCGGCCACGAGCTCGCTCGCCGCCGCGTCCAGCGCGATCGACACGTCGCGGCCCGGCGTCAGTCCGGCGCCGGCGATCGCCGCCACGAGAAGATCGAGCGCCTCCTCGTGGGCCCGCAGGGCGGGCGCGAAGCCCCCCTCGTCTCCCACCGCCGTGGTGAACCCGCGCTCGTCGAGCAGACCGCGCAGCACGTGGTAGACCTCTACCCCCTGGCGGATCGCCTCGGGGAAGCTGGACGCGCCATGGGGCACGATCATGAACTCCTGGAAGTCGAGCGGATTGGTCGCATGGCGGCCGCCATTGATCACGTTCATGAGCGGCACGGGGAGGAGCGTCGCCGCCTCACCCCCCAGCGCCCGGTACAGCGGACTTCCCGTGGCGGCGGCCGCGGCTCGCGCGCACGCCAGCGAGACCGCGAGGATGGCGTTCGCGCCGAGACGCGCCTTGTTGGGAGTACCGTCGAGGGCGACGAGCTGCGCATCGATGGCCGCCTGGTCGGCAGCATCGAGACCGCGCAGCTTCGGAGCGAGGACGTCGTTCACGTTCGCCACCGCGCGCAGGACTCCCTTGCCGGCGTAGCGACGGGGATCTCCGTCGCGCAGCTCGACCGCCTCGTGGGCTCCGGTCGAGGCGCCCGAGGGGACCGCCGCTCGGCCCGCCGCGCCGCCCGCGACCACGACGGTCGCTTCGATCGTGGGCTGCCCCCGGGAATCCAGGATCTCTCGCGCCCGCACGCTCTCGATCGTCGTCATTGCGCCCCTCCCCGGGGGGCTGCTAGCTGGGGGGCCGAGGGAACGCTGAGGACGACGACCCAGACCTCCGAGAGGATGGGCATCACGGGGATGACCCGCTCCAGGCGGAGGCCGGCGGCGGCGACCTCGGCGGCGAGCGCGGCGCGCGTGAGCCGCGGGCTCCGCTTCGCCTTACGGCCGAGGAGCCGCCGCACGCTGCGGCCGAAGGTCTTCAGGGTATAGGGGTGACACACCGTACCGACGAGCGGGCCACGCGCCAGCTCGGCGAGCGTCCGCAACACCCGCGGACGACTCTCCGGCGGCAGGTGCATGAGAAACCGCGTGCACACGATGGCGCCGAACGTCCCGGGGGCGTAGGGCGGCATCTCGAGGTCGGCCCGCACGTGGCCCAGCGCCTCGGCGCCCTCGTGCGCCACCGCGAGCATGGCCGGGGAGAGGTCGGTGCCGACCACGCGGAATCCCCGTCTCGCGAGGAAGGGCGCGAGAACGCCGGTCCCGCACGGCACATCGAGGACGAGCGCACCGGGAGCGACGCCGGAGAGCGCCCTCGCGAGGGTCTTCTCCAGCCGGCGGAGGTTCATCCCGCGGATCCATCCGCCGTAGCGTCGCCGCTCGTAGCGCCGCGCATCGAGCGTCCGGTATCCCCAGCGCGCGACGTAGTCCGCGGTCGCCGACGCGGGCATGGCGAGCGCACCGTAACAGCCGACCCCGACCGGCGCAAACCCGCACACGAGTCATGAGTGCCGGCCGCGAGGCGGTCCTTCTACTGGCGGTTTCCGGGATCCTCTACCTGACCGGCGCCGGGAGCATTCCCTTCTACACGCGGGGCGAACCCCGCGAGGGGCTCGTCGTGCAGGAGATGCTCCGCACCGGGGAGTGGCTCGTGCCGGCGCGGCCGGACGGCGAGCCCGCGCGGAAGCCCCCGCTCTACTACTGGAGCGCCGCCGTCGTCCTGCGAGCGCTGCCCCGTCAGCCCGAGCTGGCGCTGCGGCTGCCGTCGGCGCTCTTCGCGACGGCCGGTGTGCTGACCACCTGGGCGACGGCGCGCCTCGCGTACGGCGCCGCAGCAGGCCTGCCGGCGGCGCTCATGCTCGCCACGGCGTTCGAGTGGACGCGCGCGGCGACCAGCGCGCGCGTCGACATGGCCCTCGCCGCCGCACTCACCCTCGTGCTGGCGAGCTGGACGATCGTCCTCGCCCGCGGCTCCCGCTGGCCCCTCGCGGTGGCCGCGGCGGGCGCTCTGCTCGGTACGCTCGCGAAGGGACCCGTCGCGCTGGTCCTGCCTGGACTGGCCGCCGCTCCGTTCGTCTTCAGGGACCGGGAGGCCTGGCGCAGAATGCGACCGCTCGCCGTCCTCGGCGTCGCAGCGGGTCTTGCAGGGCTCTGGTACTGGACGGCCTTCCGGCGGGAAGGTGGTGCCTTCCTCGAGGTGGTGGCGCGCGAGAACTGGCTTCGCTTCCTGGAGCCGGAGAGCGCCGAGACGGGGCACGCGCACGGGCCAGGCTACCTCGTGCCGCTCGGACTCGTCGGCCTTCTCCCCTGGACGCCGCTCCTCCCCTTGCTGCTCGCACCCCTCCGAGCGCGCTCCCGCCCTGCTCCCGCGATGCTGTCGGCCGCGTGGGCAGCGACCGGAATGATCTTCTTCACGCTCGCGGCTGCCAAGCGCAGCGTCTACCTCCTGCCGATCTACCCGGCCGTGGCGTTGCTGATCGGTGCCGGCGTCGCGGCGGCATCGACCAGTGAACGGATCGCGCGCGCGACCCGCCTGAGCGCGCAGCTCTACGCCCCGGCCGCCGTCGTTCTCGCGCTGACCGCTGGCGCACTCGCGCTCAGATTCGAGCCCGTGCGCCTTCTCGGCCGCTGGCTCAGCCCTCCGGACGCTGCCGGGGCGGCAACCCTCGCCGCCACCGCTCGCGCCGAGAGTCTTCCGTTCGCCCTGCTCGCGCTGGGCACGGCCGCGACGGCGCCGGCGCTGCTGCGCGCTGCGCGGCAGGCGGAGTGGCGACGTCTCGTTTTCGCCGTCGCGGCTCTGATGGTCGCGTGGACGGCGAGCTTCGATTCGCTCCTGCATCCCGCCATCGCGCAGGACCGGAGCCTCAAGAGCTTCGGGGCTCGGCTCGCGAACCTCGTCCCGCCCGACGCCACCCTCTTCGCGCTCTTCCCCCCCGATCCCGGCCTCCGCTTCTACGCGCCGCGACCTCTCCGCGCCTGGCCCCGCGAAGGTGTGTCCGTCGACGCATCGCTCCTCCTCTGGGAGGACGAGTGGCTGCGGCTGCGCGACAGTGCGGGACGGCCCCTTCCGGTCCTCGCAGTGAGCGAGGCTCGACAGGCCCCGCGCGGTCACCTGGCCCTCGTCGTCCCCCCGCACGGCCCGCTCCTGCCGGCTCGCGACGCACCGGGTGTTCCACCGCCCGCCGGGCTAAGGACAGGTCGCTGATGCGGCGCTCGTCGGAACGGCGCTTCATGCGGTTCCGGACTGTGATAGGTACGTCGAGCTGAGCACCTCGAGGCACGTCGCGCCGTTCCAGTCACAAGTGGACGCAGCGGTTGGGGACCGTCCCCCGAGCCGGCTGGCCCGTGGCTTCGCCGCCCTGATCGCGCGACGCTCGCTGGTGCTCGCCATCTGGGCCGCTCTGCTCGTGCCGAGCGCGTGGTTTGCGGCTCGGGTCCGTCAAGACAACTCGATCGATCGACTCATCGTCGCCGACGATCCGGACTACATCGCCACCCGGCAGTTCGAGCAGGTCTTCGGCTCGGGGGAATTCGCCCTCCTCCTGGCGGAGGCCGACGACCCGCTGGCCCCGGAGGTGGTGACGCGAGTCGACCGCATCGAGCGGCTGCTGACCGGCCTCCCGCACGTGCAGGTGAACTCCGCGCTCTCGGTGTTCCGCCGCGCCCACGCCGGCTTCGAGGCCACCCCCGACCAGATCGCGGCCTTCCGGACGTTCGTCACCGGGACGGATCTCTTCCGGCACCAGGGGCTCCTCGGCGAGCACTTCCTCGCCATCGGGCTCGTGCTCGACGTGCACGGCAGCGACGAGCGACGGGCGGTTCTCGCCGCGGTCAACGGCGCGATCGCCGAATTCGTGTCCAGTCCGGCGCCGCTCCGCGGTCTGCACGCCCTGGGCGAGCCCTACGTGAATGCCTACCTCGACGAGACGCAACGCTCCGCCTGGAGGTACTTCATCGGCTTCGCCGGGTTCGTCGTCGTCCTGATCGTGCTGCTCTACCGCTCGGCGCGCACGCTCCTTGCCTTTCTCGTGACGCTGGGTACGTGCCTGGCGGTGTCGATGGGCTACATCGGCGCGACCGGCGGAGCGCTCACCATCGTCTCGCCCATGGTGCCGATGACCATCCTGGTGACCGCCACCTCGACGCTCGTCTACCTGCAGTCGCGCTTCGTCGAGCGCCCTGCCGGGCGTCCGGTCGACGCGCACCAGGTGTTCGCGCTCACCAACAAGTTCGTCGCCTGCACGGCCTCGATCTTCGCCACCGCGGTGGGCTTCGCGGCCCTCATGGTGTCGGACATCCGACCCATCCGGGAGATGGGCCTCTGGGTGGCGGTCGGTCTCGTCTGCACCTGGGTGGTCGTGTTCACGCTCTTTCCGGCGCTCCAGAAGGTGCTCCGCACACCCACCGCGCAGGAGCGGCCGACGGCGGGCGGGTGGTTCCTGCGCCTTGCGGGGTGGATCCCGCTTGCTAGCTGGCGCTGGCGCTGGCCGCTGGTCGCGTCGGCGCTCGCGCTATCGGCGTGCGGCGCCGCCGCGCTCTTCGGCTTGCCGGGTCTCGTCGCTCCCATGCGCATCCTCACCGACCCGGTGCAGTACATGAATCACTCGGCCCCGCTCTACCTCGACATCCAGCGCTTCGGGCCGATCATCCCCGGGCTCTCCGTCACCGACGTCTGGCTACAGGGCGGCGTCGGCAGCGTCTCGGAGCCCGAGGTCCTGACGGGCCTGCACGAGTTCCAGCAGGTGCTGGAGGCCGATCCGGCGGTGGGTGCCGCCATCGGCCCCACGACCATCCTTCGCATGGTGCGCTACCTCGGTGGCAGCGGCGATCGCTGGCCCACGGATGCGGAGGAGCGCGAGCGACTGGCCGCCGAATTCGAGGGCCTGGTCGCGGCGGAACCCCTGCTGCAGCGATTCGTGCAGCCTCATGCGCTGGGGCAGACACATCTGACGGTCGTAACGCGGGCGGCGGAGCACGAGGCATTCGTGCGGCTCGCCGACCGGATCCGCCAGCACTGGGACGAAGCCGTGGCGCGGACCCCCGCATTGAAGGAGTTCCGGATGCGGATCGTGGGCCTGGCACCGCTGCACGCGAAGATGGCCCAGAACCTCGTGCCCACCCTCGTCGAGAGCTTCGCGCTCACGGTGGTGATCATCTTCGCGGCCTTCCTCGTGGTCTTCCGCAATGGCGCGGCGCGGCTCATGGCGATGATCCCGTCGCTCTTCGCCATCCTGACGATGTTCCTCGTCATGCGCCTGACGGGGATGATGCTCAACATCGCCACCATCCTGATCGCCTCGACCGTACTCGGGACCTCCGAGAACGACCAGATCCACTTCTTCTACCACTTCCTCGAGGGGCGGCGCGGCGGGACGGTGGAGCAGGCGCTCACCCATACCCTGATGATCGCCGGCCGCGCCATCTTCTTCGCCACCATCATCAACGCGGGTGGGTTTCTCGCCTTCGTCGGCGGTGAGCTGCCGCCCATCCGGCAGTTCGGCGTGCTCGCGGCGCTCGCCTTCGTGCTGTCGATGATCGCCGACTTCACGGCGCTGCCGGCCGCGCTCTGGATCCTGCTCCGCGAACGACCCGCTCAGCGACCAGCACCCGATCCGTGATCGGTGCAGGCGAACGGCCCCGCGCTGGCCGCCAGGCGCGCCAGCAGGAGCTGCTCGTCCCCGCGCAGCGCGCTCTCGTGCGCGAGACAACGGCAGAGGTGCGGCGCGGCGGGGGCGGGATCGCCGAGGGTGATGTAGGCCTCCGCCAGACGCAGATGGTTCTCCAGCGCCTCGGGGTAGGTCGCCGCCAGCCCCTCGAGGAGATCGAGACCGGTCTCGGAGTCCCCGTGCCGGAGCAGGGTGCCGGGCGCGATCACGTAGAGCGTGCCGAGGAGCCGCGTCGCGGCACCGTCGCGGAAGGTCGGGTCGAGCTCCCGGCTCCGACGTGCGAAGCGCTCGATCTCCGGTACGAGGTTCGCCGCGCGCAGGCCCTTCTGCTGTACCAGCCGGCCGGTCACGACCGCGCGTGCATAGGTCGCGGTCACGGTGTCATCGTCATGCCGGCGCACGATGTCATAGGCGTACTCGCGGTCGGCAGGCGTGTCGGCACCCTGGGCGATCAGCGCCTCGAGGGCGTCGGCGAGCGCTAGGTCATCCCCCTCTGCCGCGACCGTCGCGAGTTCGGGATGCGCGGGTGCGCGCCGCACGGCGCATGCAGGCCCGAGGGCGAGGCAGGCGAGCACCACGACAGCCGTCCCTACGGCATCACGGGCCATAGAGCCGCGTTACCGTAGTATAGTCGGTGTCGGCGGCGCCCTCCAGGGAGACGATGCCCACCTCGCCGCAGGCGCTCCTCCCTCCGTCGTCGCACAGATGTTCGAGGCTCTCCCGAAACCGCGCCCGCTCACCCGCCGGCGCGGCGGGAAAGGCCACCACCGCCATCGGTGGCAGCTCGACGCTCCGCCACGCCGTGTGGAGCCCATCCGCTCCCTCGAGGTGCGAGATATCAGCGAGCTGGGAGTCGTCGACCAGAGCGCACGCTGCCTCACCCGCCAGCAGCTTCCGGATCGTCTGCAGCGGCCGCTGGGTCTGGAGCAGCGTGAAGTCGCCGAGCCGGAAGTCACCACGGGCCACGACGCGCTCGATGAAACGCGCATCGTCCGTGTGGTCGCTGACCAGCGTCTTCCCTTTACAACCCGCGAGCTCGTCCGCGCTCCCGCTGATGAGCGCGTAATGTCGGCCGCCGGCGAGCGAGGTGGCCACCTCGCCGATCACGTCGAGGTGATAAGGGCCGCGCAACGCGAGGAAGGCGGCCAGCGAGAGGATGCCGTAGTGCGGTTTCTGGCTGGCGATGAACCCCTCCGCCGCGCTCCGAGTGGTGTAGTACTGGCCCTTCGCCCCCGACCAGCCGTTCTGTGCCGCAGCCAGCGCCACGAAGCGATCCACGTAGGGCTGCGCCAGCGCCTGGCTCCCGGTACCGTGCTCCTTGAGGACGAGGATGCTGACGGTGCCATCGCCCTCGGCATGCCCCGCCGGAGCGAACAGCAAAGTCAGCAGGGTGCCGACTAGTATCCACGCGCCCGGCGGGGTTACGCCACCGGGCTTTCCCCACCAGGCGATACCATGCGGCCGACGCACGGACTCGATCAGGTCCCCACGGTCGCCGTTTCGCCGGTTGGCAGAGGGCTGGCTTGCAGGCGCGAGAGGATGAGCAAGCCGACGCCAGCCCATGCCAGCTGGCGGATGCGGCGCAGGATGCCCATCGAGAGCCCCTTCGCCTCATCGAGCCCGAGCAAGGTGAAGATCGCCACCTTGCCCCC
>Ga0066903_100002231_pt1 | contig 14950 bp, 12 predicted proteins | sample PanSoiMetaGPlot1_FD_67491 | JGI IMG/M metagenome (GOLD analysis project Ga0066903, IMG submission 67491) | Tropical forest soil microbial communities from Panama analyzed to predict greenhouse gas emissions - Panama Soil - Plot 1 (version 2) | ecosystem: Environmental > Terrestrial > Soil >...
ACCCGCCACGAGCTCCACCAGCTCACCGCCGCCCTCAAGCGCTCGGTGCCTTCGTTCCACCCCCGCTACCTCGGGCACATGGTGTCCGACCTGCTCCTGCCCGGCCTCATCGCGCAGCTGGTCACCACGCTCTACAACCCGAACAACATCGTCGAGGACGTCGCTCCGATCACGGTGCAGCTCGAGCTCGAGGTCGGCCGGCAGCTCGCGCGGATGCTCGGATTCACCGTCGACCCGGCCCACGAGCCCTGTGCCCTGGGACACCTCACCTCGGGAGGCACGATCGCCAACGACGAGGCGCTCTGGCTGGCCCGCTCGACGAGGCTCCACCCGCTCGCCCTGCGCGACGCCTGCGAGTCGACCGGCATCTGGATGCCCGACGTTCCGGTGCGGCCGGGCAGCAAGGACCTCGAGCTGCTCGCGCTCGGCGCGGACGAGGTGCTCGGACTGAGCCGCCGGGTGGCCGCGTACTGCACCCGTGAGTCGCGCGGCCCGGAGCTCTTCCGGGCGCTGACCGCTGCTCGGGTCGAGGAAGTCGGTCTCGCTGCCTTCGTCGAACGACATCCGGTCCTGAGGCACATGGCGGTCGTCGTTCCCGCGACCGCGCATTACTCGTGGCGCAAGGCGATGACACTGCTCGGGCTCGGAGCCGCGAACCTGATCGAGGTGCCGGTGCACCAGGCACGGCTGGACGGAGCTCGGCTCGAGGCGGCGCTCTCCGCGCTCCGGAAGGAGGGGCGGCCGGTGCTCGCCGTGGTGGGAGTGTACGGAACGACCGAGTTCGGCACCCTCGACTCGATTCACGAGCTGGTGGACGTCCGACGCCGCTTCCCCGGATTCTGGCTCCACGTCGACGCCGCCTGGGGCGGCTACCTCCCGACAGTCTTTCGCGATCGGCGAGGCCAGCTGCTCCCCCGGGAAGCGGTGCGAGACGGCTTCCGCTGGTTTCCCTCGGAGCGGGTTCACCGGGCAACGGCGGCGCTCGCGCAGGCGGACTCGGTCACCGTCGATCCACACAAGCTGGGCTTCGTGCCATTCGGCGCGGGAGCGCTGGTGGTGAGAAACCGGCGCGCCCTGGACCTGGTGCAGCAGGAGGCGCCCTACGTCTTCACCTCGCCGGCGGAGGAGGACGACCGGCGCTACCGCGCGCTCGGACGCTACGCCCTCGAGGGCAGTAAGCCCGGGGCGGCCGCGGCGGCCTGCTATGTGAACCACCGCGTTCTTCCGCTGGACCACGATCACTTCGGAAAGCTGCTGGCCCGCTCGGTCCAGACCTGTGAGCGCCTGGTGGAGCGCATTCCGAGCCTGCGGGAGGAGCTCGCCCCGTGGGTGCGCGTGGCGATCCCGTTCGAGCCCGACTGCAACCTGGTCTGCCTCGCCTTCAACCCGAGCGGGAACAGGTCGCTCGAGGCAGCGAACGCCTTCGGCCGTCGACTGTTCGAGACCCTCGACGTTCTTCCGGATCGTCCGGTGCAACTGAAGGAGTTCTTCGGCTCCTGCACCACCGTGCCGCTCGATCATCTCGGCCCGGAGGAGCTGCAGCGGATCGGCGCCGAGCTCGACCTGGAGCTGGCCCGACCCGACGACACCGTGCTCTTCCTCCTCCGCCACACGCTGATGAACCCATGGCTCCAGACCTCACCCGGACCTGGGGAGCCGAGCTACGTCGAGGCGTACTGCCACTTCCTGGGCCGGCAGATCCGCGCCCTGCTCGAAACCGCTGCCTGAGCCTCTTCCCAAGGCTCGCTCCGGAGTCCTGTCAGTCGGGCTTCGATCGCCTCGGAAACTTCCGCGGCGATCCGATCCGCAGCTGTCGTGCGGTCATGTCGGTGCAGTTCGCATGCGTTGACCCGGTCGCTGGCGCGGTGCAGGTTCGCTCGTGATGAATCGCCATATCGGTGTGACGCACGCCGTCCTCCTCGCCACCCTCTTCGTCGCCTGCTCGGGCACCGTCGATGACGGAGGCTCCCAGTCGGTGGGCAACGATGCGGGGAGCAATCTCGACGGCGGCGGTGGAGGTGGAGGCGGAGGCGGCGGAGGAGGTGGCGGCGGTGGAGGGAGCGATGCCGGGGACGGAGGCGGTGGGGGCGGAGGAGGTGGCGGTGGCGGTGGTGGCGACGGCGGGGTGAGCGACGTCATCCCCGCCGACCGGAGGACCACCTGGAATCCGGGCATCCTCAGCGACATCCCGCTCGGGCAGCCGCTCGGTCCTGACGGGATCCCTCAGCGCACCAACGTCTGCGCGACGGTGAACCCGGGCGGAAACATCCAGGCCGCGATCGACGCGTGCCCGGACAACCAGGTGGTGCTGCTCTCGGCCGGGACGTTCACTGTCTCGTCCACCATCCAGCTCAAGAGCAAGGTGGTGCTCCGCGGCTCCGGCTCAGGCACGGGCGGCACCACCATCGTCAAGTCCGGCGGCGGCACCGTCCTCGCCATCGGCACCGAGCGGGATCAGATCTGCTACAGCGGCAACGGCCAGGGCGTGGCCCTGACGGCCGACGCAGCGAAGGACAGCACGACCCTCAGCGTCGGCAACGCCGCCTCGAGCTTCCAGGTCGGCGATCTCGTCGTCATCGATCAGGTCGACGTCTCGCCGGTGGTCATCGGGGACTGCACCTTCTTCAAGAGGCACAGCGGCAGCGCCTACCGCTCCATCGCCCAGGTCAACCAGGTGACGGCGGTCAACACCTCGAACGGGACCCTCTCGCTCGGTGCGGCGCTACACTGGAACTACCAGGCCGGGAGCCCCACCCTCGCCCAGGTCTACCGCGTCACCAGCAGCCCCACGGTGAGCTGGGCCGGCATCGAGAAGCTCCGCATCCAGGGCGGCACGGCGGGGTCCTACGACGGCCAGTCGGCCGGCGGCATCGACATTGCGAACGCCGCCTTCTGCTGGGTCAAGGACGTCCAGACCGACGGCACCATTGGCGGAATGCACGTCCGCCTGGGCGCGACCTACCGCTCCGTCGTGCGGGACAGCTACTTCCACCACTCTGCGAACTACGGCTTTGGAGCCGACTGCTACGGGATCGTCCTCGGCTGCTTCTCGGCGGACAACCTGGTGGAAAACAACATCGCCCGCTACCAGAACAAGCCCATCCTCCTGAGCGTGAGCGGTGGAGGCAACGTCATCGCCTACAACTACGCCGACAACTCCTGGGCGGACAACACGTGGCAGGAGGTCAACATCGACAACCACTGCTCGTTCAGCCACATGGAGCTGGTGGAGGGCAACTGGGCGCCGCACATGGGCGCGACCGTCACCCATGGCAACGCCGGCAGCCTCACCTTCTTCCGCAACTACTCCTCGAGCCAGTTCGCCGACCCATCGGTTGCCGACTCCAACCTCCCGCGGACGGGCAACATCACCACCCTCGAGCTCCAGGGGACCAACGTGGGGATGAACGTGGTGGGGAACATCCTGGGCAAGGCGGGGGTGACGCAGATCTACGACAACTACTCTTCGAGCGACCCGGCTTCGATCTACGAGCTCGGACAGGGGCTCGGCGGCCAGGGCCAGAACGACGTCGTGGTCCAGACGTTGCTCCGGACGGGGAACTGGGACGTGTTCCACGGCTCGACCCAGTGGGGTGCGAGCGGGGTGCAGACACTTCCCTCGTCGCTCTACCGGAGCAGCAAGCCCGCCTGGTGGCCCTCGGGAACGAGCTGGCCCTGGGTCGGCCCGGATCTCAACCCGACGGTTCAGACGCTTCCGGCGAAGGCGCGCTCCGACGCGATGTGATCGTCAAGCCAGGCCCGCTACGTCGCGTGTGAAAGACTCGCCAGCTGGGGGCTGGCGACGGTCCGCCGGGCTGTGGTGTGGTCCGCCGGCCGTGGACGCCCGACGCTTTCGCACTGCGGCCGCGCACTACGCGGTCGGTCGGCCCGCCTACCCCCCGGCGTTCATCGCCGAGGTGGCCCGGGCCTGCGGGCTGACCCGCTCGGATCGGCTTCTCGATCTTGGGACCGGACCCGGCGTGCTGGCCCTCGCCTTCGCCCCCTGCGTGGGCTCCGTGCTGGCAGTCGACCCCGAGCCGGAGATGCTCCGCGTTGCGCGGGAGGCGGTGGCCGCGGCCGGGGCGGCGATCGAGCTTCGGGAGGGAAGCTCGGAGACGCTCGGGCCGGAGTGGGGCCGGTTCCGGGCAGTGACCATGGGCCGATCCTTCCACTGGATGGACCGGGGGGAGACGCTCCGGCGGCTGGACGCGATGATTGAGCCCGACGGCGCCGTTCTTCTCTTCAACGACGAGCTGGCCGACGTCCCGTCGAACGCTGCGCTCCGTGCCTGGCGGAACGTGGTGGAGCGCTACTCCGCGGACGATCGCGTCCGGATGGAACGTAAGTCGCGCGAGTGGCAGCACCACGAGGAGGTGCTGCGGGTCTCTCCTTTCTCGCACATCGAGCAGCTGGTGCGGCTGCACGCCTCGAGCGTCACGCCGGACGTTTTGGTCCACCGTGCGCTCTCGATGTCCGCGACATCGGCCGCGCGCCTGGGGCCCCGGACCGAGGCGATGCTCGCCGAGATCGACGCGGCCCTCGCCCCGTGCGCCCCCGAGCTGAGCGAGATCATCGAGTGGACGGCCATCATCGCCCGCCGTCCCGAGACCTCCTCAGCCTGAGGCGGCGTCGAGCACCCGGGCCACGTGCATCGCGGTGCGCCCGGTTCCACCGAGGATCTGGTGCTGGCAGCTGAAGCCGTCGGCCACCAGCAGCGTCTCCGGTGAGGCACGGCGCACGGCGGGGAGGAGCGTGCGCTCGGCCATCTGCATCGACAGGTCGTGGTGGGCCGCCTCGTACCCGAACGTCCCCGCCATCCCGCAGCAGCTTCCCCCGAGCGTCTCCACCTCCAGACCCGGGACCATCTGCAGCGCGGCGGTGACGGCCCCGACCAGCCCGAACGCCTTCTGGTGGCAGTGGCCGTGGAGAACCGCGCGGGTCTGCGGCAGGGCGTGAAACGGGAGCCGGAGCCGGCCCGCGGCGCGCTCCCGCCCGAGGAACTCCTCGAAGGTCAGCGCCGCCTGGGCGGTGCGCGCGGTCTCCGCGCCGGGGAGCATCGCCGGAAGCTCGTCGCGCAGCGTGAGGAGGCACGACGGCTCGAGCCCCACCAGCGGCACGCCCCGCTCGACGAACGGCCGGACGGCGTCGAGCAGCCGGCGAGCCTCTGCCCGCGCCTCCTCCACCAGCCCGACGGCGAGGAAGGTCCGCCCGCAGCAGAGCGGCCGTTCGTCCGAAGCGCTCACCGGGAACGACACCCGGTACCCCGCGCGGTCGAGGACCCGGTGCGCAGCCCGCGCGTTCTCCGGCTCGAACCAGGTGGTGAAGGTGTCGAGGAGCAGCGCCACCTCCGGTCCGTCGGTCGCTGGCAGCGCCGCGTCGGGGGGAGCACGGAACGGCTCGGGATGGAACGCGGGAAGCCGGCGCCCGGCGCTGAGGCCGGTGAGCTGCTCGGTCCACCGGGCGAGGAACGGCATCCGGTCACGAAGGGCCAGCAGGCCGCGGAATCGCCACAGCCACGGCGCGAGCCGCGGAAGCGAGGACACCATCCGGTCCTTCAGCCGGAGGCCGTGGCGGCGCTGCCGGTTCCAGAGGAACTCGATCTTCATCCGGGCCATGTCGACGCCGGTGGGGCACTCGCGCCGGCAGCCCTTGCACCCCACGCAGAGCGACATCGTCTCCGCCATGGCGTCGGAAACGAGGGCGTCGGGTCCGAGCTGGCCGGTGAGCGCGAGCCGGAGCGCGTTGGCGCGGCCACGCACACCGTGCTGCTCGTCCTGAGTCACCAGGAACGAGGGGCACATGACGCCCGGCTCGGACTTCCGGCAGGCGCCGTTGTTGTTGCACATCTCCACCGCGCCGGTGAGGCCGCCCCACTCCGACCAGTCGAGCGCGGTCGACAACGGCAGCGCGGCGTACCCCGGCGAGTAGCGGAAGAGCCTCCGGTCGTCCATGCGCGGCGCGCGGACGATCTTCCCCGGGTTGAACAGCCCCCGAGGATCGAAGGCGTCCTTCACCTCCTCGAAGGCGTGGACCAGCCGCTCGCCGAACATCTCGGCGTGGAACTCGCTCCGGACCAGGCCGTCGCCGTGCTCACCGGAGTGGCTCCCCCCGTACTCCCGCACCATCGCGAAGGCCTCCTCGGCGATCGCGCGGAGCTTCACCACGTCCGCTTCGCTCTTCATGTCGAGCACCGGGCGCACGTGGAGGCAGCCCACCGAGGCATGCGCGTACCAGGTGCCACGGGTCCCGTGGCGCTCGAACACCCGGGTGAGCCGTTCGGTGTAGTCGGCGAGGTGCTCGAGCGGGACGGCGCAGTCCTCGATGATCGAGACCGGCTTGGCGTTCCCCTTGAGGTTGCTGACGATGTTCAGCCCGGCCGAGCGGACGTTCCACACCGCCGCCTGCCCCGGCGCGTCCAGCACCCGGACCACCGATCCCGGGAAGCCCAGGGTGGCCAGCCGGTCCTCGAGCGCCTCCAGGCGGGGGACCAGCGCCGCGCTCTCCTCCCCCGCGAACTCCACCAACAAGAGCGCGTCAGGCTCTCCCTGGACGTACCGCTTCATCACCGGCGCGAACTCGGGCATCCGCCGCGAGCCCTCGAGGATGGTCCGGTCCACCAGCTCCACTGCCACCGGCTCGAGCTTCACCAGCTCCTGGGTGACCTGCATCGCGTCGCGGAAGCGCGGGAAGTGACAGATGCCCAGCGCCGTCGCCGGCGGAAGCGGCTGCAGCGGCAGCTCGAGCTCGGTGAAGAACGCCAGCGTTCCCTCGCTTCCCACCAGGATGCTCGCGAGGTTCGGCGCCGGCGCGAGCAGATGGTCGAGGTTGTAGCCCCCCACCCGCCGGAGGACCTTCGGGAACCGGGCGCGGATCTCGTCGGCCTCGCGGAGCACGAGCGCCTGCAGCCGGCGCCGGAGGCCGTCCACGGCGGGAGCCTCCAGCTCTTGCGCCGAGCCGAAACGGGCCTGCGTTCCGTCGGCGAGGATGGCCTCGATGCTCCGGACGTTGTGCACCATGTTTCCGTAGCGGATGGAGCGGGCGCCGGAGCTGTTGTTGGCCGCCATTCCTCCGAGGGTGGCGCGGCTGGCGGTCGAGGGATCGACCGGGAAGAAGAGGCGGTAGGGCCTCAGCGCCCGGTTCAGCTCGTCGAGCACCAGCCCCGGCTGGACCCGCGCCATGCGGCCCGGTACGTCCACGGAGAGGATCCGACGGAGGTGCTTCGTGGTGTCGAGCACCACCGCCTCGCCCACCGTCTGGCCGCACTGCGACGTTCCTCCACCGCGGGGGAGCACCGGGATGCCCGCCTCCCGGCACAGGGTGAGCACGGCCTGCACGTCGATGGCGTCCCTGGGTACGACCACCCCCAGGGGAAACACCTGGTAGATCGAGGCGTCGGTCGCGTAGAGGCCTCGCCCGTGGGGATCCAGACGGACCTCGCCCTGCACCTCGCGGCGGAGGCGGCGTCCAAGGGCCGTGCCCTCGAGCGGCGACGGGCCGATCACGGCGGACTCGTCAGTGCGCCGGCGCCGGCGTCGCGGTGCCGGTGACCTCCTGCTCCGAAAGTTGGATGTCCGGGCGCATGAAGAAGGACGTCACGCAGCCGACTCCGAGGATTCCCACCGAGCCCCAGAACGGCAGGTGCCAGTCGCCGGTCCGGTCCACGATGATCCCGAAGGTGATGGGAGAAACGATGGCCGCGACGGCAGAGCCGAAGTTCATCAGGCCGCTCGCCGTTCCCGAGAACTTGGGAGCGATGTCCATCGGGATGGCCCACATCGGCCCGATCGCCAGCTCGAGGAAGAAGAATCCCAGCGCCAGACAGATCGTGACCGGGACGAGACCTCGCAGGTACACCACCGGGACGAGACAGACGGCGGTGGCGACGTAGCTCAGGAGGACCACCGATCGGCGGGCGAAGAGCAGCCGGCCGCTGCGCCGCAGGATCCGATCGCTGACGACGCCGCCGAGGGTGTCGCCCACCACGCCCGCGAGCGCAACCACGAACGTGAACCAGGCTGCCTTCGTGAGGTCCAGCTTCTGTCCCTCCTTGAAGAAGGACGGCAGCCAGCTCAGGTAGAGCCAGAGCGTCCACGCGTAGCAGAAGTACGTGACGGTCACCGGGAGCAAGTGCCGGATCAGCGGACCCCAAGGCGTCCGCGCGCGGGTGCGCTGGTGGTGGGGGACGAACGGCGGAAGAGCTCCCAACTCCTCGGGCGTCACCTGCTGGTGCGACTTGGGATCGTCCCGGAAGTAGAGAGCCCAGGCCACCACCCAGGCCAGGCTGATCAGGCCGAGGACGACGAAGGCGCCGCGCCAGGTCACCAGACCGATGAGGAGGACGACGAGCGGCGGGGCGATCGCGTTCCCCGACCTGGCGAAGGCGTGGGTCAGTCCCTGTGCGTATCCACGGCGTCCCGCCGACACCCAGTACTGCATGGCCCTGGTGGCGGTCGGGAACGTCGCTCCCTCACCGATGCCGAGGAGCAGACGGACCAGGAAGAGGGAGATCAGCCCACCGGTCAAGCCGGTGAGAATGGTCGCAATCGCCCAGACGATCCCGCAGATGGTGAGCGTCCGCCTCGCCCCGAAGCGATCGCCCAGCGCGCCACCGATGATCTGAAAGACGGCATAGGGATAGCCGAACGCGCTGAACACGATTCCCATCTGCGTCTGGGAGAGACCGAACTCCCTGCGGATCAGGGGAGCCGCGGTCGAGAGATTGACCCGATCGATGTAGGTGATCAGGTACATCAGGCAGAGCAGGAACAAGACGTTGCCGGTGGCAGTGATGAGGCGGCGCTGCATCTCGACCTCCTCCTTCGGGTGCGTGGTGCGGTTCAGCCGCTGCGCGCTGCTCGAGGGCGGGCTTCGGCGGCCGGACGGGAGAGGACCTCCATCGCTGCGCCGAGCCCCCCGGCCTGGTGCGGGATGCCCGCGGCGCGGAGCCCGAGCTCCACTCCGGCGAGGGTGCCCATCAGCATCAGGTCGTTGAAGTCACCGAGGTGGCCGATGCGGAAGATCTGCCCCTGCAGCTTTCCCAGGCCCGCGCCGAGCGAGATGTTCCATCGCTCGAGGGCGACCTTCCGGAACCCGTCGGCGTCGTGGCCGGCGGGCACGAAGACCGCCGTGAGCGAGTTCGAGGCCTCCGCCGGGTTCTTCGGCACCTGCTCCAGCCCCCACCCCCGGGCCGCAGCGCGCGTCGCCTCGGCCAGCCGGGCGTGGCGCGCGAAGACCTGGGGCAGTCCCTCCTCCTCGAGCATGTGGAGCGACTCGCGGAGCCCGTAGAGCAGGTTGGTCGCCGGGGTGTAGGGGAAGAACCCGGCGGCGTTCGGCTTCAGCATCTCCTGCCAGTCCCAGTAGCTGCGGGGAAGGCGCGCGCTCTTCGACGCGGCCAGCGCCTTCTCCGACACCGCGTTGAACCCGAGCCCAGGCGGAAGCATCAGTCCCTTCTGCGAGCCGCCCACGGTCACGTCGACGCCCCAGGCGTCGTGGCGGTAGTCCATCGACCCGAGGGAGGAGATGGTGTCCACCAGGAGCAGGGCGGGATGCCGTGCGCGGTCGATGGCTTTGCGCACCTCGGCGACCCGGCTGGTCACCCCGGTGGAGGTCTCGTTGTGGACCACCGCGACCGCCTTGATGGCCTGCGCGCCGTCCTCGGAGAGCCGTCGCTCCACCTCCGCCGGATCCACGCCGTGCCGCCAGTCTCCGGGAACGAAGATCGGCGCGAGCCCGAGTCGCTCGGCCATCGCCCGCCAGAGGGTGGCGAACTGGCCGGTCTCGAACATCAGCACCCGGTCACCGGGGCTGAGCGTGTTCACCAGCGCCGCCTCCCACGCGCCGGTCCCCGAGCCGGGAAAGATGACCACCGGGCCCTCGGTCTGGAACACCAATCGACAGCCGATCAGGACCTCCTGCCCGAGTGCCTGGAACTCGGGGCCGCGGTGGTCGATGGTCGGCAGGTCCATCGCCCGCAGCACGCGGTCGGGCACGTTGGTCGGCCCCGGAATCTGGAGGAAGTGACGCCCGCGGCGGACCGCCATCCGTAACTCCGTTTCGCGCCCAGGGTGCACCGGCCCGAGGGGGCCGCAACGGCACGAGCCGCGGACGATCCACCTGCCGCCCGAGCGGGGCAAGCAGTCCCGGAATGGACGGCGGGGGGCAGGTCAGTCGACGGAGACTTCCTGCCACTCGCTTGCATCTACGCAACCTCTCAGGCCAGGGCGTGCGCGGACGCCGGGCGCTCTCCCCGCCCGAGGAACCGGCGGGCGGCGAGCGCGATGGGCAGCCCGACCAGGAACGCATGGGCGAGCACGCCGTTCACCAGGACCGGGAGCGGGGGCGTCGAGGCATCAATGCGCGAGAGCGGGATGACCACGAAGTTCATCACCCCGAACACCACCAGCCCGAACGCGAGACCCCAGCCGACGGCGTCGCGGCGCAGCTGCGGGAGCCGCTCGCTGGCCAGCACGAACACGGTGGCTGCGCTGAAGGCGATCAGGAAATGGAAGGCCAGCCCGAGGAGCGCCGCCGGCATCCCACCGGCATATGCGGCCTTTCCGAGCACCCCGCTGGCGACGAACTGGTAGATGACGACCGGGCTCATCCCGAACGCCAGCTTGTAGGCGACGAGCGCGTCCGCCATGTCCAGCAGGCCGGCAGCGAGCCCCCCGGCGACGATGGCCCGGGCACGTCCGTTCGCTTGCACGTTGTTCTCCACGAGGAACCTCCTCCACGGGTTTGCTCCGTGGATGCTCCGGGGGCATCCTTCGCTTCGAGAAAGGACTGTTCTCTAGGAAGAACGATGATCCCCATCGACCAGATCGGGTCCCTGGCGCTGTTCGCCCGCGTCGTCCACCACCGCTCCTTCTCCGCCGCCGCGAGGGAGGCGGGCCTGGCGAAGTCCGCGGTGAGCCGGCGCATCGCCGAGCTGGAGCAGGCGCTCCGGGTTCGCCTCCTCCACCGGACCACCCGCACCCTCTCCCTCACCGAGGAGGGAGTCCGCGTCCACGAGCACGCCCGCACGCTGGTGACGGCCGCGGACGCGGCTCAGGATGTCGCTGGCCTGGCGACCGGCGCGGTCCGGGGAACCCTCCGGCTCAACGCCTCCACGGCGTTCGCGCAGCTCTACCTCGCGCGGGCGATCACCGACTTCCTGGCCCTGCACCCGGAGGTGGAGGTCAACCTGTCGACGGACAACCGGCTGGTCGACGTGGTCGAGGGCGGGTTCGACGTCGTGTTCCGCATGGGGCAGCTGAGGGACTCGAGCCTGGTGGCCCGGCGGCTGGGCACCGACCGACTGGTGATCTGCGGCTCTCCCGAATACCTGGCCCGGGTGGGAGTGCCGCGCTCACCGGCCGACCTGGTCCAGCATGCCTGCCTCCACTACTCGCTGGTTCCAAGGAGTGCCGAGTGGGGGTTTCGCCATGCCAACCGCGTCGTCGAGGTCTCCACGCGCGGACAGCTCTCCGGCGACGACGGGCTCGCCTTGCGCGAGGCGCTCCTCGCCGGAGCAGGGCTCGGGACCCTTCCGTCGATGTTGGTGGCGGCAGACGTCGCTGCCGGGCGGCTCCAGCTGGTGCTGGAGGGCAGCCGGCGTGCCGAGGTCGGGATCCACGCCCTCACCGCGCACCGGAGCCACACGCCGCCCCGGGTGAGAGCGCTGCTCGACTTCCTCCTGTCCCATTTCCGGACGCACGGACCTCGCCCGCTCCCACCTCACCCGAGGTAACCGGGCGACCGTGACCCGTGGGACGAACGTACCAATTCAGAGCTGGCCGACGCAGGTGCAACCTCGTATAGGGTTCGCGCCCGATGAAAGGTCCTGGGGGTCCAGAACAGGCTGCGCTCTCCCAGGGCCGCCAGCCACCGCGACGACCGGCTCACCACCCGAGCGGACACGCGCGTCGGCCCGATCCGTACCGAGCAGGCTCGCTCCGGGAGTTTCCGCGCCGACCGGTTCCCCCGCGGCTCTTCCAGCTTCGCGAGCCTCGGCGACACTTCGGGGGGGTCACCGTCCTGATCATTGCCCTTCACGTGGCGGTGCTCGCCTGGGCGGGTCGGACGAGGGTTGCGACCACGAAGCCGGCCCCCGAACCGGTGAAGGTCGTCCTGAAGCTTCCGGTGAGGAAGGTCGCGATCAACCAGCCGCCCGGAGCTTCTCCCAAGCGCCCTCGGCCGCACGTTCGCCGCCGCCGCATCATCATGCCAAAGGTCGTCCCTCCGCCGGTCGTCGAGCCGCCACCTCCTCCGATCGAGGAGCCCCCGAAGATAGCGGAGGCCGAGGAGGCAGGTGACGGCGAGGAGGGCGATCCGAGCGCTGCGCCGGGTGGAGTGACGGGCACCGGCATCGGAACGGGCGTGGGCCCCGGAGCCGGCGCCGTGAAGTCCAAGGCACGGAAGGCCTGGCTGCTGAACACCAACTGGAAGTGTCACCGGCCTGGCTACGAGGAGCTCGGCCGGGTGGTGGTGCGTATCCGCGTCGAGGTTCTGACCGACGGCAAGCCCGGCCAGGTGACCGTGGTGCAGTCCGGGCCGGAGGACTTCAATCGCCGGGCGGTGGACTGCGCCAAGGCCGAGACTTACCTCCCGGCGCTCGACCCGGAGGGAACTGCCATCGTCGGCAGTGCCGAGTTCGGGATCGAGTTCCTCAACTAGGAGCAAGATTCTCCAAGCTCGCCCGGGGGCGTCCCGTTACGCTCCGCCGACTGCCCATGAGCACCGCCCTCCACGCCAGGCCGTTGATCGCCGGAGAGGACCTCTCGGTCTACGACGTCCACTGCTCGGCTGGGCCGGGAGACGCGGCCCCGATCGAGATCCATCGTTCCTTCGTGCTGGCCTTCGTCCGCAGCGGGAGCTTCGGGGTGAGGACCGAGCGGGGAGCGCACCAGCTCGTCCCGGGCGGCTTCATGCTCGGAGCTCCGGGCGAGAGCTACGTCTGCACGCACGAGCACGCCCAGGGGGACAGCTGCCTCTCCTTCCACCTCTCGCCGGCGCTGGTGGACGACCTGGGCGGGGACCGCTCCGGAACGTGGCACGCAGGAGGCCTCGCCCCCGAGACCGAGCTGGGGATGCTCGCCGCGCTCGGTCAGGCGGCTGCAGCGGGCGAGACCGACATCTCCCTCGAGGAGGCGGCTCTTCTCCTGGTCGAGCGGTTCCTGTCGCGGGGCCGCCCCACCCGCCAGGCCTGGGCGCCTCGCCCGGCCGACCGGCGTCGGGCAGTGGAGACGGCCCTCTGGATGGAGGCCAGCGCTGCCGAGCCGCTCCGCCTCGGGAGCCTCGCGCGCCGCGCCGGGCTGAGCGCCTTTCATTTCCTCCGCGTGTTCAGCCGCGTCCTGGGAGTGACTCCCCACCAGTACCTCGTGTCGGCGCGGCTCCGCCGGGCCGCCCGGTTGCTCGCAGATCCCTCGCGGCGGGTGACGGAAGTCGCCTACGAGGTCGGCTTCGGAGACCTCTCGAACTTCGTCCGCACCTTCCGCCGGGCGTCCGGCGTGTCCCCAGGCCGGTTCGGTCAGCTCGTCCGGTCCGGACGGCGGACCCTCCCGCCGCGCCTGCAAGTCAGCTGAGCGCGCGCGCAACTTCCTCCAAGCATGCGCCCGGCGAGACGGGCATGAGTGAGCGTTCCAGCCAATGGAGGAACCACCCATGTTCGATCACTTCGGTCTCAGGACCAGCCGTCTCGACGCCAGCATCCGCTTCTACGAGGCCGCCCTCGCCCCACTTGGACACCGGCTCGCCTCGCGCGACGACTCCGGCGCAGGGCTCGGGCCGCCGGGTGCGCCGGCGCTCTGGCTGAGCAAGGTCGCAGAGGATGCCGGCTCGCGGGTCCACCTCGCGTTCGCCGCGAAGGACCGCCAGACGGTGGACCGCTTCCACGCCGCAGGCCTCGATGCGGGCGGGAGGGACAACGGTGCGCCCGGACCTCGGGCCGACTACGGCCCGCGGTACTACGCCGCCTTCCTCCTCGACCCGGACGGGAACAACGTCGAGGCGGTTTGCCTGAAGTAGCTCCGACTCAGGCGTCGTAGGTGCGCTGGAGCCTGGCCAGCGTCCGCTGGGCTCCCATCGTCCGGGCGAGGGCCAGTGGCCGCTGTCCCTGAGCGTCCGCCCGCTCGAGGTCGGCTCCGGACTGCAGCAGGAGGTCGAGCAGCTCGAGCCGGTCGAACATCGCCGCGTACATCAGCGGGGTGCGTCCGTCGGGACCAGGGGCGTCCACCCGTGCCCCGGCCCGGATCAGGAGCAGCGCAGACTCGACGTCACCCTTGAACGCGACTCCCGCGAGTGGGGTGTGCCCGCGGTCGTTGGCTCGTTCGGGGTCCGCGCCCCGCTCGAGCAGGAGCGACACCGACGCGTGCCGGCCGTGGTAGGCGGCGAGCATCAGGAGGGTGTTGCCCTCCTCGTTGCAGACGTCCACCGCCACCCCGGCGTCGAGCAGTCGCTCCAGCGTCCGACGGTCTCCCTCTCGGGCCGCGCGCACCGCCTCGTGTCCCGGCTTGGTCTCGTCGTCTGGCAGGGTGGCCATCGGTTCGGGCTCCTTGAAGCGAGTGGCGGCCCTCGTACCCCCTCGAGCCCTGAGCGCTCCAAGACATCGTTTCGATGGTTCTGATAGATATTGGCTATCAATGCCTCGACGCCGCCCCACCCTCCTCGACGTCTCGCTGCGGCAGCTCGAGTACGCGGTCGCGGTGGCGGATCACCTCGGATTTCGCCGCGCGGCCGAGGCGTGCCACGTCTCGCAGCCCTCGCTCAGCGCACAGGTGAAGCAGCTCGAGGAGGCACTCGGGGTGCGACTGTTCGAGCGAGATCGGCGCCAGGTCCGGCTCACCGGCGCAGGCGAGGAGCTGCTGGCGCGCGCGCGTCAGGTCATCGCAGCCGCGCTGGACCTGGTGGACGCGTCCATGCGCCTGGCGGATCCGCTGGCCGGTCCCCTGCGGCTCGGCGTCATCCCCACGGT
>Ga0066903_100002232_pt1 | contig 14950 bp, 15 predicted proteins | sample PanSoiMetaGPlot1_FD_67491 | JGI IMG/M metagenome (GOLD analysis project Ga0066903, IMG submission 67491) | Tropical forest soil microbial communities from Panama analyzed to predict greenhouse gas emissions - Panama Soil - Plot 1 (version 2) | ecosystem: Environmental > Terrestrial > Soil >...
TGATGACCGGCCGCGAGCTGCTCCAGCTCCAGGCGACGCTCCACTCCATCCCGCGCGACCGCGGCCAGGAGCTGGCCGCCTCGCTGCTCGAGCGCGTCGGCCTGACGCAGGCGGCGGATCGCCGGGTGGGCACCTACTCGGGAGGGATGCAGCGCCGACTCGACCTCGCGGCGGCCCTGGTCCACACCCCGGAGGTCCTCTTCCTCGACGAGCCGACGACCGGGCTCGACCCGGTCAGCCGCCAGGCGATCTGGGAGGAGGTCCGGCAGCTGAACGACGAGGGCACCACGGTCTTTCTCACCACCCAGTACCTGGAGGAGGCGGACCGGCTCGCGGATCGGGTCGGGATCATCAGCGGCGGCCGCCTGGTGGCCGAGGGCACGCCGGCGTCGCTCAAGGCCCAGGTCGGGCGCCCGCACCTCGAGCTCTCGCTCGCCGGAGACGACGACGGGCGGGCCCGCTGCCAGGAGATCCTCGCCCGTTTCGGGAGGCCGCTGCCGGCGCGCGACGGGAAGCTGCTGGTCGAGCTGCAGCACGGGGCCTCCGAGATCGGGCCGATCGTCCGGGCGCTCGACGACGCCGGTTTCGCCGTCGAGTCGCTGGACCTCGTTCAGCCCACCCTGGACGACGTCTTCGTCGCCCACACGGGCGAGCACCTGGAGGGAGACGAGGACACGGGGGAGCAGGAGGCTGTCCGACGGTGACCGAGCGCCTCGCGGCGAACGCCCGGGTCGTCCTCGCCCTGGGAGCGCGCTCGGTCCGGCAGACCGCCCGCCGGCCGCAGCTCGCCGCTCCGCTCTTCGTCTTCCCCACGCTCCTCCTGGCGATCCAGACCGGCGGTGCCGGGCGCGCCATCAACCTCCCAGATTTCCCGCCGGTGCAGAGCTTCCTGGCGTTCATGCTCGCCGGGGCGATGATCCAGGGGGTCCTGCTGGCCGGCAACTCCGGCGCCCTCGCGCTCGCCATCGACATCGAGATGGGGTTCACGGACCGCCTGTTCGCGGCGCCGATCTCCCGCTTCACGATCGTGCTCGGCCGGCTCGCCGGGACCGCGATGCTCGGGGCCGTGGTCGCGATCTGGTTCATCGCGATCGGCCTGATCTTCGGCGCGAACATCCACGAGGGCTTCCTGGGCGCGATCTGGATCGTCCTGATGACGAGCGCCTCGGCGGTGGCCTTCGGCTCGGTGGTTGCCGCCCTCGCCCTGCGCACCGGCAGTGCGAGCGTCGTCCAGGGCATCTTTCCCCTCCTCTTCGTGGTCCTCTTCCTGTCGAGCGCGTTCTTTCCGGCCAACCTGATGCTGGAGCCGGCTTCCTCGGTCGCCCGCTACAACCCTCTGAGCTTCATCGTCAGCGGCATTCGGGAGCCGGTGATCTCCGGTTTCTCCGGGCACGACGAGCTCAAGGCCGCGCTCTCGGTGATCGGCATCGCCGTCATCGGCCTCTCCCTCAGCGGGGTGGCGGTGCGAGCCCGGGCGAGGAGGGGCTGATGGCCCGGACCGCGCAGTACGCGACCATCGCCGCGCTGATCAGGCGAGCAGGCAACGAGCTCGTGCGCGTCCCGGGCGCGGCGATCCCCGGAGTGCTGGCGCCCACCCTCTTCTTCCTCGGTCTCACCAGCGTCTTCGGGCACCTGACCCAGCTGTCGGGCTTCACCTCCTCCAGCTATCAGAGCTTCATCGTCCCGGTCAGCCTGATGCAGGGAGCCGCCTTCACCGGGGCCGCCACCGGGGTCAATCTGGCGAGGGACATCGAGCAGGGCTGGTTCGACCGGCTGCTCGCTTCCCCGGCGCCTCGACCCGTGATCCTCGCCGGTCTCGTCCTCTCGGCCAGCGTCCGCGTGCTCCTGCCCGCCACCTTCCTGCTGATCGTCGCCTTCGCCGTCGGCGCGCACTGGCCGGGCCTGCTCGGGCTGCTGATCGCACTGGTCGTGGTGATGGGCATGGCGATCGTCGCCGCGACCTGGGGGACCTCGCTGGCGCTGCGCTTCAAGACGCAGGCTGCGGCGCCCCTGATGCAGGCCGGCATGTTCATTCTCGTCCTCTTCACCACCGCGTACGCCCCAATGGCTCTGCTTCAGGGGTGGCTGCAGACGATCGCCCGGATCAACCCGGTCACCCACGTGGTCGAGGCGGCCCGCCAGGGCTTCATCGGGGACGTGACCTGGTCGGACACCTGGCCCGGGCTCCTGGCGCTGATCGGGCTCGGCGCCCTGTTCACGTTCTTCGCCCTGCGAGGCATGCGGCGGATGACGCTTGACTGAGACGTCGACCGAAACCGAGGTTCGCGGCCGGGTCCTGGCGATCGCCGAGGAAACGCTGCGCGGGAACTGGGTCCAGGGGGAGCGGGACGGGGTGCCGTATGGCTACTCGCGGCCCAGCCCCGGCCACTACCCGTGGCAGTGGTACTGGGACTCGTGCTTCCACGCGATCGTCTGGCGGCGCTTCGACAGGAGCCGCGCCGAGCGGGAGCTCCGCAGCCTGATCGAAGGCGGCTCGGAGGACGGCTTCATCGGGCACACGATCTTCTGGCATGGGCACGTGGACTGGCAGCGCCGCTGGACCTACAACGTCACCTCAAAGACGGCGAAGAGCACGTCAACGATCCAGCCGCCGCTGCTCGCCTGGGCCTGGCGGATCGCCGTCGGCGACCCGGCGAGCGAGCCGCGGATCGCCGCGCACCACGGCTGGCTCCGGGCAAATCGTGACCTGGACGGCGACGGACTGATATGGATCGTCCAGCCCGACGAGTCGGGTCTCGACTCCTCGCCGAAGTTCGATGCGATCTGGGGACTCCGCGCCCACGCCCGCCCGCTCTTCCCGTTCCTGATCGCGCGGAACCGGCGGCGCCACTGGGAGCTGCGCCGCATCCTCGATGCCGGCGGGCCGATCCTCTGCGAGGTCGTCACCAACGTCCTCTGGTGCCTCGCTCGGCTCGCCAACGGCGAGCCATCGATCACTCCACGGCTGATCGAGCGCCTCTGGGACGAGCGGCGCGGGCTGTTCCTCGACGTGGCGCGGGGCAAGCTCGCGCACGAGGAGAGGACGGACGCCGCCGACGGGGGGCGGCGGATCCGCACCTCGACCTGGTCGGCACTCGCGCCGCTCGCCCTGCCAGACCTGCCCGAGGAGATCGGCAGGCGCCTGGTGGAGGAGCACCTGCTGGACCAGCGCCGGTACTGGCTTCCCTTCCCGCCGACCTCGGTCTCCGCCGAGGAGCCCACCTTCGAGCCCCGCAACTGGAAGGGACCGCTGCGGCGCCTGTACTGGCGCGGACCGACCTGGATCAATTCCGCCTGGCTGCTCTGGATCGGGCTGCGCCGGCTCGGCTACGACGCCGAGGCGGCCCTGATGGCGAACCAGCTGAGCGAGGCCGTGGCCAGGGAGCGCCTGCGCGAGTTCTACGAGCCGTACTCGGGCGAGGGTCTTGGCGCGAAGGAGTTCGGCTGGTCCTCGCTGATCGCGGAGCTGGCGGACCCTGAGCCCGCGGCAATCTCGTCGTATCTCTGAGCTAGTCCGAACCCGGTTGCGCTGACGGCAAGATCGGGTGGCGGTGCCTCACTTCGTCGCCGGCACAGGCACCGGCGTCGAGACCCCCGCCTTGCAGACGAACTTGCCGGCGCTCGCCTTAAGCGCCTTGACGCGCACCGTGTCGGTGTTCGCGGGGAGGCCCTTCGGCAGCTGGGCCTGAACGAACCAGTTCCCGTTCGAGTCCGTGGTCGACCCGTCGAGCGTCGTCACCGCCCCGTTCGGGTCGAGCAGCTGGAGCCTCACCCCGCGCGAGATCCGGCAGGCCTTGACGGTGTTGAGGGAGCCCTTCACCTGCACCTTGCCGCCGTTGTTGAACCTGGGGTTGCCGCTGAAGTAGATGACGGTCGTGTTCTTCTTCTTCTTGCCGGCCAGCGCCACACCCGCGCACAGCCCGAGCCCGAGCGCCGCCACCGCCACCACGACCAAGATTCTTCCCGCCCTCATCTGCACTCCCCTCCTCGTCTCGCTTGAGGGGTCAGCGTATCGCGGTCCGCGGGCCCTGACTAGACGGAGTTCGCCCTGATCACTTGTACCGGTAGGTGATCCGCCCGCGATCGAGGTCGTAGGGCGAGAGCTCGATCTTCACCCGGTCCCCCGGGAGGATGCGGATGTAGTGGCGCCTCATCTTGCCCGAGATGTGGCCGAGGACCTCGTGATCGTTGTCCAACTTGACGCGGAACATGGTGTTGGGCAGGGCCTCGGTGATCTCGCCCTCCATCTCGATCTTCTCTTCCTTCGCCATCTGCGACCGGGCAGGGTAGCGGGTCGCCCTAACGGCCCTCGAACGTCGCCTTGCCGGGCCCTTCCTCGAGGAAGCTGGCCACCGCGTTCTTCAGATCCTCCGACGCGAACAGGTCAGCGAAGACGTCGGGCGTCACCTTGTCCGCGTTGCTCACGCCACCGTCGCGATAGGCACGGATGATCTTCTTGGTGGCGCCGTGCGCGATGGTCGGCCCATCGGCGAGGCGGTGGGCGAACTTCATGCCCTTCTCCAGCAGAGCGTCGTCGGGAAGCACGCGGCTGACGACGTTCCAGTCAGCGAGCGTCGCGGCGTCGTAGAGGCCGCCGCTCATCACGAATTCGGCGGCCCTCGCGGGGCCGGCGCGCTCGGCCATCCGCTGCGTACCGCCGGCGCCCGGCGTGAGCCCGACCACCGCCTCGACGAGCCCGAAGCGTGCGGACTCGCTCGCCCAGATCATGTCGCAGCCCAGCGAGATCTCGAGGCCTGCGGTCAGGCAGAGGCCGTGGATGAGCGCGATCGTCGGGATCGGCAGCAGCTCGAGCCGCTGCACCACCGGGATCAGGGAGCCGAACGCGTCGCCGGCGGCGCCCTCCTCGACCACCCGCTGAAAACTGTGCACGTCCACGCCGCCCGTGAAGATGTCTCCCTCGGCCCGCCAGACCAGCGCCCTGGCGTCCGAGCCCTCGACCTCGTCGAGGCAGGAGACCAGCGCCCCCCAGGCATCGTCGCCGAACAGGTTGAGCGGCGGGTTGGAGAGGATCATCACCGCGACGTTGCCGTCGCGCTCCAGCCGGATCGGCGTCGTCCTCGTCTCTGTGTCTGTCTCAGCCATCGTTCTTCCCTCGCAATCTGGCGGCGACTGCCGCGATCTCATCTGGGTCCCCAGGCGTGGGAACCCACGGAAGCTCCAGCGGGTCGTCCCGGTAGCGGGGCACGACGTGGAGGTGGAAGTGGAACACGGTCTGCCAGGCCGCCGCTCCGCAGGCGTTGATCAGGTTGATCCCGTCCGCGTCGAGCACCTCCTTCATGCGCCGGGCGAGGCGCTGGGCGGCCAGCACGGTCGCGGTCAGATCCTCCTCGGCGATCTCGAGCAGGTCGCCGGAGTGCCTGCGGGGGACTACCAGCGCATGCCCCGGCGTCGCCGGATTGATGTCCATGAAGGCGACGGTCCGCTCGTCGGAGTCGATCGCCTGACTCGGGATCGAGCCGTCGATGATGCCGCAGAACAGGCAGTCGGCTTCGGCCATGCGCGCAGGGACGCTATCGGTCCCCAGAACCTCGAGTGGCCCGCCGAGGCGGGCCACTCGAGACGCGAGGGCGCTCCGCCAGGAGCAACCCGTCCTGACAGCGAAGCCGTCAGCCACTAGTCAGCATTACGACGAGATGGTCAGCGCGGAGCTGTCTCCCGTCAGCGCTAGACAGTTGAAGACACGACCCCTCTTGGTCTTCTTGCCCTTCTTCTTGCTGCCCACCTTCCGCACGAGCGAATCGACGGTGGCGCGGATGGTGACGCTGGCGGGCGCCGTGTCGGTGGGCTTCGGCAGCGTCGCGGTGAACGCGCCGTTGCCCTTCGTCATTGCCGTCTCAGTGAGCGGCGTTACCGTTGCGCCGTTCACGTAGCTGAAGTGGACGGTCCGGCCCTGCCTGCAGCCGCTGCTGGTGGCCACGCTGCCGGTGGCCGTGACGCTGGTGGTCGTTGAGGTGATGGTGGTCGGCGTGCCACTCACGCTTACTGCGCCGCCGACCTGCTTCGCGCTCTTCACGCCGAACGCGCTGGGCACGACGACCAATCCGACCGCGAGGGCGCAGACGGCTGCCGCGCTTACGAGCTTTCTCATGCTTGGTACAGCTCCTTCCTGACTTTCGGGTTCCTATTCTCCCAGAGCGCCGCACACGCCTGGCGGGGTACGGGTCGATCGCGCGCGTTGGGTGGGAGCCCGCCTAGCGGAGCTCCCGGGCGCGCTCCAGCGCCTGCGAGCGTGAGCTGATCTCGCCCGTGAAGACCTCGGCGCGAAGCTCCTCGAGCACCCTCCCGATCTCCGGTCCGGGAGGGATCCCGAGCTCGTCGACGAGCTCGTCGCCGCTCACCGGCGGGCGAGGCGGTCCGTCGCGATGCCAGGCGAGGCCCTCACGGAGCATCTCTCGCGCGAGGTCGAGGTGGGCCTCCACCATCTCGGTGCTGGCGAGCGGGCCTTCCCCGCGCGCTGCCAGGCGGTCGGCGACAGTCAGCAGGGTGACGTCGGCTGACACCGGCTCGGTGGCCACGAGGTAGTCGTACACCGCCCGCCGGGAGAGCGGCCGTGTGTGGATGAGGAAACCGAGTCGCAGGTGATGGTGGGCCAGTCCCTGGAGGTGGGTGCTGAGAGCACGACTGGTGCGGAGCCGCCGGCAGATCCCCGCGATGATCTGGGCCCCGATCTCGTCGTGACCGATGAAGGTCACGTAGCCGGCGCCCTCGGATCGAGTGGCCGGCTTGCCGAGGTCGTGGAAGAGGGCACCGAAGCGCAGCGCGTCCCGCCGGGTGAGATCGTCGGCGAGGGGCTCGGAGAGGAACTCCTCGATCTCCGCCGCGAGCTCGTCGCTGAAGCCCGGAAGGTCGGACTCGATGCCGAGCCACTCCTCGAGGACCGCGATCGTGTGACCGAGGACGTCGAGGTGGTGGTTCGGGTTCTGGACCACGCCGCGCTCCGCCTCCAGCTCCGGCAGGACGACGGGCATGAGCCCCAGCTGCTCCATGAGCTCGATCCCCCGCAACGGGGCAGGCCCGGCGACCAGGCCCCTGAGCTCCGAGAACTGGCGCTCCCCGGCGGCGTCCGCCACCCGGCCCGCCTCGGTGCGAGCGAGCTTCGCCGTTCCGGATTCGATCGCCAGACCGAGCCCGGCCGAGAGGCGGGCCGCCCGGAGCAGGCGGATCGGATCGTCGAGGAAGGCCGACTCGGACGCGACCCGGAGCAGGCGCGCCTCGGCGTCCGCGATGCCACCCGTCGGGTCGATCGGCTCGCCGCCCGCGAGGGGAACCGCGACGGCGTTGATGGCGAAGTCTCGGTCGCGCAGGTCCCCCTCGATGTCGGGCGCCCGCAGCGGGGCGACGTCGAGGTGCCAGTCGCGGGTCGAGGTCACCACCCGCCAGGTGGCGTGCTCCTCGGAGAGCGGGAACGCGGTGCCGCCGGCCACCTTCGCGATCGCCCGCGCCGCACCCTCCTCGCGACCGGGCTCGACCGCCAGGTCGGCGTCCGCCACCTCGACCCCGAGGAGCGCGTCGCGGATCGCGCCCCCGACGATCCAGATCGAGCCCGGGTGCTCCTCGAGCGCGGTCCGGGCCGCGGAGATGGACGGCGCGGCCGCCAGCGCGCCCTCGAGTGGCGGGCTCAATCCTGCACCTCGCGGGGAACCCGCTGGGAGATCCCGCAGGTGATCTCGTAGTTGATGGTGTCCAGCCGCGTTGCGACCTCCTCCGCGAGGATCCGATCCGAGCCCTGAGGTCCGATCAGCACCGCCGGCGAACCGGCGCTGACGCCGGTCTCCGCTCCGAGGTCGATGGTGATGTTGTCCATCGAGATCGTCCCGACGATCGGGAAGCGCCGGCCGTCGACGAGCACCTCGCCGTTGTTGGAGAGGCCCCGCCGCACGCCGTCGCCATAGCCGATCGGCAGGACGCCCACCCAGGTGTCCTCCGGGGCCCGCCAGGTCCGGCCGTAGCCCGCGCTGGCACCCGCCTCGAAGCGCTTCACGTCCGCGACGTAGGAGTGGAGCTCGAGCGCCGGCTCCAGCCGGTGGTCGGCCGGGTCTCGGTGGAAGGGATCCATCCCGTAGACCGCTATCCCGCAGCGGACCATGTCGAAGTGGGTCGCCGGGTCACGCAGGGTGGCGGCGCTGTTCGCCGCGTGAACGGTGCAGCCGGGCGCGATCTCCCGCACCGCGTCCGCCACCGGCGTGAACCCCGCGAGCTGCTCCGCCATGAAGGTGTCGCCCTCCTCGTCGGCCGTGGCGAAATGGGTCCAGACTCCGGCGACCTCGAGGCGCTGGTCGTCGTGGCAGGCGCGGGCGAGTGAGATCAGCGTGCCGGGGTCCCTCTCCCCCAGACGCCCCATGCCGCTGTCGAGCTTCACGTGGACCCGGGTCATCCGGCCGCTCTCCTCCGAGATCCGGGAACAGAGCTCCCGGAATCCCTCCCGCCAGACGGCGACCTCGGCTCGGGCATCGAGGGCGGCCCGCAGCTCCTGCGCCGTGAGCGCCCCCATCACCAGGATGGGGACCTCGGGGAAGTGGAGCCGGAGCTCCTGCGCCTCGGCGGCCGCAGCCACCGCGAGGCGGGTCGCGCCGCCTCGGAGCGCCGCGGCTGCACACGCCGCCGCCCCGTGTCCGTATCCGTTCGCCTTCACCACGGCGCAGAGCTCGGTCGCCTCCCCGACCCGCTCCCTGAGCGTGCGGCAGTTCCGCTCCACGGCTCCGGCGTCGACCGTCGCGACGGCTCGTCCTGTCGTCTCCGGAGCGCTCAGAGGGACAGCCCCACGGGAATCGAGTCGATGACGTCCCCGGCGATCACCGAATCGTGGCCGACCCGGTCCCCGGCCGCGCGGCCCGCCCGCGAGTGGGTCACCACGGCTGCGCAGGTGGCGGCAAAGGGCTCGACGCCCCGGGCGATCATCGCGCCGATCATCCCGGCGAGCACGTCGCCCGTCCCGGCCGTTGCCAGCTGAGGCGCCGACACCCGGTTCACGGCCACCCGCTTGCCGTCGGTGACGATGGAGTCGTCGCCCTTGAGCAGGACGATGCCGCCGCTGCGCTCCGCCGCCTCCGTGGCGCTGTCGAGCCGGTGGGCCTCGATCTCGCTCGGATCTCGGTCCAGGAGGCGGCCCATCTCACCGGCGTGAGGCGTGAGCACGAACGGCGCCCCCCTCGTGGCGAGCTTTTCGATCCGGGTGGCGTGGGCGTTGAGGCCATCGGCGTCGATGACGAGCGGCGCCTCGATCCTCTCGGTGAGCTCCTGGATCAGCCGCTGGGTCCCCTGCTCGCGGCCCATCCCGGAACCGAGGACGACGCATGCCGCCCGCTCCGTCGCCTTCAGGATCTGCTCGGAGGCGGCCGGGCGCAGACGCCCGTCGCGGCTCGCGCAGCCGAGCGACATGACCTCGGTCAGCTTCGCCTCGAAGATCGCCTCGAGGTCGGCCGGCACGGCGACGGTCGCGTAGCCGGCGCCCGTGCGGATCGCCGCGCTCGCGGCCAGGGAGACGGCGCCGGTCAGCCCGCGTGAGCCGCCGACGATCACGACCTGGCCGGAGGTGAACTTCGTGGAGCCCGAGGCTCGGCTGGGCGCGAGCTCGAGGACGCGGGGGTCGATCAGCCCGCCGCTGGGGTCGATCGGAGCGCCGTCCGGGATCCCGATCGGGGCCACCCGCAGCTCGCCCGTGTGCGCCTTGCCGGGCGCGATCCAATGTCCCAGCTTCGGGGCGTGGAAGGTAACGGTGACGTTGGCGTGGACGGCCGTCCCCTCCACCTCGCCGTTCGAGGCGTTGACCCCGGACGCGACATCTGTCGCGACGATGGGAGCGTCGGTCCGGTTCATCGCGTCGATGGCCGAGGCGGCCGGATCGCGCGGCGTCCCGGCGAAGCCGGTCCCGAACACGGCGTCGACGACCACGCCCGCGCCTCGCATCGCCTCGCCGAGCTCACCCACCTCGACCTGCCGCGCGCCCTCGAAGCGCTCGGCGTTGGCCCGCGCGTCCTCGGAGAGCTCGTCCAGTGGCGCCAGCAGAATGGCGTCGACCTCGAAGCCCAGTTCGCCCAGCGCGCGGGCCGCGACCAGGCCGTCGCCGCCGTTGTTCCCCTTGCCGCAGACGATCACCGCGGGGCCCGAACCGGCGATCAGCGCCGCCGCCTCGGCCACCGCGCGTCCCGCGGTCTCCATCAGCTCCAGGGAGGGCACGCCCTGGTCCTTGATCGCCCAGCGATCGGTGGCGCGCATCTCGTCCGCGTCCAGGCAGGGGTTGAGCCACTCCTCCATCGGCGCCAGGCTACCCCAGGCATATTTGCCTGCTCACGGCCGTGGCCGTGGGTTGACCCGCTAGTCCGCGATGGCGACGGCCGCAGCGCTCTCGCGCGAGTGCGTCAGCGAGACCGAGATCGACGCCTCCCCGGCGACCTCGGCCGCCCGCCCGTGCAGGAGGATCTGGGGCGGCTCGCCGGCCTCGATCTCGATCTCCCTGGGCGGCAGCCCCTGCCCCAGGGCCTTGATCACCGCCTCCTTCGCCGCGAAGCGGGCAGCGAGGTGACGGCCCGGCCTGGCGCGGGAGCGCGCGTAGTCGAGCTCGCCGGGAGTGAAGAGGCGCTCGGCGAGGCGCGGTCGCCGCTCCAGGGCGCGCTCGACACGCTCGATCTCGATCAGGTCGATGCCGACCGCGGGGGCCATGGCTACTTGTTGAGGCCGACGATCGCCTTGAACTCGGTCTTGTCGTTGTCCGTGCCCGAGCCCGTGATCAGATAGCTGAGCGCGTTCAGATACGGCTTCGCCTGCCGGTATTGCGGGTCGGACTTGGCCCCCGAGGACTCTGCGAGGGCGAAGATCGACTGGAGGTTCAGGAACAGGTCCGCACCGAGCGAGGAGATCTGGTCGTGGGCAGTCGAGTAGGGCTGGGAGCTGCCGAGCGTCTGCGACGGCGCCAGCGACTGCTGGGCAGAGCCGTCGCCGTAGCCGATCACGAGCTTGTCTCCCTGCAGCGCGATCTCGACCGGTCGCGCGGCGACGCTCGCATCGTTGATCTGGAAGCCGACCCCCCCGCCCGAGAGGTTGAGCGGCTTGATGCCGCCGGCGCCCAGCTGGAGGAGGCCCTGGAGCTGGCTTAGGAGCCTGCCGATCAGGGCGACGTCCTTGACCTGGACGACCAGGGCACCGCTGAGCGTGTTCTGCGTGGTCCCCTGGACGTAGACCGCTGCGTCGCCCAGGGCGCTCTCGAGCTGGTCGAGCGAGGCGCCGGTCGTCTGCTGAATCTGCTGGGCGGCGACATCGAAGTTCGGGATCTGGTTCTTGAGCTGGTCGATGGCGTGCCTGATGGTGTCGCCCAGGTTCCCGATGCCGAGGGCAAGCCAGGCTTGCGACGGAACGCCGCCGATCACCGCGCTCTCCGGCGTCTCGACACCGTTGGTGCCACCGGTGGCCTCGAACTGCACGCTGTTCGCGGTCGCCGTCAGCGCCCCGGCCGCGGGCTCGTTGAGCTGATCGCCGGCCGCGTTCTCGAGCTGCTGCTTGCTCTGCTGGTCGAATGACTGCGGGGGAAGCGCATCGATGAAGCTCTTGGGCACGGTGTAGAACGTCCCGAGCCGGTCACTGGGCAGGTTCCCGATCGCGTCCTTGAAGTCGCTCTGGTCGCCGAGGGAGAGGCCCTTGTCCGCCTGGATCGCGGCCTGAACGCCGGCCTGGTTCCCGACCAAGAGGAAGTCGCCCACCGTGGCATACGCCGTGGTGCCGTCCTGGGCGGTCTGGACGGAGACGCCGTCGACGGTCTTCGGCTGCCCACTCGTCCCGTTCGCCGTCTGGGCGAAGGCGAGGGCGGCGCCGGGGTTCGTGGTCTCGATGACGGCGGCGCCCGACGAGCTCTGGCCGAGGCTGGTGAGGAACAGGCCGGCCTTCTGGCCCAACCAGGGAGCGATGTCCGTCTGGTAGTTCACGGACTTCCCGGTGGCGGTCTTCTGCTTGTCGATCTGCGAGACGATCGTGCCGCCCGGGTCGCTCGTGTGCAGGATCGTCATGAGCGCCTGATCCGCGGAGGTCTTGGCCGAGCCGGTCGGCTTCACCGTCGCATCGAGGTAGAGCGCCGCGTTCGCCGGGGCGGCCGCCGCGGGCCCGACGTCGACCTTGCCGCCCCCACCGCCGCACCCCGTGAGGATCCCAGCCGGGATGACGGCGCAGGCGAGCGCGACTGCTGAGAGGCGGCGGGGGCTCACGGGGCGGGAATCCTACGTCAATCGGCTAATGCCGACGCGCCCTCGACTCTCACTCGACGGTGACCGTCTTGGCGAGGTTCCTCGGCTGATCGACGTTGAGCCCGTTCTCGCGGGCGATGTAGTACGCGAGCAGCTGCAGGGGAACGATCGCGACGATCGGCTGGAGAATCCAGTCGGTGCGCGGCACGAAGATCGTCTGGTCCGCAGCCTCCTCGACTCCGGCCGACCCCTCCGTCGCCACCGCGATCACGTCGGCGCCACGAGCCCTGACCTCCTCCATGTTGGAGAGGATCTTCTCGACCACGGGGCTCTCGGTCGCGACCGCGACCACCGGCGTCGACTCGTCGAGCAGGGCGATGGGCCCGTGCTTCATCTCGCCGGCGGCATAGGCGTCGGCGGGGATGTAGGAGATCTCCTTCAGCTTCAGCGCGCCCTCGAGGCAGACCGCGAGGCCGATGTGGCGGCCGATGTACATGAAGAAGCGCTGGTCGTGCTGCGAGCGGGCGATCGCCCTGACCCGATCCTCGCAGGAGACGATCGCCTCCTGGATCTTGTGGGGAAGCGCCTTGAGCTCGGCGATCAGCTCGGCGTTGCGCTCCGGCGCCATCGTCCCGCGGAGCTCAGCGAGCCGCAGGCCGAGCAGGTACATCGTGGCCACCTGGCTGACGAAGGTCTTGGTCGCCGCGACGCTGATCTCGATCCCGGAGCGGGTGAAGAGGACGGCGTCCGCATCCCTGGTGGCCTGGCTGCCCATCACGTTGCAGACTGCGAGCACCGTCGAGCCACCCTCCTTGGCGAGCCGCATCGCGGCCAAGGTGTCCGCAGTCTCGCCGGATTGGGTGATCCCGATGACGAGGTCGTTGGGGCGATGCACCGGCGCGCGGTAGCGGTACTCGGAGGCGATGTCCATCTCCACCGGCACGCGCGCCCACTGCTCGATCGCGTAGCGCCCGACGAGGCCGGCGTGGTACGAGGTCCCACAGGCGACGATCACGATCCGCTCGATCCCGCGGAGGAAGTCGTCGTCCAGGTCCACGTCCGAGAGGTCGACCCCGTCGAGCGTCGGGAGGCGGTCGGTGATCGTCTCGGCGACTGCGTCCGGCTGCTCGTGGATCTCCTTGAGCATGAAGGTGGAGTAGCCGCCCTTCTCGGCGGCATCCTCGTCCCAGGTGATCTCCATCGCCTCGCGGTCCGTGACCGGCGTGCCGTCGGCGTTCATCACGCTCACGTCGCCCTTGTGGACCGTGACGATCTCGTCGTTCTTGATGCCCAGGGCGCGCCGGGTCTCGGCCAGGAAGGCCGGGATCGCCGAGGCGACGAAGTTCTCGTGCTCGCCGAGGCCGACGATCAGCGGGCACTCCTTGCGCGCCGCGACCAGGGTGTCCTCGTGGTCGTTGTGCATGGCGACGAACGCGTAGTGGCCGCGCAGGTCACCGAACGCCCTGCGGACGGCCTCGGTGAGGTCGCCGTCGTAGTGGCGCTCGATCAGGTGGGCGACGATCTCGGCGTCGGTCTCCGAGGTGAAGGTGTGGCCCTGCTCCCGGAGCTCGCGCCGCAGCTCCGCGTGGTTCTCGACGATCCCGTTGAGCACGATGTGGATCCCGTCGTCACAGTCGCCATGGGGGTGCGCGTTCTCCTCGGTGACCCGCCCGTGGGTCGCCCAGCGCGTGTGGCCGAGCCCGATCGTGGCCGGCCTGGCCGCGACCGCAACCGAGCCCGCGCCACTCGAGGAATGCTCCTCGAGCGCGCTGCGCAGGTTGGAGAGATTGCCGACCGCTCGCACGCTGTCGATCTCACCGTCCGAGATCACCGAAATGCCGGCCGAGTCATAGCCCCGGTACTCGAGCTTCTCCAGACCGGCCATCAGCAGATCCCGGCACGGTCGGTCTCCCACATATCCGACGATGCCGCACATCAGGGCGCTACAGGGTAGTGCCAGATCCCGCCACCACGACTCGGCGCCGCGAAAATCGCAGCGCGCGGATCGGCGCCCGCGACCGGCTGGGCCGCGGGCGCCGCTCAGTAACCGCCTTCTCCTAGCCGGGGAACGACTGCACGGTGAGGTGCCACGTTCGGAGCGTGAAGGTGGTGCCCGCCACCCCGGCGCCGCCGAACGTCACTGTGACGGGGTGCGTTCCCGGGCCTACCGACTTCGAGACCGTCAGGGACAGAGCCTTGTCGGGAGCGCTCGCGGGAGGGAGCGTCGTGTCCCAGACGTACCCGCTCGCGTCCGGCGTCGGATTCGCGGTCCCACCGTCCACAGTCACCTTGATCGGGCAGTTGAACCCGGCCGTGCCGTTCGTGCACAGGGACGACCCGCTGAACGTCGCCAGCAGGATTGCGTTCTGCCCGTTCGGGACTGTGACGCTCGCCGTCGCGCCCGGAATGTCGACCGCGGTCTGTGAGCTGCTCTGGAAGCCGGGCAGCCCGGTCGAGGACGCCACCGCCGTCTGCACCGCCGCCGACGCGGGCAGGAACCCGTTGGCCGCCGACTTGGGCAGGTAGAGCTTGTTCGCCTTCTTCTTGGTCAGGAACGACGACCCCCCGAAAGCGGGGGACAGCAACCCGCCGGCCACCAGCACCACCAGGCCGGCGACGATCCCTCCTCTGAACAGGAACTTCCTTCGCCTCTGATCCACAGCTAAGACCTCCTCCTCTTAGTCGCGTGTAGCGGGACCAGCGAGCCTTCATCCCCAGGTCGCGATCCCGCTGGGCGAACCTACCACCCGAGATTGGAG
>Ga0066903_100002234_pt1 | contig 14950 bp, 16 predicted proteins | sample PanSoiMetaGPlot1_FD_67491 | JGI IMG/M metagenome (GOLD analysis project Ga0066903, IMG submission 67491) | Tropical forest soil microbial communities from Panama analyzed to predict greenhouse gas emissions - Panama Soil - Plot 1 (version 2) | ecosystem: Environmental > Terrestrial > Soil >...
TAATCGCGTGAAATGGGGCAAAACTCTGTTCCGACACGGTAAATGGCGACCATCGATATCTCGGAACAAAGTTCCACCGGCGCCGCGGTTCTGCATCAAACAAACTACTCAGGCCTTAGCCCGATCTCGGCAACGATCTTGCCATAGCCGTCAGAACCGCTGCTACGCCCCCGGCAGCACGAGCTCCGCGCGCAGGCCGCCGATCGGCGCGGTGCCGAGTGTGAGGCCCCCGCCGTAGAGACTGGCCAGCTCGAGCACGATCGACAGCCCGAGCCCGGAGCCCGGCTTGGTCTCGTCGAGCCGGCGGCCACGGCGCGCCACCTGCTCGCGCTGTTGCGGCGACAGCCCGGGCCCGTCGTCGTCCACCAGGATGCGCACCATGCGGCGGTCGTCGGCCGGGTCGGGCTTCTCCAGGAACACCTCGACCGCGACGCGCGACTGCGCCCACTTGCAGGCATTGTCGACCAGGTTGCCGACCATCTCCTCGAGGTCCTGCTGCTCGCCGCGGAAGCGCACGCCCTCGGGTGCGTCGATGGCGATGGCGATGCCGCGGCGGGTGTGGATCTTCTCCATGGTGCGCGCCAGCGCGGTTACGACCGGGCGCACCTCGGTGACGGTGCCGATCACGACCACGCGCGCGGCCAGGCGCGCGCGCTCGAGATGGCGGGTGACCTGATCGCGCATGATCTCGGTCTGCTCCCGTACCTTGAGCGCAAACGCGTCGGCGCCGTGGGTGCTGGCCTCGTTCAGCATCACCGAGATCGGGGTCTTGAGCGCGTGGGCGAGATTGCCGACATGGGTGCGCGCGCGGGCCACGATCTCGCGGTTGGCGTCGAGCAGCGCATTGGTCTCGCGCGCCAGCGGCGCAATCTCGACCGGGAAAGCACCTTCGAGCCGCTCCGCGCCGCCGGAGCGGATGGCGGCGAGGCCTTCGGAGATGCGCTTGAGCGGCGCCAGGCCGAACCGCACCTGGAACGTGGTGATCAGCAGCAGCACGATCGCCAATACGCCGAAGGTCGCGACCAGCCAGCCGTCGAAGCTGTGCGTCTCATCGTCGATCTCGGCCGCGTCGCCCGCGACCGCGACCAGGTAGCGGCCCTCATCGCCGAGATCGATGGTGCGCTCGATGATGCGCAATTGCTGTCCCTCGGGCCCCTCGACGTAGCCCTGCCGCGCGCCACCGGATGCAGTGGTGGCGCCGAGATTGGCCAGATGCGGAAGCGAGCCATCCCACAGCGAGCGCGATGCGCGCACATCGGGCGTGGGCGCGTCGAGCCGCGTCACCTGCCAGTACCAGCCGGACAGCGGCAGGTCGAACAGCGGCTCTCCGACCGATTGCTGGAGCTTGCCCGAGTTCTCTTCCGGCGTCGCGACGTCGGAGACGAGAGTGCGCAGATAGACGCCCAGCCGGCGATCGAAGGCACGCTCCACGGCCGCGCGATAGATCGAGGACAGCACGATGCCGGTGACGACGAGAATCAACACCGTCCAGGTCGTCGCCGAGAAGAAGAGCCGAAGGGCGAGCGAGTTAAGACGCATTGCCCGGCGGCGTGAGCAGATAACCGAGTCCGCGCACGGTCTGGATGACGTCGACCCCGAGCTTCTTGCGGATGCGGCCGACGAACACCTCGATGGTGTTGGAGTCGCGGTCGAAGTCCTGGTCGTAGAGATGCTCGACCAGCTCGGTGCGCGAGACCACGCGGCCGGTGTGATGCATCAGGTACGACAACAGCCGATACTCGTGGCTGGTGAGCTTGACCGGATTGCCGTCGACGGTGACGCGGCCGGTGCGGGTGTCGAGGCGCACGGCGCCGCAGTTGAGCTCGCTCTTGGCGTGGCCGGCCGAGCGGCGCAGCAGCGCGCGGATGCGCGCCAGCACCTCCTCCAGATGGAAGGGCTTGGCGACATAGTCGTCGGCACCGGCGTCGAAGCCCTGCACCTTGTCGCTCCAGCGGTCGCGCGCCGTGAGGATGAGGACCGGCATGGCGCGGCCCGCGCGCCGCCACGCCTCCAGCACAGAGATGCCATCCATTTTGGGCAACCCGATGTCGAGAATGACCGCGTCATACGGCTCGCTTTCGCCGAGGAAGTGGCCCTCCTCGCCGTCGAAGGCGCGATCGACCACGTAGCCGGCGTCGGTCAGCGCAGTCGCGAGCTGCCGGTTGAGATCGGGATCATCCTCGATGACGAGGAGACGCAAGGCTTGTCCTCCTGCCGGTCAGCTGCCAATGGAGGTGGAATCGAGATTGCGGGCGTTACTTTGCCACTACATGGGAGCCGGGGGAAGGTTGAGAAAGGGCGCGACTTGCATCGTGGCGACTTGGATCGTCCCGACTCGGATCGTGCCGACTGCGCAGATGACCGGCACGCGGCGCCGGCGACCTGGCCCGCCGATCAAATTGCTCAGCATCGGGGCGAATTGAACTAAAGGATTGTCCGGCGACGACTTGCTTTTTTGGTCTCAATCGTGCCCTGACGTGCTACCAATGCGGTCGGCAAACGGGGCCGTGGCGTCGTGAGTGACGATATCATCCTCGCAACCGAGGGATTGACCAAGGAATTCGCCGGTTTCGTCGCGGTCGGCGGGGTTGATCTGCGTGTCACGCGCGGCACCATTCATGCGCTGATCGGCCCGAACGGCGCCGGCAAGACCACCTGCTTCAACCTCTTGACCAAGTTCATGGCGCCGAGCCGGGGGCGCATTGTCTATAACGGGCGCGACATCACGTCGCTGCCGCCGGCCGACGTGGCGCGGCTCGGATTGGTACGATCGTTCCAGATCTCCGCCGTCTTTCCGCATCTGACCGTGCTCGAGAACGTGCGCATCGCCCTGCAGCGCAAGCGCGGCGGATCGTTCGATTTCTGGCGGTCGAAGCGCGTGCTCGACGTATTCAACGAGCGCGCCATGTCGCTGGTCACCGACGTCGGCCTGGCATCGTTCGCCCATGCGACGGCGGTGGAATTGCCCTACGGCCGCAAACGCGCGCTGGAGATCGCCACCACCTTGGCGCTCGACCCGGAAATGCTGCTGCTCGACGAGCCGATGGCCGGCATGGGACACGAGGACATCGAGCGCGTGGCGGCGCTCATCAAGCGGGTCGCCGCCGAGCGCACCGTGCTGATGGTCGAGCACAATCTGAGCGTGGTCGCGGACTTGTCGGACCGCATCACCGTGCTCACGCGCGGGCGCGTGATGGCCGAGGGCGACTACGACACGGTCTCGTCCCATCCGGGTGTGCGCGAAGCCTATCTCGGAGCCGGCCATGCTTGATCCGAGCACGGCGCCGCTGCTCGCGGTCGAGGGGCTGCAGGCCTGGTACGGCGAATCCCATGTGCTGCACGGTGCGACGTTCGAGGTGCTCCCCGGCGAGGTGGTGACGCTGCTCGGGCGCAATGGCGCCGGCAAGACGACGACGATGAAATCGATCATGGGGATCGTGGGCCAGCGCAAAGGATCGGTACGCTACGAAGGCAAAGAGACCATCGGCCTGACCAGCGACAGGATCGCGCGGCTCGGCATCGCGCTCTGCCCGGAGGAGCGCGGCATCTTTGCCAGTCTCGACGTCGAGGAGAACCTGCTGCTGCCGCCGCGGGTGCGCCCCGGCGGCCTCGAGGTCGACCGCATCTTCGAGCTGTTCCCCAACCTCAAGGAGCGCCTGTCGAGCCAGGGCACCAAGCTCTCGGGCGGCGAGCAGCAGATGCTGGCGATCGGCCGCATCCTGCGCACCGGCGCCCGCCTGCTGCTGCTCGACGAGCCGACCGAGGGGCTCGCGCCGGTCATCATCCAGCAGATCGGCAGGACCATCGGGTTGCTCAAGCAGCAGGGCTTCACCATCCTGCTGGTCGAGCAGAATTTTCGCTTCGCCTCGACCGTTGCGGACCGCTATTACGTGATGGAGCATGGCCGTATCATCGACCAGTTCGCCAATGCCGAGCTCGAGGCCAATCTCGGCAAGCTGCACGAATATCTCGGTGTTTGACGGGGCGCGCCGGGCAACAAGCAAAGCTGTCAACAGGAGAACGCCACATGCATCGAATGATCTCCCTCACGGCGCTCGCCGTCGCACTCGGCTGCGGCTCGGCACAGGCGCAATACACCGACGGAACCATCAAGATCGGCGTGATGAACGACATGTCGGGAACCTACAAGGACCTGAGCGGCCCGGGCTCGGTCGTCGCCGCGAAGATGGCGGTCGAGGACTTCGGCGCCGCCGCCAAGGGCATGAAAGTCGAGATCGTCGGCGCCGACCATCAGAACAAGCCGGACGTCGGCTCGAACGTCGTGCGCGCCTGGATCGATACCGACAAGGTCGACGTCATCGTCGACGTGCCGACCTCCTCGGTGGCGCTGGCGGTGAACGAGATCGTGCGCGAGAAGAACAAGGTGTTCCTGGTGTCGGGCGCCGCCGCCTCCGATCTGACCGGCGAAAAATGCTCGCCCAACACGATCCATTGGACTTACGACACCTGGGCGCTTGCCAATGGCACCGGCAAAGCGATCGTGAAGACCGGCGGCGACACCTGGTTCTTCCTCACCGCCAACTATGCATTTGGTCTGGCGCTCGAGCGCGACACCGCGGCGGTGGTGACCAAGAACGGCGGCAAGGTACTGGGCCAGGTTCGCCATCCCTTCCCGGCCACCGATTTCTCATCGTTCCTGCTGCAGGCGCAGGCTTCCAAAGCCAAGATCATCGGCCTCGCCAATGCCGGCGCCGACACCACGAACGCAATCAAGCAGGCCGCGGAATTCGGCATCGTCCAGGGCGGACAGAGCCTCGCCGGGCTGCTGGTGTTCCTCACCGACGTGAAGGCGCTCGGCCTGCCGATCGCCCAAGGCCTGATCTTCACCGAGGCATGGTACTGGGACATGAACGATGCCAACCGCGAGTTCGCAAAGAAATTCGCGGCGCAGAACGGCGGCGTATATCCGAGCATGATCCACGCCGGCGTCTATTCAGCCGTCATGCACTATCTCAAGGCGGTCGAGGCGCTGAAAAGCGACGCCGACGGCAAGGCGGTGGTCGCCAAGATGAAGGAGATGCCGACCGACGACAAACTGCTCGGCAAGGGCACGGTGCGCGCCGACGGCCGCAAGATCCACCCGATGTATCTGTTCGAGGTCAAGAAGCCTGCGGAATCGAAGGGCCCCTGGGACCTGTATAAGCTGCGCGCCACCATCCCCGCCGACGAGGCCTTCCGGCCGATGTCCGAGGGCGGCTGCCCGCTGGTGAAGAGCTGATCCCTAGGCAACGACAAGATCGAGGAACGGCGACGGCTGCGTTCCTCGACTGGGGGTGCAAATGTTCGACATGCTCGGCATCAGCTCGCAGGCTTTGTTCGGGCAGTTGCTCATCGGGCTGATCAACGGCTCGTTCTACGCGCTGCTCAGCCTCGGGCTCGCCGTCATCTTCGGCATGCTCAACATCATCAACTTCACCCACGGCGCCCAGTACATGCTGGGCGCCTTCGCGGCGTACTTCCTGCTGGAATATGCCGGGCTCGGCTACTGGTGGGCGCTCATCATCGCACCCTTGGCCGTGGGCGTGACGGGCATCATCATCGAGCGGCTGTTCCTGCAGTGGCTCTACAAGCTCGACCACCTCTACGGGCTGCTGCTGACCTTCGGCCTCGCGTTGATGATCGAGGGCACGTTCCGCAACTTCTTCGGCTCATCAGGACTGCCCTACTCCGTGCCGCCCGAGCTCACGGGCGGGCGGAACCTGGGATTCATGTTCCTGCCGAACTACCGCGGCTGGGTGGTGGTGTTCTCGCTCGCGGTGTGCCTGACCACCTGGTTCGTGATCGAGCGCACCAAGCTCGGCGCCTATCTGCGCGCCGCGACCGAGAACCCCACGCTGGTGCGCGCCTTCGGCATCAATGTGCCGCGCATGATCACGCTGACCTACGGCTTCGGCGTTGCGCTCGCAGCGCTGGCCGGCGTAATGGCAGCGCCGATCTACAGCGTGAGCCCGCAGATGGGCTCGAACCTGATCATCGTGGTGTTCGCGGTCGTGGTGATCGGCGGCATGGGCTCGATCATGGGCGCCATCATCACCGGCTTCGGACTGGGCGTCATCGAAGGGCTGACCAAGGTGTTCTTTCCCGAGGCCTCGAACACCGTGGTCTTCATCGTCATGGCGATCGTGCTGCTGATCCGGCCTGCCGGCCTGTTCGGAAGGGGCGCGTGACGTGCAGCGCGTCGTCGACCAGAACGCCACCGATACCGCACGCTCGCGCAGCGAGCTGATCGCATTCATCATCATGACCGTGGCGCTGGTCTTCGCGCAGGCGGTCGTCTACCCCCTGTTCCTGATGAAGGCGCTGTGCTTTGCGCTGTTCGCCTGCGCCTTCAACCTGCTGATCGGCTACGTCGGCCTGCTGTCGTTCGGTCACGCCCTGTTCTTCGGCTGGGCGAGCTATGTCTGCGCGCATGCCGCCAAGGTCTGGGGCTTCTCACCCGAGCTCGCGATCCTGTCGGGGACCGCCGCCGCCGCCGGCTTGGGCCTCATCGTCGGTGCGCTCGCGATCCGCCGGCAGGGCATCTACTTCGCGATGATCACGCTCGCCTTGGCGCAGATGATGTTCTTCTTCGCGGTGCAGGCGCCGTTCACCCACGGCGAGGATGGCATCCAGGCGGTGCCGCGCGGCAGGCTCTTCGGATTCTTGAATCTCGGCGAGCAGACGATCATGTATTTCACGGTGCTGGCGATCTTCCTCGCCTGCTTCGTGCTGATCTACCGCATCATCAACTCACCGTTCGGCGAGGTGCTCAAGGCGATCCGCGAGAATGAGCCGCGCGCGATTTCGCTCGGCTACAAGACCGACCGCTACAAGCTCGTCGCCTTCGTGCTGTCGGCCACCTTCGCCGGCGTCGCCGGAGCCACCAAGGCGCTGGTCTTCCAGCTCGCCTCGTTGACCGACGTCGACTGGCCGATGTCGGGCGAGGTCATCCTGATGACGCTCGTGGGCGGGCTCGGCACGCTGTTCGGGCCGGTGGTCGGGGCATTCTTCATGGTGACGATGGAGAACTACCTGACCACGATCGGCCAGTGGGTCTTCGTGGTCCAGGGCGCCATCTTCGTGGTCTGCGTGCTGTTGTTCCGCCGCGGCATCATCGGCGAGCTTGCGCGCCTTCTGCGCATCAAGCTGTAATTCGAGCCGACCTCGCAGTAACGCGATCCTGCGTCTCAACGATCCTTGAGATCGATGACCTCGGCCACCTTGTGGTCCTTGGGATCGACAATCAGGATGCTGTCGGCGGTATAGAGGAATTGGTGGGCCTTGATCTGGGGCACCTTACGGCCGACCTCGGCCGGCATCGCCTGCAGCTTGGCATCCTGGGGAACCGCCTCGCCGACCTCGAAACGAGCTGGCGCGGCCGCCGGCTCGAGCTTCATGTCCTTGATCCACTCCTTGATGACGTGCCGTTGCTCGAGCGTGAGGTTCAAGCGCGGCGTCACGACCTCGCGCCGTGGGGGGACTTGCTCGCGCTGTGGGGGGACTTGCTGCGCAAGAGACGGCCGCTGCTCCGCAATGCCGATCGACATCAGCGCAGCAATGATCATCAGGGCCTTGGTCATTGGGCTTCCCTCGCCTGCCGATTTATCTTCCGTGGAACGGAAACAACGTTTTGGGGCCGTCGAAAGTTCCAACCGCCGTATCCGTAACAGTTCAATAATCCCGGAATTTGCGCTCGATTTCCCGCTCCAACGCGTCGGTGAATCGATCGCGATGGGCGCGCAAGAAGCGCGCAACCTCCCGTTCAGCCCGCGCATGCTGTTGCGCCACGATGGCATCCCAGAAGCGTCGCAGCAGCGACCTCGACGCCGCCTCGCTCGGGGCGGCAACGAGGACCGAGGCAACCAGGGAATGTGAGGCCATGTGACCACTCCGCATGTTGAAAGCGAGCATGTGATCCCAGAGCGATTCCTTTTTTTCTTTTGGACTTAGTGGCGTTCACGGCACGCCGCGACCCGCTGGGTTGCATGCAGTCCATGCCCCCGGCTCATGAGCGCGTTTACGCGCGTCTTTGACGCGCTATGCGCCTCATTTTGTTGCCCGCCGCAGCCTCGTTTGGACCGAAACTGTCACCCCGTTAACCGTCCATTAACCGCAGCGCGCGCTAATTCGGTTAACCCGCCGGTAAGAATCGAAGCTCCTTCGAGGTCCCCCGTGACCACCGCCGTTGCCATCCGCCCGCAGCCGTCCATCCGCTTTCGCGGCCGCTCCTTCATGGCATTCGTGCTGGCCCCGGTCCCGCCGATCGCCAGCTGGCTGACGGAGCTCGACAAGTGGAGCAGGACCTCGCCGGATTTCTTCGTCGGCCGGCCGATCATCCTCGATCTTGCATCCGCTCCCCTGGTCGAGCCCGGGATCAGCCAGCTGATCACGGCATTGGGCGAGCGCGGCATCAGGATCATGGGTCTTGAAGGCGCCGACGCCAATCAAGTGGGCCCGTCCCTGCCGCCGCTGCTCAAGGGAGGGCGGCCATCCGCAAATGGCGAGCCAATCGACATTGCGGCCTGCGACCTGCCGAAGTCCACCTCGGAGCCCGCCTCGGAGGCGGCGCAAAGGTCAGAGGGAACCTCGTTGTTGCTGGAAAGCCCGATTCGATCGGGCCAATCGGTGATCTTCCCTTATGGCGACGTGACCGTGCTCGGCGCGGTCTCCTCGGGCGCCGAGGTGGTCGCCGGCGGATCGATTCACGTCTATGGCGCGCTGCGCGGCCGAGCCATGGCAGGCTCGATGGGCAATGCCCGGGCGCGGATCTTCTGCAGCAGAAACGAAGCCGAGCTGATCTCGATCGACGGCTACTACCGGACCGCCGAGGACATGGACGCGAGCTTGCGCAGCCGGCCGGCCCAGTGCTGGCTCGACGACGGCATCCTGTCGATTGCCGCCCTTGATTGAAATTGGGGAGACAACAAGCATGGCCAAGGTCCTCGTGGTCACCTCCGGCAAGGGCGGCGTGGGCAAGACGACGTCCACCGCTGCGCTCGGCGCGGCGCTCGCGCAGGCCGGGCAACGGGTTGCGGTGGTCGACTTCGACGTCGGCCTGCGTAATCTCGACCTGGTGCTCGGCGCCGAGCGACGCGTGGTCTTCGACCTTATCAACGTCGTGCAGGGCGTGGCGCGGCTGTCACAGGCGCTCATCCGCGACAAGCGCCTGGAAAATCTGTGGCTGCTGCCGGCCTCGCAGACGCGCGACAAGGACGCCCTCACCGAGCAAGGCGTCGGCAGCGTCATCAAGGAGCTGCGCGGCAAGTTCGACTGGGTGATCTGCGACAGTCCGGCCGGCATCGAGCGCGGGGCGCAACTGGCGATGCGCTTCGCCGACGCCGCGGTCATCGTGACCAATCCGGAAGTGTCGTCGGTGCGCGATTCCGACCGCATCATCGGACTGCTCGATTCCAAGACAGAGAAGGCGGAGCGCGGCCAGCGCATCGACAAGCACATCCTGATCACCCGCTACGACGCGATGCGCGCGGCGCGCGGCGAGATGCTCAATATCGATGACGTGCTCGAGATTCTCTCGACGCCGCTGCTCGGCATCATTCCGGAAAGCGAGGAGGTGCTGCGCGCGTCCAACATCGGCTCGCCGGTGACCATCAGCAACCGCGCCAGTGCTCCCGCCCGCGCCTATACCGACGCCTCACGCAGGCTGCTCGGGGAGAGCCTGCCGATGACAGTCCCGAGCGACCGCAAGGGACTGCTCGACAAGCTGTTCGGACGGAGAGCGGCATGAGATTCCTCAACCTGTTCCGGCGCCGGCGCTCCGCCCCGGTCGCGCGCGAACGGCTCCAGATCCTCTTGTCGTACGAGCGGGCCGCGCGCGGCCAAGCCGACCTCATGTCTGTCCTGCGGGAGGAGATCCTGTCGGCGATCAGCAAGCATGTCACGGTGGAGCGTGACAACGTGCAGATACGGATGGATCGCGGCCAAGCCGTGTCGACCATCGAGATCGACGTCGCCATCCCCCATTCGGCCGGGTTGCTGCTGGCAGCCGGATCGTAGGCGAGCGCGCGCAGACGCAACCGCGCCGAGAAGACGCGCCGCAGACTGCCGCGGCGGGACCTGCGAGCCTTCAACATCCGCGCAAAAAAATTTTTTCGGATCGGCACGGCACGGCTGTGCTAGTCTTATTGCGTTATCCGGCGAAGAAAGATCGGAACGGTCATAACGGTAACGGAGTGAGTATTCATGAATTCGTATGCGCCTGACAAGCCGGCGACGATCGTCCCGTTTGCGCCGACGCCGAAAGCGCAGCCGGACGCCAATGTCGTGGCCGACGATTCCGGTCGCAGCATCATTGCGCTGCTGCAAAAGGCCGCCGAAATGGCGAAGGACGACTGTGCGCGCGCCATGGACCTCGCTCACAAGCTTTCCTTCCAGCTGCGAGCAGCGGAAGAGCGCGTCAAGGAATTGGAGGCCGACGCTGGACACTTTCGCGATCGCGCTGGGCGCGCCGAGGCGTGGTTGCTGCGCATCCACAACGAGGTCGAGCAGACATTCTTCCAGAAGAAGAAGGATCGCGAACCGCGCCAGCGCGATTCCGAAAGCTGAAAATCCCTGCAGTTGAGACCGTTCAAGGGCACCGGCGAATGCAGCGCTTGCTGGCGGCCCTCACCGGACTCGTCCTCTGGACCGCGCCCGCGGGCGCCATGGTCGGCGGCGCGCCGCCAGCGGAGCAGGCCATCGCACGTCACGTCGTGCTGATCGTGGGCGGCCACAGCCTCTGCTCCGGAGTGGTGGTCGGGTCCGACCTCGTGCTCACGGCCGCGCATTGCGTGCTGAGCAATGGCCGGTATCAACTCGTGGCGTTCGAAGGCCGCCGTTCCACCGTCAAGGAGGTGGCGAGGGTCGTCCCGCATCCGCAGTTCTCGCCCAGCGCGGACGCCCCGGATCTGGCGCTGGTCAAGCTTGCCGCGCAGGCCGGGGCCAACCTCACGCCAGCCGCATTCAGCGATCGGCGGGCACCGCCGCTGGTCGGCGACCGCTTCATCGTGGCGGGATTCGGCGTGACGGTCCAGGGCGACCGCAAGACCGCCGGGCGGCTGCGCGCCGCAACCCTGATGGCGACCGACCGGCCAAGCTCGCAGCAACTGAGCCTGGTCGATCCACAAAAGCTCGGCGAGAGCGCCGGCCTCGGCGTCTGCAACGGGGATTCCGGGGGGCCGGTCTTTGACGCCCACGACCGCACCCTGGTCGGCATCATCAGCTGGACGTCGCGCACCGACGGCGAGCCCGCTTGCGGCTTCGTCAGCGGAATTATTCCGCTTGCCCGCTATCGCTACTGGATCCTTGAGACAGCAGCGAAGCTCGGATCGCCGCTCGAGCCATGACGCGCGCGATGGTCCTTCGCGGCATCGCCGCCCAGGCCCTCGCGTCCGTGCTGGCATGTTCGCTGCCGGCGGCGGCCATGGTGGGGGGCGCTCAGCCCGCGAGTGACGGCGCCGGCCGCGCTACCGTCATGCTGACCGGCTCGCATGGCACGTTCTGCTCGGGAGTCGCGCTCGCCCGCGACCTCGTCCTCACGGCCGGGCATTGCGTGCTGCCCGGCACCGACTACAAGCTGGTCGAGCTCGACGCGGCGCGGCCGCCGGCGCTCAAGGACCTCACGACCATCGTGCGGCATCCGGAGTTCGACGTGACTGCGGTGTTGCGTCATCGCGTGACCGCGGATGTCGCGCTCGTCAAGCTTGCCGCGCCGCGGCAGATCGTGCCGGCTATGCTGGCGCCGGCGGGCGGCGCGGTGGCCGCGGGCGACCGCTTCGTCGTTGCGGGCTATGGCCTCGCCACGCGCGGCGATGGCAGGACCGGCGGCACGGTGCGGGCGGCGACGCTGGTCGCGACCGGCACACCGGGGTCGCTGCAGATCCGGCTCGCCGATCCCGCGACCAAGGGCGAGCGCGCGGGGCTCGGAGCCTGCACCGGAGATTCCGGTGCGCCGGTCTATCGCGATATCGGCGGCGCGCTGGCGGTGATCGGCGTGGTGAGCTGGTCGACTGGTCCGGGCAACAGCGAAGGCTGCGGCGGCCTCACCGGGGTGACGCCGCTCACGCGCTATCGTGCGTGGATCGTGGAGCAGGCCGCGAAGGTAGGTAGCCCGGTGCAATAGCATTGCAGCATTGCGCACGGGGTGCTGGGTGCCGTTGTCGCCGAGAAGGTTTCCAGGCATAACAAGGCCGCTCGTTCCGCCGTGCTCAGATCACAATCAACAGGAACTCCCATGGCCCGCACCATCCGCCTGCAAAGCGACAGCAATGCCCACGATCGCCCCTGGCGGGTCGCGGTCGAGCAGGGCTTCTTCGCGCAGGAAGGACTCGACGTCATCTATCACGAGGACAACCCGAAAGGCGCCGACGGCCGCGTGCAGGACTTTGCCCAGCGCTGGAAGGAGACGCAGCTGCAGCAGGGCGCGCTCGAGGTCTACCCGGTGTGCGAATGGGGCGCGATCGAGCGCGTGCAGCAGCTGGGCAAGGGCAAGATCATCGGTCTCGACACGACGGTGCGCACCGGCGCGATCATGGTGCGCAGGGATTCACCCGTGCAGACGCTCGCCGATCTGCGCAACGTCCCAATCGCCGTGACCTGGCACGCCGGGACCTTCTACGCCGCGATCGAGGCGATGGAGGCGGCCGGCGTTCCGTTCGCGGAGATCAAGCTCGAGCATGCGAGCGACCGGCTCGACGCGCTGCTCAGCGGCCGCAACGAGGCCGCCGCATTGATGGAGCCGCTGGTGAGCCGCGCAACCGAGGCCGGCTGCCGCAAGATTGCGGATTTGCGCTGGCGCGGCGGCATCGTCGCCGGCGAGGACGTGGACGAGGAGACCGCCGGCAAGCTGCGGCGCGCCCTCAACCGGGCGATCGAATGGCTCGCCGAGAACGAAGGCCGCTCGCGCGCCGAGCTCTTGCGCGATCTCAAGCCGGAGCTGCGCGACCGGGGCCTGCTGCCCGAGCTCACCGGGGTCAAGAGCTATCAATCCGCTGAGTTCCAGGAGAAGGTCGACTGGATGATGCAGCGCGGATTCCTGAGCGAGGCCCCCGCCTACGAGGACATCGTGCGCAGCCGATAGGTCCAGCTCTCCAAGCGGGGCAGCAGAGGCGGAAAAATCAGAATTGCCTGCGCCTAAAACAAAGCCCGGCTCAACCGAGCCGGGCTTTGTTCATTCAAGTGTCAACCAAATCAATCGGGCCAGCCCGAATGAGAGTGGCACATGATCTCGTTGCGAATCCACGGATCGGGGTCGCGCCCAATCACCTTACCCTTGTCGATCACCGCATCGGGATCCCGCACGCCGGCCTGACTCTGGCTTCTGTTTGGGGACGCCTGCGTCGATTCCGGGTTGGCCGACGGGCTCTAGAATCGTTGCGCGAGCGCGGGAGCCGCCACGAGCGCAGTCAAGGCAACCGCTGCGATCAGACGTTTCATATGAGATCTCCATGTCATCAACCTTCTTCGCCCTCACCTGTCGATGTGGGAAATGGCACGTGCGGGTGAACCGCGCTCTTCGCATGGCGCCCTTACAGATAAATCAATGGCCGCGGAGGAACCAAGCTGGGGACACCAAACGGTTTTGTGGAACATCCCGCCGCGACCCTGCCCGACCGAATCACCGAGGTTGCACCTTCGACTGCGTGGAGCCGCGCAACGGACGCTCCTTGAGCACCAGGATGGAGGCCATTGCGATCACAAGGCAGAGGATGGTCGCGGCGAATACCCAGCGAAAGGCTTCCGCGGCGTCGGTGCCCGCCAGGACTGCGCCGGCGGAGGCGCCCCGGATCGACGGAGCGCCCGCCAGCACGATGGCGCCGAAGCCGGTGACGATGAAGGTCGAGCCGAGCGCACGGAAGAAATTCATTGTGCCGGTCGTTACGCCGAGCTGATGCAGCTCGACCGCGTTCTGCACCACCACGATCGAGAACGGGAACGTCGGTCCCACACCGCAGCCGGCCAGCGCGATCAAACCGAGCGCCGCGAGCGGCGAAAATCCGGTCGGCGCGAGCGCGAGCGGAACGAACGCGCCGATCGAGATCAACAGCCCGGCGAGCGGCACGCGCTTGTAATGCGTGAAGCGGACCAGCAGGCGCCCGCCCACGATCGACGTGAGGGTCGCCCCGCCCTGCAGTGCGACGATCGCCCAGGCCGACTCGCTGACCGACAGATCGAGCGCAACCTGGGCATAGAGCGGCAGGATGATGGTGAGTGCGATCACCACGCCGACCGCGGAGAACGAGGCCGCGGTGCCGACGCGCATGGCGCCGTCGCGCAGCACCGACAGGGGGATGAACGGCTCCTGGGCAGTCAGCAATCGCCATGCAAACAGAGCCCACAGCGCGGCGGAGGCGGCAAACAGCCCGATGACCTGCAGCGAGACCCAGGGATAGCGGCGACCGCCCCAGGTGAGTGCCAGCATCAATGCGATGGCGGCGCCGACCATCAGCAATCCGCTGGCGATATCGAGCGCATGCGGACGGTCGTGGCGCGGCAGCCGCCGCAGCACGTTGTTGGTGAGCAGAAAGGCCGCTGCGCAAAGCGGCAGGTTGAGCCAGAAGATCCACGACCAGTGCAGATGCTGGGCGATGAAGCCGCCCAGCAACGGACCGCCGACGGTCGAGAGGATGAAGGTCGAGGAGGTGTAGGCCTGGTAGCGCGGGCGGTCGCGCGGCGAGGCGACGTCGCCGATGATGGTCTGCACCAGCGGCATCAGTCCCCCGCCGCCCAGCCCCTGCAGCGCACGCGCCAGGATCAGTGCCAGCATGGTGGGCGCGAGCGCGCAGGCGAGCGAGCCCGCGGCATAGATGCCGATGGCGACCAGCATCATGGTGCGCCGGCCGTGGATGTCCGAGAGCTTGCCGTAGAGCGGCGTGGCCGCGGTGGCGCACAGCAGGTTGGCGGTGACGACCCACGACATGTTGTCGATATCGCCAAGGCTCGCGGCGATGGTCGG